>QFZN01009587.1_pt1 | contig 26109 bp, 22 predicted proteins | sample 1740101 | NCBI WGS metagenome assembly QFZN01 (sample SAMN09210849, study PRJNA391713) | Ciliate metagenome, whole genome shotgun sequencing project. | isolation source: combination of 50 Heterometopus sp. ciliate cells from an enrichment culture... | host: Heterometopus sp. ...
GTTACAGGAAGGAGGCATGCCACGATGACTTCGAAATATCTGCAACTTTCCACTATTCTTACGGAAAAGATTCAGAGCGGCGTATATCCGGTGGGCAGCAAGCTTCCGACCGAGATAGAGCTTACCTCTTCCTACAACGTTAGCCGTCAAACAGTTCGACTTGCCTTGTCTGTACTGGTAGAAAAAGGTCTGATCAGCAAGAAGCAGGGCAGCGGCAACAGCGTTATCTCTACAGGTTTAGACAGTGCCAACCGGAAAATAGCAATAATTGCTTCACACACAACCGACTACATCTTCCCTGCCGTACTACATGATATTCAAAACGTTTTAGCGCAAAATAATTATTCCTCTCAAATTATTTCAACCCATAACAAGGTCAGCCTTGAGCAGGACGCTTTGCAGCTTGTCTTAAGCCAATCCTTTTCGGGCGTTTTGGCTGAGGGAGTTAAAACTGCTCTGCCAAATCCCAATTTGCCTTTTTATAAATCTTTGAAGAAAAAAAATGTTCCATTGGTATTTTTCCACGGCGGGTATGCCGAACTTGAAAACGCTGTTTGCGTTACTGATGACAATTTTACAGGCGGTTACCAGTTAACCCGCTATCTCATTTCGAAGGGTCACACCTGTATTGGCGGTATCTTCAATAGCGATGATCTACAAGGCCGACAGCGCTATCAGGGCTATGTCACAGCTCTGCATGACGCAGGGCTGCCGGTACCGGATGACAAACTGCTGTGGTTTTCAACCGAAGACCGCTATTCAATCGTGGATTGTCAGGACTTCAGTTTACTGAGCAACTACGTTAAAAACCGATTAATCGGCTGTACGGCACTAGTGGTCTATAATGACGAAATCGCCTATTACATGATAAAAATCCTGCAAGCGGCAGGCTACAGCCTTCCCGGTGCCATGTCTGTTGTCAGCTTCGACAACAGTTATTACTGCGGTCTTTCACCGGTGCAGATCACATCCTTGGGTCACGAAGGCGAGCAAATCGGTATTGCTGCCGCGAATCAGCTTCTCCGTTTGATCAGCGGAAAAAGCACCAATTCCGTGTCAGTCCCGTGGAAGCTCATTGAACGGCAAAGCGGTTGAATTGATGTTTCTTACAGCTATCGGTTCGCTAAATTTTACAGGAGGTTTATATGCTTAATCAAACAATTCCAATGATTTATGATAACTATACCGAAGAGATGAACAAGGCAGCAGTAGAGGATGCACGGCATTTTGGCGGTTTGTCCAGAATTATTACCGGTAAAGGAAGTGGCTCGGAGGATCTTATGCCTGCTTTCGATTGCAGATTGCAAGCCGAGCTGAATCGGCTGTTTGGGGAACAGTCCGACTCCGAAGGAGTTCGGGAACTGGCAGAATTCATGATTGACCAGGTTGCCGTAAACCGGGACGAGCCCAGGCTCAAATATTCCTTTATAGCTGTACAGCGGCACCTTATCCCGTTGACTGGTTGTTTGAACAGCGCGGATGCCGCGTATCTCTATAAAAAGTTTAATGCCGTCATCCCCCGACGGGAACGTTTTCCGGTGCAAAACAAATTGGTCACAAAGTTGAAGGAGCAATCTCAGAAATAGCGAAATCGGGAGCCGGCAAAAATGCCGGCTCCCGATTTTATTACTTCTGATTAATAGGCCCTGTTATTAATAATGTCCTGTGTAATATTAAAGCAATCAAACCACGTTTCATCAAGATATGTAATCTTCTGAACACTGTTTCCCGAATTTAGCTGCGAAATAATCTTCGCAACATAAGGCCCCTGTAGAGGATTGCATTCCACATCCATGCTTATGAGACCTGAGAGGCAGTCTGTAAGGCCCTCGGAAGTGGCGTCAAAAGAGATAACAATTACGCCGCCATTTATGCTGCAGGTCAAGCCCGCCTCCTGCAGCGCCTTGATTGCACCAAACGCTTCACTGTCGTTCTCGCAGTAGGCCACGTCAATGTCCTTAGTCTTCACTAAAATGTCGCCCATAGCCTCATAGGCTTTTGGTTTGGTGAATTCACCGCATTCCTGCGCCGTAAGAAACCAGTTCGGGTGCTTTTTTATTGCCGCGGCCAGTGCCTCACTCCGTCCGATTTGGGCTGTAGAATTCATTGTTCCCTGAATGTCAATAATATTTATGTTGTCGTTTTCGCGGCCATATTTTTTCAGCACGGACTCGAGCCAGTTAACCGCCGTCTCTCCCTCCTGCAAGAAGTTGGTACCTATATAGGCGGTATATAAATTGCTGTCCTTAACGTTAACCATACGGTCAACAATTATAACCGGAATTCCCGCCTGCTTTGCTTCCTCCAGCACCGAGTCCCAGCCTGTTTCGACCAGCGGCGCGAGCACGATATAATCCACGTCCTGCTGAATAAAGTTGCGTATGGCGCGTATCTGATTTTCCTGCTTCTGCTGACCATCATCATAGATAAGGTCGAAACCATTTTCCTCACTAAGAGCTTTTTTGATGCTTTCTGTGTCCGCAACCCTCCACACAGACTCTGCTCCGGTCTGGGAAAAGCCGACTTTTATCAGTTTTCCCTTATCATCTCCGGCAGTATCGGAGTGAAGGCTGCAGCAGGTCAATGAGACAAGCATTATCAGCGTCATAAAAACGAAAGCTAATCTTTTCAATCTGTACCCTCCTCTTCTTCAGGCAGTTTCATTGGAATCACAACATTAATCTGTGAACCGTCCCCCTGCGTGCTGAAAATATCCGTAATACCGTAGGAATCACCAAACAGCAGCTGCATACGCTTGTGTATAGCATGCAGCCCAAAGCCGACTGCATGTCCGTTATGTATTGCGTGGCGCAGCTCAATTAGTCGTTCCGGCGACATACCGGCCCCGTTGTCCTTGACGGCCAACACAATAGTGTCACCATCCTGCCTCCCTATAACCTCAATGTGCCCTTTGCCGCGTTTGAGCTTAATGCCGTGATACAGCGCGTTTTCTACCAATGGCTGCAATGTCAGCTTTGGCAGGCAATAGCTTCCGAGCTCCGGCGAAATATCAATTTGATAATCCATAACATCATGATATCGTATTTCCTGAATTTCCAAATAGCTGCGGATATGTTTTTCTTCCTCCGCCAGGGTTATGACATCCTTACCGCGGTTCATGGAAAAACGGAAGAAATTGGACAAGCTGCTAACCATCTGTATGGATCTGTCGGTATCCCCCGCCTCTATCAGCCAGATAATGGTGTCCAGAGTATTATAGAGAAAATGAGGGTTAATCTGTGCCCTCAACAAAGCAAATTCGGCATTTCGTCTGTGTATTTCTTCATCCTTATTTTTAGCAATCAATTCGTTTAAATGAATCACCATTTGTTCAAAGCCGTCGCTGAGCGCCTGAACCTCCAGTTCGTTGGCCTGAATGGCAGGCTGTTCCGTCAGATCTCCCAAGCTTATAACCTTGACCCGGCATGACAGATCTTCAATCGGCTCAGTAATGCTGCGGCTTAGCTTTCTGGATCTGGACAGCAATACCACCAGCAGCAAAATAACCAGCAGCAGAATTCCGCCCATCATCATTTCCAGCTGGAAGGTAAGGGTTGATTGAAGCTCGTTCAGATGGGCGGCCTCATAATAGAGGTAATTGTACATATAAACTTGAATAAGATCCGTAAGGACATAGATATTGTTTTCCAGCTCTGTCTGCCGCTCGTCGTAATTGTTCGTTTCGGCAATCTGTGTGATTTTATCTTCAAGATTAGCACTCAGGTTTAGCACAGATGTAATTGCTGTCAAACTGTCCTTTTCGGTGGTGGTCGCAATCAAGTTTTTCGCCAGTTTTTCTGCGGACCGCACCTCTTCAATCGGAATACCTTCGGAATACTGGCTCTCAATTACGTAATAGTACATTTTGCTGTCGATATCTTCCTTGAAGTTCTGGTTGAATTCGGAAGCGGTTGTCACGTTGTTCAGGATTTCATTATAGTGACGTCCATACCAGAAGAGAATGCCCACAACAACAACGATTACAAGTACCAGCGGAATAACAATCAGTTCAATCAAATTTCTGATGCACTGTTCCAGAGGAAGCTTTTCACCTTTTTTTCTCCGGGTAAACAGGTTCATGTTTATGACCTTTCCTTTCGCAGCGCTTAAGGCACAAAATGACCACAAAAAGAAATGGTTATAATTTGTGCATGTGTTGCGGTTGCCCGGAGGGCGAGCAACACGCATTTAAAATCAGGAAAGTTTGGATTTTGTTTCAAACTTTCCGCCTCCCCTGTAATTTCGCGGTGTCATGCCCTGTGTCTTTTTAAAGAGATAGCTAAAATAATGGGGGTCCTTGTATCCCACCGTGTTCGCGATTTCACTGCTTCTCTGATCGGTCTGCTTAAGCAGACGGCGGGCTGTCTCCATTCGTTTCGAAGTCAGATATTCCACGAAGGTTTGGCCCACTTCCTGACTGAAAACAGCACTGAAATAGCACGGACTGATGTTGACCTCTTTTGCCACTCTGTTTAAAGATAAATTGTTTTCACAATAATGTTTGTCGATAAAATCCATAGCCTGTGCCAGCAAATCGCGGTAGTGCTTTTTGGATTCACGTTCCCGAATCTCCAGTGCCATAATCAAAATATGCCGCACATTTTCTTTAACAACGTCAGGATCCGTGTCCTTTAGCCTGGTACGGATTTCCGGCGTTAGAAAATCATCGAGACTACAGCCCAGTGTTTCAACAAACTCCACCGTTTTGAGGTAGACCGTCATCGAAAAATAAAGGCAAAACATTGTTGATTTCAGAGCCTCGTTACCATTGTTGCCCAACAACTGCACCAAAAACAGATTTACCTCGTAAGGAGTGCCGTCAGTCAGAAAGCTCTTTACCAGCTCCGGATCAATTGTGGAGAGTCCTCCGCTGCTGTAGCTGTTCTGTTTCCAGTTCTCCAGACTGCCGGCAGTCAGGACATGCTCATTAGGGCACATGTGGCGGTAAGAAATTATCCGGTTGGCCTCATCAAAGCAGCTCGGAATAGCGCTCAGCCGCATAACCGGCTGCCCTGCCGCAACGTGCCAGTCGACCGCTCCTTCATACTCATCGCATCGCCGACAGATGTTTTCTACGCAGTTGTCAGTTTGCAAATCAATCTGATTCGGATTTCCCTTAACCAAAACGACATATGTCGTCATGCTCCATCGGAACAGGATATATTCTGGAATAACCGTAAACAGACGTACCAGTTTTTCCTGCAAAACGGCAAGAGCGTCGGTATAACGATCCGGATTCTCTCCGCTTCGGCTGAAACTGTTAAGAAATAAAACAACAATGTTGTAGCTCTGTGCATTGATGTCTAAATTCAGCTGCTCCGCCGTTTTATAGATTTCCGCAACCGACAGGCTACCGGAAGTAAGCTGTTCAAAAAAGCGCCTTCTGGAATACTGCTCGTACTCCTGCTTTTCCTGCTGAAACTGCTGAAAATAGTTCTTTTCCCCATTATCTATTTCCATCTTTTCCCGCAATTCGGTCAGCACTTCAATCATCTTGGCCTTTGTAATAGGCTTGAGCAAATAATGCTCAACACCGATATGGATTGCTTGCTGAGCATAGGAAAAATCATCATACCCGCTGATAATGGCTATCTTTGTGTTAGGAAGTTCCTTACGAACAAGAGCGCTGAGGGCAAGTCCATCCATAAATGGCATACGGATATCCGTAATCAGCAAATCCGGCTTGATTTCCCTAATCAGCGGCAGTGCCATTTCGCCGTCAGCCGCATCCCCGATATATGTAAAGCCGTACTGTTCCCACTCAATATTGTTGCGGAGGCCCTCACGCACGACGATTTCATCTTCCACCAAAAACACTTTGTACATAATGCAACCTCATTTTCCCGGAAAATTGCGTCACTATAACCAATAAATCCGATTATATCACCGAAAAATAAAAAGAGCCATAAAAATGTTAATCTTACCCAATATAAAGTAAGAGCAGATGAACCCCGCTCACGGAAAATTCATCTGCTCGTAATTTTTTAGGATCGTTTTTCAAACTATAATGCCAGACGGTAGATATTAATCACATCGTTTTCATCCAGCCTTACAAAACCTCCGATTGCCCCTTTGCGTCCGTTTCCAAAACAAGCCGTTTGCGCCATTGACGCAATGTCTTCTTCCTTTGCGCCGAGTTCAGAGAGCTTTGACGGCATGCCTATTGATTTTAAAAATTGTTTTAGTGCCTCGATCCCGGCTTTAGCGGTGTTTTCCAGGCACGCGGAATCCATCTGGCACCCCCAAACGCGGACAGCAAGCTGTGCAAACCGATTCACATCATGCTTCATGTTGTAAGTCATCCATGCCGGAAAAACTACCGCGAGACCGGCTCCGTGAGCACAATCATAAAGCGCGGACAACTCGTGTTCAATATCGTGGCTTGCCCAATCCTGTTTTCTGCCTACTCCACAGGAGTTGTTGTGCGCCATCATCCCCGCCCACATTATGTTGGCCCGAGCCTCATAGTCGTCGGGTTTCTGCATTACACGGGGCGCTTCATAAACCATAGTCAAAAGCAGAGCCTCTATCAATCTGTCTGTTACTTCAACCTCTTGGGTTGTGGTAAAATAGCGTTCAAACAAGTGAGCCATTATGTCTGTTATTCCGCAGGCAGTCTGATACGGCGGCAGGGTTTGCGTTAAAGCAGGATTCAAAATTGAAAACGCCGGACGAAGAGCGTCTCCGGCGGCTCCCCGTTTATACATTCCGTTTTCATTAGTTATTACGGAGTTGGAAGAGCCCTCGCTTCCCGCTGCCGCAATAGTCAGGATAGTCCCTATCGGCAATGCACGGTTTACAGCTTTACCCTGATAATAATCCCAAAAATCTCCGTCATATACTGCTCCGGCGGCAATTGCTTTGGCGGAATCTATTGCGCTCCCTCCGCCAATCGCCAGAACGAAATCAATATTTTCTTTTCGGCACAACTCAATACCTGTATATACAAGCCCACTTCTTGGATTTGGCTTCACGCCACCGAGTTCGACAAATTCTATACCTTCTTCTTTCAGGGAATTCTTTACCCTATCCAAAAGCCCCGAACGTATTATTGACCCGCTGCCGTAATGTATCAGAACCTTACTGCCGCCGAAGCGTTTTACGTATTTTCCGGCCTTGTTTTCTTCTTCTTTACCAAAGACAAAATAAGTTGGGCTATAAAATGTAAAATTATCCATGACTTTTCCCTTCCTAATATCATTTTATACACTCAATTATATAGTTTTAAAATAGTATTGCAATAGGGCAAATTTTTTATTCCTTTATTTTCATCTGTCCACGATTGGCAAATCACATTCACAAATATCGTCTAAATGTCTATTTTATTAGCCCTTCCCTGCGCCCGATATCAACCGCCGACATACGGGAGGAAACACCGAGTTTCCCGAAAATGCTGAGCACATGGGTTTTAACGGTGGCTTGTGATATGCAAAGCTTGTCGGCTATTTCTCTGTTGGTTATGCCCAGTGCCAGTTCATTGAGAACTTCGAGTTCTCTTGCAGAAAGCAAGTCCTGCCCTTTCGCGGCTCCATCAGTGTCGCTGCAGACAGAGATAGCGTTTCGCACGAAGGAGGCTTCCGAAGCAGTCAAGGAGCTTTTTCCGGCTGATTGATTAAGCAGGTCCTTAAGCATCGGCAGGAGAAATGAACGATCCAGATAAAACGGCATAATTATTTGCTCTTCGGCAGCATAATGCACGGCCTCTCGAAGAAGGTTATTAATCTCCCGCTGTCCTCCTTTTTCACTGCCGCGCGACAGGATAAATATCTTTAGCAATCCAGCTTCCACAAGACGCAGTTTGTTTTTGTGCATTCGTGAAAATGTCAGTATTTCATCGGTTTCTCTGACCGCTTCGGCAATCTCGCCGCGCTTAAAAAGCAGCCTTGCCCGCAGCAGCCGCATAAATGGCTGAACTATGTATTCCTTAGCTATTTCAATCTCTTTCAAAAATGCTTCGGCCAAGTCCGGTGTGAGCATATCTGCACAGTCCAACTCGTGAAGAAGGCGTCCTAAAGTCAGAACGCTGAAATTCGGATACTCTGAAAGAATGCCATCAACATTTGCGGCACCCGCTCTGTCATCACCGGAAAGAAACTTCAGCTCTGCCAGATGGTATAAAAGCGTTAGATCTGTTATATCAATATGGATATGTTTGCTTTCCATTAGGCGCTTTGCCTGTTCGAACTCTTCCGCCGCCTTATCCAGTTCCATCCTTCGCATGTAGACTCCGGCGATACCGAAGCAATAATTCGTTCCCGCCGAGGCTACCATAGACGGAGAACTCATCAGTTTGTTGGACTTCTTATAAGCTATCAGGCTGTCGTTTAGGCGGCCTATTTCTTCATATATTTGTGCCAGTTGGTTATATGCGAAAAACTCGACAAACACGTTTACGCCGGTACTGATTGTTATTGCCCTCTGAATACAGTCTTCGGCTTCTTCATACTGCATCCGCTCCACAAAAGCCGCCGCATTTTGAACCAGCACCATAGCTTTCATCGCAGGCCCCAGATTAAGAAGCTCAATCTGTTCGGCGGTAACGGCATTATACTTTGGAAGTTTTCCTTCCTGGCTGGACATATATGGTTCAGCAAACTGCATGATTGTAAAAGCATCCGAATCCCCGTAGTGCTCCTTGAACTTCTCAAAAAGGACTCGGCACCGTTCGATGTTCAGATTGCCTATATTATAAATGAAGCACTGTGTTGCGAGGTCAACATTCGAAATCAGCTGATCCTCAGGTACCTTGTCAAGGTAGCTCCAAGCCTCAATCCTACCCTCCATAGCCTGCGCCACTCTGAGAATTTCCGTAAAGCTACCTGCCGCATAATACTCCCGCAGGGCTTCCTCAAAATCTCCACGCTTCTCAAAGGCTCCTGCGGCTTTAAGCCAGAGGTCCTTCTTTTGTTCCTCTGGCAAAAGCTTGAACTGCTGCGACAGGTAATCTGAAAGGATATTGTGATAACGGTAGATTCCGTTCTGCTCATCAATACAAATTACAAAGAGGTTTTTCTGAACCAGCGCTTCGATCATGTCACTAAAATCTGCTTTAAAGGACTCTTCAAACAGGACACCGCAAATCTCTGCATCGAAATAAGACAGGAAGCCGGTTTTTATGAGAAAATCTCTTTCTCTCGTCTCCAGTGATTCCAGCACCTCCCGCGTCAGGTATTCCGCGGCAATGCCTCCGCCTGCACTCAGAAGCTTATCCGAACCTTTTCCCGCTGTTTTTGCCGCAGCAGCAAGCTGCAAGCCGCCTATCCAGCCCTCCGCATAAGTATTGAGAAGGTCAAGCTCCGCATCGCTTCCGCCTAGCCCCAGCGTGCTTTTCAAAAACGCCAGACCTTCCTCATGCGATAGCTGCATCTGGTTTCCATCGACGAACAGCAGGCGTCCGGACACCGCCAGAGGCCCCAGATAAACCGGAGGGTCCTCTCTTGAAAGCATAAACAGGTGAAAATTCGATGGCATGGCTCCGAGAAAGAACTCCAAAGATTTTATGAGAGCTGCATCGCAGATGCAATGTACGTCATCAAGCACCATGTAATAATCCTCCTCGCCACACAGCCTGTTAATCAGCATGATGAGCATCTGCTCTATATGTGAAGGATCGGGATTTGCGCGAATCAAGGTTAGGTAGCTTCCTCCGTCGTCCCAAAACGCGCTGATTGCAGCAGTAAAATACAGCCAGAAGGAATAGACGTTTTCATTGGAGTTGTCAAGCGAGAGCCAGCAGACATTTTTCAGTTTCTTTTCACGGATAAAGGACGAAAGCAACGTTGTCTTGCCCGTCCCCGCGCCGCCGCGCACAAATATCACGCTCATGTCGGCGCATTGAGATAGCTTTTCAAACAAAGCCTTGCGCACAACATAGTTTTTGCGTGGTGCCGGTATCTTTAGTTTTGTGGAGAGAAGCAGTGTATCGGAGGAAAAATCCATGTCTGTCCACCTATTCCGAGTTTTTTTATTTTATTGTATCTCCGACTCACCGCTTTGACAAGCAAAGTCTTTTCTCTCACACTTTTTTTACATACATCCGTCGCAAGACGATACACGAAAAAGCGAACAGAGTGAGGGAAAACAGTACAACGTAGCTAATTGAGCCGTAATGATCCGGAGTACTTCCGTTTTGCATATGCTGTGCGAAATCCATTAAATCCTTTTGAGGCAGCACTTTGATTATATTGTCAAGCACCGGGTTATTCTTGCTAAAAGAGTAGAAGCTGCCCGCAAGCACCGAGGTCAGCACAGTAATGGAGTTTCCCAGCATATTCGCGTTGTCGGGCTTGTGGAACAGGGTGTTCAGCAGCAGCGCAAAGGAAATTCCAAGGAACATAAGCGCTAATAGCAGAGCCGCATATTGTAACAGATTAAAGCCGATATCCCATCCGCAGAATTTCAGGATGACAAGCATTATATAGTCGGGAAGAACAAAAGACAGGCAATAGACACAGTGTGCCGTGAGATAACAGCCGAAGGAAGCCGGAGTCGCGGCAATTCTCAACAGTTGTCCCTGCTCCTTGTCGTCAGCAAAAGCGAACATGTTTGATAAAGAGATCATTAACAGGAACATCATAATAAACCCGAGAATATTAACGCCCACGCCGCGCTCTGTTTTGCTGTTTACGTTACTAACGTTTGGATTTTCAAGAAGCAGCTGGAGCATGTTTTTAAAATCATCGCTGCGGAGTGTTTCGATGCTGTAGTTCCCGCCGGCGTCTTTAGTTATATAAGCGTCGTATTTCTGTTCTAAGAGAGCAGAAAGCGGTGGCTCTTCAGGTAAAACAGTTATATCCAGATACTTTGATTGAGGCAAAGCTTCGCTTGCGTCCTGCGTTACGAAAACGACGTGTCCTTTAACCTGCTGGATTCCGGTCATATATACGGCAAGCATGATGGAGGCAAGAGTAACCACCGTAATAAATATGAGTGGGACGATACGTGGGAGCGTGCGCAAGTAGTTATTTTTTAGTACAGTCAAAAAGGTTCTCATATGTAATCCTCCGTTCTGAAGAACAAGCGGCAGCCCAGCACAAGCAGCACCGAAACGGCTGACGCGCCGATAAATACCGGCCAGAAATAGTGAAGGCTGTTATCGCAGGAAAGCGCAAAGAAGGCTTCGTTCAACCACTTAACCGGAGACACCCTTGTCGCAAAATAAAGCACCTTGCCCATTCTGTCAAGCGAAAAAAAGGTTCCACCCAAAGCACAAAGCAGATTCAGCACTGTGCTGAGCAGCATGCTGGTGGTTTCTTCGCAGTGAAAAACACAGCAGAAGAAAATTCCCAAAGCCACCGAAGCAAATTCAACCGGTGCCATCAAAAGAATAAAGTAAATGGGATTTTGGCCAAGAGTGACGTTCAGCAGCGGGCAGAGTATGGCAATCAGCAAAAGATGCAGAATGTAGTTAAACACAAACGAAGATATAATCTTTGAGAAATATATTTCGAAGGCCCCTGCCGGTGAAAAGATGATGCGAAGATTTGGGCGCTTGATGTCACGCTCCATAAAGCAGTTTGATGCTGTCATAGCTCCGTTCAGTATTCCGTAGATAAGCAGAGAAACTGTGTAGTATTGATAGGCGGATTTGATGTCGGCGTAGCCGCCGCCGGTCAAATAACCCATTATAAGTATCAAAAGCGCCGCGAAAATCGTATTATAGCCCACAAGCACAGGATTTTTGAAAAGATTGACCATATCCATTTTGAATATTGAATAAAAACGACTCATGTCAGTTTCCTCCGCTTAGTCGCGCAATTTGCGGCCCGTAAGCTTCAAAAAGACAGTTTCAAGGCTTGCCGATTCGCTTGCGATATTTCGTATTTTTTCACCGTGGTCACTCAGAAGCGAGATGATTTTGTCAAGGTTCTCGATGCCTTTAAGAGAGGTTATCTCAATCGTTTCTCCTTCGATTTTAACCGATTTCACACCCTCCACGGCGAAAAACTCGTTTTCTGGAATTTTCCCGTTTTCCTCGACATGTATCGTATAGTGTTTTTCGTTCTCCACCTCTTCTTTCAGGCTTTCATTGGTTCCCTCGGCGATTATGACACCGTGATCCATGATAATAATGCGATCCGAGATTATTTCGACTTCTTCCATGTAGTGAGTGGTGTAAATGATAGTCATTCCTTTATCCCGAAGTGACTTTATGGAATCAAGAATATGGTTGCGGCTCTGAGGGTCGATTCCGACGGTCGGCTCATCCATGATAACGATTTCGGGGTGATGCGCGATGGCGCAGGCAATGTTTAGCCGCCTCTTCATACCTCCCGAGAAGGTTTTGATCTTATCATGCCTGCGATCATCAAGTCCCGCAAATTTAAGAGCCTCATCAACAGCGTCTTTCAGCTTTTTTCCTTTCAGCCCATAGAGTGAGGCGAAAAAGCTCAAGTTTTTCTCTGCGCTCAGCTCGTCATAAAGCGCGACATCCTGAGGCACAATGCCCAGAACCTGTTTATATTTGCGCAGCTGCCCGCCGATTTTTTCCCCTTTATAGAACACGTCCCCACCGTCTTTTTCCAGTGCCTCCGACAGGATGTTTATGGTTGTCGTTTTTCCGGCGCCGTTCGGTCCCAGAATACACAGCACCTCTCCGCGCAGAACGTCAAAGCTGATTCCGCCGAGCACCTTATTTCCTTTAAAGCTCTTTGTAAGATTGTTTACTGTCATTATTTTTTCCATAGCATTCATCTCCTTGTAAATCATCATACGCCCTAGTCCCGACAAAAAAATCAACCGTTCGGTTGATTTGAACGGTTGATTTTAAAAAATCTCACTTTGAATGAAAAATCTCTGTTGAATGAAAAGCGATGAGAATTCTCCCTTGAAAAACCGAAAAATCATACAGGCAAGTCCGTTATATGGGACAAATGAACAGATATAATCTCACCATAAAGTAATTTGAGGTGGGGATTTTTATGAAGAGACACGCTGCCATTTTAGTTGAAACTATTATTAACCCGTTTATGGGCTATCTTTCCCCGCAATTTGAGGATTCATTTTCAACCGGCCGACATTGTTCAGGTACAAGTATGCCTGTATTCAGCTCAGAGAAGCTTAGTTTGCTGATTTTTGTTATTGCATTGGCATTTATTGCGGTTATCTCACCCATATTGTGTTTCAGCAGCTTGTTTATCGAGGTTCACCTCGAAGGTTTGTGGTATTTCTGGATTATAACTTTTTTCGAAACCGGATATTTGGTGTGGCTTGTCCTTCGAAAGAGGGATAAAAGGGAAATCTCTTGAATATTTCACGAATTACCGTATACTGAGATTGTCCGTTATACCGGACAATTAGTTGTAATTTTGCGGGAGGAACAAGTTTCAAGCTTGCCTATTTTCAAGTGCGTGTGGCTGTTCATTGGGCAGCCACAGCACCTGCACATATTATGACCATTAGGGTTCATGGTCATTTTGTGACTTTAGTATACCGAAAGGAATGGTCATAATCATGCCGAAGAGTCCGAATCAGAAGCTTAAGCTTCTTTACATCATGCGGCTTTTGCTGGAAAAATCCGACGAGCAGCATCCCATATCTACGAATGATATAATCGCAAATCTTGAAGCGAACGACGTTGCCGCGGAGCGAAAGAGCATCTATTCCGACATCGAGTCCCTTCGGCTTTTCGGTATGGATATAATTCAGATACGTGGAACCAGCGGCGGTTATTATGTTGCCACTCGTGATTTTGAATTGCCCGAGCTTAAGCTCCTTGTCGACAGTGTGCAATCCTCCAAATTTATCACTCAGAAAAAGACTTTGGCGCTGATAAAAAAGATTGAGAGTCTTGCAAGCGTTTACGAGGCACAGCTTTTAAACCGTCAGGTTTATGTTAAGAACCGCATCAAAAACATGAACGAGTCAATCTATTACAATGTGGATGAAATACATAACGGTATAGTCTCCGACTGTAAAATTTCCTTTAAATACTTCGAGTATTCAATCGGCAAGGAACGCATTTGTAAGCACGACGGGAAAAAATATCGTGTCAGTCCCTTTGCTCTGACCTGGGATGACGAAAATTACTATATGATTGGCTTTGACAGTGCCGCCGGCATTATAAAACACTTCCGGGTTGACAAAATGATGGAGATTGCAGGCCTTGACGAAAAGAGGGACGGGCGCGAGAGCTTTGAAAGTCTCGATATTGCCGCTTATTCAGGTACCCTTTTCGGAATGTTTACCGGCATAGCAGAAAGTGTTACGCTGGAGTTTTCAAACAACCTTATAGGAGCGGTTATAGACCGCTTTGGCAAGGACATCGCTGTAATTCCCGTTGGTGAAAACCACTTCCATATACGCGCAGAGGTTGCGGTTTCTCCACAATTTTTCGGTTGGCTCTGCGGCTTTGGTAACGGAGTTAAGATTGTTGCACCCGATAATCTTGTAAGGCAAATGCGTGAGCATGTTGTCTCAATTGAGCAACTATATTAGTGACGCACGCCTAAACATTCATCATTTCTAGCCTTCCTATTGACTTAATAGCTGTTATACGGTAATCTATCGTCATTGCCAATCCGTTTTCGCATAGCAAAAACATATTGAAGAGAGAATTAATAATGAGAAAGAAATTATCAACGTTTTTTGCAGTACTTTTTGCAGTATTATCTGCTTTGGTTTTACCTGCTTCGGCCCAAACCACAAATGCAAACATTTCTTTGGATGCAAATCCGCTGAATTTACAAGCTGTTATTGACAAAGAGACCGTTTTTCTGCCAATACGTTCACTTTGCGAAGCGCTGGGTTATAAGGTCAGTTGGGCTCTAACAGACGGCAACAGTACAGTAACAGTTCAAAAAGATGATAGCAGTATTGTTTTGGATCTGACAAATCAAAAAATAAATGATAACGGACATAGTTACTATGCGCAGGTGGATTCGGGAACCGGGATTAGTGTGATTTCAAACTGCTCCTATTTGGACTCCAAGCTGTTTGATTCGCTTTTCTCTATTAAAACACAGTACGTCACGGCGACTAACCAGATTACGCTTAAGCACGTTTCTAAGAATTCCATAAAAATCACTACGGAAACGCTGACAGCTAATGAAAAATTCCTTGACACGGCAATACAGTATCCGCAAATAACCGGCTTGCCGGATATAAAGGTTCAGGCCTCCATCAATGACGTTTTAAAGCAGTCCGCGCTTGCCTCCCAGAGTGAGGGGCAGACAAACGCTAAAGATATGGAAGGGTACATAAATGGCGGGGATATGTACAGTGATGCCAAATGTGTTACTAATTTTAATTATTCCGTCCAATATAACCAGAATGGCCTGTTAAGCATAGTTTTGGAGGATTATCAGTATTTGGGCGGTGCTCACGGATCAACGTTTCAAAGCTCCTTCACCTTCGACTTAGCCACCGGAAAAGCTCTCTCTCTCGGTGACCTTATGAACAGCAGCAGCAATTACACCTCTTACTTCAACGCGGGCATCAGGAAAGAGATTGACAAAAGAGTGGCGTCCGGTGAATTGATTGAGTTCGATACGGACAAATTTGCGAGTATAAGTGACACACCAGCATACTATCTTTCCGGGAACGGAATCGTATTTTATTTTCAGCAGTATGAGTATTTCCCGTATGCGGCAGGCATACAGGCCTTTTCGTTTGATTACAGCAGCCTGCAAAGTATGCTGAAAACGGAATATAAGAGCTTAAATTAGCTTTTCTGACCATTAGAAAGGTTTACGCATGTGAGAGATTACCTCATATATCGGTATCAGTGTATAAGCCAAACGCTTGAGCATGTTTTCGCAATTGAACAGATGTCTAAATGACAAACAAAAATGTTGTGGGCAAAACCGGCTAAATCCGGTTTTGCCCACAAAGCGTTTAGTCCCGCACCGCAAAAAGTGGTGTAAAGGAATGGTTATTCAAAATGGTTGGTAATATGAGCGCCACAGGCATTATAAATTGCGTTTATAATTGCGGCATGCGGTGTCGAAAACGGCATCCCAGAAAAAGGTTTTTCTCGGCATTCAAAAGTTGCTAAAGCGCAAAAGAAACCCATGCAAACATAAAATGCTGATTAAAAACTAACAGTTCGGTTTTTTGTTTGATATGGCAGCTCTTCTGCGCTTTACTTATATAATACGTTGTTTTTTGGTACATATCTAGTTTATGTATTTTAAAAGGAACTCGGTTACCCTCGCCTCGTATAGCGCTTGATCCGTGGTGTAGGACATCCCGTGACTTGCACCATCAACAATAAGGATATCCTTATCCGCCTTGCAGGCATTATAAACCTTATAAACCATCTCGATCGGGACAAATGTGTCCGCCGAGCCGTGGATAAACAGCACGGGTAGCTTGTCCTTCGCAACCTGCTTTACGGACGATGCCTCATAGAAATTATAGCCGTCCTCTATGTCCGTAAGTATGCTTGTCGTGTTGACAAGCGGAAAGCTCGGAAGGTTAAAGACAGCTTTCATCTGGTAGCCCAGCTCTTCATTTACGGAGGAATAACCACAGTCCTCAACGATGGCCTTGACCTGCTCCGGCAAATTTTCACCGCTTGTCATCATAACCGTTGCGCCGCCCATCGAAACGCCGAACAGGGCAATCTGCGAGTCTGTTCCGTTTAAGTCGATGACCTTTTGGATCCATTGCAGATAGTCAAGCCGCTCCGGCCAGCCGAAGCCTATGTAATCGCCTTCGCTGTCGCCATGTCCGCGCGCATCCGGCATAAGCACGTTGTAGCTAAGCGTTTCGCTGTAGAACTTTGCAAAGATCGCCATATCCTTCGCTTTTGAACTGTATCCGTGGGCAACAATTATTGTCTTATCTGTAGGCGTCAAAGCCTTCAGATAGTAGCCTGTAAGCTTTAGCCCATCGTCTGAGGTAATCGTCCACGTTTCAAGGTTCTGGGATTCAAGCCAATCGGCAGCGGCCATATATTTGCTTGGTGCCGCCATATCTGCCGCTGTTGTTTCCGTTTGCTGGTACTTGCTGTCCTGCAAAAACGGTTTGTCATTTCTGTCTACGACATAATTATGAAAATAAAAGCTCCCTGCTATCAGCCCCGCCATAATCAGCACAAACAATGCACAAATGGCGGAAATTATTATCTTTGTCTTCTTTTTAGCAGCAACCATTACTTGACGTCCTCCTCAGAATAGATTTACACATCAAACAATCGAATAGAGCTTTCAAAAAGCACCTTTTATATCCATCGGCTATGACCGAGTGACTAAATGCAAAAGCCGATTACTATTTAGATGGTAGCATACGACGGTTTGCTTGTCAAAGGATTAATCACATGGGTTATTTCCAATAAAAAGCACTCTCGCCCCTTGTCTAAAAAAGGTGCGGGAGTGCTTTGGCACGAATGGACTTAACTTTATAAAGCCACCGCAGAAGTGCTGGCAATCAGGTATTGACTACCATGGTCAATAGCGCTATAATTTCATTGACCACGGTGGTCAGTTGGTTTAGCTTTTGGAGGTGAATACATGTTTGAAAAATTTACGAACCTTGATTCGGAGAAACAGGAGCGAATAATTAACGCTGCATTAGAGGAGTTTGGGAAGAAGGGTTATAATAACGCTTCGACAAACGAAATTGTCAAAAATGCAAACATTTCAAAGGGATTGCTCTTTCATTATTTCGGCAATAAAAATAGACTGTATTTCTTTCTTTTCGACAATGCCATAAAAATCTTCAGTGATGAATTTTACGGCAAACTAAACTATGAAGAGACCGATTTCATAAAAAGGTGGGGGCAAATCGCTCTCCTGAAAATCGATTTGATTCAAAAATACCCCGTTTTATACCAATTCCTTTTAGCCACGTCAACCGAGGACAACCTCGAAATAAAAAAGGGAATTGATGAAAGAACAAAAAGCGTTTATGAGGATGCCTACAAAAAAATGCTGATTAACATTGATACCTCAGTTTACAAGGATGGTATGGATGCAAACCGAGTGTCCGAAATCATCATTTGGGTAACGCAGGGCTTTGCAAGCAGTGAGCTTGAAAAACTAAAAAAAGATCCGGATCGCAAATTGAATTTTGATCTGACAGCAATTATGCCAGAGTTCGACGAATACATGAAGCTGCTAAAATGGGCATTCTATAAGTAGAAATTTAGGGGGTCGCACAAATGAATGTTGTTGAACTAAAAAATCTAACAAAAAATTACGGAAACAACAGAGGCATTATTGATGTCAGTCTGTCTATTGAGCAGGGTGAAGTCTTTGGGTTTATCGGGCCGAACGGCGCCGGAAAATCTACTTCTATCAGAACCTTGCTTGGGCTGATTCACCCGACTAGCGGCAGTGCCACTATTTTCGGCAAAAGCAGCAGCGAAAACCCAGAGGTACTCAAGGAAGTGGGATACCTACCAAGTGAGGTGTTCTACTATGACGGTATGCGGGTTATTGACCTGCTTAAATATTCTGCCAGCTTTTATAAAAAAGACTGCTTGACGCGCATTCACGAGCTTGCCGAAATTATGGATCTCGACTTAAGCCGAAAGATAGACGACCTCTCCTTCGGAAACAAGAAAAAAGTCGGCATCGTTCAGGGGCTTCTGCACGAACCGAAACTAATCATACTCGACGAGCCTACAAGCGGCCTCGACCCGCTCATGCAGCAGAAATTCTTTGAACTCATTGCTCAGGAAAACAAGAAAGGCGCGACCGTGTTTTTCTCATCACATATTCTCGGCGAGGTTCAGAAGATGTGCAGCCGTGTTGCGTTTATCAAAGACGGCAAAATAATCAAGCTTGAAAAGATGAGCGCTCTCCAGGAAAACAGCTACAAAAGAATAAAACTCGAAACGAAGTCCGATATAAGCCGTGACAGCTTGAATTTAGACGGCATCAGCAAGCTTGAAATCGATGGCAAATCTGCCGACTTTATCTTTAAAGGCAATATAAATGCTGTAATAAAGAAAATCAGCGAGCTTGAACTAAAAAACCTATCAATCGACGAGCCGGACCTTGAGGAGATATTCATGCATTACTATACTAAGGAGGGCTAATCGCTATGAATATGTACCTGCACGAGCTGAAATCAATGAGAAAATCGACGATACTCTGGGCTATCTCAATGACGGCAATAGCGGTGCTGTATTTCTCGCTTTATACGGGAATGGTGAAAGACGTTGCCGACTTTAGAAATCTTCTGGCAGGGTATCCGGCATCAATTCGGGCAATGCTTGGCATTTCCTTGGACAACATTACGTCTATTCTCGGCTTTTATTCTATGATATTTTCATTTGTAGTGCTTTGCGGTGCCATCCAGGCAATGAATTACGGCTTATCCACTCTGTCAAAGGAGTCGCGGGAGCGCACGGCAGACTTCCTGCTTGTCAAACCCGTCTCACGTGTCTCAATTGTTTCCTCTAAGCTTTTAGCTATGCTTACAATGCTGATAATCACAGATGTGCTCTATTACGCGGGAGCTTTAATTACAGTTAACCTCATAAAAACCACAGATTTTGATATTAAACTTTTCTTTTTGATCAGCCTTACCCTGTTTTTTATTCAACTTATATTTTTTGCCCTCGGCGTGTTTATATCAATGTTCTTTAAAAAGCTCAAAAGCGTGCTTCCGGTCTCGCTTGGCATTGTGTTCGGGCTCTATATCCTCGGAGCTGTGCTTGTCACCGGAGATAACGACGTTGCCCGTTTTGTTTCACCTTTTCAATATTTCCCTGTAACCTATATTCTTAAAAATGCGGGTTATGAAATCCCCTATTTAATTGTCGGTGCGGTTATTGTGGCAGTAACCATTGCGGCAAGCTACATCATTTACGTGAAGAAAGATATACATGCGGTAAACTAAATAATATAAGGAGGTTCGATTGTGAATATTTTTAAACGCGAACTAAAGGCAAACAGGAAAGCCCTTATTATATGGAGCGCATGTATGTTTCTGCTGGTTCTGAGCGGCATGGGCAAATATACAGCCTATTCGTCCGGCGGACAATCGGCAGCAATTTTCAATGATATTCCGCATTCCGTCAAGGCCCTGCTGGGAATGGGCTCCTTTGATGTCACGACTATGTCAGGATTTTTCGCAATGCTGTTTCTATATGTTGAGCTGGCGGTTGCTATCCATGCTGCTCTTCTAGGCGCGGGCATTATCGCCAAGGAGGAGCGCGACAAAACAAGCGAATTCTTAATGATAAAGCCAGTTTCAAGAAATGCCGTAATAACCTCAAAGCTGCTTGCGGCTTTTGTGAATGTGACTGTCGTTAATATTGTAACGCTTATCGCTTCGCTTGCTATGGTCGCGTCTTACAATAAAGGTAAAGACATTACCGTTGAAATAATACTGTTCATGCTGAGTATGCTCATTGTTCAACTCGTTTTTCTGTCACTGGGAGCGGCGATTGCGGCCTTCATGAAAAATCCGAAATCCTCAGGTTCATTTACCATCGGGCTGCTGCTGATGGCGTTTATTATTTCAAAAATCACTGATTTGACCGATAAATTGAATTTCCTGAACATACTTTCACCTTTCAAATATTTCGACTATGCAAAGCTCGCCGACGGAAAAGGGCTTGAAGTCGTCATTGTAATTCTATCACTTTTACTTGTAGCAGCCCTTTCAGCTTCGGCCTATTACTTTTATCCGAAAAGAGATTTGCAGATTTAATAAGACTCTAAACTTTCAAAAATGAATGTAGACAGAAAACAGAGGAACGTTGTTATTTCAGCGTCCCTCTGTTTTATCTCGTTTTTACCGACTATGCTCCGAAGTACCTCTTTAAAAGTCCCGCAAAGGCTTTGCCGTGTCTTGCTTCGTCCTTTGCCATTTCATGAACTGTATCGTGGATAGCATCAAGGTTCGCTGCCTTGGCCCTGCCGGCAAGATCGAACTTTCCCGCTGTCGCGCCGTTTTCTGCGGCCACTCTCATTTCAAGATTCTTTTTGGTGGAATCCGTAATAACCTCACCAAGCAATTCCGCAAATTTTGCGGCATGTTCAGCTTCTTCATAAGCTGCCTTCTCATAATACATGCCGATTTCCGGATAACCTTCTCTGTGGGCGACTCTTGCCATTGCAAGATACATTCCTACCTCGGTACATTCTCCCGAAAAATTCAGTCTCAAGTCTGTGATGATATCTTCGCTTACTCCTTGTGCAATACCGACTACATGTTCTGCGGCCCAGGCAAGTTCACTGCTTTGAGCGCTGAATTTTGATGCGGGTGCATTGCACTGAGGACAATGCTCGGGAGGATTTTCCCCCTCGTAAACATACCCACATACTGCGCAAACAAACTTTTTCATTTGATTTCTTCCTTTCAAATAAATTCATTCAATATATTATCCCCCCCAATTGCGGTTAAATCAAGAAAAATTCTCATATCGGCCTTATGCCGCAATGATAACGCGAACTCTTCCACCCTCATTTTGAGGCTTGTCATAATATGCCGTTAGGTTCAAACCGGAAGTCTGTGAAGTCGAAATGACTGCATAGTTACCTGATGAGTACTTATAAATCACAGCATGGTCCGAGAGAAGGTATTTAACCCCGGAATTTGAGATAACGGCGTTATTGCCAGAAAGCGTCACATTAGGAATTGAATAAAGCGACATTATTTTTGCAATGGCGTTGCTCTTGTAGGTAAATGAGGCGGGTCCTGCAGATACGCTAAATAAGATGTTTGTCGTATTATAAGTGCCAATATTTCCCGAAATATTGTAGCTGTATGTTCCCTTGAGGCTCAATCCTTCCTGAACCTGGGCTACATTAGTTACAACACCGTATGTCAGAGTATCACCGGTAACATCTTTCAAAAAGAGCTCTGTAATATTGCCGTACGCATCAGACGCGCTGTATATGGCATTGCTTGAAGTCAGATTGACACCGTCAAGACGCTGAGGATAGACAACTGTGTAATTGCCGTAATCATCGACATCCAGAATTTTAATATTAGACGACATAATTACTGAGCCGATCATCATTCTTGAATATGAAACAGTTCCTGTCGGCACCGTATACCCGACGCTGCCGATTGCTGGTAATCCGCTGCTGAAATTGATTGAAGCCATGGAGCCCACAAGTGATGATTCGTCAGAAGCCATTTGATATTCGGCTTTTGAACCGTCAGCAAGAGCAAGCGTCATATAATACGAATAATAGGCGCCTCCGTTTGAATCCGTATACGCTTTGTTGCCAGAAGCCGTCACATAGCCGATAACAGCGCCGGAGTCACTCGCCGATACAATGTCCGCTGCGCCTCCGTCCCTTCCTAAGAGGACGGTAACAGTGTCCCCGATGCTAAATCCACCCGAATAGCTAAGCGCCTGAGAAGCGGAAGCACCGGAAATGGTATATGTCGTACCGGATACGACGATTGAAGTCGGTGAGGTTCGAGACGGCAGGATGTTCTGCAGCACACCTGTGGCAGTTTTGTTATAAGCCCAAACGGTATTTAAACTAGCTGAATAGTAGATAATGTTGTCTGTCGCAATATTACTGAGTGAGGATGGCTTATCATTAAGATAAACGGTCATATTACCAGTTTTGAGGCCAGTCCCGACATACCATGTACTGCTTTTCACAGTAATAGGGCCAACAGAGTTTGCCGAAATGAGCCCATTCACGTCAATTCCACTGCCGGATGAGCTCAAGCTGTATCCAAGGCTGTTTATGTATGGTTTTCCGCTTTTTGCTGCTGCACAAAGCATGTTATAGACCATATACATTACGTCCCGGCGCGTAATACTGGAACCGACTTGGGATGTGACACTATCGAAAAGGCCAAGCTTCTCCGCGAAATTCACTTGCACCGCCGGATAGCCCGTACCGTAATCCGAGTTGCCGTAGCCAAGTACGGACAGCAGCGTTTTTGCCACTTCCTCGGTTGTTGCATTTGCGTTCGGTTTAAACGTCCCATCGGGGTAGCCGTTCATATAGCCCAGAGTGCCTGTTTTGGCTATATAGGATGCAGCCCAGTTGGTATAAGGTACGTCAGGAAAGGGGGATGTTTTAGATACAGACACTACCGAATTACCGGAATTCAGTACAACTGCAATTTTAGCCAGCTGAGCTCTTGTAAGGTATCCATCGAGATTCAGATTTCCGTTTTCGTCTCCAACCATAATATTAAGAGCTCCCAGCACCTGCTGTGCCGCCGATTGGGATACGCTGACGGCAGAAGCCGATGGCATGGCCGTTATAAACGCGGCAGTCATTATTACGGAAATAAGCAAGGCCGTCAACCTTTTCATAATTTTCATTGGTATTTTTATCCTTTCAGATTAAGTTATTCATAACGAAGGGCATCGATAGGATTCATCCTCGAGGCGTTTCTTGCGGGGAAAAAGCCAAAAATAATTCCTATACCCGTAGATACACCAAACGACACAATTATCGACGATACTGATACGGCAGCTGTCAGTCCTAACAGTTTGCTTAGCGGGTAGGCCGCTCCGACTCCGAGGATGATGCCGATTATGCCGCCTGTGGCACTGGTCGTTGCCGCTTCAATCAGAAACTGGGACAGTATATCGTGCCCCTTTGCACCTACGGACATTCTGATTCCTATTTCCCTAGTACGTTCCGTAACAGAAACAATCATGATGTTCATGATGCCTATTCCACCGACCAAAAGTGATATGGCTGCGATGCCGACAAGTACAAGAGTCAATGTGCTGGTGAGACTGTTGATTTTATCTATCATGGTTGAGGAGTTTGATACCGTATAATAGGTACTGGAACCAAGAGCGTTGTTCAGCATTGTTTCAAGCTTGCTGACTGCGTCGTTCATTGTATCGGTACTCACATCGCTGATTACATATGAAGATACCTGTGCTGTGCCGGACATGCGCTCCGCAGTTGTGTAAGGAATATAGACGCAGTCGTCTCCCGAGCCTTGAGTGCCGCCGTTGGTTTCGGTCAGTACTCCCATAACGGTAAACTGAACACCATTTACTTTTATAATCTGCCCGACGGGATCAACTCCGCTGAACATTTCCGTTGCAATATAAGATCCGATTACACAGGCTTTCATATTATCCGCAATATTTAGATTACTGAGAAAGGAGCCTTCAGAAAGACTTAATGCCTTGATGTTCATGTATATTTCATTTGTACCATAGCCGGTTGTGGTGGAGTTAGTACTGCCGTATTTGATGGTTGGACGACTCAGAGTAACGAGTGGAGAATAATCAGAATACAGTGAGGGATTTTCAGAGATAAAATTGTCTATATCTGAAACAGTCACGTTTCGGAGCGAACTGCGTTCCGTTATACGGACATTGATCATATTTGTACCCATGCTTGTGAAGTTATCTTTCAGAGAGTTGGAAAATCCTCCGATAATACTTACAAGGATAATAACAGCCGCAACGCCGATTATAATACCCAGCATGGTGAGTGCAGAGCGTAGCTTGCTGCTCTGTATGCTTTTTAAGGCAAGAACAAAGGACTGTCTGATATTCATATTGCGTGCGCCTCCAGACATGCCTCATCCGATATAATCTTGCCGTCATGGAAGCAAATTGTTCGGTTTGCCTCCTTCGCAATGCTCATATCGTGGGTAATCAGAACGATTGTTGTGCCTTCGTTGTTTAGCTCCCGTAAATAACTCATAATTTCCTTACCAGTTTTTGAGTCAAGGGCTCCGGTCGGCTCGTCGGCGAGAATGAGCGGGGGACGTCCCGCAAGAGCTCGGGCAATGGATACTCTCTGCTGCTGCCCGCCGGACAACTGGGACGGGTATGCCTTGTGCCTGTCGGTAAGGCCGACCTTCTCCAGCGCCTGCCATACCCGGGATTGTCTTTCTTTTGACCTTAATCCGGAATAAAGCAGCGGCAATTCAACATTTTCAAACAGATTCAATTTTGCAATAAGGTTGTATTGCTGAAAAACAAAACCAATTGTGTTATTTCTGACATCCGCAAGCTCATTCCGGCTCATTGAGCTTACATCCTTGTGGTTTAGTATATAGGAGCCGGAACTAAGCACATCAAGGCAGCCGATTATATTGAGGCAAGTAGACTTTCCCGAGCCGGAAGGCCCGACGATAGATACATATTCCCCGTCGTCCACATTCAAAGAAATTCCATCGAGTGCGCGTACTTCGTTCCCGCTTGTGTTATAAATTCTGTAGGCGTTATTAATCTCAATCATCATCCCTGCCCCTTTGCTGAATAAGTTGAGGAGGACGCACTGCCGGCACCGCTGCCGGTGACGCTTCCAGGCGCACCGGAAGTTCTATATGCAGAACTTCCGCTTCCGTTGCCGCTACCGCCGCCTATGCCCAGCAACGATGAGGAGGACCGTGCTGTCGTTCCAGTAGAACTTGCAGACGAAGCTACTGCTGTCGTATAAGCGATAACATCTCCAGCGTTTAAACCGCTCGTAACCTCGGCGTAACTTGTGTTTGTGATACCAAGTTCAATTTTTACATATTCATATCCCGCCGGGGCCTTTGCCTGTAACGCCTTCATCTTGCTGTTGGATGAGCTTGACTGAGAGGCAGACGGACTTGCATTGGGTGAGGGTGTTGCAGCAGAAACCTCGGGTGAAGCCTTTGCCCGGTTATTATAGTTTTTTCCAGATGCCGACGTACTTGCAGAAGAGCTCGTATCAGAAGTAGTGTTTATTTTTTTCAACACATAGCTACCGTTAACGACAGCCTGCTCAGGTATCAGCAACACATTTTGAGCACTTTTAATTATTATTACGGCATTAACGTTCATACCAGGGAGAAGCTCACCGTAATCGGAAATCGTTATCTGTACAGCATATGTGGTTACTCCGGTTCCGGAAGAACTGCTGCTTGATGTACTGCTAGATGAACTTGAGCCGCTTCCGATACTGCTAACGCTTGTCACTTGCCCTGTAAATGCTTGTTTTGGCAGAGCATCGGCCGTAATCGTTGCAGTCTGGCCGACCTTAACAATCAGAATATCAAGTTCATCAACGTTTATTGTCAGAACAAGGCTTGACATGTCGGCTATAACAGCCATTTTTGTGCTTGATGTGGAGTTGCCGATGGAGTCACCCGCTTTTGAATCTTTTTCAATTACTGTCCCCGAAATCGGCGAAGTTATTTTATAGTTAGTCAGTACATTTTTCGCGTTCTGCCAGGATAGTTGGGTGGACTGTACCTGAAGTGCGTCGTTGTTGACCACTTCTTCAT
>QFZN01009799.1_pt1 | contig 25398 bp, 8 predicted proteins | sample 1740101 | NCBI WGS metagenome assembly QFZN01 (sample SAMN09210849, study PRJNA391713) | Ciliate metagenome, whole genome shotgun sequencing project. | isolation source: combination of 50 Heterometopus sp. ciliate cells from an enrichment culture... | host: Heterometopus sp. ...
TTGGCCAGAGCTGTTCCCCTCCCCTGATAATAATGCGCGCAAACAATAAAGGTCGCATGAAGAACATCAAATAAATATTATAAATAATCAAGCAACAGAAGAGATCGAACATGAGGATGCGCACAATCCTATCGATCATTCTCAGCCTGATCGCGACCCTATCCCAAGGTCTGAGCCTCTATACCACCTGGGTCAACGAGACCGAGCTCCTTCAGGTAGCGGGCTCCTCCTCCTCCCAACTCACCCTCTGTCTTGACTCCTCCGTCAGCTCAGTGCCGATCCGCTCCCTATTCTCTCCCGGAGCCACGGTTCCCGCCCAGGACGTTTCGTATTCAAGTCTCTACCAGCTCTGCATCTTCGGCACCCGCGATTTCTTCCAGCTGGCGCAAGCGGATTCCCTGTTGACGGTCATCGGGAGCGGTTCTGCGCTGGCCCCGCTCGTGTATCTGAAGCTTACTATTTATGGAACCCAGATCCTGACGAAGAGGTACGTGATCGCCGCCGGGGAACGAACGGAAACTCCACACCTGGTCGTGACACCAAGCTTGGTGTTCCCAGCACTGGCCCTCGCGCAGGGAATTCGCGCCCGGTTCGACCTTACACCGGTTCCTCCTCTTTCGCGCTTCGACTGTTTCCTCCTGCTGCAGGTGCCCTCAGCCCCCGACGGGTCGGTTACTACAGTTCAACGTGTTGTCGCTAAGGACCAGGCAGGCGCATGCAGTTTTCCTGCGGCAGACGTGCGGCTCTTGATTTCGGTTGGGCTCCGCTACCCCGCGCGGGAGGTTCTGATCGAAGTCAAGGCTGGAAACATCACTGCGGGATGGGGCGAGGTCCAGCTCAGGGACGATATCAGCTGCAAGCAAGATGGGGGGAAAGTTGTCATCAACTCGATGGAGGACGCCGGACTCGTCTTCCGGGCACAAGGACTCTTCCCATCTGAAGGGCTGACCTGCCGCTGCGCCAGCCTCATTCGCACGGCTGCAACTTACTCGTCCCGATCCGTAACAGTCAGCTTGAACTCAGCAACCGCCTCCTTCCCTCTCGGCACTTTCCAGGCCAACTCCACTCTCCGCTGTGACCTTTCTCTATCCGGGGTCGCCGTCTGCACTATTCCAGAAGTGCTGACCTACAGCCAACTCGTCTCCGTGGGGCAGCCCAGTCCGACCTACTCGATCGTGGGGACGACTGCGCAAACGGTCACACTCAGGCTCAGAGCTGACCTCGATCTCATGGTCGTTCAAGCGACTCCTCTGCTGCTGCTGTGCATGGTCGACAACGTGACCTCTGCGGCTACGGACATAAAGCGAATCGGCAGCGAGGAGTACAAACTGACCTGCAGCCTGCCAACGTTCCAAACTGTGAAGAACATTAGTCTTGGCGTGGTGCTGAACGGGAAGCGGAAATATCAGCTGATCGCAGCATATCCGGTCCTGCCCACGTTTGTCCTGGTCGGATACACGAAGAGCGTGTTAGGCTCCGTATTCACAGTGACTCTCGAATCAATCCCTGCGGGGCAAACACTGAGTCTCTTCTGTGCTTTCTCCACGGCCGGCTCCCAGACGAGAAGGCAGAAGGCAACGTGGACCTCTAACCGAGAGCTTTCCTGTGAGGCTACCAATCAGTATACCGCAGGCACATTCAGACTTTGGCTGGAGGACCCCACCGGACGCAACCTGACCGTGAACTCGCTCGTTGTCACGTCTGAATCGCAGTGGGAAGTGCTAAACTTGATTCCCCGTGCGGTGCTCCCCGGGGCGGCGATCCAGGTCTTCGCGAGCGGATCGGGGTCTGAGTCTGAGGTTCGGCTGTGCTTCTACCCAACCCGCAACGTCAACTCTCCTGTTCAGATCTCCCAACCCTGCGAACCCACTGGAAACACCTCATACACGTGTCATGCACCGTCTGCAGTTGACACATACGTCCTCACGATGACCAAATCGCAGTGTGACTCCATTCGCCAGATCGGCCTCACAACAACCCTGTGGGTCAGTGAGAAGTCTCGCCTCAGTTCCCCCACAGCCCAGATGTTGGTTAATTCCCCCGAGATCAGCGTGGTCTGGGAGAACCTCAACGTCGACCCGGCGCTGCTGGTCTGCGCGATGAATTCCCCCAGAGGGTTTCTCACCGGCAACCTCGTTCAGCGCAGGTGCGTGTTCTCAGCAGAGCAGGTTCGGACGCTGGGAGCAACCAGGGGAAGCGTATACATCACCGCCAAGGATTTCCCCTCCGCCAGACTTTCCTCGACGGTAGAGCTAGAACTGGTCTACCCCGCAGTCATATCTCTCCCCAGGCCCTTCGCTGCAGCCGGATCCAGTATCGCAGTTTCGTATTCGATGTCCTCATCACTCAGCCAAGAAGTGAGCTGCGAGTTCAGGGCCACAGACACAGTGACCGGGAAGCGAGTCGCGGTTTATCGTGCTGCAAGACCAATGGCTGGACATATGGAATGTTCGGTGCCCGACCTGGCGTTCTCGGGGGTGTTCCGCAGCGTAGATCTGAGGCTGGTGTACTCCTCGAGCGCCGCCGTGGTATCAAACGCTATCCCGCTCGTCCTGCTTGGCTCTTTATCCGCACTCGGCCACACCAGCTTCAAGGTCCGTGCCGTAGCCTCCTCCGCAGGATTTGCGGTCCGACTGCCGGACCCCACCCTCTGTGATCTGGTCGAGTACCTAACCTGCGACTACGTTCAGGGCGTCTCCAAGATCTCGCTCACCCCGAGTTGCAGAACCCGGTCCGAAGCTCTGTGCCCAATTCCTGAAACCACCATCGGGACCTACAGATTCTCGCTTAGCATCAACGTTCCGGAAAGGTACGAGCTGGTCCGAGTCGAAAATCTGGTTATCTTCTCAGCGTCATCCCTCTGCCTGCTCTGGCCCGGCTCCTTCACTGTGCTTGTGGACTCGACTACCTCAATCTCAGCAAATAACGTCGTGCTGGCGCTGCTGTGGGGAGTCGACATGGTCTCGGCCTTATCTGCAGCAGTCGCACTGCGCGTGCCCGGTCTGGGGATGTTCCCTGTCGCCTCCATCTCTACCACCGGGTATGAGTTCGCCCTCGGGAAGACGAACCGAACCGCAAACTACCGCTATACCGTGGTACTCGATCCAGCCGCCGAGGTCGACTGCGGCGGATATCTCGCGGTCCAGCCGGTCTCCCTTTCTATTTCCGATATAGCTCCTGCCATACTTCTTACGGGGGCAAGGGCTCGCGTGAAAGTCGCGCTGACGACTGCGCTCCCTCAAGCGGTGGCAGAAGGAGGACTGCAACTTTGCTGCGAGGGCGCTGTGTGTGTCACCGCAGAAGCGACTGATGATAGCAATATCAGCTTTGAGGCCATCGTGTCTGCGATCTCCTCTGAGGGGTACATGCCGTGCAAACTCTCATCGAAGCGATATCCCGCAGTGACTTCCCTCCCCGCATTCATGGTCCGAACTGTGCCCCCGCCAAGCATCGCCTCAGTCTCGCCCAGGGCCGTATATACCAAGCTGCCCGGGACATTCGTGATGACCCTTACTCGGTCTCTGCCTGGAGTTGCACACGTCTATTGCACCAGCGGCGCGCTGAAGACCGAGGCCCGGGTGATCTCCCCCACACAGCTGAACTGCACGATTCCTCCTGTGTTTTCGAATGAGAAGTTCTTTGTCGGGGTCCAGTACGACGACATGCCTGCGCAGTACTTCGGCCAGCCGATATACCCTGTGGAAGCTGTGGACATAGTTTCTGCAAATACGTCGACGGTGCATCGGGATGGACAGCCAACACATATCTTGATCATGATCTCTGGAGAGTTCTCGTCGGGGCTTCTCTGTGTCTTTGATGAGTCGATACTCGTATCTGCTGTCCAAGGACCGAACACCAATACCGCGATCTGTGTGCACAAGTATCTGACGAACTCGTCCTCGGTCTCGCTGGCAGCGGGCGCGAATCTCAATCAGTTCTCTGAGCCAATCACACTCACGGCAAATGCCAGCGCTGTGCTGTACTCTGTCTCGCCCGCGGAAGTGTATTCTATCAAGAAGCAGACGCTTACCTTCTTGGGGGAGAGTCTGAACTCAACCTCCTGGACAGCCAGAGTCTCCCGTCTGGGCGGCGCCTATGTCACCGATCTGGAACTGACCCAGACAGACAGCAGCTCGCCTCAGCTCAACCTGGGGGAACTGCCCGCAGGAGACTATGAGACCAGACTGCGATCCGCGGACCAGCAGACCTCGGCATCGAGATTCACAGTGAAGAAGCTGCCTGCGGCCGTCGCGATGTCGCCCGAGGCCGAACTGTCCTCTAACCCAAGCCCAACTCTACAGCTCGAGTTCGACGGCCCACTCATCCAAAACGCGAGTCACGCCTGCTACCTCGTCGAGGGGGCGGTCACTGTGGTGGTTGAAGGCAGGGTCAATGGAAACGTTCTGACCTGCGTTCTGGGAACGGTTGTCTCTGGGATCGACTGGCAAAACATTAGCGCTAAGAAGTACAGTGTGGGTGTGCTGTTTGGGAAAGGCTCGCCGGTCTTCTGGACCTCCTGGGAATTCACGGTGCGCAAAACACCCGAGATATCCGAGGTGTCCCCGCAAAGCGTTTCCTCCGTCGGCAACTCTGTGGTCAGGCTGACGAACACCACGCCTGCTTTCGATGCGAAGTTTTACATCAAGCTCGAGTCATCTTCGTCCCACACTCTTATCGTGGCAGCGAACGTCACTGCCTCAGGACTGGAGTTCATGACCCCGAACTTCTCCACTGTCTCCTCAGGCAGCTCGGAGCTTTACTCGGTTTCAATATCGGCAAACGGCAAGTTCTTCGCCCCCGTGAAGCTGAGCCTTGCGGTGTATCCGCCGCTGCAGGTCTTCGCGCTTTGGCCCTCAGCTGTGTACGCCGGCCGCGCAACCACTGCATACGTTGTGGGGAAGGACCTGCCCACGTTCTCCGGAATTTGCAGGCTGACCGAGACTGCTGAGAACCAGATGGCCTCAACGTGGACTGTGCCAATTATCCCGGTCAACTCCACCCGCTGCGGATGCCCTGTCATGTCTAGCCTCAGATACGACCACAGCATCCGGATCGAGGTCTCGCGCAACGGGGTGGACTTCACCCAGTACAGCAGATCCATCAAGGTTTTCGGCAAAACCCCCAGACTCACTGACTCGCCGGCGCCAGCTAACCAGTTCTGGGCACTGACCTCTGCGATCAGGATCGTCGGGGAAAACCTGAACGAGAACCTGGTGTGCCTCTTCGAGTGCGCTGGGATCAGAACAGGTGTCACGGTCGCCGCTGGAACAGGCGTGTGCTACCGACCTGTCCTTTCGCAGCATCGAGCGTGCATCATCTCTGTCCTGGACAGCGCCGCCGGAGAAACGCTGAGCAAACTTATGTATCCGCTGATGGACCTTCCCGTAATCTACACCGCGGGGTCCCTCCTCGGCTTCTCTGGCCAGCTTAGCAACTTCACTCTCACTCTTTGGGACACCTTCGACTATCCCTTGTCCGTCTCCGCTCAGCTCGGCGGAATCCTTGTTTCGTGCGAGAAGGTGAACACGATCAGATACAACTGCACAGTGCCTTCGAGTCTCCCGGCGGGAACGTACGCGATTTCATTGTCCTACAACCTCTCGTCCACCTTGGTCGCGACACCGTATAGCTACAAACTGATCCCGGAGCCGACGATATCCCGCACGGCGCCCTCTGCGATCATGTGCGGCGCAGACGCGACCACTGTCTGGGTGCACGGCAAGAACATGACACATGACGTGGTCGGGTGCAGCATCAACGACGTGCTCCGTTCCAGCTCGATCGCCTACGTGAACTCTTCATGCGTGGCCTGCATCTTCGCGGCGGTCCCGCAGTCGCTTTGCTGGAACGACACTGTCTACCCCCGGGCGCAGGGCTGGCTCGTCCTCCACACTGCCGCCGGTGCCCATACCGCGAGAAAGTACCTCACCGTTCTGCTTCCACACAAGGTCCTCGGAGCTCACCCGACTGCCCGCTACGTCCAGGGCAAGAACTTCATATCCACACTATTCTTCCCCAACGGCACTCTCCTCGTCGGCGCAAAATATGAGTGCGTTGCTGGCGGAAGATCCTACCCTGTGACCATGATGTCTCCTGCCGCTCTCCAGTGCAACATCTCAGATCCGCTCTATCTGTACGAACTGGAGCTGTCGCTTTCGGTGCAGGGATATACCTTCCCGGTGTGGAAACTGTACGGGGCGTCGCCCGACCTTCAGCTGGTGTCCGCGTGGCCGCAGAGCACGCACCCTGCGCAGAACCTTACCATATTTGCGGTCTGGGACAGCAATCTGACGGTCTCCTCCGAACTGGTTTGCCTTGCCGATTCAGCCACGGAACTGCCCGCGGCGTATCTGAACTCGACCGCAATAACCGTGGAGATCGGGAGCAACATGTCGCCCGGATCACACACCGTTGCGTGCAGCCAAGACCTGAACTCGTTCTCTAACTCGCTCGCCTTCGTCGTGGTCTCCTCTCCCATCCTGACTAGCATCGTGCCAAACGTTCTCCTCGCCGGAACAGACACCTCGTTCCTTCTCATCGGATCCGGATTCGTCTTCTCCAGGACCCAGATCAAACTTGCTGGGACACTCTGGACAGACTGCACCCTGCTCAACACCTCTGCCGCAAACTGCGCCGCTCCCATGGTTCCCGGGGAATACTCGGTAGCGGTCTCGGCCAACTCTGGCGCCCAGTGGCTCATCTCCTCCCTCGCGTTGATCGTGGCCCCTGTTCCGACGTTGGTTGAGATGCGGCCAACACGACTCGCTCTGGGAATCGAAAACGTAGTTCGACTCAGCTTCCAGGGTGACCTGAGTGTTTTCGGGGCAAGTGTCCGTTTCTGGCTTTGTGACCAGGAAGCCGAGAACGTGCGGGTGCTCTACAGCAGCGGAACGAACACGACCGCAGTTATCAGACAGTCGTTCCCGAAAGCAAACAGCTCATATTGCACGGTCAGCATGAGTCTGAACAACGGTGTGACCAGGATCGCGCTCCAGCCACAACTTACTCTCCTGGTCACGGCACCCGCGCTCTCGCAGAATCTTTCAATCGTCCCGGCCGGGTTTGGCCAGTCGCTTGTGTTGAACATCAGCGGGAAAGGACTGGACCTGCTCTATCGGCCGGAGTGTCGCTTCTCTGGCTCGAAGAACGTGTCCGCGACGCTGGTGGGAACGGAGGAGCTGATCTGCATGGTCCCGGCGAGCTTGAGCTCAAACACAAGTCCTCAGTCCATATATGTGCAATCAAGCAACCTCCCATCCGCCCTGGGACCGGTTGCGCTGCTCAGACTGCCGCCGCCTACCCTAACTCGTGCGAACACGACACTTCTCTATCCGGGGGACGCAACCTACGTCAGAGTCTCGGGAAGCAACCTGCTCTTTCGGAGCGGCGGAGTCCCGATGTATTCCTGTCAAGCCGTACTGTCGAACGGGACCGCCCTTCTCGCCGAGAGTATCGATGACGAAAGCGCGAGTTGCGCCACGATCCTTGCGACATACTGCGTCAGAGACCACATCGTGTGCCTGATCCCGGGTGCTAACGAGGTCGAGAACATGACCTTGGGGGTGTATCTGGAGGGCTTCGGCATGCGTTCTGGCCAGCTCACCCTTGCCTACTTCTACCCGCCCACGATCTTATCAGCAAGTCCGCTGGCACTGGTGCGGGACCACAGGCGGCTGCTAGTCACGCTCGAGTCTTCCGTGGTCGAAGGGGCAAACCTCCGCTGCGTCCTGACAGGAGCCAATCTAGCGGCTACGTACAAAGTCCTCGCTGAGAACACATCTGCGACCGGGGTGATCAAGTGCGACTTCTCCCCCTACGCTATGACCGCAGGAAAGTACGCACTCTCCCTCGAGACGAACAACCGGTCTGGCGAGAACTACACGACTGCTATCGATGTGGCGCAGGGTGAACTTGAGGTGATCTCTGCATTCCCAAGCACATGGAGCACGTACATGTCCGCCCTGAACCTCACCTTGACCGGAAGAAACCTCAAGTCGGCCTACTACTACTACGCAGACTTATACAACTCCTCAGCCTTTCTCGGGCGGTTCAATGTCACATATCAGACTTCTTCCACACTGACCTGCGAACTCATCTTCGACCCCGCGACGAAGTCTTCCAGCCAGGACCTTGTCCTCACCGTATACGCCAACGCCGGGAGAATCACACCCTCTAACCTGGCGCTTCCCCGGGTCGCCGACCTGGCCGCAGTCAGCACGCAGATCGCTGTGGTCGATCCCGCGACGGGCAACGCCTCCCTCGAGCTTTCCTTCAACGGGACCAGGATGGATGCCATCGCAACGTGCAAGTTTGGTGCCCTGCTCAGCACTGCCACAGTCGATAGCGACAAGGCGATCCGATGCGTGGTTCCCCTGGTAGACTACGACGAGGGTGCGCTTCTGGAAATGCAGTCCTACGTGGAACTCTTGGACGAGTACGGAACAGTGCTTCAGAACGTGAGCTTCGCATATCTGCAGCGACCGGCCATAACCTCGCTATACATCTCGATCGACCAGCAGCTCTACGTATCACATCTTCGCATCACCCCATCATAGGTGATCGGGACGAACTTCTCCTCTGCGGCGAGCTACGTGTGCAACGTGGGGACCGCAGCGTATCCCGCCAGCTTCGTCTCTGTGACGCGCCTTCTCTGCTCCGTCTCCCCGCCCATCTACTACGCTGCGGTTTCGGTCTCGATGAAGCTTGGGAGCAGCAGCGTAACGTCCAACCTGATAACCCTCGCGAACCCGGTCTCAGCCATCGGAGTGTACCTGCGGACAAACAAAAGCGGAACTCTCCTCGCCGGGTCGCTATACCAGCTGCCTCCGCTGCCTGGGGTCGTTCTCTCCGACCTCGCCTGCGTGTTCTCGTACCGGAACCGGACTCGCATCCTGGCCCCGGTGCAAACGTGTGCGAGCTTTGCGTATGTGCGCAGTATCAGACTGTTTTCGACTGGAACGTGGGATTCGTCGTGCTGCAGAGTACCCGCGGCCGCTGGGACTGGAGTTGCCGTGTCCCTCCTCCACCTGCCGAGCATGTACAGAAAACTTGCGATCATCTCAGCCAGCATCGCGGACGTGCCAATCTCCGGGACGATCGGAGACACCGTGGCCGGCGTGGACGAGAACTCTGTGACGATCTACGGGAACAAGCAGGTCGCGGCGCTGAACTCTGTTTCTCTCTCCTGCTGGGTCGTCAGCAGCAACAGCACCGGACTCAAACTGAAGGCAGATGGATGCACGTGGAAGACCGACCGACTGGTGCTGAACTTCTCTACCTCGGTCCCAGAGCTCACCTTCGGCCGACTCTATCTTTCTGACAGCCCGAACTACGGCGTGCTCTACAGCGCGGGGATCAGACTGAGCGCCCGGATGGAAGCGAACAAGGTGCTGTCAGCCAGTACTAGCATGGTGCTCCTTGGCGAACGACTGGACAGCGTCTCCCTCACTGTCCTCGGTGTGGATCTCTCTCTCGGCTACAGAGTCAGTCTTGGCGGGAGCAGACTCGACTGTTTCCGTGCCCTGGAGACCAACACTTCGATGCTTTGCAAACTGGACAAATCGGCCCGGAAGATCACGGAACAGACCGGGATATACCAGGTCTCGCTGACCACTCCCGGGAACAACTCGACGATTCAGGCTGCCAATATCACCGTGGTCTCTGCATGTGCCCCCACGGTGGCCTCGAATACGGTCGCATACTTCGACAACATCTCCGTGACCGCGGCCTACTATTACCCCCAGCTCTACGACGGCCGACTCTACTGTTCTCTCAACGGCGAATACATGGTCGCATTGCAGCTGCAAAGCCTCTCCGGAAGAATCGCCCGTCTGTCCTGTGTGCCATACTACTCTGCCACTGTTATGGGACTGAACCAGTCCTCCGCCGCAGCGACCCTCGAACTCTGGTACATCAGCTCGGGCTACAAGCAGTCGCTGCTCAGCACCCCGATCACAGTCCTCTTCCCTGTGATGCCGTATCGCCTGAATCCAGCCCTGGCGCAGCAGGATCAATCGACCGGGTTCGTCGTGGTGGCAACCAACTCTAGCAGCGGGTGGGCCGGCGACTCTCTCAGCATCTTGGTTGGCTCCAGGGTGATTCCTCTGACAAAAGTCAACAGCACTGCCTGGAACTTCACTTACAAGTGCCAGACGGAATTCATCCAGACTTCTCTCCTGGCTGGAGGAAAAACTATCGGCACCGCGCCCATGAGATGTGTCCAGCTCGGGAGCATCTCCACCCTTGAGTACGCGTACAACGCGACGGCTCTCACGGCCGCGCTGAGGGTGGACAACGCGAGTCTCAACGTCTGGGCGGGCAACCAGTTGCTGTCCGATCTATATTGCGTGCTGAACGAGACACGGTGGAGCGGAAGGTGCGAGTATGGGTCCGGCAGCATGAACATCAGCTGTGTGTACGACAGGGAGATTGTGGCAACGCTAACTGAGGGCAGGACCTCTGCGTCTATCTTCGCGTTCGGTCAGTATTCGTCGCCTGTGCGTCTCACCGGGACCGACTTCGCCTTCACACACATGTTCCCGTGGACCATCTCGGACCCTGCTACGACCTATATGTACACCAACAATCTCTCCTCCGTGTCGATCTCGCTGGGCCGCGCCAATTTCCTCGCCGACCCCTACTGTCAGCTCAACTCCACCTCCTCCCCACTGAAGATCCGCGCTGAGATCTCCGGTTTCGCCATCCTGACCTGTTATCTGGGGGAATACGAGATCCCTGAGAACAACTACACACTGCTCATAGGCTCGTACGGGAACCCGCAGCTCCTGAGCCGAAACTCTAAGTCCCTGACCGTGCTCCCGCCACAGTATATCATCCCACAGAGAGCCTACGTGAAACTGGCCAACGATTCGCTCGCCAAGGTCAGGATCACGCTGAATTATGTGAGACATGACCTGGACATCGGCTGCGCGTGGCACGCCGAGCCAGCTAACGGGTCGGACGAGTTCGGCCTGTACCTCTACACCTCTGGCACCGTGCCTTCGGAAAACGTGTCCGAGGTCGACTGTGCGGTGCCCTCCAGTCTTAACTCCAGCGAGCATGTTGGCAGGTACCGCCTCCGGGTCAGTCAGACCCAGACTCAAGGATGGACTGATACCTACCAGCTCGTCGAGGTCGTCCCCAACGTTCGGATCAGCACAGTGTCAACCTCGGTGGTGAACCTGGACTCGCGGGCGTCCATAACGGTCCTCGGGGACTTCTCTTCCTTCCTGTATGCGTGCGGCCTCTCCGCAGCGTGTGAGTGCGTTTTCGGTAACGGCACCGCCTCCAACACCAGCTTCCGGGCCAGTATCACCGAACTCTCCTCGAGCTACCTCACTGTCCGAATCGCCACCCTGAACGTGTCTGCACTCAGCTTCACCGCTACCTATCCACTCGCACTCGTGCTGAACGGGACCACAGTGAACCCGCCTGAAACCGTGGTGTTCACCCTGTACGTCGACGAAGGCATCGCGTGGGTCCGACCAACGCGTCTGTTCTCGCTTCTGTCAGCCTCGATCTACGTCCGACTGCTGCGACATCTCGTCCCCGCAGAAATCTCCGACAGCAAACTGCGCTGCGCCATCTCTCGTCTCGACGGGGCCCAACAGACCGTCCATGTTCACGCTGAGGTCCTTAACTCCACCTTTGTCAGATGTCCTGTCCCCGTTTTGGCACAAGGAACCTACGGAGTGGACGTAGTGCTGAAGTACTGTCCGAGCCGGAGCCAGCGGGCCGCGAGGACGATCACTGTGGAGTCCCCCGTGCGAATCGTGGACGTGAGTCCCAGCTCGGGAGGGCAGGCTGGCGGCACCTACCTCAACGTCTCTGGCTTCGGCTTCGATATCCTTGAACTGAGCAGGGCCACGACGCTCTATTGTGTATTTGGAAAGCCAGAGTTCTGGAGCGCGGCGATGATATACACCGGACGACTGGTGATCTGCGTGACCCCCAAAATGAGGACGTCCGGCAAGGTAAAACTGTGGCTCGCCTCCTCGCTCAGCGACGACGAGGTCAGTGCTTCCACAACTTATGTGAACACCAACTCTCTGGTCTTCAAGTTCACCCCCACGGTCACAGTGAGGGACCTGACCCCAAGAGCAGTGGTCCTCGGATCAGAAACGACCCTGCACTTCAACATCTCAACAACGGGAGAGCTCAGGTCTGCGGTGCAATGCAAGTTTGCTAACTCGGCTATCGGATACACTCTGTTCGTGGACGCAGTGCTTGCAGGCTCCGGGGTCAGGTGCACCTTCACCCCCACACAAAGAGTCAACTACACAGTGTCGCTCTACATCGACTCCGCAGAGTACTCGTCCGCATACTCCCTGACTCTGCTGGACCCGCTGAGAATAGTCGCGCATTCCCCCAGTGTGGTGGCCTCGTATCCGGCCGGGGGAAGGAAGGTCACGCTCACCATTGACAACCTCTGCGTCGGCTGCCAGGCATTCTGCGTGTTCACCGGGGGCGCCCAGCTCGCCAAGTTCCAAGCCACAGTCGCGCGCTCCTCCTCCGGGCTGCGCACACTCACCTGCAGGACCCCCGCACTGGCGCAGAACGTGACCTACGACACGCTCCAGGTCCTTGACTCGACCTACCAGACTCTCTCCACCAACTCCGTCCCCGTATCGTACGTCGAGTCGCCCTTCCTCCTCTACTCCGAGCCTGTCGTCGCCTTTGTGGACAACTCATCTCCTATCCAGATCACGGTCAGAGGAACGAATCTGGCTGCGACATATCTCCATATGCAGTACAAGGACATCGTGCTCCGTTCCACAGAGTCGAGCGGGACCGAGGCGAGCTTCACTCTCCCCGCCGGCGCGGTCTCCGAGCCCACTGTTGTGAAATATGCGGTCTCGCACTTCTCGGACTACGACGGCAGCGGTACCAGCGGCACCCTTCGGTTCTTCCGTCTTCCCACCCTGACTCGTCTCGCGAATCTTCCGCTGTTCACTCAGGATAAGGGCTTCGCCATCGTGGGAAGAGATCTTGACCAGGTGCTTGGGTGCGTCGTGACTCGGAGCGTCAGCAGCGAAAACTACACTCGCCTCAGCTCTGCAACGCTTCTCACTAACACAAGTCTTATGTGTACTTCAAACAACCCTCTTGGAACACTCATCGGAGCAGGCGAAATCAGCATCGGCGTGTTGCTCTCTAACGGAAGCGCCCAGCCATTCTTCGGCATCTCGGTCACGATCTTCGCTCTGCCAACTCTTACCGGTATATCCCCCGCCCGCGGGCCCATCACTGGCGGCTACAACCTGACTCTCACTCTTGACTCCAAGCCAAGCAACGTGGTCGCACTGCCGCTGTACTGCGCGATCGGAGGAAAGGTCAGCGGGCCAGCGGCCGTCCAGACCGCGGCTACAACGTTCGTCTGTCTAATGCCGGCCGCAGCCGGGCTGGGAAATGTGACCGTCACGCTGATCACTGCGAAAGGACGATACCTGCAGAGCGCCTGGAGCGGAGTCTTCATGTACACGCCGGTCCTTCGTGTCACCTCTGTGTATCCCAAGTACTATCCGGTGTCAAGCACCTCTATCAATATGACCGTGCACGGACGCGGGTTCTCCGCCGGCTACTCTTCTCTCGTGTGTGTCCTAAGATCGATCGCAGACTGCGGAACCTACTGCGCCCTCGGCTGGGGGAGCCTGAGCTTGACAGCAACTGTGCTTACCGACGAGACAATAAACTGCTACGTTAGTCCTGCAGATGAACTCTTCCTTCGGGTCGGCCCTGCGGAGCTGACTCTGGCCGACCAAGAAGGGGTTGATATCGCCTCCGCCCCAGTGGCCGTGTACGCCTACAGTCCCCCGTCGGTGGAGCACGCAGAGATACAGAAATTCAGCGCCAACTTCTCCCTGCTCCTCCGTGGCAATAGTCTGTACAAGTACCCGCGGATGTCTACACTGTGCGCCTACAACGTCTCCTACGTTGACGGCTCCTCTACCGCTTCTGTTGTCGATTACGTGGGGGACGACTCGCAGGGATTTTGCGACCTCGGCATCTCCAGCTTCCCCCTCGAGCCAACCGCATTCACTTTCTCGCTGATATTCAACAGAGAGTTCCAGGCGACGGAGAACATCAGCCTGGAATCGCCCTCTCCAGGTGTGGTCCTGACCTGCACCCCCACAAAGGTGGCCGCCCGAGGCCTCGAGACCATAGAAATCGCTGGGAACTTCCTCAAGTCCAGCGAGTCCTACATCTGCTGGTTCGGCTCCGTTTCCACAATCGCAATCGTGGTCAACTCAATGCGGGCTGAATGCACGGCGCCGGAGCTGCCCGCAGGCATATATCAGTTCAATATCACCACCGCCAGCGAGTCTGTCCTTTACACCAACACGATCGAGTTCGCTGAGTCCGTCCTCGTGTACAACGCCAGCGTCACTCTGAACCACACCGACTTAGTCAATTCGCAGTGGGTTCTGGTCAATGGCACCGGCTTCGTTTCCAGTTGTGTCTGCGTCTTTGATGAGAACATAACAGCGAGCGCCGTGACATACGTTAACTCAACCATGCTTGCATGCAGACTGCCGAGCGTGTGGACCACGGCGTTACCCGCGATTTCGGTCGCGGTCTCCTGCGGGCCATTCGTGACCGAGCCCGTTGTGGTCATGCGGGTGCTGATCGACCCCCTGAACTTGGAGTTTACTCCGGGGGCTCTGCGCGAGGGGGACGATGCTGAGGTCGTGGTTGTGTACACACAGTCGCCCACATACCTGAACTACAGCGTGTTCCCGGTCTCGTGCAAATACGACTGCCAGGGCCACTCTCTGATTGTAGCGGCCAACATGTCTCTTACCGGACTGAACGTGAACTGTTCGATCCCATTCGGCCTGTTCAACTTCTCCGGCTCAACCTGCCAGCTGTCAGTCACGATCGGATACATGACATATAACCTCACGCCAAACATCACGGTCATGCCGCGACTCAGACTGAACTCCGTCCTGCCGGGATACCTGATCCGTGGGAAATCTAGCGAGTTATCAAACACTCTTACCGTGGTCGGCGGCACCTTCCTGGCCTCAAGCGAATATTACTGTGTTCTCTCCAGCATCGTCAGCGTGTCCGCAACCTTCGTCAACAGCACTACTCTGACCTGTGTGGTCCCCAGTGCAAACTCCAACGTCCAGACCATCGTCATGTATGTTAGCGAAAGGATGGAAGGAGCAGACGACCTGCAGACCTCGGACGAATTCACCCTGTCGCTCGTGGACTCGCCGACCATCGTCTCAATAGATCCGCTATATGTGCCCATGAATGGGGGCTACACTCTGACGATCAGCGGAACAAACTTCGTCGCTGCTAAAACGTATGTGCTGTTCTCGGAGTCGATTGCGATCCTGGCCACGGTGCTCTCAACCACAAGTCTGCAGGTCAGCACGCCCAGGTTCAATTCGGGCAAGTGGGTGCCTGTGGCTGTGACCACGATGCTGGGCAGCGAGTCCACAGCAGCCACAGACGCAATCCTAGCCAGCGAGGAGACGGCCCGCCTGGAGCTAATAGTGGTGCCCACCCTGTTAGCGGTCAACGCCAGCATCCTGAGCACCGTCGGGTCCGAATCTGTCACCGTTCTCGGCCGCGACTTCACCCAGGGCTCCGGCCTGCACACCTGTCTGTGGAACTGGACGACCAGTGCAAGTGCGGAGACCACCGGGACTTTTGTGTCGAGCGACTACATATTGTGCAGCAGTCCGACTGCAGGAATTCCTGAGGGGAAGGTCACCCTGCGGGTCGGGTACCGGTCGAAGTATTACAGTTCGACCTCTCTCTCCGTTTCGGTGTACACGCCAATATCTGTGCTGAGCGTGAGCCCGACAACAGCTAGTCGCAGTGGGGGCGCGACCATAACCGTCTACCTGAGCAGACTCCCTTACAACATGTCACGGACGGTCTACTGCAAGATTGCGGACATCGTGGATTCTGCCGTTTCAATCAACAGCACCATCGTGACTGTGAGGTGCAGAGTGCCCTTCATCCAGACCTCGGGAAGCTACGCGGTGGAGGTGCTGCAAGACTCGGGGAAGTTCACGGCCAGCGGGGTTTTGCTCACTGTTACCGAGGAGACCGTGGTATACGGCATCTCGCCTTCCCTTGGCCCCGCGGAGGGCGGCAGCAGCGTCGCGGTCAACGGGTCGAACTTCTTGTCTACGCTCACATACACATGCGTGTTCAGCACTTGGGTGGACGGAAGGACCAAGACTTTCACCAGCACAGCCAGCCGGACAAGCTCGACCATGCTAGCATGCACGACACCGGCGGTGAGCCTGAAGAACATATACACACGATTCACGGTGAACACCTCCAACAGCGAGGTCGCGGTGGGCGCAGGCATGTTCTACCACTACAGGATGCCCACTGTCTCCGGCTTCTGGCCCCGCAACGGCACCATGAGCGGAGGCACAAACGTGACCGTCCGCGGCACCAACCTTCTCTCCTTCCTCTCTGTCCTTTGCAGATTCGGAGACCTCAGTCCGGTCGCGGCCACCATTGTCCAGGAAGACTCTCTTGTCCTCTGCACCGCGCCAGTCTCTTCGGAATAGTAAGCCTCGCCCATTGATCACTTTGAGTAGTAAGAGCGTCAACGTGGGGATCTCGCTGGACGGCATCTACTGGGTCAACGCTACCGACACCTTCTACTACTATCACGAGCCAAGATTCCAGTCAATCTCGCCCACATCGAAGACGGGCGGCGGATATGCACTTATCACGATCACCGGCGCAGGATTCTTCGACAGCGAGACACTCTATTGCAGGTTCAGATTCACCAGCTGCGGAAACGGCATCATCCAGTACCCAGCGACCTACGTCAGCGCCACCACCCTCACCTGTCCCTCGCCCGCCTACGTGGCTTGCGCGTACGCAGAGGTCGACGTCACCTTCAACGGAGTCGAGTATTACACGGCGAGCACGAGCCTCACATATGTGTCTGCGCCAGAGGTCCGGGCCCTGACAAATCTTTTCGCGTTCTATGACTGTACTCATGCCGCTGTTATAACGCATCGTAGCAACCCCCAAGATTGGAATCCAAGGACTGAGATTCTCCTCGACTTCCATCGTGTCGCTGGACTCTGGAAGCGCAACTTACACGGGAAGCTACAGCTCATCCACATCCACACTCACGGTCTCGCTGCCGCCCTACGGTGTCACCCTGCCCGCATACTCCGTCTATCGTCCGACCGTGTACGTTTTCAACCAGAACGAGAACGTGGGGACCAGCAGGACGGCCTTCACGTACACATGGAAGCCTTCGATCGTTTCAATCTCCCCGCTTACCGGATCACTCAGCGGTGGGACCGAGATCATCATAAGAGGAAAGTACTTCATCGACACCGGATTGTTCAAGTGCTACGTGGGGAACTACGAGTTCACGGCGGCCTTCGTCTCTGTCAACCGGGTCACCTGCACCACCAAGGCCGTCACCGGCGAATCCAGCGGAATCATAGCAGTGAACTTCGACGGCTTCTCAAACCTCACGTTCACCAACTCCACTGGCGACATCCAGCGCTTCTAGTATTTGCTCCAACTTAACACACACGATAGCTATTACGGCACCATCACCGTGCTCAAGGTCACCCCCAGCTTCTCTCTCATCTCAGCGGAGAACGTGGAAATATCGATAGAGGCACTCAACGCGATACCGAACTACGACAACCTGGAGTGTCGCATCGGGGTCTACATCGCCGCCGCCAAGAGCTACAGCTACGACTCTTCCACCGGCAAATCTACCATCGTCTGTGTCGTTCCCTCATATGCCAGCACGGTCACAGACTGGGACTATTCGTCGGACATAACGGTGACGGTGGACGTGAGCAACAACGGGATCGAGTTCTCATCCTCAAGCGTCACCTTCGTATTCATCAACCAGCTCACCCTCGTCACCAACATTTCTCCCTCCCGCGGGCCCATCACCGCCGGCAGCACGGTCTCTGTCTATCTCAGGAAGACGATCGTGGTCAGCGACTACAATCCGGTCTGCAAATTCGGCGACGTGAGTGTGGCGGCCACTCTGGCCTCGGCATTGGTGCTGGCGTGCTCGACCAAAGGAGTGTTCGCGAAGATCTCCCCTGCCTACGTCCGATGCTTCAAGGACTACTACTGTGCGGTGAACGGCAGCTTCGAGCTTCAGTCGAACAGCTACCCGTTCTCGTACGTGTTCTACCCGGATCCGCACGTGACCTCCCTGCTGCCACAGACCAGCGGGGGCGCGCAGACTGCTTCGGTCCTTGTCAGAGGCACGGGCATGTTCTCATACTTCCAGTCCCCCGCCGCCAAGTTCCTCCTCTGGGGCGGCTCTTCCGTCCAGGTGGATTGCCAGTCAACCGACTACAACACGAGCATCGTGTGCACGCCGCCGTACGGAACTCTGTTCGCTACGACGCCAACCCTGCCGCAGAAGGCCGAGGTGGAGATGTCCGTGAATTCCGGGCTGGACTGGAGCGCGGACCTGAAGAACTTCACCTTCAGCGCGGAAGATGTGCCCAGCTCCTTGAGCACGCCAAGTGGGCCCAACACCGGCAATACCAATCTGACGATCAAGTACACAAACATCTTCAAGTACACGGACCCAGCGAACTATGATGGATACAGGTGCAACTTCACGACGAGCGCAAACCAGGCGGGATTCGTGGTGCCAGCTACGCTGAACTCCACCGTCGAGGAACTGTACTGTGTCACTCCTGCCAAAGACAAGATCGACGGCACCACTTCTGGCCTGGCCTACATCGCGATCTCGAGCAACGGCATCACTTACTCAAGCACGAAGCTGACGTTCGAGTACTATGCGGAGGCCAGCTTCACCACAATCGACAGCCCATACCTGATGACTGACCAGCAGGCCACGCGCAAGATCACGGGGACCTTCCCTGCGGCCGACTCCGCAATCACCCCCAAGATCCGTCTCATCACTGCCGGAACCACGAAATCCCAGGTGCTCTCCGCGCTCAGTTACTCCACGACTGAGGTCACTTTCCAAACCGTCGCCGGGATCTTCGCCTTCGGGGACACTGTGCAGCTCGCTATCAGCCTCAACGGCGGGGCAAACTTCCAGACCTCCCCCTACGTCCTCAAGGCCATCGGCAGTGCTGCTCTCTCTTCTGTCCTCCCAACAATCATTCACCTGGGCACCGCAGCAAGTGTGATCAACCTGCTGGGAGCCACGTTTTACAACCTGCCGCTGTACTGCGTGCAGGGGAGCGCCAGCCCCGTTCTGGCAAGCCGGCTCACCTCGCGTCTCATTGCCTGTTCATTCCCGGGATCCGCGAGCGAGACCACAGCTACGATTTCTGTCAACATCGAGTCATACCCTTACTCGGCCAACACTGTAAGTCTCCAGTACAAGGCCGTGCCAACAGTCACCGGAATCTCCCAGTCTGCGGTATCCGCAGGGAAGCCCTACAACCTGACATTCACACTGGGGGCAGCCGGATTCTCCCCGTTATACGTCAAGATCTCGGACCTGGTATTCCTGTGCGTCGCGGCCAGCAGCACCACATGTACGGCCGCGTTCCCTGGACTGAGCTACCCGCTGACCGCCAGCATCTCCTTCTCCCAGAACGCGAACTACTTCCAGCAGTCGAGCTTGCAACTCACTCTCCAGTCCTGCGTGGCGGGCCAGGTCTGTCCATCTTCGTTCAACTCTTACCAGGACCCGACCACTTGCACGGCGGGAACGATATGTCCGGACGACGGGTATCAGAGGCCGTGTCCCCCAGGATATTACCAGAGCGGCACAGGAACATCCACGTGCATCGTCTGCCCATCAGGCTCCTATTGTCCCACGCAGGGCACGGTGGCTCCGCTCACATGTCCGGACGGGTACCTTTGCTCCTCATTGGGAACTGCATTCAAGGACGAGATGCAGACCTGTCCCGAAGGCTTCTACTGTCCTGCGGGCACCACCAGCTTCGACCGATCCAAGGCGGGAGCAGGCACCGGCTACATGTACTATTGTCCGGAAGGCTTCTGGTGCGGCTACGCAGTGACCACGGGGACGAACACATATGGCAGGTTCAGTACGGCACAGAAGTGCAATGATGGAGTGGTGTGCACGGCCGGGTCGATCGATCAGACGGGCACCAAAGCTTGCAGTGCCGGCTATTACTGCAACGACGGGATCCAGTCCGTCTGTGACATCGGGAGCTACTGTCCGAATGCGAACATGACGGCGCCGATGAAGTGTCCGCCAGGACTTTTCAGCAATACCACAGGGCAGACCTACTGCGGCCCCTGTCCTCTTGGCACAGTCTGTTCTGTCCAGGGCGACACCTACCCATACAAGTGCCCGCCAGGCTACGTGTGCTCGCTGTCGGGCCAGGTGCTCTTCACGCTCCTCTGTCCTGGCGGCAGCTACTGCGTGGGCGGAATAGTGACGAACAAGACGACCTCGACGGTGCTCAGCGCGTATCGGCCGCACCTCTGCAGCGCGGGAACGTACTGTCTCCCCGGCACAAGGACCAACGAGGTCATTGCTGGCGATGCGGGCGCTGCCCAGGCCTGCATGGAAGGCTTCTACTGCAAGGAGGGTTCCGATGGCCAGGATTACTGTCCGGAAGGCTACTACTGCCCGCTAGGATCGGACCCCATCGCGGCGGACCCTGGCTACTTTGCGAGCGGGAAAGGGAATGTGAACGAGGAGGCATGCGCGCCAGGAACCTACAGCTCGGGCTACGCCTCGGCCTCCTGCACCGTCTGTCCCGCGGGCTACTACTGTCCCTCAGAGGCGACCGTGACCCCGATTATCTGCGCAGAGGGCACGTACAAGGAGAAGGACGCGAACATAATCCAGTGCGAACTCTGTCCTGAGGGCACGTGGTCGAACCAGACCGGACTCACTTCTGTCAGCGACTGCATCACCTGCGATGCCGGAATCGTGTGCGACCAGGAGGGGACGACCAACGTGACCTCTCAGGCCAGGAGCTGTCCCGAGGGCTACATCTGCGGGGCGGGAACCACGTCGACAACGGAGAACAGCAATCCGTGCCCGGAAGGATACTGGTGCGCAAAGGGCACGGGACTGCGGCGGCAGATCCACGTCTGCGACAAGGGTTACTTCTGCACCAACACCACCACTGAGACTGGAAGGTACTACAACAAATGTCCGAAGGGCTACTACTGTCCGCGAGGAACAGCGGCGAACATCACAGAGGAGAGCGACATCATCAACATCCTCACCGTCACCTCCACCGACTACTACAAGGCCGTCATCGCCGAGAAGAAGGCTTACGTGGAGTACGTGTATAACACAACAGGGAAAACAGTGACGGACGACGACCTGGCCACCGCCACCACCTGCGACGAGGACGCCAGCCTGCCCACCGACCTCAAGACCTCCTACACCAGTCTCCAGTGTCCCAACGGCACCACCAGCGCCAAGTCATCGTGGTGCCTGGGACAGTGCAATATCGACGTTACGCTGACCACGAAGCAGAGTGTGGTCGACCCCGTGCTCAACACCACCGGTTCCGACGTGGCCAAGGCTGCAGACAAGTGGAGTTGGGACATAGTCAACGATGCCCTGGTCGATTATACGCTATCGCCACTTTCGTACGCGAAGATCACATTCGACTTCACGGGACTGCCGTCGATCCTGACGTACAACGACGTGTACCAGATCGTGTTGTACGATGAGAATAACGCGACACAAACGCTGCCCAACTACTTCGACTCGAGCAACGACGCCGTCGCCAACAAGACCGCCAAGCTCCAGATCCGCGTTGTCAACGTCTACTCCCAGTCCAAGATCATGCGTGTTGGTATCAAGATACTCAACGGGCTCTACCTGCCGTATGCATCATATTTCAGCGACACAGTCAACGTGACGGTCGCCTCACCATCGCGGGCGGAGTACGGAACTAATCGGCTGTTTGGCATCTTCCTCTACTACCAGTCGCTGTCCTCCATCACGCTTCCTTACAACATGCGCAACACGTCTGTTAACATGACCACGGACATGACTGCGACCGGCAAAAACATCTCGCTTGTGAGGAAAACGTTCGACCAGGACCCCTTCGACATCACACTCTGGGCCAGCGACTCCATTACGACGATCGCCTTGCCGTGGCTGCCGTTCTTTTCGAGCTGCGACGGACAGGACCGGCACATATACCTGTACGACCTGCTGGAAGACGCGAGCAAGTGCACTCTGGTCTCGAGCCAGGACACGGTCGTGGTCACAGAGTTCCCCACCTCCGGCATTCACACAAACGCTGATCACTGCAACACCGAGTTCACGTGTCGGTATGAGGAGAATCTCACGGTCTCCGTGTCCAGCAGCACCCGCTGGTACCAGATCACCTCTGCCACCACTCTGTTCTACATCACAAGGAACCCGATAACGCCGGACGAGCTGCTGGGACTACAGTCCGGGAGTGACCTGGAGAGCACGTTCGCCGACAGCTTCAAGGGCACCATCAGCGATGACATGATCCCAGTCGTGTTCTCGCCTACGCAAGGCTCAAGCGACGGCGTTCCCACTCTTGTCGAGATAAACATCAAGTACATGCAGAAGACGAAGACAAAGAAGGCGATAGTCAAGGCGCAGGGTTACTTCCGGGACTACACCAAGAGCATCCTCCAGGACACGGAGCCCAAGTACAGAGTCGTGATCAATTTCAGTCCCATGGATTACTTCGACCTGATAGAAAACTTCCAGTTCGACCCCTCGGTCTACGTCGTGCTCCTCTGCATGTTTGGTATCGTACTCCTGATCTTCGTGGCGGTCTTCTGGGCGATCAACGTGTGCATAAGACGTGCCACCGCGTCGGTCGTGATGCTGAAGCTGCAACACATCTTCGAGGTGACCTTCCTCCCGCCCATAATCGTAATACCCTTCCTCGTCACACATCGTAGGGAAGCACGCTGGCCTCGCTCCCCGTGCTCGGCGCCGTGATGGTGATCTACTGGGTAATCTCGCCAGAGGGACTGATGTACGAGTCTGCAGCCAATTGGAACAACATCGGCAGCGCCCTCACCAGCGACGACTACAAGGCGGGCAAGCAGGGTCGCATCGGCTTCGGACTCTGCGTCCTGGCAGGTACAATTCCCATCATAAAACTCTGATAGTGATGCTTATGCAATACGGCGCAGGTCTTCTAATAGTCAAGCCGGAAGACGATGAGGACGATAAGGTGAAAGAGTCGGTGATCGGCCGGGTCATCAAGGCCAAGGAGCTCGAGCGGAACACTCACATAGATGTGCAGAGGCCGGCGGAGAGTCTCGAGGCGGAGATAAAGAAGCGGCAGGAGAACGACTTCGAGCAGCAGGTTGAGGAACAGGTTGGCGCCAAGGCTGCCATGGTCTACAAGCAATCGCACTTCTTCGTCGTGTGTGTCGGAATGGCGCTGATGTTCCTGGTGGTGGTGCAGTTCTCGTACACGACCATATTCCAGGACAACGCCGTGCTCTTCCTCGTCATATTCATGTTCGTGAGCATCGCACTCGAGTACATCCTGATCAACTTCGTTCTTGGCGAGGCGCTCCTGGTCATGCCCATACTCAGGTACCACAGCATCGTTTTTCATGATCCCACGTAGCGCGTTCACTCTCTGCCACCTGCTGATGATCCTAGGAGCCGGCACGTTCATGAGCTACACGCTGTCCTTCGTTGTCGAGACCACACTCACGGTCATCGGACGGATATACATAAACCCGCTGCTGGAACGCGTGGAGAGCCTGGCGCAGAAGCTGATGACGTACCTGTCGAAGCACTACGACTTCTGCCAGCGCCTCTTCCGCCCCATGATCATCCGCCAGCTCATGTACCCCCTCTAACGCCATAACCTCGACATAGAGTCCAGGCCAAGCTGCAGAACCGCGCGTCGTACCTCGCAGTGGGCGAAAAAGATGCTGGCGATGGCATGGAGTCCGTCCTCGCCAACGTCAGTCTCTTCACTACCCAGACCCAAGCCCTCTTCATGTCTCCGCTCATGCTCGGCATCATCATACTCCTCGCAGATGAAACCAAGTTCTACTCCGAGTACAATCTGAGGAGAAGCGACATGATCTACTTCCTGATATACGCGTTCATCTGCATCATCCCCCAGCTCGCGGTCAACATCTTCCTCTTGCACACACTCGAGATCGTCCAGGGGGTCAAGCTCTTCGACTATTTCACGTTCGCAGCCTACAGATACAGAACGCGGACGTCGAGCTGGCTCAACAGTCACTGGCCGTTGGATAGAAGCATCTCGCACGCGTGGAGATCGCTGGACCAGATGTGCTTCTCGTCGCAGTTCTACTTCGTGGTGACCGTGTGCACCTGGGGCATCATCATGTTCATCATCGGACTTACCATCATCTTGGAGCACTCCTTCACCGTCCTCGCCGATCCCTACATCTTCGTCTTCCTCCTTGTCCTGTTAATAATCTACGTCTTCGCCGCGTACCTGCTGCGCGAGTTCTGCAAGATGATCGAGCTATGGGAGATAAGCAAGCGCGACGCCGAGCGGCACATAGCGAAGCTGGGAATGTGTCCGCTGGACTACTTCAACAACGAACGGATCCTGATAGAGGAAATGCACCACGAGGTGTTCAAGGAGAAGTTCCTGACGAAGAACAAGGAGTGGCTGGTGCACAACCTGAAGACGATAATAGACAAGGGCGACCCGCACGGGATGGAGGCGTACCAGAACATCGTCAACGAGGGAGCCAAGCTCGAGAACAAGAAGAACGAGGACGCCAAGGCCAAGCGCAATCGTGCGATGCTCCCCTACAACAAGGACAAAGACAGGGAGGACGCAGGAGCGACGAAGGGCGCAAACAAGCTCGAGGTCTCAGAGATCGTCCAGGCCGACTTCCCTCAGCCCCACCTCAAGGTCGATCCTAGCAAATTTGACAACCAGTCCAGTCCCGCATACACGATCTTTAAGATGTGGCACCAGAAGGCGTTAGTCTCGATAAAATACCAGGGACTGGTGGCAAACATCCACACCGAGATGATGGAGTCGAAATGTGTGATCTGCGGGCAGCGCGAACGCCTGCAGATCGGGCTGGGCAAGTCTTTCGACCAGATCTTCCAACAGTACCAGCGAGAAACTGTAGGCATGCCCTTCGACGCGGAGCATTGGCAGGGCTACTACCGCCGTCACCAGCGCTTCAGCACCATCTGCGCCGAGTGTGCGTACGTGAACAACGTCATGCAGACGAAGCTGACGCAGTACAACTACATCCTTGCGAAGAAGCCCAAGCAGACGCTCGCCAGGGTGCTCAATCCGAATACGATGCTGATACTCAACCTGTGGCGGCTGACCGCGAAGAAGATATAAGTTCGGTTGCTCATCTACTCATTCTCACATATTGCATCATGTGCTTGTTGCGCGGACACTATGAGATCATTATGCATCTGCGTTCACTATGCTATGCTCTCCCATGGGGTTTTGGGGTTTTGGGGTGTTTGGGGTG
>QFZN01009903.1_pt1 | contig 25366 bp, 8 predicted proteins | sample 1740101 | NCBI WGS metagenome assembly QFZN01 (sample SAMN09210849, study PRJNA391713) | Ciliate metagenome, whole genome shotgun sequencing project. | isolation source: combination of 50 Heterometopus sp. ciliate cells from an enrichment culture... | host: Heterometopus sp. ...
CAACACCCCAAAACCCCAAAGGGCAAATCGGAGTGAGAATCGGAGAAATTGTTGTGGCCAGCGAATAGTGACACAACAATAATGTTTTAGGCAGCGGCGGCCCAGCATAAATAGCTGCTCGGCGTATAAATGAACTATTTCATAAATGCTGAAAGCGAAAGTCACAGACTTCGGCGAGACCAGTCCGAAGATGAAACGCAGCATCTGTGCTGCCTATCAGCCGATAGAGTCGATTTACGTGGCGGACCCGGAGGCGGTGAGGGCGAAGATCGCCAAGATCCGCACGGACGGTCCCGGCAACCTGAGCCTCATTTCAGGCATCTCACACCAATGACCATGGTGTAGACTTCGACTTTACGCTCACCCGTCTCAACTACGACGGTGCCCCCGCCGACTCCACCTTCAAGGTTCTCTCCGGAGTAAGTCCCACTCTCACGTGCGCTTAGTCTCCGCTGATGAGCGAGGAGTTTAAGGAGCATTCAAAACGGCTACACGAGAAGTATTCGCCCATCGAACGCGACACACAGTTGCCCGCCGAAGCCCGTTCCGCATTCATGCTCGAGTGGTGGCAGAAATCGCTCGGCCTGATCATCAGCGAACGTCTCACCAAGAAGCGCATTAAGGTATCTTCCCATCCCCTCATCCCGTGCCCGTAGGACAGCGTGATGTTCTCCGACCTGTACTTTCGCTTCGGGATCAGACAAGTAATGGAGACGCTTAAGCGTTCCAGCGTGCATTGCTACATCGTGAGCGCGGGGTTCCGGCCGGTCATCAGCCAGGCCTTTGCTGTGCTCGAGGGACAGACTGGCGCTGCCCTAAACGATGGCTTCTCCGTCTGCTCCACCCAGGAGGAGTACGACTCTCAGAACCGAATTACCGGGTTCCGCAGTCCGTGTATCACATCCGCCAACAAGTTCCTGCTGTTCACGCACGAGCGATTCCCGAGGATAAAGCCGTATTCGAACGCAATCGTGATGGGCGACTTGATTGACGACCTCTCAATGGTCAGCAGTCTTAAGCTCTCTACCACGTTGACCATCGGCATGCTCAACACCAATGTATCCTCTGCGGTTTCCCTATTCGCGTGTAGGATCAGACCTCTCTTGAGAGCTACAAGAAAGCCTTCGACATCGTCATAGGAGTGGACGGAAATCTAATCCACGTGGCGCAGATTCTGGAGGACGTGTGCTCAAGCAAGCAGAACGACTTCGATACGTACGGCGCAAACGCTAAGGTTATTTCCAGGATTCTAGGGACGATGTAGTTAATCAGGCAGGAGCCGCTGCTTCTGCATATGAGTTACACCATTGACTTATTCTTGCTCAATTCCCCCCAGAATCCGTCCTAGCGCTAGTCTCGAGGCTGGCATCGCAATAGGCCATATGATAGGCGCGCTGCCGCAATTACCTTATATGAGAAATAATATAATATAGCAGTGCATGCAATCGCGCAATAAATGAATTCGAAGAGACAGAAATAGTAATAATATAGTTAGAAATGAGAGACCGCAAGAACGTTACCCTGGTCTTTCTCCTCCTCACAGTCATGCCCGCACTCTGCGTCCTCACGACGTCCTGCCGCTGGGTCTCGCTCGCCTCCTTCTTCGACTCCCTCCCAGCTAACAGATCCCAGCCCTTCCGCTCCCTTCGTCTGGTGGCTCTGCCGGAGCATCTCCAGCTCTCTATCTCCGGGAACACCCTCGGGCCCGCAGACATTTCTCAGCCCTCGTCCAACCTCCTTCAGGTCTCCGGCAGAACTCTTCTCGACATCCAGCTTATTAAGATAAGCAACTGCAACCCGGACACCAAGGGTTACTCCACCCTCTACGCTGAACTAAGATACGCCGCGGACCTGCCGATCCGGCACAGTGTGAACGTGCTCCTGGACCAGGAAGGACTCGGCGAGGTCCCCTCAGTGTTGTCCTTCGCTCCGGATAAGGTCTTTGCCCTGAACGCAAACAAGTCAGCGGCGGAACGTGCGCAACAGCGAGATCTCAAATCGGGAGACAAGAGTCTCACAGCCTCGGTTCAGCTGCGAGTTTCAGGCAACTTTGCGCTGCCGGCAGCCTGTCTCGCGTACACGATTTCGATCTGGCCCCCTGTGCGAGTCAAAGGAGTGGCTGTGGTGCCCACGGGATACCCGTACTACCAGTGCAGACTGGCTGCTGACTTCGCGCTTGCGGACAGTGCAGTGCTAGCAGTGGCCCTCGTGCTAGACTCAAGGTACAACACCCAGTTTGTCCTGGTGGGCGCCGCACCTTTGCCCGCGCTTTGGGACGTTTCAGTCTCCCCCATGCGACTCTCCGCGAAGTCCGCCTTGACTTTTCCGCTGACCCTAACCGCTCTCGAGGCCATCCAGCTCCGACGACTATTTGTCAGGTCGGAAACCGGCAGCCCCTGCACTTCCGCAAACATCGGCCCAGGGAAGTACCTGATTCCCGCAGGCACATTCACCGCTAGCGGGAGCCTGTGGATCTCTGCGAATAACCAGGAGTACTTCAGGCTGCCGAACGCGGGGATCGAGGTCGTCGCCGACCCGGTGGTCAACCTGGTGCTAGCCGACCCCGTGCTGAGCAGCGTGGGCGCCGCCTTGGTTCTCCGCGTCGAAGGCTCCGGGATGGCTGGCGGCAGCATTTGCAGGCTCGAGGACCAGCGGCTGGAGGTCCGAGCCCAGTCGGTGGAAGGCAACAGAGTGAGCTGCACGTTCTGGAACACCGGACTGGCAGAGAACGAGACGTTCAAACTTTCAGCGAGCAACGACGGACTCTCCTACTCCGCCCCAGTCTTCGGCGTAGCCAAGTTTGCGGCTGTCGGACAGACCGCGCTCCCCTCGTGGGTCGGACTAACGCTCGTCCAGGGCCAGTCCCTCGTGATGCATCCTGGACAGGTCTATAAGGTTCAGTTCACTGCAAATGTCACCCTCTACGGTGCCGCGAGCCAGTTCACGTGTGTGGTTGTGGCAGAAGGACTGACCTCCCAGAGTGTCGGCGCCATCGTAGGGCCCAAGCTGCTGGAGTGCAAGGTGCAGTTCGACAGCACCGCCTTTATCGGGAAGACGGCCTCGCTCTCAGTTCTCAGTCAGGACGGGACACGTCTGCTGGGTCTCTGGTCTCTCGGCATACTGGCTGTCCCCAGGTTCATCGTCTCGGTCGCAGTTCCCGGCAGGCTAATCGCGTTCAAGGCTCAGGCCTCGCCCAACTTTCCACTGTACTGCTACCTCAACCAGACACTGCGGGTCTTGGCATCGTATCAGCTCGCAGGGCCGATCTGGACCTGCATCCTCCCGCTTCCTCTCTTTGACACGTCGCGGCCCTTCACCCTCGCCCTGACCCAGAACCAGCTCGACTTCTCGGCCTCGGTGCAACTATTCTACGTAGCCCCGCAGGACCTCGTGCTTCCTCAGCTGTCCAAACTGCACTACAGTCTCGACGACCTGTCTTCTCCGCTGGCTATTCCGATCTCAGGCATGCTCCTCTCCTACCTCACCGCTGTTCCTACCGCCGTGATATCCTCCAAGTACGAGCTCTCTCCATCAGGCACAACCTACGTTTCGACCTGCAGTCTCAGCTCAGAGACGATCATATGCAACTTCGCTTCCTATATCGGGTCAACACTGAGCAGCAGCTCGCCTACGCAGGAATTCACGCTCTCGCTCACCGTCGACTCCGCCTTCGAGTTCCGGCACCCTGGTAGTCTCACGGCAGTCTGGACCCCAACCTCCCTGCTCTCCATCGTCCCTGCCTTCGCGTTCCGTTCCGCCTTCCCCAGGTACCAGCGTTTAATTGTGTCCTCACCACTGGGAAGCACCAATGACACATGGTGCCGGTATGGGACCGCAGCCTGGGGCCGGGCGACCTTTATCCTCGCGGACCAGCCGAACACTTTCCTCTGCGAACTTCCTCGGGCCGTGACGGACTCTATGCCTGAGCTGAAGATCATCGTCGGAGAGAACGGGACTGTTGTCTTAACGGTGCCGAGCCCCCTCAGCGTAGTCTCGGAGCCTAGCGCGACGCTGGAGAATCCGTGGGTCAACTCGTACCTCAGCTACACAGCCCGCTTCATCCTCTCGCAGCCGCTATCCGGAAAGGCAGAATGCGCGTGCCGATTCAGCGAGACCAGCAACCAGTCCTTTGGGATCGCCGTGTCCGCCATTGCATCTCAAAACGCCCTTCTCTGTCCTCTCGGATTCCTCCACGTCGAATGCACAGGACTGCAGCTCCGCTACTTCTATCCCACTGCCGACTCCGCAGGCGCCACAGTCTCTCAGGATTTCGCGGTTATGCAGCTGCCCAGGATCGGGTTCGACCGAATCGTCCCCAACGAGACCGCGCTTCTGGGTTCCTCCAGTTTCCTCATCTTTGGGGGGAACTTCGACGCACTTCTCGCGGTCGAGATCTCCTTCTCAGGATGCACCGTGAGCGCGACGGTGGTTTCCGCCCAAGAGATTCGTGTGTCCGCGAGTGGCTGCATCAGCTCCGATGGGCTGGTCAAGGTTCTCGCAAACATCACATACCAGGCGAACGCTGAGAAAGTCAGGCTGGACAGCACTGGCCTGATCCTGAGTATTGTCCACGTCCCTGCGATATCCGGGTATGAGCTCTTAAACTACGACGTTGGTGTGCTGTTGTACGGAACCGAGATGGACAGTGCGAAAAGCGTCAGGTGCAGATATAGGACTGCAGGAATTGCGACTGTAGATGTCACCGGAAGGTCAGTGAATGCCAGCTGCGGCTGGTGTCCTGTGCCCCCGAAATCGATCTCCGAGGGTCGAGTCTTCGTGAGCTTCGGAGTGGACGAACGCTGGTTCTCCAACGAACTTTCCTTCTTCCGCTCATTCGCCGCGGCCTCGACGGTCTTGCCTGCGGTGTTCATATTCCCGCGCGACCTCTTCCGGCAGAACCTCAGCTTCTCTCTCCCCGGGATCTCCTCTGATGTGTACCTGAGCTACTCCGGTGCCAAGACACAATGCGTGCCCGGTGCCTCAGGCCGTCTCTTCTGTCCCGCTGCAGAGTTGTTTAAGGAGATCGCATGCAGTTTGGTGCAGCAGCAGCAGACGGGAGCCCGAGCGGACGAATTGGAGTTCACCGTGAGCTCGCCTACAACGCTGCTGCCATCGGCGTCGCAGAGAATCCGGGTGCCGCTGGTATTCGAGGTCCAGCTCATGTCTGCTCTGCCGAGCACACTGTACCCTTCCACAAACCTGCGGCAGATCACGCTCGTGGCGGCTGATTCGCTCTCCCGGTATCTGGCGAGCAATCTTAACAGACTCTCGGTCGTGGTCACGCAGTATCCGAACAAGACGATCGCGACTGGCCTGCCGGTCATCTCTGTCTCCCTCAACACGTTGGTTGTATCGGTCTCCTCGCTTGCCCTCACCAGCTCAGCAGAACTGCTCGAGTTCACCCTCTGGCTTTCCGACCAGCAAATCAGTTCCCCCGTCCTCTTGCCCGTGCGGACCGCCGCCCAGACCACCACCTGGTCGCTAACCAAGCTCAGTCGGATTTCCCCGGTTCTGAGTCTCCCAAACTCGACCGCGGTGCCCGAGTTTGACTCCGCCGCTGCCCTGGTGAACATCACAAGCAGTCTCATCACCACAGTCCACGCGGAGACACTAAGTCCGAGCAAGACTTCGGCCTATCCGACAAGTTCGTTCCAGAAGACATTCCCAATCCTCGGATACACGCGGCCGGCAGCGGTGGTGCTCCGTCGAGACCTGAGCATGACTGCGCTCAATGTATTTGTGTATGGGGCCGGCTTCGTCGAGCGGGACGGCGACAAGGATAGCTGTGTGCTCATGGTCCAGGGCGACGGGCTCGATCTGGGGTACGAAACTCGTTCTGTCTACTTCCTAAACTCAACCGCGATCGTTTGCTCGTTTCAGCTGGACCTCTCGTCCCTCGCGAGGACGCAGAGCGTGGCGCATGGGACTGTTCACTACAAGGTCTCCGATGTGGGAATTACCAACAGCCTCTCCCTGCCACTGGTCTTCCTCTCCGCATCCTCCGTCAAGCTTGCCTCCTCCTCTCAAATCCTCGACTACGAGTTCCGCGGCAACTCCAGTCTTGTCTTCACTATCCCCTCCTCAACTCTCCCGCAGCAGCAGACCTTCTACTGCCTCTTCGGCACCCGCGCTATCTCTCAAGCCTCCTTCCTTGTGTCCGGAGCACTGTCCTGCCGCATCCCAGCTATGCTCCTCGGCTTCGGGACAATCGCGATCCCCTTCCAAGTTCTCAGCGAAACTGGCATGGCGCTCTGGGGTCAGATCACACTTCGTCGGAAAGGCTTCGCTGCGGTCTCTAAACAAACGGCGACTAGCCAGAGTTTGAACTCGACCGCCAGGAACGTCCCTTTCGCTGACTCCGTCGTGGGACTCGGCGTGCTCGAATATACACCAATACGACTGTTGGCATCGGCAAGTCCGCAGGTCTTCACGCTGACTATGAAGATGGAGAAGCCGTTGGGAAATGTCAGCAGCGCGTGGTATGAGAAAGGGTTGCAATGCGTGTATGGGGACGACACGGGCACATCTAGCAGTCGCTCCGAGGCGACGTGGTGGGCCAACGGAAACCTGAGCTGCCCGGTTCGCTACAACTTCTCTTCTGCACCTACCTCGGTCTGCGTGTCGATCTACAGCCCACTCATGGCCACCTTCGTGTTGTGGAGAGTCTGCGTCGATATCCTCTACTGCCCCCAGCTCACCAGCCTCTCGCCTTCCAACCTCTTCTCGTGCTCCTCCTCCTCCTCATATGCATGTACAGGAACACAGTCTATCAGCTTCGAAGCCAGCCGGCCAATTTCGCCCTCGATTATGGACTCGAGCTTCCTACTCTACCGCACCGCGACAAATCGAGTCCTCTACTCCGCCATCCGCTTCGTCCCAGGCCGCGGCTACGTCTCCCAGCTCTCTTCTCTGCTGTCCAACTTCGCAGGCGCACTCTCAGTCAGCCTGTTGATTGAGTCGGCAGACCTGCAGTGTCAGAGCGCAGAACTATTGGCAACAGTGACCACCATACCTGAAATTGTGTCCGTCTCCCCGCAGCTCGCTTTCGGCGGAATCAACATCGCCACATTGGTGCGCTTCGCTGGCGCCATTCCTGCCGGGGCGGTGATGTGTCAGTACGAGGACTTGCCCAGCTTCAAGTCTGAGGTTGTGGACGCTAGCGCCGTCCGCTGCGGGTACAGTTTCGCCTACTCCACTGTCCAGCTGCTTCAGGCTGTCTTTAAGAACCGCAGCCTTCGGTTCAGGGTGTGGATCCGGGACGCCGCGTATCTCAAGGAATATGTGAAAATAAGCCTGGTGAAGTCCCCCGCCATAGTCCTAGCCGCTAAGCTGTTCACAGGAGCGGAACGAGTCCGGGTCAGTATCGTGAACTGGGACACGACGGCCTTCCAGCGATTCGCCGAGAAATCCGGGGTCTTCAGTCTGAAGCTCAACAACGGGAAGAATGCCCCCACGTACCTAAACAACGTGACCCAGATCCTCACCACGACCGGGGAGGTCGAGTTCGCGGGCACAAGTCGGTTGCAGACTTCCACTAAGTACACTGCTTCACTCCTTGCTGCCGTCACTGGGACCTCCGCGGAATCGAATACAATTTCTGACCTAACGTACATTGCCACCCCACCGAAGATCCAGACTGTCTTCCCATCGTACCTGGATGTGGAAACAATCGCGAACATCGTCATGTGTCTCGACAGCGCACTCACGGATTCAATAAGCGTATTCGTGTCCGAGTCCCTCGCATGCACCTCAGCCTCCAGCTACACGTCCCCTGCCATCACCTTCATGCTGATGAAGACCCGCGATTGCTACTCAGGAACATACACCGTCCACAACCGCGACTCTACCCACCAGCTCTTCCTTCGGGCCACGTACTCCGCGTTGGCAAACCCTACCGCGGCCTCAATGTCCCCTGCTGTCACACTGTCCTGTGGGAAAGAGTTGAAGGTCGCATCCTCGCTGACCCAGTACTACCTGTACAACGTGCCTCACCTCGTCATGCTGCAGCTGGAGACGAAAATGCAGGTTTGCGATTCTGCTGTGACATTCGTGGCTGACGCCATGTGCGGAACCACGCCATGCTTCGCCAAGGCTATCCCGAACGATACTTCCGTTCTCGAGGTGGCCGTGCCAGAAGGCATGAATGGTACCAGTATAGTGAGAGTTTCGCTGGGCGGCGGCTCGTACTCCGGCGTGGATGTGCGTGCAAATCGAATTGAGGAGATCACGTACTGGGAGGGGAGCAGATATTTAGACCTCAGCAGCGAGGCGGTCAGTCTGCGTGTGAGGTTCCAGTCCTACTCATCCGACCTGCTGACAAGCATCGTGGGAGATCTGAGCGCGAGCTTCTCCACCCCCGCAGGACTGTTCCCTACCAGCACAAATATAAGCTACAACGCTACGACCTACCGACTCACCGTCGTGCTTCCTGTCGGACTCAGGCCCGCCTTAATCTCATCCAATCTGGCCAACTCCAACTCCACGATCTTCGTCCTCACTCTCAGCACCACAATTAACAAGCAGAAGTATGCGATAATCAGCATGGAGTTTGCGGCGGTCTCGCCAATCGTGGTGGCCGGCACAGGAATCTTCTTCTCGAACAGTACCGCAGCCGGAGACTACATCGCGGTCCTGGGCAACTCGCTCACCCAGCTGCTGTCCTGCCAGATCTCCAACAGCGTTGCCTTGCCCCCGATTATTTACAACCAGTCCTACGCGCTCTGCGGTCCCTTTGACCTTTCTGCCTTCGACTCAGACTCAACTGTGGCCCTCACTCTGGACTCGACATACGGGAAGAGCTACGACGTCGAAGTGAGCAAGGGAGTCAGACTGAGAGTCTACGATGTTTCGCCAAAGATATGGACGTTCCCAATGCACGACGGATCGCAGACACATAAGCTCAGTGTCAACCTGAGCATCTCGGGCGCGACGACTGCTTCCAGCGTGCTGTGTGCTCTGAGGGGCGACGTGGGCGCGGCTGAGCTCTCTGCGGTAAAAGCGTCCGGCGAGGTCTTTGTCCTGTCTAACGTCGACATGATGACCGTGCTGCCAAAGGTGATGAGTTCTCCCTTCGGAAACAGCACAGCGAACCTTTCGGTACAGTGCAGACTGGCTGGGAGCGCAGTCTCCGGCGTGCCGTATACGATTTCGGTTGTCCCAACGCCGCTGATCGACAACATGGATCCACCACTCTTCGTTCAGGGCCTGGGATTCCTCCGAAGCGCCTGCAGTCTGCGGGTCAACGTCAGTTCCTCCTACGCCCCCGCCGCGTGGACCATGCGAATTCGCCTGAACAGCACCTCATCGAGCAAAGCAATCGTCCTGACCGCACAATCCCGCACGGACTCTGCGATCACACTCGGCTTCACCTGCAGCGAGCTCCTGTCCCTTGCGAAAGTCGCCTCCTCCGGGTACGCTACGGTCAGCCTGTTCGCCGACTCCGGCCGCTTCCTCTCGATCAACGCATTTGCCCTTCTTGTGGCGCCCGCAATGGCGATCCGCAGCGTGCGGTACATGTCGACGCTTCGTCCCATCTTCTACGTAATAATCTCGGAGCAGGGATGGGTGGGCGCCCCGAACGCAGCGCCAACTCTTGGCGCGATCGTGGCCAGTCTCAACAACACCAAGGTGCCCACGATATCGACGGACCCGCTGCGGAGCTTCTCTTCCAATCTCTGCAGGTTCGTGGGGAACTCAACTATCGTCTGCGAGTTCTCGCGGATCAAGGGCGTGTTCGACACTCTGACACTGAGCCTCGGGAGCCAGTACCTGACCTTCAGCAAGTCTATCAGCATCTGGCCAAGAACTGCGACCGGCATATCTCCGCTCAATGCTCTGCTGCACTCCTCGCTGGTTTTCACGCTCCAAGGAAACGCGACCTTCTGCTACGTCCCCCTGATTGGAAAGCAGCTCGTCCTACAGAACAACACCTGCGACCTGGAAAGATACCGGCCCAGTCTGGAACAGGCTGTTCTCTCCTCAACAAAGGAAGCTTTCGTCCTCGCCATCCAGGCTCTTGATGACTTCGGTCAAGATGTGAGCGAGAGTCAGCTGCAGGTCGTCCTCTGGTCCGAGCCAAGCTTCGGCGATGTAAACCCGCGGATAGTCCCGTACGACCTCAGCGGAAACATCACGGTCCGGGTCAACCTCAGCGATGCCATGAAGTATCTAGCAACGTTTATGCTGGTGCCCGATAACGTGTCCTTGATCTACGTGGGTGGCAACAGCACACACATAACATTGCTATACAACGCCACGAGCCGAGTCGCCAGTCTGACAAGCGCTAACGACACATCGGAGAAACTAGCAATATCGGTCAACAACGGCACACAGTGGGAGAACACGACCTCGCCGGCTCTGATCCTGACAAAGAGCCCTAGACCGACATTACGAGGACTCTCACGTTCGGTGCTCATCAGCAGCGCAGATGTCCAGTCCGTTGTGATATACGGCGACAATTTCAAGCAGTACGAAAGCGGACAGATCAGGGTGCGACTGACCTCGAACTCAACGCAACAAGAACTGGCCTGCTACATGTGGGTGGACTCGGGCAGCGTGATCCTCAAGGTCTCGCCCGCGACCAAGCCTGGGTCATACGCTGTGGCCGTATCCAACTACGCGAGCAGCTACTACTCTCTCGAACAGGTCACGCTGTCGATATGGGCGCGGCCCAACTATACCGGGCAAGCACTGTTCACTCTCGGACTGAACTCCGACACCGTGCTCAGACTGCCCTTCTCCGGCCTGATCAAAGATCTAACTAAGGGCTACTACGGCTGCATGCCCAAGGGGCTCCGCCTAACGAAGGACGTCTCCGATCCGAGCGAGGCCAACGTGGTTAGATGCAGGTTCGCGGCCTGGAGTCTGCCGAAGGGGACGAGCGACGTGGCGGTATATTACATCAACTGCCGAATGGCGATCGACCCAATCGCAGCCTTCCAGGTCAGGATCGTTCCTAGCGTCAAGTTGGCTGCTGTCGCGTCCGGTGCCTTCCTCCCTGTTAACACGACGGGCACGGTGCGAATCCTGGGCGAGAACTTTGTGGAGAATAGCACGTTCTGCAGGTTCATCGGCAGCGCCATGCGCGACCAAGCCTATTCCTACATCACCGAGCAAGGCTCTGTTGCTGTCTCCGTATACGACTATTACATATACGCGTCGTACCCAGCGATCTCAGCCACGGTGGTGTCTGCGAGCGAAATCGTGTGCGCCTTCCCAGCGTACTCCGCGCCCGACTCACTTGTGATCATCGTGACGAACAACGAACTGAACTCATCGCGGCCCACCCTCGCGCCCATGCTCTATATCCGCTACGGCAGCTCCGCCTATGAATCCAATCTCAACGTCACCACCTATTCGACGCCTCTCAGCTCTCCCAACGAACTGACATTCAGCCCGAACTACACCTTCGCAGGAGTCGCGGCCACACTTGTAGCCTCAACGCTCTCCCCAGTTGCAACCCACTTCAACGCCAACCCTGAATCCCTCCCCGCAACCTGCATCCTCACCAGCGGCACCGCCCCCGAGACCAGCGTGCCCTGCAACTACCTCGACTCCGGACTGAGTCGCATCATGCTCAAGCTTCGTGGCTTCGAGCTCAACGAGGGTCACTACAGTGTAAAGATGCTGTTCGACAATGGGACCGCCAACGTCTCCGTCGCGCATGTGGGCACGTTCGAGCTTATCCAGCCGCCGGCGGTCACGCGACTTTTCCCCTCGACGCTGGTGGTGGGCGCGAACGTGACGACCTTCTACGTGCTCGGACTGAACTTCACCAAGCTCGGCTCGGAGCAGACGATTCGCTGCGTTCTTTCCCAGCACGAGCAGGTCAGTCAGTCCTACATCAACACCACTGCATACTCCGGGGCGGCTCAGGTTGTCTCCGCGGGGCTCTTAAAGTGCGTGTTCTCGCTGGCCTTCTCCTCTGCGCCGGCACTTGCGACAACGACGTGGACCCTGCGACTCCAGTACCGCGACTCGTACCTCGTGATCACCTCGCCGTTCAACACCTCCTCCGCCTCCGTGGCCTCCTGGACGCTTCAGCCCATCGACTCCGCCACCTTCCTCCGTTCTGTCTCCCAGACCGTGGTTTCGGCTGGGGCCAACTATACGATCCAGATCCCGTCATCGCTGCCCACGGTGACCGCGGACTCGGCAACTTACTGGTGCAGATTTGCCTCCTCAACCCAGCGGGCGTTCATGGTTCAGAGCACGTCGTGGACCCCGACTAGCATCAGTTGCGGGATCCCTACGGGCGCGCAGGAAAACGACACTCTCTACATCAGAACAGCGCTCGTCCAACAGACCGACACCGGCGTAAATGTGACCCACTTCTCGCCAAACATGATAACGGTCTTCGTGGCGCAGGTCCCCAGTGTGATCCTGACCGTGCCCGCCCAGATAATCGATCTCTACCGGTCCATCGTGAGCTTGCGGATACTGACCACGAGCAGCCTGCACAACTCCCAGTACCTCAGCTGCCGGGTCAACGGTCCCGTCTTCCTCGCGACCTACGCCTCACCCAACGAGTGCAACTGCACATTCCCGACCTCGGCACTCCCGCTCTCGAACCAAACAACTCTCTCAGTCTCCAACGACGGACTGGTCTTCTCCCCCAATTACACCCTCCCCGTGCTCTCCGCCTTAGTCGGCGCCACCTGGTCCATCCTCTCCCCGACTCAGTTCTTCGTCCAGCAGCCCGCCATCCTCGCGCTCAAGGCGAATCGTGCGCTCCCCCTTAAGTCGCTCTCTCTTCGGCTCACCGACGGGAACGTCACATCGAACGCCGAATGCTACCCGAACTTCACAGCGACATCCGTGTACTCGGCCTACTGTCCGAACGTGACCTTCCTCACGAACGGCGTGTATCCGATCAGTTTGGTTATCAACGACGACCCCAGCCAGGGCGTTGACTCAGGACTGGCGATCACACCGAGAGTGTTGCCAAGCGTGGCCAATGTGACCCCCGCAGTGTTCCTTCGGGCTACGCAAGGGTCGGTCGAGGTCGTGCTCTCGGTCCCAGGACTTCCTGCCGGCGCGGCGACGACAAGCGTCCAGTGCATCTACGCTAACTCTTACTTCAGACAATATGCAAAGGACGCCACAGTGACCGCCGCCGGCCGTGTGTACTGTCCGATCGAGGCCGTGGAGGTGGGGACAGCTGCGGACTACATAGACATCGGGCTGAGCATCGACGGGTACTACAACTGTTCGCTGCAGAAGCAGAGGAAGAACCGAGTCAGGATCATCGACCAGACGCAAATCGTTCAGGTGCTGCCTGCGGAGCTGTACGACAGTCCGTGGGTCCAGGGACAGAAGGTCGCCCTCAAGCTATCCGCCGCAGTTCGGGACATCGATTCCGCGCTCTTCCGCTGCTGGTTCAACAACTCGAAGAACGAGTACCGCACCCAGGGCCGGATAATGCTGAACGGCACCGTCGTCAAGTGTGACACCCAGCCGATGGCTGTTGGAAACTATACGCTGGTCCTGTACAGCGACGGCATATCGCAGAACTTAAGCGACACAAAGTACGTCGCGATATACTCCAGTCCGCGGTTCCGCGCTGCGACGCCCAAGTTCTTCAAGCCGGGCGCCAAGGCCTCGCTCAAATACTTTAACAGCCTGGTGTCCACACTAGTCTACGTGGTGTTCCTGAACTCAACTGCGGGCGACAGATCCGTGACAGTCCCGGCGACGGTAAATTCGACCACCAGCACATTGGACTTCGTGGTCCCGGAGCTCAACGCGACCCAGCTCACTCTTAGCATCGCGGTGAAGGACTCGCTTGGAGTGACGCATTTCGCTGAAACAACCAATACCCTGACCTACATCGGCGCGCTGTCCTTCCTCAAGCACGTTCCGGCCACCATCGCTAACGAGCAATATGCATCCGACACCATGGTCATCTCTTGCGATACGAGCACTGCGGCCGCCGTGTTGGCGAAAGTGGGCAACCTGAAGTGCAGGTACGGGACGCTAGGATCGCAGGCCGCCGGGTACGTGTCTGCCACGGGAGAGGTGCGGTGCAGCGTGCCCAAGAATCCGGCCAACGGTTCGCTCGAGGTGCCGCTGTGGCTTGTGGTCGAGGACCAGAGCGAGTTCTACGTCGGCACCGTCGAGTACTTCGACAACATAGAACAGACTGAAACCGACCCGGACGTCACGCTCGACGGATGGATGGCGCCCATCAGAGTGACCGGAAAGGGCTTCGCGTCGAACCAGTCCTTGACGTGTATCATGATCTCCGCCAGCGGCAAGCGTGCCTCCCGCCAGGGCCGCTACATCTCCAGCACACTAGTCGACTGCCCGATGGACACGTACATCGCTCCAGACCCCACGTTCAACCTCGTGCTTTCGCTTGACGGCATCCACCTCGCGATCATTTCTTCCGGATACACTGCCGATGAGGCTACATTGGTCGAACTCCTGGAACGGCCGACTGTGAGGTACTTCACGGCGACCCTGTTCCGCTCCGAGGCAATCAGCACCCTGGGCCTCAACGGAACGAACTTTGACAACCTCGCCCTCTCCCCTAGCCTGGTCTCCGCCCAGTGTCTCTTCGCCAACAGCTTCAACTCTACACTGACCGTGATAAACAACACGTATGCAAGTTGCCCAGTTCCCAGCGAAGTGTACAACTACGAGTCGGTCACGGTGCGCCTTCGACTTGAAGGAATGCGGGACTCTGCCAGCGACCTGGGCCTGCTAAAGATCCTGTCTGAGCCGGTGCTGCTGGACGTGAGTCCGCGTGCGCTCCCCGCGAGTGGGGGCACCGTCCTGCGTTTCGACGTGCGCAATCTTGTTCCAGTCTCCGCATATGCAGGCGACATCGTGGCGGTTTTCGATGAGTTCGGGACCAAGGTCAAGCTGATGAACGATTCCAGCACTGGGGTGTACTACATCACCACCAGTGCATTCGTGCTGTCCTCTTCGGAATATACACGGACCTCCAGGATGCGGCTGCAGGCGCAGTTTGGAGCTTACGCGATTTCGTCCAACTCGGTCAACGTCACGATCTACTCCAACATAACTGTTCAGTCAATGGCGACCACCTCACTGGTCGGCCTCGGAGTCAGCATCGTGAGTCTGACACTGGTCGCGGCGCCGATACAGTCCGAGGACTTCAGATGCCGGCTGACCAACACCGACTCTTCCAGCCAATACACTAACTTCACCACAAGCCAGGCCATGTTCGGATTGTCAAATGCGGTCGACTGCATCTTTAACATGCACATAATGCGGGGGATGTACTACGTGCAGATCTCATACAACGGACAGCAGTTCGCGGGCGACTCGAGCAAAACCGTGAACGTGACCCACATTCCCACCGTCGCCTACTACCTCTCTTCGCAGAGCACGTCGGACCCGCTGCTGAAAGGTACGCTCCGCTAGCTCATCACAATAGGATTCGACCTGTACGGATCGAACCTGAACGCGAAGAGCTTCTGGTGCTACTTCAGCTACGTGTCTTCGGTTCTTGGTCGCACGATCCGCAGCATCTCCGTCTCTTCGATGGTCGCCAACAAGGTACACTGCGAGTTCACGGACTTTCTTCTTTACTACAACGAGTACGCATACCCGCCGTAACCACATTTAGGATCCAATCCGTGCTGGTCGAAGGCATAACCGATCTCAAGGACTATTTCTACAACCAGCTCATCGACTACTCTCGCCCAGCCCTCAGCTCCCTCTTCATCAAGCTCTATCTCCTAAAAACCATCCCGAAGGTCGCGCACCCAGCATCAACGATAAAGATCCGCGTGCTGTTCAGCTCGCTGTCAGTCGCCCCCTACGCTAAATTCACCAACGTCGCCGCCGGCTTCTCCCTGCTCTCCCCCACAGCATGCGTGGTTGTGGAGACCGGAATCTACAACTGCACCACGCCTGTCTCCGTTACAAAGTTCGGAACGCATATTCTGCAGCTGGTGGATGCGAACGGATACGTGCTGAACGACAACCACCTGCTCAGCGTCGAGATCGTGCCAAAACCTGTGCTATCTGCGAGCGTGGTCCCCGCCAGCGCCGGGTTCAACGGGACCGACCGCCGCTTCCTCATGCTCACCCTCGCAGAGCCCGTTTCCGTGAACATCATGGACACGACGTATTGTTTCTTCGGGCCGTACAAGAGCAGGACGAAGGCGCTAGTGCGGAGCATGACGCAGCTCATGTGCGAGTACAACGGCACCGAGTACACAGCCCCGCCAGTCTGCGTCGAGGTCTCAGTGAACGACGGGTACGACACTACGAGCGCATGCACGGCCTCCGTGTCCGCCTACCGCTTCCCCAAGATCGACTCCTTTGCTCCCACCTTCCTCAGCATTGACCGCAGCGAGGGCTCCACCATCAGCGTCCAGGGCGAGCGCTTCGTCTCCGGTCTCACCTACTCGTGCACTGTGCTGAAGGACAGCACGACCGTCGATTTCGTGAGCTCCGGCACCGTGGTCGACAGCACGCTAATGTCTTGCATGGTGAAGCACAGCCGGTTCAACGACACATACTCAGGTTTGCTACAAATTTACGCAGACTCGGTCCTCCTCTACACAGGGAGCATGCTGCTAGTCAAGGACATTCTCGTATCCGGGTACACGCCGAGCAGCGGGCCGGACACTGGCGGAACCGTGGTTACGCTCCGGCTCAGCGAGAAGCTCAGTCTACTCTCAGGCGTCCAGTGGATGTGCAGAGTGTCGGAGAAGTTCGGGGCTGACTCGGGCGCGGTCATCTCTGTGGCTGCAACTGTAGTGAATGAGACGGCACTCAACTGCACGATGCCAAGCGTGAGCGGGGTGATAAGCTACTCGGACAGCAACAACTTCGAGACATACTACCTGAGCGTCACACAGTACGACCTGGTGGCGACCAACTCTACCTCTGCCTTTGTCTACTACAAGTCGCCCGCGGTCACCGCCGTTTCGCCTACCAAGGTCTACGTCGACATGATCGGCGCCGTCCGCGTCACCGGCACTAATTTCATCGGCTGGAACACCCTCACCGCAAAGCTCATCTGGAGTGACGGCGAGCAGACCATGACTCCGTTATTCGTGAACGCGAACACGGTGGTGGTGCCGACGCCGAGCGGACTGGCGCTGTCGGACTACCCGTTGTCATACATCGCGGTTGAGCTCAGCAACAACGGGGCGGATTTCACCGCGAACAACGTGTCCTACACCGTGTGGCTGACTCCAACGCTTCTGAGACTCACACCAAGCAAGGGGTCGAAGCTGGGCGGAACGTTCGTGCAAATCCTGGGCAGTCGGTTCAACTCGGAGGTGCAGAAGTGCAAATTCGGCAACACCACCGTGACCGCAACATATGTGTCCAGCAGCAATGTGACCTGCGTTGCGCCCCAGCCCAACAGGACCGCCACCACCAAGGTCAACGTCTCCCTCATCTTCTCTCCTGATGTGGAGGTCGTGAACAACACTCTGGTATACGAATACGGGGATGTCAACGTCATCACTGCTATCGATCCCTCCGAATATTACGTGACGGGAGGAATAAACATAACGATAACGGGGAACTTCACGGGCTACATGGAGGACACCATGTCAATCCTGTTTGGACATGTGGAGGCAACGGCGGTGTACGTGATAAATTCGACGACGATTCTCGCCACGCTGCCCGCAAGTCCGGCGGGAGAATACGTGGGCATCACGCTGAAGATCGGTAGTGCGGAGTACACAAACGAGTTCTTGATGTTCCGCTACCTTGACTACGGCACAGTGTACTCTGTTGTCCCGTCCCATGGGCCCTCCGAGGGCAACAACTCGGTCTACTTCGTTGGTGTCAATTTCACATACAGCGCAGTGACCTTCTGTGTGGTTGACAACAAGGTGTACCGGCCAGCGACTTACATTAACACGACACTGCTCTCCTGCGTAATGCCTCCTTACATCGCCGGCGAAGTATCTGTGGAACTGAAGTTCGACGGAATGTACCAGACCTCGTCCGGACTGAAGTACACTTACGAGCTAGACATCGAAATGAGTTCCTCCAATGTGACCCTGGTCCCAGTCGCCGGCGGAGTGCCCATAAAGGTCACGGGCAGGAACTTCCCCAGCGCAGTCAGCCTGACCTTCCGCGTGGGCGACACGAGCACGGCGGGAACTTTCGTGTCGAGCACTGTTGAGACCTTCGTGGCCCCGCCGCAGACCGAGTACGGCTACAAGGAGCTCCGGCTCTCCACCAACGGGTACAGTTTCGTCCCCATTCGCTCCTTCTATCTCTACTACTACAAGGCTGTGTATGTGACCGCGATCTCGCCACCGACTATCCCCGCCGGGAAGGCGAGCACCATCACAATTTCCGGACAGAACTTCCCAGTGACTAAGCTGTATCATCTCCACCTCTCACTCCCCCTTCGTAGCGGCAAGCTCTATTGCCAAGTGGACGGGGTAACCTACGTCGCAACCGTGGTGAGCTCCAAGGAACTGCGCTGCAATCTGCCGAGCTACTCTGTGAGCGACATCACCACTGTCTCCGTTTCCGTGAGTGTCGATCTGGCCGCGACTTACGGCTCGCTGACACTTACCATCTTTCCTCAGCTCCAACTTGTGTCTGTCACTCCTTCTTCCGTGAGCGAGTACACCAGGGATCTGTTTGTCAATGTCACGGTCAGCGGAGGCTTCGTGAACACGCCCGGGCTGCAGTGCATCGTGGGGGAGAGTGCGGCCTTGCTTGCCATGTACAACTCGAAGACACAAATCAAGTGTCTCCTGCCCCAGCTCAAGGTTGGCACGTACTCGATTAAGGTGACGAACAATGGAGTGGACTTCGTGACCTCAAGCGCTGTCACTCTTACGGTCCTCCCGGCCCCGGTGGTTCTCTGGATGGAGCCCCGCGTCATTCCCAAGAACTCTAGTCTAATCGCGATCGGCGGCTACAACTTCTACAATTCGACGGAGCTCGCCTGCTACTTTGAGCCTACCGACCCGTCGGTTGCGGTCTCCGACGACTTCGTCACCCAGGGCGTATACCTCAGCAAGGACCTGATCGCTTGCTTCGCACCGAAATTCTCCAACGTGCAGCAGGCCGCGAAGTTCAATGTGCGTGTCTCCATCTTCAACCGCGAGTGGTCAGCAACCTCAGCAGTTCTCACAGTCCTGCAGTCCAACCCGCCGGGAAGTTACTTTTCGTGCACGTCGTTGATGGGATGTCCACCGGGAACCTTCTGTGCCCAGAACGACTCGCAGGCGCCGCAGCTATGTCCGCCAGGGACCTTCCAGCCCTTCGCTTACGGCCAGAACTGCACCTCATGTCCCAAGGGCAGACTGTGCCCCGACTCCGGCCTCCGCTCCTGCGCGACCTGTCCCGCTGGCCACATATGCGACGAGGTGGGACTCATCTGGCCAAGGAAGGTTTGCCCCGCCGGCACCTTCTGTCTCAACGGCACTCTCAGCGACTTCTCCACCGGCGCCGACACCTTGTCTCCTCCAAAGGAACCACTCGTATGCGAACGTGGAACCTACTGCGCTCCGAGGAGCACCACCGGAGTTGTCCTGCGCGATCTCCAAGGAGCCGCAAGCGTGTGCAAACAAGGATTCGTGTGTCCACGCGGGTCCGGAGCGCAGGTCGGCCTCGGCGCGTGTCCCACAGGCATGTACTGTCCCACCCCAGAGCATGCAGGCATCCCGTGTCCCCCTAGACATTACTGTCCAAACCGCGGCTCAGTTCGGCCCATCGTCTGTCCCCCTGGCACATACAACTATCACTTGGGACAACAGAACTGCACGGCCTGTCCCATGGGATACGTGTGCCCGATGCCTGGAATGCTCCTGCCCACGCGGTGTCCTCGCGGCTACATATGCAACAGCGAAAGGTTGACGCAGGCCGTGAAGGTGTGCATGGGCGGACGAATATGCACCGGCGGGATCAAGACGGCCAGCATCAACAAGACGTGCGAGGTCGTGAGCTCGTCCTCCGACTGTCCCTACGGCGTGCTCAAGACCGGCTCTGACATCCTCGTTGCCGCACAGTATGATGCGAACTACACATCGGCCACTTACATCTGCTGCTGGAACTCCTCAGCGGTCGGCAGCTTCGTGGCCAAAGTGGGGGTCTGGTTCGGCGAAAACTCCACGGTCTCGCCCCTGCCTCCCTTCCAGCGGTACGCCACCTACTTCGCCTCCGCCGGCGTCAACGGCTTCCAGGTCATCCAATGGCTCGCCCGCATTGTTGATCTCTCAGACCTGGGAGTGCAGCTTCCTGCGAAGAAGAAGCAGTTTCTGCGCGTGGCCATGGGCAATCTCTTCAGGTCTCCAAAGCAGACGGTGTGTCCGGGCGGCATGTTCTGTCTTCAGGGGACCGCATCCCAGGTCAACGACTCCTACCTCAGTCTCGCGCCCTACGTTTGTCCCTCTGGAACCTTCTGCAAACAGGGAAGCAGCTCAGCAATCGGCACCGGGTACTGCCCTGCCGGCTACTATTGTCCCTCGGGCGCAGAGAATCCGATCGAGACTGATCCAGGATACTTCACGTCACGGGTGGGAGCCGTGGAAGAAATCAAGTGCTACCCCGGCTACTACACCATGCGATCGGGATCAACAGGCTGCTCGAAATGCCCATCAGGATACGAATGCGCGTCTTCAGGAACGGCGTGGCCCAACATCTGTCTCCGGGGGCAGTACCGGGTGTGGGGCGAATCGAACGTGTGCATCCAGTGTCCCGCAGGCACCTGGATGCCGGTTCGCGGCGGGGGCACGCTCGGCGACTGTCTCCCCTGTCCCGAGGGCAAGCTCTGCACCAGTCCTGGCAGCACCGACATAAATTCGTCGTCGACGTGTACGGACGGGTACATATGTGCGGCGGGGACAAGCAAAAAGAACATCGTGTCCTGTCCGGAGGGCTTCTACTGTCCCAAGGGCACCACGCCGACCTCTTACTACAACTACACGTGTCCCGCAGGATTCTACTGTCCATCAGGAACGGGCGAGAGCAATCGTTACTACAACAAGTGTCCGCAAGGCTTCTTCTGTCCCAACGGCAGCTACTACTACACCGAGTTCGTAACCTCAAGCACCACTACGGGGCAGTCGCCCATGAAGTGTCCCACAGGAACCGGGAACGACATGTCCGAGGGCGGCAAGACCCTGGTCGACTGCACGATGACTTCAACATACAGTCTACTGTCAACGAGCAGCTCATCACGAAGACTGCTGACGGACTCCAGCTCCACGGCCAGCAGCTCATCCACCATCACTCTGGTCGATGTCCAGGACATCCTCTGGGACTACACTCGCAGCGGCGGGGCCCAACAAGACACCGGAATCGCCTACGTTAACCTCAAGCGTTCCTACCTTCGCATATGGAACCCGATCAACTTCTCCCTGTCAGACGCCGCAACCACGCTATACGATGTATCACCTCAAGCAATAACGCTCGATAGGGAGCAATCGACAACGAGGACTCGAGACTGCCGGTGGGAATATACAACATGAGCGAAATGTCGGTGATGCTGGTGACCATGGATTTCCGCCACCTGCCCACCTCGAGCTACTTCACCTACGGCTACGACTGGGCCATATCCATCACCGCCCTCACCGACATGAATGGCAACGAAGCCTCAACCCCGAGTTATCTTCCGGAAATGCTCCTCAGCACCAGCACCTCCAAGTCCGACACCATCCAGCTTGCCCTCCAGAGCTACGTAGCCCAAAGTGTCCGCATCGACATCCTCCTCTACAGCGGATACCTCTTGGCACACAAGACATTGTTCGGGAACAGCACTGTGGCGCAGTATGCGGTGGCGAATAGGGCGCTGTACGGAACAACGAAGTCGTTCGTGGTGGTGCTCACAAGCAGTTTGTCGGTGGCGCTACCGATGAACCTGCCGATAATCGACACTTACACCACGTATCCTACGATGCTGATCAACGACGTGTCCACCAGCAGCACGCGAGTAAAGCATTCCAGCGTCTCTGGGAAGACCATATTCTCGCCCTCCTCGCTCTATTGGGGGAGCAACTCGGCTGTCAACCTGCCCTATCTCCCGTACTTCTCCAACTGTCAGGGGTATGGAGAGGCAATACACTTCTGGGAGATCTTTGAGCTGGCGCCGGAGTGCGTGCTGGTTCCGTACAACGAGACCGTGCCGATCCACCAGTACTCCTTCGGCTCCTACCCCAAGGCCGACACCTGCTCTGGAATAAGCATCAACTGCATATACGACGAGGTCTTCTCCGACCAGCAGTCAAGCTCGCGCTGGTTCGAAGTGGGCGCTAGCACGATGATAATGCAGATGTCCAAGGAGCCTATGGACGCTTCGGAGCTCTCCTCTTCCGTGCTCTCTACCACCGAGGTTATTAGCGTCACCCTCGCACAAACCCAGGCCGGCGGGCGTGTTGTGCCATCAACGGTTCACCTGACATTCCAGTACTTCCAACGCACCAGCTCACGAAAGTCGCTTGTCAAGGCCACGGTGGAATTCGACTCGTACAAAACGCTGAACGACGCAGAATATAACGGGGGCACACAGGTGGCCTACACCCTGCTCATTGACTACCTGCCCATGTCGCACACCGAGCTCATGATCAACTTCGCCCTCGAGTATCACTTCTACATTATACTGTACATCCTCGTGGGTTTCGCCGCCGTCCTCATCACTGCCATATTCACGATATACCACAGACTGGTAACGAACGCCACCGATATCCCGGCCTTCAAGTTCTGGTCCTATCTCAAATTCAACATGCCCCCAGCACTGTACGGGATGGCACTGGCCCTGCTGCCGGTGACTGCGGTTATATTCTTGATCGCCTCGCTAATCAGCGGTCATCTCTCGTCATATAACGTCTGGGCCTATCCGTGCTCCGGGTCTGACCCGAGCATCTGCCAGCTCACGATCTTCGACAACATCCCAGTATGTGTGTTCCGCATCACCGTGCTCCCGCTATAGGACAGCTACGACAATAAGAACGTCAACTACACCGGACTCCGGTACACGAGGACGGCCCTGGGCCTGTTCATCCTGGGAATTTACCTGATGATCATTGGGGCGAGACTGCTGATACCCGACAAGAGTCCAACGTTCGACGTGTTGGAGTCATACAGCGGGAACATATGGAAGCCGCACGTGTGGAAGCGATCCAAGCTCCTCGCCTCCAGCTTCTTCACCATCCCCCTGCTTGTATACCTGATGCAGTTCTCGATGGGCACGTTGTTCGGCCTCTACCTCTGGTACTGCATCGTCGCCTACAAGATCATCCAAGTGATAATCGAGTTTGCCCTCGTCAAGCTCTTCGATGACCAGCTGCTTATGGGACCGATATCGATAACGTGCGACCTGATGGGCGGCATATTTACATTCGGCGCGAACGACTTCCTCGCGTTTCTCAAGAGCACCTTCATCGATCTCTGCGTACTCATGATCGACCGCGCGTATTACGGCAGCTTCATGAACTACGCCACAGAGCGAATGGAATACTACTACGACTACGCCAAAGACTACCTCATCAAGCACTTCTTCCGCTCGACCGCCAGTTCCGATCCCCACCACGACAGCAGCGATCGCAATCCTTCTGGCACTCCTGAAGGCAGTCCGCGGTCTCCAGTCTCGAATAACGAGGGCGACGAAAACGACTCCGATGACTCATCCGAAATCAGCAACGACCCTGTGTTCATCGAGAATTCCAGCATGGAGGAAAAGGAGGAGCCAGAAGGGAAGAGCTCGGACGACCAGCAGATCAGCTTCGACGAGAGCATTGAGGAGGAAGAGGAGGAGGAGAAGCCGAAGAAGGAGGAGAGCTTCCCGTTCGGTCCTGCGGATGACAGCAAGAGTCAGCAGGACGAGGAAAAGAAGGAGGAGGAGAAGAAGGAGGAGGAGGAAAAGAAGCAGCCCCAAGACGAGACCACCAGCGAGGAAGAGGAGGAGGCCGAGCCTCCCCTCGACATGTACAACGCCTTTGCCAGGAATAACGTCTCGATGATGCTGAACGTAAGAAAGTTTGTGAGAGAACGATAGGCATACATAATACCGGTGATATGGATGTTCTACGACGAGTCGCAGATCGGCGCGGGCTACAACATCCTGAGCGAGGACTTCATCTATTACATCTTGTTCATCATTTGCTACATCCCCTTCCAGACCGTCAACGAAATCATGTTCCTCAACGTGAGCGAGTACTACCTCAAGTGCCCAATCCACGACTACACCGACTATCTGAACCTTCGCTACGCAAACAGGCAGACGCGGTGGAAGGGCGACGACAGGGACCTCAACCCTTCGCTCAACGAGGAGTTCCAGACTCTAGATCAGTGGGGCTTCTCCTCCCAGTACTACTTCACCTACACGATATACACAACGGGAATGCTGATGTGCATAATCGCGGTGCAGATCTGGACCACGGGGCCGTACAACCCGTTCGGGGACGTGGGCACGTTTGTGATCGTGCCCTTCATGCTGCTCGTCTGCCTAATTGTACACCGCCTGTGCATCATCCTGGGAAACATATTCAACATCTGGGTCGTGAAGCGGGATGTTGCCGCTGAGCAGAAACGGAGGGAGGACAACTTGTCGCTGCAGTCCATTTACAAGGCGATCTACCAGGACCTCGAGAGCGGCAATCATCCTGTCTTCAGGCACATCGTGTTCGACAAGGAGAATTGGAGGAAGGTGCTGGTGGAGCAGAAGCGCATGGACTGGATCAAGCCCGACCTGCAGACGGACCGGATGATCGCGCAGACCTACCGCGAGATGTTCCTCGAGCTGAACCGTCCCCTCCCCATGGAGATGGTCTACCGCTACCTTACCCGCAGCACTCGCCAGGCCAATCGCGAAGAGATCATCGCCCAGCTCTCCGACCTCTATGGCGACGTCAAGCCCAACAACATGTCCATCGAAGACGTCGCCGAAGAGTCCGAGGTGAAAAAGAAGAAGACGGAACCGATGCCGGTGAGCGACGAACGGGTGGAAGGCATCAAGGGCTGGATGGTGAAGCGCTGGCTGGAACGCGCCCGTCTGCGCCGCAAGCTGCGGATGCAGGCCGGCACCGTCATCGACGCCAAGAAGCCCGAAGTCTGTGACAAATGCAAGCGCAAGATGTGGCTCAAGGCCGAGTGCGACCAAGAAATCCTACGACTATTCGACGACTACATTAAGGAAGAGGGCGGAAATGAGAGGACGTACAATGTGCTGACGTGGAGACGGTACTTCAGAAGGCACGCCCAGGTGCGGGCTGTATGTCTGGAGTGCAAGGCGGCCCGGCCACACTCGATCACAGATCGGTCGCTGGAAATACTCCAGAAGTGGCTCAACATTGCCAGGATGCGCATCGTCATGAAATCGTGATACACACATACATCGTTTTATTTGCATTCATCTCTTGAGGTGGTGTATGGTGAGATGCGAGGGGTTTTGGGGTGTTGGGGTGTTGGG
>QFZN01004061.1_pt1 | contig 25269 bp, 7 predicted proteins | sample 1740101 | NCBI WGS metagenome assembly QFZN01 (sample SAMN09210849, study PRJNA391713) | Ciliate metagenome, whole genome shotgun sequencing project. | isolation source: combination of 50 Heterometopus sp. ciliate cells from an enrichment culture... | host: Heterometopus sp. ...
CCAACACCCCAACACCCCAAAACCCCAAGAGGGAATGATAGACACAGCACCGGAGCAATGAGAGGCGAATAATGCTGGCACGCTCCATAGTATATGGTGCGGGGGCAGTGTAATTTTCACCGACAGAGGCTGAGACCATTATAAACATTATAATGGGGAAGGAGATAAAGAAAGGCAAGAGGGGCTCGGCCGCTGAGTTCTACACTCGCTCCCAGGCCATCCGCAAGCTCCAGGTCACTCTTAACGACTTCCGTCGTCTGTGCATTCTCAAGGGCATCTATCCTCGCGAGCCGAAGAAGAAGTTCAAGGGATCCGACAAAACGTACTACCACAAGAAGGACATCCACTTCCTCCTCCACGACCAGCTCCTGGAGAAGTTCCAGTCCATAAAGTCTCACATGCGCAAGTACAGGAAGGCGCTGCGCAGGAACGAGAAGGCCCTGGCTGCCAGCATCAAGAAAAACAAGCCCACCTACTCTCTCCACTATATCATCAAGGAGCGCTACCCCACTTTTCCGGACGCTCTAAGAGACATGGACGACGCGCTGTCGCTGCTGGTGCTGTTCGCCTCGTTCCCAAGCCACGAGTCGCTGAAAATCCGTACCTTATCACGCCTCATTCCGTAGCGCAGGACTTCATCGCCCGCTGCCAGCGCCTGGTGGCCGAGTTCTATCTCTACGTGATTCTCAGCCAGTCGCTCACCAAGACGTTCCTGTCAATCAAGGGCATCTACTACCAGGCCAACATTCTCGGTGTTCCCGTCACCTGGGTCCAGCCCTACAAGTTCACCCAGAAGCTACCCTTCGACATCGACTACAAGATCATGATGAGCTTCTGCGAGTTCTATGAGGGTCTTGTCAAGTTCGTCAACTTCAAGCTTTACAAGGACTCCGGACTCGAATATCCTCCCACCGCTCTTAATTCGGTCAACCTCAGCGGGAACGCAGTGTTCTCTCTAATGCAGCCGTACATCCACCAGGCGCAGAACCAGCTGAGACAGAAGTGGGAGACTGATCATCCCGACCAGCCCCGCTCGAACAAGGCGCTGGACCAGTTCAAGTCGTTCCGCTTCTTCCTGAACCGCGAGGTGCCCACCTACTCTCTCGAATTCGTGCTGCTCTCCGCTGGCTGCGAGCTCGGCTTCTCCGGCGACTGCTCTCCCTTCGACGAGTCGGCCGAAGGCGTGACCCACCAGATAGTGGATCGGCCCATGATCGACGACATGCGCACCAATAGAGAATACGTGCAACCGCAGTGGGTGTACGACAGCCTCAACCACGCGGTCCTGCTGCCCACCGCCAGCTACGGCCCCGGCAAGCCTCTTCCGGCCCATCTTTCTCCGTTCGTCGATAACAAGAAGGAGGGATACGTCCCGACCCGCCAGAAGGAGATCGACCAGATGAAGGGAATCGAGCAGGAGGCCGCAGAGGCCATGGAAGACGTGGACGAGAGCTCGGAGGAGGAGGCCCCCGAGGAGGTGAAGAAGGCGGTGGCCGAGGCGAAGGCCGTGGAGAAGGTCGACGAGAACCTGACCGACGAGGAGAACGAGGAGGAAGAAAAGATCAAGGTCGCCAAGATCAAGAAGTATCCCATTCAATTTCATAACCTCCGATAGGCAAATCGCTAAGGAGAACAAGGAGCTGGGCAAGCTGCTGATGACCAAGAAGGCCAAGAGACTATACTCGAACATAAAGACGGGACAGAAGGCGAAGAAGGACGAGGTGAAGAAGCTGGAGACTAAGCGCAAGCAGATCGAAGGACAGGGCAAGAAGCCCAAGTCTACCGAGGCTAGTTCGTAACAATACGCACCCTCTACGCGTGTGCCACACCCTGATATTATCATCATATTGGACGCTTCTCTATGGTGCTATTTGTTCTCTCCTTCCATACCGCCAGCGCAAATATTCGCTCGGTGCAGTAACCAAAATAATAAGTATTTCTCTCTCTAGCAAGTTATACGTTGGGCTAGGACGGATAGTATGCCACGGACTGATTCCCGCTTCTCGGATTCGCCCAGTCGTTCCCGGCCCGCTTGTACCGAATCTCGTTTATCCGCGCAGCCTCCTCGTCGATCGCCACCGACCTTGCATGTCGATCGGGGTCCGGCGTCTCCAGCCCGGAATCGTGCAGTGCCGCCGCGTTTCTTCTCTGTGATCCGTTATCGTCCGTGCCGTCGTGTCGCGAGCCTGCGGCCAGGATGCGGTGACCCACCCGCGACTTGTATTTTTGCCTCGCGATCTGCGAGACCGCCCGCGGCTCCTGCTGAATGTTGCGTGCCCTTCTTATAGTCGGAGTCTGCGAGTTGGGCAGCTTGAGATGTGCCCGGGTCGGATCCTGCTGTTCCGTCGTTGTCAGGCTGGGCTGGTTCTTCGCTATCAGTTGTTTCTGCTTCCTCGTTATAATCTGGATCTTCACCGGCCCGGCCACCTCCTTCTTCGTGCTTTTTTGCAGGATGGCCTGAATCGGCCGCGAACTCTTCTCGACGAGATTTATGTGGACGTTGACCTCGTTGTGCTGCTGGCCGTAGTTCTTATTTACGATCATCGGCGCCCTGTACGCGTTCCCGTACGGACTCTTTCCCATCCTGGAGTGAAGCAACTTGTCTCTTGCCACAGGAGTCCGCTCATCCAGTCCGTGCTCATCCTCGATCTCAACTTCATTTGAGGTCAGGGGACGAACGATGGCCCGAGCCTTGTGCGCGTTTCGGTGCTGTCGTTCCCGGCGGGACATTCCAGCCACCTGGGCCTCGTAGGCAGAATCTGCCGCCGCGTCAGACGTGCGTCGCGGCTCAATGCTCGTCAGCCGCCGGTCTCCCGGGCCGTTCGTGGCCTCTCCGCGGCTGATGTCCGATTCACACTGGTCCGGGTCGGTTTGTCGTGCCTCCGACTGGATCCGGTTGTGTTTAATCTGGAGCTGCACCTTCTTGTGAATTTTGTGCTTGTGGTGGTCCTGCTGTCGGATCAGGAGCATAGGGGAATCGTCAACGGGGACAGGATTGGCCTCGCGGCGAACGCGCCTCATCTTCTCCTCCTCCGGCGGATTCTCACACAATTTCAGCTTCGGCGAGCCTTCGCCCCTCGGCCTGCTTCCCAGGTGCACGTTTGAGTTTGAACTGTCCTTGTCAATCGTGCACACTCTCTGTCCACTTTCGTTTAACTTATCAAGGAGGGAATCGAGCTTGATCCGGCCCTTGGAGCCCACCTCAAGCTGGAGCGTGGGCCTCGCCTCCGGAGGGTCGATGCGGACCTCCCTGACGTCGTTCAGCAGTCTGGCCACCGACTCTTGTTGCGAAGCCTTCGCACTGGCTTGCAGCACCTCCTCCGCTTTGACGTCCTTCAGGTCCTCCTGTCCCGCGTCCTGGTTCATGTAGTTGTAGGCGAGCTTCTCGCGCTGACTGAGCGAAAGCTGGCTGAAGTCACGGTTATATTTTTTGGACAGCCGCTCTATCGCCTCCTTCTCGGCCATTTCCGCTGCGGACGACGAGTCGTTCACTATGCTCTGGTCCAAATAGTTCTGCAGCGACTTCTCGCTCTTTATTATCCGGGAAGTGTCCTGCTTTGGATCGACTTCGCGGTTCTGCGCCCGCATCAGCTGGGAACGGCGGTATTCTTCATGGTCTTCGTGCCGCACCGACGCCAGCGAGCCCTTGAGATCGTGCTCGGTCAGTATGAGTGCCTCCTCAGTGAGCTTCTCGTTTCCCATCGCCGCCGTCACGTCATCGTTCTGCAGGAAGTAGTTCACTCTGTGTCTTAAAATTTCCAGCCCGGAACAGTCCGAATTCTCTGTCGCTGGAACACTGAGCTTGCTGATAAACTTCTGTATCTCGCCCAGCCGTTCCTTGTGCAATTTGCTTAGCGCGTGTATGCTGTTGTTGAGGCTCTATCGATGAGAGGATATATCTGAAGGAATAATACGCTGATCGCCGCCTTGCTCCGCTTCTTGTGCTGCTCCAGGTCTTCTCGCAGCTTCTGTGTCTCCATATCCCGAAGCTCTAATCGGACCTTGAGCTCAGCAAGCTGGTTGCGAAGATGAAGGTCGCTTTCTGCCCCTCCCTCGTTGGCGTCAGGTTTCGCCTGCAACGGCTCGGAATTCATAGCCAGGTCCTGCAGGCTATCTGTTAGTGCGACGACCTTGGCCAGCCGCTCGCGCAATCTTGTTGCAAACTCTTGCGCTGGCAGCTCCGTCTCCACACATTGTCTTAGCTCCAGTAGCTGGAATCGCATCTGCTCGAACGCCTCCGTCCTGCTCGTTGGTTTGCTTTCGGACGAAGTCATTTTCTATGTTCTGATTTGTTTATTTCTTCTCCCAGATTCTGCCGATTTAGCTTTGCGTTCCTCTTGTCTCGAAACAGCCATAGCATCATGCTGCATATGTGCATGCATGTATACGAGACTATGCGAGGTGCGTGTGTATAGCACGTATAGTATGATAACGCAGAAGGAGTCGCGAACAATGCAACGTGAGTGAATGAATGAGTGAGTGAGCTCTTATTAGTGCGCTATTGCTGGGACTGGTTGAGGGCGAGCAAGGGCTGGGAGGTATGCTCTAGCAGGGGGCTTTGCATGGCCACGGCCGAGTTCACGCTGCAGCTCAGTCGCGAGGCCAGGCTCTTGCTCTGCATGTGGATCTTGTAACGAGTCAGCTGGAACACCAGGTCCGGCTTCGGCACCTTGAACCGCGGCACTCTTGCCAGACAGTTGTAGTGTGAGTTTATTTCGTGGTTGATGCTGGACATCTCCCGTATGAACTGCTTATTCAGCGTGAGGTAGTCATCGCCGCTGCCCTTCCGCTTTGATAGCATGGTCAGAGAGCCGACAGAGGACTGCAGCATCGTGGTGGCGCCTCCTGCCCCGCGCGTACTCTTTAGTCCAGACAGCAGATGCGGCCTATCTGTCTGCACCGTCCGGTCTCTTCCCTGCTCCGGGCTCACGCTCACATGCTGACTGTGTTCACTGGCCTTGCGGATGTTATTCCGGACGAATCGTGCCTTCCGGGTCCGTATCTGCTTGAACTTCCGCAGCCGCGACCTGAACATCTTCGATGCATCCTTGTGCGACGAAACCGTGGGAGCCAAGAGCTGGCTCGGCCGGACCGAGTTGAACCGCTCCTCCAGCGGCCCGTTCATCCCTGTCAGTAGTTCCCTCAACTCTTTCTCTGAAGAGGCCTTGGTGAGCGCCGGGCCACCGAAGTTCGACTGCTTTCGCGCGTTGGGAAGAGCGTGACTCAGAGCTGGGTAGCGGAGTCTGCGGGAGGGGATCGGACTTTCCTTGAACAATGCGGAGCTTCTGCGCGATTTCCTTCCCGGAGGCAGTGGCGGCGGCTCTAGCAGTGAGGTCGAAGGATAGCTTCGTCGCTCATCCATCAGCATCTGTTCGTGGTACTTGATAAAGCACTGAGAGAAGGCCTGCATGAAGCGCGAGTGGTCGTATCGGTTTGTCTTGGCCTTGTGCTTGGGCTCCAGAGCAGCGGGCCTGAAACCGTAGCTTCCCGTTCTGGTCCGTTTCTTCTCCTCCTCCACCGCGGGGCGCTTCTTCGGTTTTGGTTTGGACTTAATGATGAGCCGGCCGGTGGCGAACTCGCTGCGCAGCTCCTCCCGATTCAAAGGCTCGGGGTTCTCCTCATAGGCGTGGCCCAGTATCCTGTGCCCCACGCGCGGAGTGAAAGACTTGGACGAGGGCGTCTCGAGCTCTACGGGGTCGGCCATGCCAATCGCACTATTCTCCTCGCTCGACAGCCGGCTCTTCCCCTCCGGCAGCACGTCCGGCGAGTTCAGCATCTCAACGGCCTGGAAACGTTTGAGAGGCGAGTCGTCCTTTGTGGGGGTAACGGGCATGGACGCTGTCTCGGCGGCCAGAGATTGTCTTCCGCTGGCAGGGTAAGAGGTGAAAGGACTTCGTTGCGAAGAGTCCGACGGCGGAAATTCCAGACTCATCGGAGCGAAAGGACTTGCCATCCGCGCTTGCTCGGGTTCAGGAGAACTGTTCTGCTGCAGTCTGGTATCTGGTTCAGCCAATTCCTTTGTCGTTCGAGGCTTGTTGGACACGTTGAAGTCAAGAGCGGTCTCGGACTTCGACATGGACTTAGGCTTCGTTACGAACCTGGAGAGCGCCTTGGGCGAGAGCTTCTGCTTGATCGGAACTGGGCCCGACTTCTTATCCGACTCTTCTCTCCCGGGCTCCTTGGTTTGAGTCGGAATGAGGTCGATATTGCACTTAGGGATCTTCTCCTCTTCCTCCAACTTTCCGAATGTGCTCAGCCCCAATGCAGTCTCCTCCTTCTTCTGCGTCTGCACTTTCTCCGCAGGAGTCGCGGGCGAGAACTGCGACTCTGGACTTTCCATTGGCGATAGCTCGAACTTGGCGTCCTCTGAACTGGGGGTGGATTTAGCCACAGGACTGACCGTGACCAGCGGCGATTCTTCCACCTGAGTTGTGGATGCCGCTAACACTGAGACTTTGATCTTCTCTGGGGACCTGCTATCGACACTGACAGAGGGAATCCTCGCCCGAAGCGAAGCCATGGGGGCAGGCGAGGAGAGATCCGCAAAGGAGCCGTAGGACTCCTCCTCAACGGGGGAATGAAGGATAGGACTGGACTCCTCACGAGGGGCGGGCGAGGGCACGGCGTCGGACGAGGCGATGTATGTGGTTGCCAGCGACTTGTACAGCAGTGTGTCAAAGTGCGAGGCAAGTTTGCGGGAGAGCACGCTACGCAGCTTTGCGGCAGTCTCACGTTCTCGGGAGATGCGGAGGGCCAGCTCTTTCTCCTGAAGAGATTTCAGCTGGCGTTCGGCCGCCGTCTTGAGTTCTGCGTCCTTGTCGCCGATCAGCTTGTTGAGCTCGGTTTGCTTGGTCAGGAGGGCCTTCTGCATTCTGGCATGAAGCTTGAGCTCCTCGAAGGCGTCCTTGGCGATCCTCCGATGGACAGCCGTTACAGACTTGAGGACCCGCGACGCAGAGATCCGCCTGTTGCGGTCCTCGCTGGAAACATTGCGCCACTTATCCAGTCTGGCACGTACAGCCGACCTGCGCAGATGTCTGGCGAGCACTTCGGCGCCCTCCTTCTTGCCCTTTTCCCGCGCCTGCTTCCTTATGTCTCCACACATGGCGGCGAGCTGCACCCGCGACTTCACCGCCTCTACCAGCACTCGCATCTTGGCTGAAAGCAACTTCCGGACGAGTCGTGCTCCTTTCTCCGACTTCGACAGCGCCTCCTCGTGCTTCTTCACGGACTCTGCGACCTCAGCACGGAATTTCGCGAACGCCTCTCGCAGTCTGCTCCTCGCCGCAATCTCCATTGCCTCCCGCAACTTCTCCACCCCCGTGGTAGCAATGATTCGTTTCCGGCTCGGGACGCACGCGGCGACCTTGCTGAATATTGCACAAAGTCTCGGCCGGATGCAGGAACGGAGGGCGGCAACTCCGAGTCTAAGCTGCTTCAGGGCGAGTCGTTGATGCTGTGCGAAACGTGCCATCGATCTGTACGCCGGATATACATTGCGCTTGAGCAGCGGCCTGATTGCGGTTACCAGCTTCTTGCACCCTGCAGCGTGTGCGATGTCCTTTTTATTGATGACTAGCGACTGAAGTGGCCGCACCGACTTTGCTATATGGACACGAACGACCCGCGAGAGAATCCTCAATCCCGCAGCATATCCTCGCTGTTTGTATGCCTCTGCCTTCTGTCTTTCCATCGTTTCAGCAACATTGGCTGGCGCTTCTTCGGGACAAACTTCCCTGGCCAACGATGAGACGCCACTCTTACATGAGGCAAACATGTTCTTCGACAAGGTTTCAGCGCGGGTCTGCGACTCCTCGGCTTCGCGCTTTGCCGGCAGCTCCTTTCTCACATCCACGTTATAGCCAAGATCGGGTTCGATGCCAGAGTGCGGCGAGGTTGACACAGGCTTGGTCCCAGGGATGGAAGCCACGGTCCGAACTGACAGCGGCCGCTCCTCGACGGCTCTGCTCTGTGAGTCCTCGGCCGCGTCGTAGCTCAGCAGCTGTTTCGGCCCCTTCTCGGTTGCAACTGAGGCAGCTGCATCCTTGCCCTTCGCAGTGATCCCGCTGATGTCCTCGATGTTGGGCATGTGGAAAGAGGACGAGATCAACGGCGACTGGTTGCTTCTCCACAGTTCGTCTGAGGTCTGGTAGGGCGCGTTGCGGCTCTTTGTCGGCGACTGCGACTTCTCGGACTTCTGATTCTTCTCGTCTGTCTCACCTGGAGGATGGACCTGAAGCGGCAGATCGGAATTGGCAGGCTCACGAGAGGAGGCAAGATGGAGCTGGTGTTTCTGCTCCTCCCCCACTTTGACGGGGTAAGGATGACGGTTCGCGTCCTCCTCGATCGGCGAGTTGTACTTCTCTAGGTCCTTGCTCTGGCTGGAAAGATCATGCTGAAGTGGTCTGACAATCTCCTCGGGGAAAGGACCGGCCAGCGGCAGCTCTCCGGGCGAAACGATCGACTGGCTTGTGAACCCCACACAAGTGAATGAGTAGGAGGAGCAGCCGTTCTCCGGAGCTGGAATCGGGCGGGTCTCCTTCTTCTCCTCAACTCGCGGATGCACGTTTTCGCGCTGTGTCGCCGCCGGAAGCGCCTCGTGTGCAGGTCTCGGCAGACACTCAGGATGCGAGGTCCTGCCCTCCGGCCTCGACTTGGGTAGAGTCCTCGCAGAGTGCAGTGCCTTCTCTGTCTCATCATAGGCTTCTGGAACGATGTCGGTGACTGTGACCGCTGCGGAAGGACCTGCGTCCGATATGTCCTCCTTATCATCTTCTTCTCGTCTGACGGAATGCTTGCCCGTATCGGCGGGGACCGGCGCCGTTCTGACCATTGACTTCTCCGGGAGCACCGAAGCCTCGAAGCTTGGAGTTGTCTTACCCTTCTCTGTGACCGCAGTCGGCTGCAATGGGAGTTCGAGTCTCTCCGCGGTTTTCGTCGCTGTCTCGGTCCTGGCATCGGCATATGTGCCCGCAGGCAAAGCCTTTGGTTCCGATGCAGTATCAGCTGGGCTCCTCTTTTCTTCCGTTTTCGCCTCGTCCTCCCCGATTTCCGCATCGGATTCGCGAAGCACATCGGCGATTGTGCATCCCGGAAGCAAGTTGCTCCTCGCGAGTTTGCCTTCTGGATGAGCATCTGTGGGAAGCCCCTCGTGCTGGAGGGGGAAGTCGGCCCCGGATTTCACGGCGGACTCGTCGACAGTGAGCGACTCCCCAGGACTGCACACAGCGGTGGTGTCAGAGTAGGCCGGCTGATTGTGCGCCGCGGCGTGCCGTTCCTTCAGTTCTTCGAAGCTCCGCTCGCTGTCGGTCTCCGCGGGAACGGGGGCGATCTCCGGCTGTTGGAGAGGTCTCATCTCTGCCGACTCCAGCTTTGATTCAATCGGAGGCACATGCACGTTTCCGGCAGAAGATTCCTTGTGCTTTATGCTGGGTTCAACAGGTTCGTGATGTGAGTCTGTCTTCGCAACATTGCCATCATTTTGCATATTGGTTTCGGCCTTGACCTCTGTCGCATGCTGGCCAATATCGCGGACTGGAGAAACGCTCGGGGTCAACTTAGGCATCTCGCCACTCGCGGAGCCCTCCTGCGACTTGTGGGTCTCTTCGGACCCGAGCGAGCGATCAGCCTTGCACCTGTCTTCGGCTGGAGTTTGATCCTCAGATTCGTGCTGGTGATGTCGCACAGCGACCTCGCTCTTATCCTGAGCGGCGGGATTCTGAGCCTCTTTCTCTGCCTCAAGCTTAGACTCGCCCAGCGGATCTTTCTCGTCAGCTGAATGAACGTGCTCCGACTCCGATTTCCCAGCCTCAGTCACGTGTGCAATCTCACCTGAAGGTTGGATGGACTCTGGCTTCTTCCTCTCGTGGCCAGATTGCCGAAGAACCTGCGGGACCAACTCCGCCCCCTCTGGTCGATTGTCTTCTCGCTCGGTGTGGACCACTACTGCGTCCTTCTTCGGCTTCTCGACCTCTGCGGGCGACTCGCGGGCGAGCATCTTCTCCTCTGGCGTAAAGACATGTTGCAGATGTGATACGGCCGCGGTCTCATCGGATTTCGGGACTGCAGCAATGCTCTCCTCTCTGCCCGTGCGTTCAGTCTCGGCTTCTGAATGAGGAGGGGGCACTGTCTGCTGGGCGGACTTAGCCGAATCTGCAACCCCGTTAATGTTATCGACTGTCTTCACGGCGGCTTCCGTTTCGGGTTTAGGCTGCGGGGTCAACGATGTGCGAGAGCTCTCAGACTTGGCTTTGGGCTCGAGCTCTGGTCTGGCCACCTTTTCGTGCTTCTCCTCCTTCGCCTCCTTCGCCTCCTTCTCCTTCTCCTGCTCCCCCTTCTTCTCTTCCTTCTCGTAGTTCTCCTTCTTTTCCTGCCTCTCATTCTCCTCGCCCTTCTCCTCGCTCTCCTCCTTCCCCTTCTTCACCACCTTCCCCTGCTTCTGAGCATTCTCCCCTCTCATATCCATCGGTTTCCCAGCCTCGGTCTGGTGCGGATGCTGTATAGCAGACTCAGGACCTGCTGCAGACTCTAGCACATCATCCTCAATTGCAGTCCCAGGCCGCGGCTGTCCAACGATCATCGGTGCTGACTCCTCTGCCTCCGACTTATCGAGTTTGGTTGCAGGTTCCTTCGGCTGCGAAGCCTCACTGGGATCGACGTGACGATCCTTAGCAGTTTGGTCCTGGGCCTCGGCTTCAGATATATGCGAGATTTCAGGATGACTGTGTTTCTTCGTATCTGACCCCGCACCCTCGTGTTTGTCGTCCGATTTATCGAACTTGATCGCATGTTCATGCTGTGGAGGAAGCTCACAGGGGGATGCATGGCGATCCTTAGCAGTCTGAGTCTGAATCTGAGCCTGCTCCTGAGCCCCAGCTTCAGATATGTGTGCGGTGGCCGGAGAACTGCGATTCTTGTCTAGCTTTTCCGCTACGATTGAAGCAACTTCATGCTTGCCGTTAGGCTTATCGAACTCGTCCACGTGCTCCTGCTGTGGAGACTCGCTCGCAGGACACACATGAGAGCCTTCGTGCTTGTCCCCGGTTTGTCCCTCGACTTCTGACTTGACTTTGGACTCGATCACGGCCTTGGCCTCAGGTTCACTCTGGGCGAGCGCGTTCGGGATAACCTCAGCGGAGCCTTCTGCTTCAATCGGCCTGGCGGCTTCAGTCTTGATCTCGATCCCGGTCTTCGACTGCGGAAGGTCCGTATCTGGCAGATAAGAAGGATCCACGTCGCGCCTCGTTTCCTCCGGTTGCATGAATCTGCCAAAGTGCTTCTTCTCCTCCCTCTGGGCCTCAGACTCGTGCAGCGGCAGTTCCCTCATCGGGCTCCTCATCGTCGCCTTGCCAGGTCTGACCGCATCTTTGCGCTTGCCCTCCGACTTGGCTCGCTCCGCCTCACACGCAAGGAGCTCATCATGGGTTACATGCGGATCTTCGTGCTGGGATTCCTTTGGCATCTCGGCCTCGATCTCAGGCTGTGGCAGCTCATAGGTGGCATCATACAGCTCATCTTCTGCCTCTGGCTCGTGTGCATACAGTGGGATATCATCATAGTCTGCATAAGGGTCTTCGTGCTGGGCTTCCATTGGCGTCTTGGTCTCGATCTCAGCCTTGGCTGCGGGCTGTGGGAGCTCGTGGATGCGCTTTGCCTCCTTCGGTGCGTTGGCTGCATGATGCGAGAGTTCATCGGTGCCATCCTCAACACGTGACTTGGGATTGGCCGAAGGTTCACGCTGGGGGAGCTCGGAAGTCGCATGTGCAGGTTCATGCTCAATGCTAGGAGAGGAGTTGGTCTTGCGCTGGAGTTCGGTGCCAGGCTCTTTGTTAAGCTTCGTCTCCTCACCATCCTTGTTCGACTTCTCATCAGCCTTCACATCCCACACACACTGTGGAGGCTCAGCCATCGGAGATACCCGCTTGCTGTTCTCCTCCTCCTCCTTCGGTTTCCCCATCCCGAACACATGTTCAGCGCTGGATTTGTACATGTGCTTTTCTTCCAGTCCCGAAGCCTTCTGCTTCTCCTCGGGCTCTATCCCACTCGTAGGCTGCGGAAGCTCTCCGGCCGGAATATCAGACTTCTGCATATGCTCCTCCGGCTCGATGTGTTTGACCACTTTCAAGGGATGCTCAGCCCCGCTTTCGAGCCGCTGCGGAAGCCCAGCAATCGGCGTGGGCGCGGCCTTCTCCGGTCTCCCGGCCTCGGTCTCGATCTCGACTTCCTGCAGTGGGACAGCTGGAACCGTGGCTGAATCCTCGGACTCGCGTGGCTTCGGAAGTTCGGCGACTGTGTGTAGGGCTACAGTCGCGGGTTCGTTCTGTTCATTTGCTTCAGGTTTGGCCTCTGACGCAGGATCGAGTTTGGACTCAGCGACAGACGGCGCATTCCCCTTGTCAGACCCCGCAGCAAGTTCGTGCCTGTCGTTCTCCTCCTCCAGATCCTCGGTTGGATGAGTGATATTCGGAATACGCTTCTCTTCTTCCCTGTGTTCATCCCACGACCCGCGCTGCAGCGGAAGATCTGCTGTGCCAGAAGATATGCGGGCCGCAGCTTCATGCTCACGATGTGCAGCAGGCACGTGCTGGATCGGCGCTTCGTTTTCTGCGATCTTAGCTTCTGGCTTGAGTTCAGTGTCCGGCGAAACGATCTGCTTGTCAGCCTCCGCTGCACGTTTTCGGATATCTTTATCATGATCCTCATCAACTTCAGCATCAGCATCGTGCTCGTGACGTGAAGACTTCTCAGTGGACGACACGTTCTGGACCAACACCGGTGCAATCTCCTTCGTCTGCCCCTCGGCCTCAGACTTACCTTCCAGTTCCGCAGACACATGCTGACCCAACTTGGGCTCGTCCTTCCGTTCGACCTCGACTTCCGATGGGAGGCCTAGAGGAACCACGTGTCCGCTGTCGGGTTGTGCTGATAGCTCAGTCCGATTCACATCTGACGCTGGCCTTTCAATCTCAGCGTCACGTTCGGTCGACCTTAATGCGTTCTCCCGCTTTTCTGTTGTCTGTGGATTTGGGGACAGCTTCGGCTCCTCCTCCTTCTTCTCATCCTCCTTCTTCTCATCCTCCTTCTTCTCATCCTCCTTCTTCTCATCCTTCTTCTTCTCCTTCTTCGCCTCCTCCTTCTGCACCTCCTCCTGCTTCTCCTCAACCAGTTGTGCGTGCAATGTGGATACGCCTTGCGCTGCCACGGACTCGTGCTTCCTGTCCTCTACTGGCTCCTCGACTTCCTCGGCCGGATGCTCAACGGCAGGTGATTTCAGCGCATTCTCCATCTCCTTCGTCCTGATATCGTGTGACGATACCACCTTCGCTGCGTCGCGCTTGTCCTCTTCCGATTTCTTGTTCTCACCGTGCACATCCACATTGGATACGTCTTGTGCCGTCGCATTGACTTCGTGCTCAGCCGACTGCGGCGATACGGCCTTGGCCCCTTCTGGCCACCCGACTTCGTGCACACTCCGTGGAGACGATATGAGTCTGTCATGGACTGCTGCTACTTCACTTTTGTCCTCCTCCTCCTTCGGCTTCGGTTCCGCGACCTCAGACCCCCGCTGAAAAGGCTCCAGATTTGCACTGCAAGCGGCCTTCTCTTCAGGCTTCTCGGCTTCGCAAGCATGGTACGCATCAGGTGTGACCAACGGCCTAGCATTCTTCTCTAGCTTTTCGACCTCATGTGCACTTCGCGGAACTGGCACAGACGCACGATGGACAGCATCCTCTTCAGGCTTCTCTTGCGGCTGATCGTCTTCGTAAGAATGGTGTGCGTCAGATGTGTCCGAAGGCCTAGCATGCTTCTCTGGCTGCTCGACCTTGTGTGCGATCTGTGGGATGGGAACAGACGTGTGATGGACGGCCTTCTTTTCGTCCTCGCGTTCCCCCTGCAGCTTCTCCGGCTTCTCCAGCCTCTCGGCCTCATGTACGTGCTGTGGGAGTTTCGTCGCAGTTGACTTCGCTGCAACTTCTCCACCCTCATTGGCGAATACGGTCTCAGGAGGAGACTCTACAGTCGGAGCCACATTGTGCGCAGTCTCAGTCTCTGGAGCACGCTTCTTTGGATTGTTGGTCTCCGTCTCAGCTGCCGGCTGGTCAATCTTCTTCTCGGCTTCTGCTCCGGCCTCGGTCTCGGTCTCACGTCGTGTGGCGTTTTCGACTGCTGAGAGCTCATCAGCACCTTTTGCCGTGATTCCACGACCGAGCTCAGTTGCTTCCTCGAGCTGCGGCTGACGCTGGGCCGCGTTCTCGGTCTCAGTCTTGGTATCGGGCACCGCACGCTCCGCGTTACCATCAGATTGCGGCTTCGGCATCTCCGGTTCAGTGGCCTGCGCGGTATCATTCTTCTTCATTGTCTCCGACTTGTCCTCCGACTTATCTGTCTCAGCATTCGGGTGGACATCACCCGGACTGTCATCGGCAGCATCACGACTCTGGGGATCGGAAACAGTGTTCGCCTTGGGCGGAGTCTGCGCTTCGGCCGCCGGTATGTCCCCCGATTTGCCATTATCGCCCACCGGCTTCGGACCAGCGGCCTCCTCGATCCGCTCATGTTGCAGCGGCCCCGAGTCGCGAAGAGGAATCGTGGTCTCAGACGCAGCTTCGCACTTCCCTATGTCTACCGACTTCGGAACTGCGTTGTCTGTAGCAGACTCCGACTCGGCATCGTGAACAATCTGCGGCTTGTCTGATGGAGCAGCGATATTGGCTTTGTTATCCTCCGCAACCGCCGGCTCTTCATTGCTTGCCGATGGTGCTTTTGCCGCCAGCTGAGGAGCCTCTCGGCCGCGGGTATTGGAAACGTGTTGCTGCTGGGCTTTGGCCGTGGAGTTGGGACCGGACTCCGAGCTCCGGACTGCGGGGATATCGTGTGTGGAGTCGGTATCTGGCTCGCGCTTGTCCTCGGTGGGCGGGAGTGGAGCTACCTTGGCTGGCTCTGGCTCCGGCTCGGTGTGCGCTGCGACCCCCTTCCCAGCTGTTCCTCCGATAGTGTCATTATCAGGAGCGACGTTTCGGGTCTGAGGATGAGTCTGAGACAGCACTGCTTCACCGTGAGACAGCGGCTTTGCCTTATCCTCTTCCGTGGTGTCAGCAGGCGACTTGTGCCGAAGTGCATCCTCGCGGACTCTCTCAGTCCCTGCCTTCTCCTCAGTCGGCCTCTGCGACTCCTCGCCCCTGTGCATCGCAGCTGTGCTCTCCGGCTGTGGAGCCACCTCCGATTCCTGCTCCGGCTTCAGTTCCGGCTTCAGTTCTGGCTCCGGCTTCTGCTGCAACCTCGGCTCCAGCTTCGATCTTAGTTCAGGCACCGACTTCTGCTGCGACTTCAGCTCCAGCCTGTGCCCCAACTTCGATTCCTGCTGTGACTTCAGCTCCGGCTCCAACTTTGGCTCTGGCCTCAACTCCGGCTTGGACACCAACTCCGACTTCGGCTCCCCGACGAGGATCGACTTGCTTTCCTGGACATGTGGAATCGCGCCATCGGCCTCTGAAGGAATCTGTTGCGTCTTCTCCCGCTCTGCAGCATGAGGAAGGACCGAGTCCGACTTGTTAGCCGTGTCTGCGGCACTTCCGGGATGGGTGATCTCTGCGGCAACATTCTGCCTTTCGGCTCGGCTATCTCCTTGCGACGCGACTGTCTGAGCTGCTTTAAGGCTCGTGCTATTCGTGGCTGCTGCATGTGCCACGACCCCTGGCTCCAGGCAGTGCGTATTGTCACCCTGAGGAACAACAACGTCCTGCTCTTTCTTCGTTTCTGCAGGGACCTCTGCTGAATCGGGCTTCTGCTCTGAGACCTTGTTGATATCTGCATCCTGAGTTCCTTCCTCTGGTCCCGTCGTGTGTTCGTTCTTCGGGATAACTCGCGCTGCATCCTTTCCGTGTGTCTCCTCATCCTCTTTGTGCTCCTCGCCTTCCGCGATGTCCGCCTCTTTGTGCTCTTTGCGCTCTGCCGTGTGCTCCGCCTTGTGCGGCGCTTCTGCAGGGATCTCGGCTGGCTCGGGCTTCTGCTCTGGGACCTTGTTGTCGCCGCCAGCATTCGGAGTTTCCTCTGGCCCCGTCGTGTATCCGTTCTTCGGGACGTCTCGCGCTGCGTCCTTTCCAGGTGTCGCCTCCTCTTCCCGCTCCTTGTCCTCTGCGATGTGCACCTTGGAATATTTTATGTGTTCATTGCCCTCTGTCGTGTTCTCCTCCTTGTGCGGCGCTTCTGCGGAGATCTTCGCTGAGTCGGTCTTCTGCTCTGGGCCCTTGTTGCCGCCGCCGGCATTCGGAGTTTCCTCTTGCGCCATCGTATGCTCTTGCTTCGGGACAACGCACGAGGTGTCCTTGTAGGGCGTCTCCTTCTCTGTATACTCCTTGCTCTCTGCTGTGTGCTCCTTGTCATTTGCTGTGTGCTCCTTCTCCTTTGCTGCGTGCATCTTGTCCTCTGATATGTGCGCTTTGTCCTCTTCCGCGATGGAAGTTTTCGTCTCCTCAACCCGTGCCAGCGATCCCGCCTTCTGCACCAGGTCGGTCTCTGACACCCCGTGCTGCGGCATGTCCCGATGTTCTGCCTGATCCCGGACATCAGGAGCGCCAGCATGCTTATCGTCAGCAGCAGTAGCAGTAGCAGTAGCAGTAGCAGTCTCAGAGACGCCACCATGTGACGGCCAGGCACCTTCCCCCGACTCGATTTCTGCTGCTGAGAACAGCTCGGGTTCCGCGATCTCAGTGGGGGAAGTCTGCTTCTTCTGCTCCCTCATGGGTCGGGCCACTGCAGAATCCGCGATTGGGGAGTCAGCTCGCTCATCCGGAATCTCTGCGGCAGGCCGCGACGTGTGTGCAACTCTGTCTGTCTCTGTAAACGAATGTGCCTCTTTCTTGTCGGCACAATCCGCGAGCTTTGAAGTCGCGTCTTGTGGAGAAATTTGGGGAACAGCATTCTTTTCATCCTCATCCTTATCAGGAGCAGCAACGACGTCAATCTTTCCTTCGGCAACGGCAGATTCCTTCACCGGCACAGCGATCTGCAGTGTGACGGGCGAAGTGAAGTCTTGGGTAGGCGCGCTGACATCTTCCGATCTGGGCTGGACATAGGGGATTTCGCGGACAGTGGTGGTGGCCTCTTTCTTATCAGGCATATGATCATCTGGCTCCTTGTCCTGCTGTACCTTAGCAACAGCATGAGCTGGTGTCACTTCATTTGGTGCTGGTGTTTGGACAGTCTCGCCCTCATGTGGGAGGGATGTCGGCTGCGAGCCGTGTGCGATAGTATGTGTGTCCGACCCTGTCCTTGCGACAACTGGACTCTTTTCCTGCACCGGCACCGACGGAGCCTTTATAGTTGCGGTAGCAGATTTCTCACCCCCGGACGGCTTCGCCCCATCTCTGCCCTGGCTGGGAACTGCCTCTGAGACGTGCGACAGATCCTCGGGGACAGGCATTTCCCCTGGATTATTGATGATGTCCAACCTGGTTTGCGATGCTTGAGACCCGGACATGGGCGCCGAGATCTTCTTGTCTTCCTCTTTCGCATCTCTGGAGAGCGGAGTCTCTTCGGGTCTTGCGACTCCGTGGAACCTCTCCAGCGAGGGCATCATCATCGTCGTGCTCTTGTCGCTGACATTCTTCGACTTAGCCAGCTCGAGCACGTTGTGAGATTCCGGTGGGACAGCCTCTGATGGAACTTCGCTCTCCCCCGGCTTGGCAATCTCTGCCGCGCTCTTGAGTCGGACCATATCGGCTGCGGCGACTCCTTTCCCCTCGGTGTTTGCATCTGCCAGAACAGCCATATCCGCAGTCTCCTCTCTGCCCGCTGGCTCTGTATCCGGCAGCCTCCCTCTCTGGTTGGACTCAGTCTCAACAGGCTGCGGCGCAATATCCCGTGCTGGCTCTTCTACCTCCGCGTGATCAACCTTCTGAGCCGCTGCGACGTTGGTCGACTCCTGCGTGAGGGGACGAACCGAGCCGATGCCAGCAGGCTGATTTAGGCCTGCACATGCATTTGGAAGCACAGTTTGTGCTGGTGTGTGCTTTCCGCAGGATTCCGCTATGGGGATCCCCTCGGCCCCGTTCATGGTGTCGTCTACAGCCTTCTGAGGTCTATCAGTGACTGCATCTTCATGAGGGTCTGCTATTGGGACTTCTTCGCGATTCGGTATGTAAGACGGCACCAGATTCAGATATTCGTCCGGGACTATGATCTCGCCCTTGGCCTTCTTGGGGGGATCGGAAACGTTCGGATCGTGCGTGGCGGTCTCTTGGCGCTTTCCGCGAGATTCAGCTATCGGATCGTCCTTCTTCTCGAGGTCGGTCTGCGCAGCCTTCTTCTGCAACTCGGGAACGCTTGGCTCATGTTCAGAGTCTTTGTGGTGGTACCCTCCGCGGGGCTCCGTTATCGGTGCTTCTTCGCGCTCGCCCATATCAACACCAAGATCAGTGTCGGCCTTCTCTCCCAGATCAGCCGGATTCTCCCCGTCAGGCCTCCTTCCGGACTCAGCCATCTTAGCGTCTTCTCCTCCGGTCCTCGCAGCTCCCAGGTCCAGCTCTTGATCCGGCACCACCATCTCGCCCTTGGCCTTCTTCGGCGGCTCAGGCACCTCCTCACTCTTCTCTTCTGCCGCATCCTCAGACTTTTGCTCTGCGTTGTTGTATTTATGCTTTTTGGCAGCGGACCTCTCAGCGACTTCTCCCTCGTCCTCCCGCTGGCCCAACATGGGCTCCTTCGCGCAGTGTTCCTTCTTGTTCTCGTCCTCCAGGTCAGCCGATGCAGTTTGGTTCTCACACATCTTGGCAGGATCGGGCCCCAACACAGCCTCGGCCTCTTTCGCCCCTCGGATAACGTCGGCCTCTAATTTCTCGCGAGGCAGAGTCTCAGAATGTGCTGGAACTTGCGTAGCCCCCTCTTCATTCTCCAGCGGGAGGATCGCTGCCGGCTCGTGGACCTCTGCATGCCACTCACCTGGGTCGACCTTTGTCTCAAACTTCTGGGGTGCTGTGATGGGAGCTGGCGAGTGTTCCTTTCCTGGAACTACGTTGCTGTCCTTAGCAGCCGCTGGAGCCTGGCCTCTCTCCGGCCTTGCGATCTCTGACTCCTCTATCTCGTTCTCAGCAGCCTTTCCCATCGCATCAACAGCCCCGCTCTTCGACTTCCCAATCTCTCCCGGCCTGCGGGACTCCGAGAGGTCTTCCTTCGTATGATGAGCCTCAGGCCCGACAATTCCGCTCTTCGACCCGCCGCGAATCGACGTCGCGTTCTCCGGCCAGACCAAGGACTCCGTAGCGTCCTTCGTGGCAGTCCTCGGTTCCCACCGCACTTTCTCTGCGCTTTCCCTTTGATCTTCCTTTACAGCAGCCGCGATCGTCGTGTGAGGCTCCTCTCCCTTGGAATCTTCCGCCGGATTGGTCGATGTGGCTGCGGGAATCGGTCTCTCACTGTCCGGCTGTACCTTCGTTTCAGGATGCTCCATTATCTTTGCCACAATATTCACGATCGTGTTGGGCATGTCCCTCCCCTTGTGTGCGCCGTCAGCATGTACAGCAGCAGCAGATTTGTGCTGTCGAACCTCGGGCTGCCCGCATGTGTCCCGCACAACGGCACTCCTCGAGGGGAGCAGACGTCTGGGATCTGTGCCGGACTTCTTATCGGCGCGATTTCCCGCGTTTGGAGCAACCGCGACTGCCAGTGCAGTCTGAGGCTGTTCCACAAATCCAGTCTCGGTCTGTCTGCAGCTTTGGATGTGGCTGTGGTCATCAGAGGTATTCGCATGAGCAAACTTCGGTGGCGGGGTGGTAATAGGTGCGCTCTTCTCCTTATCTTGCAGCTGGGGCTGGAGCTGATGCTGTGACTCTGTCGCCTTATCAGTCTCAGCCATAGTCGGCGGCACCTTATCTCTCTGCTCCGATCTGTTCGCAGTCTCTTCTTTGCCCATCCCGGGCTCAAGTTCGCGAACAACCTCTGTCGGAACTGTGTCGCTTGGCCTTGGCTCAACGATCTCCCCGGGCTCGCGGCCGGTCGTTTTGTCTGTTCTCGGCGCGGGCAAGATTTCCTCAGCTGGTTTTTGCTCCCCGATATGAAAAATATTGCCGGTCTCAGTCTTGGCCTCGGTCTCGACCTGCCGTGTCCCATGGATGGTCTTCGGTACAATGTCCGTCTTGGGGTCGACTGTCTCCGGCTTCCCCAAGCGCTCATCTGAGGCCTCAGCATGTCCAATCTTGTCCACATCCGACCTGTTTGTGGCATCAACAATATGCTTATCATCATCATCAGCTGCTGCCCTTTCGCTTTCGACGATATGTGTGATGGTATCTGGCTTGGGAACAGCAGCAGTAGGCACATCGACCTCGGACTTATCCCCCAATTCAGTCTGCGGGCTGCGAACTACTGAACGCTCAGATAGCTGCTTCTTTGCTTCGCCGGACTTTGTAGCGAAATCGGTCCTATGGCTCGGAATGATCGACTCCGCGTTCTCATTGCCATCCTCGGCCTGGTCCCAAACAACCTTAGCAGACTTGCGTGTCGCTAGCTCGTGGTGGATGACAGCCTTCTCTTTCTCCTCTTCCATGCGAATGTCAGCTGGCCGTTCGTCCGCAGTATGCCCAGCAGCAGCAAACTCTTTGTCCGCGATGGAAGGATGAACAGTTTCCGCCAGATTGCCCTTGATCGCAGTCGCACCTCGCTGTTCCGAGACCTCAGGACCACATTTATCGCTCTCCTTTCTCATCCGCTTCTCTGCGGTCTCAGTCTTCCCCTGTGTCGCACCTTCAGCGTTTCGAGCTGGTTCCAGAGCATGCGACTGTGCCATAGCTTCGACGTCAGTCCTGCCGGACCCGTGTTTGTGTGCGGACTTATCGTGTGCTGCGATCCCAGCCTTTTCAGCGTTGTGTTCATCTTTCGGCTTCTTCTGAGCTGATAATAACGAAGGCTCAGTTATCGCGATATTCTTCTCTTTCTCCTGAGCATTTTCGGCTGGAGCCGGAGCTCTGCCCTTATCAGCAGCGTTCGACGCATTCTCGCGCTCATCCTTCTTCTTTGTTGCCTCTGGGACAACGCGAGTCTCTGCGGGTGCCACTACATCCTTATCCGCAGAACGCTGAACCGTGCCCTTACCAGATACAGCCTGCAGTGTGGACTCATCCCGATCGCTTTTCTCTGGGGCTGGGACGGAGTCAGTCTCATGCAGGCGCTTATCATTACCCTTACTATCCTCCCGGCCGCACTTGGTGGCGGAAGGACTGCTATCGGCCTGTGCCGACATTGGCAGGTCATCGCCGGGATTGGCCTCTTTCGCGAGCTGAGGTTGTTCGAGTGCCGATGTGTGATCCTTTCCCTGAGGCTTCTCCACTGTGTCCCGCTTGGCGTTCCTGTGCGCGTGTTTTAGCCCAGGATCGCGGCTCTCAGACTCAGCGGGGACAGCGACTGACTTCGGTACATTAGCGCCCTCTCCAGAAACGAAGACAGGATTCGGTACCGTCTCGGTCTTGCACTCCCCATTGGCGCCAGTGCCATCGTCTTCTCCAGGGGAAACGCCCACTTCCGGTCTTGGAGTAACATCGCTAGCATGCGCTTCGCCACCCTTCGGCATAGGTTTGACTCGACTCAACGTCTTCTCTGAGAGTTGCTTCTGTTCCGGCTTCTGCACAACATGCGCGTTCAGAAGCTCTGGCGGGACTTCCTCAGTCCGCCGCTGTTTCGGCGGCTCCTCGGTCCTTGCGACCTCCTCGGGCCTCTGTTCGGTTGCTGGGGTCATGTGTGCGCTTTGCTTTGCAGTCACGTCTCGGGGGACAGACTCTCCCTTCGCCGAGACGTGCCTCCCGATCACAGACTTCGTCCCCGCCGGCACACGCCCTGCGCCCAGCTCGAGCGAACTCTTTGCTCTGCCCTTCCCGGCCGTCTGGGCGTCTTGCGGTGCCGCAGTTCCGCAAACGATTTCTTCGCGCGGTCTCCCAACCTTGTCTGAAACATTAGGACGAACCCGCGTCTCCGCTACCAGTCTGGGCTCAGTCTGCTCGCGGCCGACGCCCGCCTCCGGTTTTTTTGCGTCCTCCTCCTCATAATGCTCCTTCTTGTCGACTGGGGGCTGGTCATCTGCAGCCTCGCTGCTGTGCTCTGATATCGCCTTGTTGCCGCCATTGTAGCCGACACCGTGTCCCATGGTCGCATCCACTTCCTCGTTTTCCAGCCCGACACTCTCGCCCTGTGCCGCAGCATCCTGCCCTTGGCGTCGCTTCAGGACTGCGAAATGCTGTTTCGCCAATCGGGAACAAACGTTGCCCATCACCGTGAGGAAATGCCGGGTTGACACCTGTTTCAGCGCATTCTTGTACTCTGCAAGCTTCCTCAGACTGCCCTGGAGCTCTTGTATCGTCCCCTCCTTCAGCTCCAATCGCTGCCGTTGTCTCTCCTTTTCTGAGTCATACTCGGAACGAAGCCGCGTGAGCTCGTCTCGGGCAGTGGAGAGGGCCACGTCGTTGCGGAACCTGCCGACTGCGGTGCTGAGTCGACGTCTTACGACTTCCTGGATCAGTTTTGCACCAGTCCTCCGGCGCATTCGTTCCGCAACGTCCAACCCATGCAGTCGCCTCCACTTCCCCCATACGTTTGCTAGCTCCTTTCTTCTGATCACCGAGACCATTCTTCCAATCTTTCCCTCCGCGACGTTCTCTTCGTCCCTTAGCCGATTCAGCGCCTCGCGTTCCATGTGTGTCTCACAAAGATCTTGCAGTCTGGATAGCCCATTGGCAATCGACAGTTCTCTGTGGGAGTCTGAGATCATCTCGAAAATCACCGGACGCGCCATGGCTCTGGTCATGACTGTCGATAGCTTCTCCACCGCGAGTCGCTGGTCCGAGCTTCTTCTCATGTTTACATCGTAGTCCTGTGCCTGCTTCAGCAATACTAGACGCCTCAGGAAATCTGCGGCGATCCCCTTGGTCAATATCGCGACCATCCTCTCGATCGCCGGTGCCACTTGATCCTCCCTGAAAAATCCCACAGGCTCGTTCGGGGACTCCCTCCGTTCGTCTGTGACCTTTTCAGCCTGAGAGGCCGTAGCTGGAATCTCCATGGAACCAACGTTGGAGGCGGTACGACCTTTTCTCATAGCCTTGATCTTGTCGGCGGCGCTGCGGAAGCTTCGGGCGATCTCCTCCAGCCCGCGCGGAGTTGTGGCCAAAGATTGCACTTTTAGGTGACGAGAGGCGGGCTGGGCTGGCAGCACCTTCTGTTCCTCCGACTCCAGCTCCGCTCTTGAGGTGCTGAACCCGGGGTCGGCAAGGCCGGGGCCGTATCTGGCCGAAGAGTACGCCCTGCTTGTGAGGAAGTTCATGTTATCCCCCTCTGGCATGGAGCCCTTGCGAGTCGTGATGCTCCTCAGTCGTTCTTGTCGAGCGCTGTTGTTATCCTGTCTGGGCACATTGAGTTCCTTCTTCTCTTCTTCCTCCTCCTCTTCATCCGGATATTGAAGATCGACATTTTCCTCGCCGTGAAGTCTGGTTGTTCTCGTTCTTCGCCTTCCCCTTCTCTGTGCGACAGTCTCGCGGGACTGCAGATCTTGGCCCTCTATCGGGTACTCGACCAGCTTGATGGCGAGGCCCGGCCTTTCGTGTGGCCTGAGGGGCGAATCGCCACTTGTCGCCCGCTTCGCCCGGAGGTACGATCTGAAGGCAACGACCCCGGCCGTGAACTCGTGTTTGGCATCGAGCCTGTTCCCATCCTTGGAGAGCTCCCGCCGGTTGCGCGCGTATTCTTTCAGGAAAGCCGCCTGGGCTACCTTTTCCTTGTCTTCCCCAACCGGAGAGTCCTTGGCGTCCTCAGCCTCGACGAAGCGCTTGCACTCGTTGGCCAGGTCCTTCTCCGGCGCCGCATCGGCAGCCACAGCCACGCTGCCCCACGGCCGGTCCATGACCGACACCCTCGTGTGGTGGCTGATCCGCGGCGGCCTTCCTGCAAGCACCGAGTTATTCTGGCTGCGCTCTGTGAAGTACAGCGCGGCGCTGTTGCCCAGAGGAGACACGTCGCAGAACCCGGAGTAAGCGGCCTGCTTCTGGTCGATTGAGTATATGTTCGCCGAATAGTTGCAGGTTGTGATCGTGTACAGGTCCGCGGCGTGCTTTTCGGCGATGGAAGGCTGCCACTGGTAGAGGTGCCGGCCATCTTCGGAGAGGCCGAACATCTGCGCGTCGAGACACACCATGTCTTGTATGGGATGCTTGGTGCTCATCTTGTACGCGGCCAGGTCGCCCGTCACCCAGTACACATCGCCGTGTCCTATTATGCATATTGTCACTGACACAGTTAGTACGAGAAAGACAGGTAACGAAGTCTTTTCCCGCGGATGCTCGCACCACGAACTCGCTTGACAGACTCTCGACCTGCCGGGGCACCGTGGCGAATTCCACGGAGTCTGTGAGGGAAGCTCTGAGTGCCCCGCAGAGGAAGACGTATCCGCCGCCTATGGAGGGGGTGAGCACGGGGAGTTACTGGTGACAACGATGGTGGAATTGGGGCCGCAGACCGCCTGTCTCGAATTAAACAGTTTCGCACATTCGACGGCGAGTGGGATGGAGGATCGGGGACAGTCGGCAACTCCCAGCTGGCCGCAGGCGTTTGAACCCCACGTGAAAAGATTTCCCGCGATGGTGAGCGCGCACGCGTGGGTCGGGCCCAGTGACACTTGTCTGATCTTCTGCTTGCGAAGGGCCAGCACCGGAGCAGGCGTCGGCTGGTGGTAGACCTCGCCCAGACCAAGGAAGCCGTGACGGCCGGAGAGGTCGTTGCCGCAGGCGAAGAGCAGTCCTTCCGCCGAAAGGAAGATCGCGCCGCGGGAGTTGCAGGCCACCGACTCGATGTTCTTCCTGTTCAGACTTGTCTGGGCCCGCGGATCCAGCTGCAGAAACCCCAGACTTCTCGCCGGTGCCCTGTTGGAGTCGGTCTCCTCGGATCCGGAGCTCATGGCGCCCCACACGAATACCTCTCCATGCGAGGAGATTGCGAATGCCACCTTGTGTCTCAGAACGAACTGACGGATAGACTCGCCGTTTGGGAGTTCGAGTCTGGTGGGGGCGGTGATCTACTGCATGGAAAGAGGAAGATTACCTGCTTGGTCCCCATGGCGTAACTCGTGGACAGAATGGCTATCTTCACTACAGGTTTGCTCGTCCTCATCTCGTGCTTTAATATTTAATTATCGCGCAGTTTGGCACTTTTATACGTATCTCGCCATAACTAGGACTGGCTGGCGCATTATGCATGCATGTTATTATATAGACAGAGGAGCTGGGGGTTTTGGGG
>QFZN01010007.1_pt1 | contig 25194 bp, 19 predicted proteins | sample 1740101 | NCBI WGS metagenome assembly QFZN01 (sample SAMN09210849, study PRJNA391713) | Ciliate metagenome, whole genome shotgun sequencing project. | isolation source: combination of 50 Heterometopus sp. ciliate cells from an enrichment culture... | host: Heterometopus sp. ...
CGCCGGGCGGGGGGCTACAGGTCTCAGTTTGTATGGGGAAGGTGTTGCTGATGGGGGGGGAGGCGTGATGATGCCGGGCGGCATCCGGCCAGTGAGGCTCAGGAGCTGTGCTGCAGGTCGATCATGTGGCGGCTTGATTGCCTGGCTGCTGCCATGGCTTCTTCCGCGAAGGCAAAGGGGGCATCCTGGCCGCAGAACTTGAGTTCGCCATTGATGTACAGGTCCCAGGTCCAGCCTTGCCCTATGGGACATTTGAGTTCGATCCTGACCAGTTCGTCGCGATAGCGGAACAACGCCTTCCTCATGGAGTCCTCGGAGATTTTCTTTATGGTGATGGCGGGAGCTCGTGGAATATCCCTTCGTACATGGTTGAGAGTTTATGCGATTATCGAAATGACAATATTGGCAAAATTTTGCATATATTTCCTTGTTGAATTATTGGTGTCCAACGAGTAAGGCTGTTGCGATCAGGAGCTCCCCCCACTCGCCTTCGCATGTCGCACCCCTTGCCAGGGTAAAAAGTAGTCGCATACACTCTATAAATTGTCAAAAAGGAATCTTTTCTCACAAATCCTCAGTGGGTCCTTTCGACAACGGTAGCCAATTGCCGGGATGGATAACCGCAGTTGCTGATAAAAATATCGGAGGGAATATTCGGTGAACAAGATTAAGCAGGTTGGAGGCACGGTGGTGCCAGATTTCCGCTCCCAGGCGGACGATCATTTCTTTGCGCATCATGGCTTCTGGGCCCCGGGAGTTCGCATTTTTCGACAAATGCGCTTCAGCTACAAGGCAGCTCTCATCTGCGTATTCTGCCTGCTGCCGATGCTGTGCATCGTCGGATGGCTGTTGCTGGATCAGTACCGCTACGCCCACCAGCAGCGCGAGAATGAAGTCCGCCTGCATGCCGAAGTCGCCTATGGCGTGCTGCAGTACGCCCATGCGCAGGAGCTCAGCGGCAAGTTGAGCCACGAGGCCGCGCAGCAATTGGCCGTCGGCATGATCCGGTCGCTGCGCTATGAGGGCAAGAATTACTTCTGGATCAATGACGAGCAAGCGCGCATGGTCATGCATCCCACCAGTCCGCAATATGACGGTCAGGACATGAGCAATTTCAAGGATCCGAACGGCTTGACCGTGTTCAAGTCATTTGCCGACGCAGGCAAGGCCGGTGGCAAGGGATATGTGACCTATCAATGGCCCAGGGCCGAGGGCGGCGCGCCGGCGGACAAGGTGTCGTATGTGATGGGATTCCAGCCCTGGGGCTGGATCGTTGGTACCGGCGTGTACATCCAGGATGTGCGTGATGCGTTCTGGAGTTCCATTCGGGCTGTCGCCCTGTCCATGGGGATCATCATGTTGGTGGTGGCCTACCTGTTCGTGAGTTTCTATCGTGTCATCAATGGCGGACTGACGGAAACCCGCCGGCATCTGCACGCCATCACGGCTGGCGATCTCACCACCACGCCCGTACCCTGGGGCAAGGACGAGGCGGCCAATCTGATGATTGACCTGCGTTCCATGCAGGAAGCTTTGCGCACCATGGTGATGCGGGTGCGCACGTCCAGCGAAGAGATCCTGCATTCGGCCAGGGAAATTGCCAGTGGCTCCAAGGACCTGTCGGCGCGTACGGAGCGCACTGCCGGCAGCCTGGAGGACTCGGCCTCATCGATGCAGGAAATTGCCACCACGGTTAGTCAGGGCGCCCAGAACACCCAGGAAGTGGCTCGGGTCGCCCGTGGCAATGCTACCTCGGCGGCAGAGGGTGGCCGGATCATGCGCGATGTCGAGCTGACCATGGAAGACATCCGCCAAGCCTCTGGCAAGATCGCCGAAATCATCACCTCGATTGACGGTATTGCCTTCCAGACCAACATCCTGGCGCTTAACGCCGCAGTGGAGGCGGCACGGGCCGGCGAACAGGGGCGTGGTTTCGCGGTGGTGGCGACCGAAGTGCGGGCCTTGTCGCAGCGCTCGGCTGCCGCTGCAAGGGAAATCAAGGGCCTCATCGACGAGAGTGTGACCCGGGTGGCTAGTGGCACCGACATCGTACGCCGGGCCGGCACATCGATTGCAGAGATCGTGACCTCTTCCAAGCGCGTGGATGATCTGCTGGGCGAGATCGCTCATGGCGCACGCGAGCAGGACGAGGGCATGCGCCAGATCGGCTCGGCCGTGCAGGAACTGGACCAGATGACGCAGCAGAACGTGGCCATGGTAGAAGAAACCACGGCAGCGGCGACCTCCATGGAAGGTCAGGCGGCTCAGTTGTGGGAGCAGGTGGCCAGGTTCCAGCTGCCCGCTCAGGCAGCTGCCAGCAGCCTTGCCGTGGCGGTGCCGGTACAGACGGATTTCAATTTCGACCAGGCCATCGATGCCCATCGTCAATGGAAGGTCAAGCTGCGCACGGCGATCAGCAATCAGGAGAAGCTGGATGTGCAGACGATCTGTCGCGACGACAAATGCCCTCTGGGCGTGTGGTTGCATGGTGCCGGTGGACGACGCTGGAGTAGCAAGCCGCTCTTCGGTGAGCTGGTCGACAAGCACGCCCGCTTCCACCAGGCCGCTGGCAATGTGGCCGAGAAGATCAATCTCCACATGTTCAACGACGCCGAGATGCTCATTGGTTCGGGTTCGGTCTTCTCCGACATCTCCACCGAGGTGGCCACCTTGCTAGCCAATGCCAAGCGTACGCTGAAGTAGCTGGCGGGGGCTGGCCATCGGCGCTGGCAGGCGGCATGCTGCTGCGCCACGCCGATGGACCTGCTTGCGCCAGGCTACTCCGGGAAGCGCGCCAGGCGCTTGCTGTCCTTGGGGGCTTGGTATTGGGCGGCATTCATCTGCATGGCCAACAGGGTGTAGTAGGCGTTGATGCCGGTCAGGTCCACCACGCCCTTCTTGCCGAAGCGTTTCTCGGCGCGTTCGAAGCTGCGGTCCGACACCCGCTTGTTGCGGTGCAGTTCGATGGAGAAGTCATAGACGATTTCCTCGTCCTCGCTCATGCCCATGGGGCGGCGGCCATCGGCAATGGCGCTGGCGATGTCGGGCTTGATGCCGGCCTTGATGGCAATCGGATAGTGGACGTACCACTCGTAGTCCTGCGTCCATTCACGGGCGGTAATGAGGATCGCCAGTTCGCTCAGGGTATTGCCGATGGCGGAGTTGTAGCGCAGGTAGTCGCCCATCGCGCGCGCCTGGCTCATCACTTGCGGACTGTGCATCAGTGGCTCGAAGGGGCCGAACACCGGGACCTTGCGCGCCGCCAGGAACTGCTCGGCGGCTTCTTTCTGCTCGGGCGTATATTGGTCTGGCGGGATGCTGGGCAGTCGGTCGGCGGCCTGTGCCAGTGATGTCGTTAGCAGCAATGACGCAACGGCTGTGCTGAGCAGGTTCTTCATGCTTGTCTCCTCCTGGATGATGGGTCTCGGGGCTGCCTGCGCAGCCACTCGCCCGGCACATGGGCGCCGGGATCGACAGCATCTCACGAATCGGAGGCCTCACGTGTGTCGTCAGGGATCCCTTGTTCGCCGGCCGGAGTTTCCTGGCGCGTGGTGGGATGCTGCAAGAACGCCCGGAGCTGCGCGGCCAGCGTCTCCTGGGCTTCGCTCCTGGCCACTGCCGCTGCCAGGGCCAACTGGCTTTGATGCCATTGCGCTTCCATGCGCTTGCAGTGTTCTTCCAGGGCGCCATGGCGTGCGACCAGCTGTTCGCTGGCTGTGGCATGTTCCCGCAGTTGCTGTTCGAGCTGCTGCTTCTGGGTCTCGACCTGGCGCAATTGAGCCAATCGATCGTCCCGCTCGCGCCCCCTGGCTTGTTCTTCCAGTAGTGCCTGGCGGGCATGCGAGAGTTCGGTGACCATGCGCACGCCTTCCTGGTTGGTGCGCGTGATGTCTTCGTTACGGATGATCAGGTCCTGGCGCAACTGCCGTATCTCGGCCTGCAGGGTCTGGACTTGCTGTTCGTGTCGACGGATATCCTGGTCGCGCTGGTCCTTGCTGGCTGCACGATAGTGTTCCAGTGCTTCTCGGGCATGCTGGTGCTTCTCTTCCAGGGAGGCGCGATGCTGCTCATGCTCGCTCAGGCGCTCCTTGAGGGCGGCCAGTTGCGTGTCCAGCGTCAGGCGCAGGGCGGATTCCTCCTGCAGTTGCGTGGACAGGCTCGCATGGGCCTCAGTTTGTGCTCGCAATTCGGCGCGGACGGTGTTCAGTTGGGTGGTCAGCATCTGGTTGGCCTGTTGCAGCGCATCTTTCTCGGCCTGTTGCTGGGCACTCGCCGCGTCGTGACGGCTCTGTGCGGCCTCGATCTGCGCATCGGCTTCCTGCTGAAGTCCGGCGGCCAGCCGTGCGACCAGGTCTTGCAGGGCATCGCTGATGGCGGGCTTGCTCGCATCGATACCGCCCTCTTCCTGCTCCAGTTCCTTCAGATACTTGTGAATCGTGCTCTTGGAGCCGGTATTGCCCAGGGCGATGCGCACGGCATCGACGGAAGGGTGCTTGCCCTGCGCCAGAAGCGAGTCGCGGGCAATCTTGATCTCTGATTTGTACAGGCCGGTGCGTGCCATGGCATGTTTGTCGGGTATTTGATAATGTATTACATAATACGTAATAACATAATAATTACAAGATTATATTGTCCTTATATATCACGTATCTGATATGGGATAATCAATGCTTATCACATGTCAGCATGCTGGAATCCCCGAAATTTTCCTCTCCAGGCGTAATGATTGGCCAGGGAGCTGCAGAAACCGATCCGTCCATGAATCCGATAGACACCTATATCCACGCGGCCACCCGCGACAACACCCGGCGTAGTTATCGTGCTGCCGTCACGCATTTCGAAGTGGAGTGGGGCGGTTACCTGCCGGCGACGGCTGACAGCGTGGCCCGCTACCTCGCCGACCACGCTACCGTGCTGGCGCACAGCACCCTGCGGCAGCGCTTGTCGGGCTTGGGGCAATGGCATGTCGAGCAGGGATTTCCCGATCCGACCAAGGCACCGATCGTGCGCAAGGTGCTGCGCGGCATCAGGGAATTGCATCCGGCGCAGGAGAAGCAAGCCAAGCCGCTGCAGCTCGATGCGCTGGTGCAGGTCATCCAGTGGCTTGAAGGGCAGCGCGAGCAGGCCCGTGTCCAGCAGCGTTATGCCGATCTGCTGCGCCATACGCGTGATCAATGCCTGTTGCTGATCGGGTTCTGGCGCGGATTTCGCAGCGATGAGCTGATCCGTCTGGAGATCGGCCGCATCGAGGCGGTGGCAGGGGAGGGCATGACCATCCACCTGCCGCGCACCAAGACCGATCGCAGCCTCAAGGGCAGCACCTACCGGACGCCGGCGCTGTCGCGCCTGTGCCCGGTGGCGGCCTATCTGGACTGGCTGGCCGTCAGTGGCCTCTCCAGCGGTCCGGTGATCCGTGGCATCGATCGCTGGGGGCGCATCAGCCCCGATCCGGTGAGCCCGGGCAGCGTCATCCCGATGTTGCGGCGTCTCCTCCAGCAGGCTGGCGTGGCTGATGCCCAGGCCTATAGTTCGCACTCGCTGCGACGCGGATTCGCTTCCTGGGCCAGCGCCAACGGCTGGGAGTTGCGCGCCCTGATGGAATATGTCGGATGGAAAAACATGGCCTCGGCATCGCGCTATATCGATTCCGATGACCCGTACCACCGGCAACTGGTAGAGCGGTTGCTGCCGCGTCTCTAGCGCAGAGGGCGCCGTTGCTGGCCGGGTTGGTCTTGCGACGCCTGCATCTTCTCCAGCGTGATGTTGAGGCGGTTGAACTGGCTGGTGTAGCTCTCGCGCAAACAGGCCAGCCGCTCCTGGATGGCGGCCTGCTGGTCGGAGACGCTCTTGAGGCGGCTCTGCAGTGTACGTGTCTGGCCGGCGAGGAGGCCGTTTTCGTGCAACACCTGGTGCAATAGCGACAGCACGCGCGGCACCAGCCCATCTTGGGCACGAAAGAGTGCCGTCATTCCTTCGGGATTGTCCTCGGCAGCCTTGTTCAGGCGATTGGCGTCCACTGCCAGCGTACCGTCTTTCGCGAAACAGATGCCGACGGTTGCCAGCGCGCAGTTAGCATGACTGCCGGCTGCGGCCAGCACGCTGTCGCGCAACTGCGCGATGAGTGCTGGCACCATGGTATCGCCGGCTAACGGGGCGTGGTCCGCCGCCTTGCCGGGCAGGGCCGACGGTGCGGGTCGGGACAACTCGGTCATGGCGTTGATCAATGTGTTGACAGCGCTGACGAAGCCAGTCGCGACACGGGTCACGCCACCGGTATCGTCGCCGAGGGCAGTCTTGTGCATCTTGAGCCGGGTGCTGTCCCATTCCTGCAATGCCAACTGGCAGACGCCCAACGCCAGGCGCAGCGCGCCATAGGCGGAGATCAACGCATTGAGCTCTTCTGCCTTGCTCACCAGGGGCGCCAGGCGCGACTTGCCTTCCACGGCGATCAGCTGGCTGACCAGGTTGCTCACGTCCAGCGGACCGGCTGCGCGGGAGGTGGAACCGGAAGATGTTGCCATCATGTCTCCTTGCGGCGTGCGCGCCTCAGCGGCCAGCGCAGGAGAACATGCGTCCGACTTCCAGCGTGGTCTCGTGTGTGAGGGCCAGGCGTTGACGGGCCTCGGCACGCTTGCGCGAGGGCAGCTGGTCGATCCTGGCTTCAGGCTCGATGCAGGGCAGCTCGTAGTCACCATCGCTGCGCCGGCACGCGCCGATTTCCTGCCAGAAGGCGTCATAGTCGGCATGCACCCGATGGCGTTTGCTGCGGCGGTTGGCCACGCGGTTGCCGTTGCTGACCAGAACCACCCGGCCACAACCGACACCGGCGCCGATGGCGCGCACCAGCCGGATCATCAGCGCCTTGGGCCGCAGTCCGAACATGTCGCGTGTGGCGCGCCTGATCTGCTCTCGGCTGTCGGCGCAACCCGGACCCTGCAGGCAGCCGATACGGATTACCCAGCTGCCCGGTTGGCGGCAGATGGTGAAGGCGGTCGAGAACAGGAGCCGGTCGCCGCGATACAGGTGCAGCGCCAGTTCGCCTTCATGCTCCAGGCTGGCGATGGCCGCCAGGCGCACTTCATAGCGGTCACCCGCCTTGCCGTTGAATTGCCCGATGGGGATGGGCTGACGGGCTGCCTGCAGCACCAGCGGCGCCAGGCCACGGCGGATGACGAAGTCGTAGTGGGACATCAGCATGGCCATGCGCTCGGACCGGCGCAGTCGCAGGGACTGGTAGGGTCGGTAGATCTTGTGCAGCAGGCGGGGCGTGGCCAGCGCCAGCGCGCTATGGGTGGCGCTATGGTTCCAGAAGGCCAGCCAGTGGCGGGTCTGCCGTGGATACAGCATGCTGCGCGTGCGCAACTTGCATTGCCGCGCCAGCCACGACAGCAGTAAACGCGGCCGGTCGGGGGCACTCTGCAGGGTCACGCGCCGGCCCTCGAGCGCAGGGGCGCCGCAGGTCGGTGCCGTGCGCAAGAACCAGCTGGTGCCAATCCGTAGCTGGCGATAGCAACGGGCCAGGCTTGGCCATGCCAGGTAGACGGCCAGGGCCAGCAGCACCAGGCTGAGGCAGGCCAGCAGGGGTTCCTGGGTCTCCAGCGGCAGCCAGTAGGGGGCGGCGGAACGGGGGACATGGAGGAAATGGGGGGCATGGACGACGGTCATGAGGGGAACTCCTTGCGCGATGAAGACAGAGAAATCAGTCTCTTTGTCTTGCTTGTGCAATGAGTGGCTCGAAATGACGGTCTGTTACAAATTATTTTTCAGCGCCTCTCGACAGGCGGCGCTACGGGCGAGGATCTGGCGCGATCAGAACTCGACGATATGGGTCAGGGTGACCGTGCGCGCCGGCTCCACGCCAATGGTGGTGGTGGCGAAGTCACTGAAGAGGCGGCGGTCGAACAGGTTGCGGATGCCCAGGGTCGTGCGACTGTTGCCGGAGCGGTAGTAGAGGCTGGCGTCGGTGCGGGTCTGGCCGGGAATACGCACCTGGGAATCGATGTCGTTGAAGGCCATGTAGCCGCTGCGCATGGTGAGGCCGACCCCGAATCCCCAGCCGCGCCAGTCGTCGGACTGCAGGTCGTAGGTGCTCCACAGGCTGGCCCGGTGATGCGGGAACTGCGCCAACCGGCTGTCTTCATCGTCGCTCGCAGCCGGGTGGAACAGGTTGTAGCTGTAGCTGGCGATGAGGTTCCAGCCGCGTGCCAGGCGGCCCGACAGGCTCAGTTCCAGGCCCCGGCTGACCGCCGAAGGTAGCAGGATGTAGCGGTTGAAGGGCGAGCTGGCGTCGGGGAAGACGAACTGCAGCACATTGGTATGGCTGGCCCGGTACAGGGCCGCGGTGAAGATGGCGCGCTTGTCCAGCAACTCCAGCTTGACGCCGATTTCTGCCGATTTGCCGGTGGTCGCCGGTGCCGTGTTGACCCCCGGCTTGCTGCCATTGAGCGTGGAGTCCAGTAACAGCTGGCCAGGCGTGAAGCTGCGGAAGGTGTTGGCATAGAGGGTCGCCGTATCGGTCAGGCGATAGGCAATGCCGAGGTTGTAGACCGGGTGCGGGCGTGGCGCTGAGGTGTCATGGACCACCCCGTTCATGTCGACGTCGTAGGAAAAGTTGTTACGTTCCCGTTCATAGCCGATATTGGCCAGCACGTACCAGCGTCGCCAGCGGATCTGGTCCTGCAGGTAGACGTTGCTGGTGTAGATGGCGTTGTTGTCGTCGACCAGGCTGGGCGTGCCGCTGATGGGCGGCAACACGGCCGGGGAGGGTGGCCAGGGGACCTCGACCAGACTGGTGTTGTCGCTATCGGTATAGCTGCGCAGGCGGGTGCGGGAGAAGCTGGCGCCGCCCATCACGGTATGGGTCCACTCGCCGATGCTGACGCTGCGCGAGAGATTGGTGTCGACGCTGACGCTGTCGGTGTTCAGCCTGGATTGGTCAGCCACGCACACGCCGGTGCCGGCGTCCAGGTCGACCGGCGCGCAATCGGTGTAGCCGGCCGAGGTGTAGCGCAGGCGTGTGAAGCGGGTCTTGCTATTGAGGCGCCAGCCATCGCCCAGCTGTTGCTCCCAGGTGGCGAACAGCTCGGTCTTGGTGGCCAGGCTATGGTCGTCGGGCCGGCCCCAGGGGGTGGTGCGCAAATCGGGGCCAGGGCCGTCGGCGTTGAGCATGGCGCTCTGGTAGCCACCGAACGGCGTATGCGCGACCTGGTGGCTCAAGCCTGCCACCACCGCGCTGCTACTGTCCTTGTAGCCGATGGACGAGGCCAGGTAGAACTCGCGTGCGCCGTCGTAGCCATCCAGGGTACGCCTGTCATGGATCGCCGAGACGATGGTGCGATACGTCCAGGCGCGGTCGGCTGACAGGCTCCCTCCCAGGTCAAGTGCGCTGCGGCGGCGCCCGTGATTGTCGATCTCCAGTGTCAGCTCCCGGACCTTGTCGGCCACCGGCTGTTTGGTGACGATGTTGACCGATCCACCGGGCTCCATCGGTCCGCCGACGATGATGGAGTCGGCGCCGCCCAGCACCTCGACGCGTTCGATGGCGGCCGTGGGTAGATCCAGTGAGGTAATCGCGCGCGAACCGGAGACCCGGCCATTGGTCACGTTGGACAGCGAGACCAGGTCGGCCCAGCCATCGCGCATGATGGGTGCCACGAAACCGCGTACATACAGGGTGCCGGCCTGGTCGGCACCATCGCCACGCCCGTAGGCCACGGTACTGATGTTCTGCAGGCTATCCACGACCGAACGGGCTTGCTGGCTTTCGATGACGCTGCTGGTGATTTCCTGCAGTGACACCGGCAAGCCCGACAAGGGCGCGTCATTGCGGGTGGCAAGGCGGCTGCCCGTCGCCAGGAAGCCGCTATCGAGATAACCGTGGCTGGTGTCGCGCGACGGGTTCTCGCCGGTACGCAACAGCGGCGGCAGCGGCGGGTTGTAGCGCTCGGGGATAATGTCCTCTTGCGACGGCGGCGCGGCCGGGCGGTCGATGCCGAAGGAGCCATCGGGATGCCGGACCAGTAACAGCGGACTATCACCCAGCGCCAGCCGCAGCGCCTGCTCGAGCGTGAAACGACCGTGTACCGGCGCGCTGCGCAGCGCCTGCGTGGCCACCGGATCGAACAGCACGATACCGCCGCCGGTACGCGCGATGTTGACGAGGCTGGTCTCCAGGCTGCCAGCCGGCACCTGGAAATCGAACGACGTCGCCGACGCTTGCGTGACTGCAGGTTCGGCGGCGACCACCTCAAGCGGGACGGTAAGTACAGCCGCCATGATGGCGCTGGCCAGGCACGGCGCCAGCAGACAGGCGGGGCGTTGCGCTTGCATGGACGATGGCGGGTCAGCTGCGCGTGCTGATGCTGACCCAGTACGGACTGAGTCGCGTGACCGAGATAGGCAGGGCGCTGGCCAGCGCCGACAGGGCGCGGTCGGTGTCATCCAGCGGGAAGGCGCCGCTGATGCGCAGTTGCGCCACGGCCGGATCGAGCCGCAGGAGGCCTTTGCGATAGGGGCGCAGTGCCGCCACGACCTCGGCCAGCGTGGTATCGGAGGCGGTGAAGTAGCCATCCACCCAGGCGCCCTCGCTGCCATCGTTCGGACGAGGCGGGGCGATGGTGTCGCTGTCGAACCAGGTGTGGCGTCCCGCGGCAAGTTCGCCGCGCGTGCCGTTGCGGGTAGTGATCAAGGCAGTTGCCTGGGCTGCCACCACATCGGTGTGCAGCGCCTGCAGGCGCATCGTGAGGACGCCGGCCGTCGCGCTCACGCTGCCATGGACGGTCTGGATGGAGAAGGGCAGTACACCGCGCTGGGCCACCTGGACTTGCAGCTCACCCGCCAGCAGGCGCACCTGGCGCAGGTCGGGCAGGATCATGTGATCGATGGCGCTGCGGGCATTCAGGACCAGTACGCTGCCATCGGCCAGCGTAGTGCGCTGGCGCTGGCCGGTGGCGGTGTGCAGGTCGGCGCTCAGGCTGCCCAGTGGCGTGACGCGATCCAGCAATACGCCCGCGCCCACCGCCAGGCCGGCCAGTGCGGCAATCTGCTTGAGGGTCTTGCGGCGCCGGCTCTTCTGCTGCAGCGTGTTGCGCAGGATGCCCGGCGCGGCACCGACCTGGCGCGGCACATCGAACTGCTGTACCGATTGCGCCAGGTTGGCATAGGCCACGGCATGGCGCGGATCGGCCGCCTGCCAGTGTTCGAAGCGGGTGCGTTCGGACCCGGTCAGATCGCCTTGCTCAAGCAACAACATCCACTCGATGGCCTGTTCGACGATCTTTTCTTCGCTGCTCATGGGCGGGGCTACTTCAGCGGCGCAAAGCCGGCCGCCTTGTAGCAATGCAGCAGGCCCTTGGCCACGTAGCGGCGGGCCACGCTGGGAGTGATGCGCAATTGCTGGCCGATATCCTGATAGGTCAGGCCATCGAGCTTGTAGAGCAGGAAGGCGGCGCATTCCCTGGAAGACAATCCGGCCAGCGCCTGGTCAATTGCCCGCAGGGCCTGCAGGAGCTGCAACTGGTCCTCGGGCGAAATGGCGTGGTCGTCGGCGCTGCGATGGGCCAGCGCTTGCAGGCAGGCCTCTTCAAGATCGCGGCGACGCCACAGTTCGTAGACGATGCGGCGTGAAATCGTGGTCAGCAAGGCGCGTGGTTCACGTACTTCCTGGGAGGGGGGCGCGCTGAGCAGCTGTGTAAAGGTTTCCGACGCCACGTCGTCCGCTGCAAATACGTCGCCCACGCTACGCCGCAGGCGCGTGCGCAACCAGCCATGGTGCTCGATGAACAGGGCTTCGATCCTGTTCATCGCACCGAGTCGGTCGGAGATCATCTGGGAACTCATCTGGAGGGCTTTATGGAATGCAAGTCGTTGATCTTGGCAGGAGCGCAACAAGTGGCTTTGGTGTGAGCTCCAGGTCACCTGCGATGCACTAAGGTACAGCTGGCGAATTATAAGAGAAATTGCTTGTAGTCAAAACAGGGGGCAGCCAGGAAACGAAAAACGCCGTGACAATGTCACGGCGTTTTTCATTGCACATCGGCGTCGCTTGCCTGAATCGCTTACTTCCAGTCGTCACTCGACGGCTTGCGCTTCTTGCTGCGCATGAGAAGCGCGAGCAGCACCAGCAGTAACAGCAGCACGACCACGGCGCCGACCGCCATGCCGACCCGGGCCATCAGCACCAGGTGGGAGCGCGGGCCGCCCTGGCGGATCACCGCGACGTCTTCGGCGGTGACCTTCACCGCCGGGTTGCCGTAGTACTTCAGGATGTAGTTCGACAGTGCGGCCACGTCCTCATTGCTCAGTGCATTGAGTGCATTGGGTTGGCTGCCGAACGGTGGCATGAAGACATGGCCGCCGCTCCTGGTCTCGCGCTCCACGCCGTACAGGATGGTGGCGATCAGGTTGTTGGCGTTGACGCCGGCGGTCGCGGAGTTCTTGTACAGGCTGGGATAGTAGCCGTCCTTGCTGCCCTGGCCGTTATAGCCGTGGCAGGAGGCGCAGCTGCCCGAGAAGATCCGGGCGCCGCGCACTTCCTCAGGGGCGTTGGACCCCACCGGTAGCCCGCGGAACTCGGGCAGTGCATTGCCGGCTTTGCCCTGCTCGAAGCGGGTGCGGTGCGCCTCGGCGTCCTTGCTGGCGATGGGCGGACGATCCTTCAGATAGACCGTGATGGCGCGCAGGTCGTCATCCGTCAGCTGGCTAAAGCTGTGCGTGATCGCTTCGGCCATGCTGCCGGCCGCCTGGGCCTTGCCCTCGATACGACCGGTCTTCAGGTATTGCACCAGCTCGTCGTTGGTCCAGCCGCCGATGCCACTGGTCGGGTGGGGCGTGATGTTGGGGGCATACCAGGGGCCGACCTGGGCGCCGGAGAGCTGCAGGTCCGGCTTCTCTTGCATCAGCAGGCCGCGCGGGGTGTGGCAGGTGCTGCAATGGGCGGGGCCTTCAGCCAGGTAGCGGCCGCGCAGCCACTGCGCCGAACGGCCCGGTGCCGGCGGCAAGGGCTTGTCGTTGAGGAACAGCAGGTTCCAGGCCTTCATGGAGGCGCGGAGGTTCACCGGGAAGGGCAGGCTGGTTTGCGCGGTGGCCTGGTCCACTGGCGTGACGCCCTTCATGAAGTACGCGTACAGCGCATGCACGTCCTCGTCGCTCAGTACCGAATACGCGGTGTACGGCATGGCCGGATAGAGGTTGACGCCGTCGGCGCGGATGCCGCGACGCAACGCGTCCGAGAACTGCGCTTCGGTGTAGTTGCCGATGCCGAACTGCCTGGAGGGCGTGATGTTGGTTGCCACGATCTCGCCCACCGGCGAGGCGATGGGGTTGCCGCCGGCCATGGGCTTGCCACGGGCCGCGGTGTGGCAGGCCATGCAGTCGGAAGCCACGGCCAGGTAGCGGCCGCGCTCGATGAGCGCCTGCTCCGGCGTTTGCGGGCTGGCAGCCTGGGGCGCGGATGCTTCCGTCGTAGCGACTTGCGGGCTGGGCTCCTGGGCCCAGGCCGGGGAGAGCGACAGCGACAGTGTCGTCAGGATGCCGGCGCAGACAAGTTTCATTGCTTGGTTCATGTCAGGCCTTTCGCATCTGGCGCACGATGGCGTCGGCCGCCTTGAGGCCGAGGGCGGCCATGCTGATGGTGCTGTTGCCGCACGCGGTGCTGGCCATGGCGCCGCCGCCGGGCAGGAACAGGTTGTCATGGTCGTAGGCGCGGCAGTCCGGATCGACCACCGAGTTGGCCGGATCGCTGCCCATGATGGTGCCGCCCATGATGTGCTTGCTCTGCGCGAATGTCGGGCTGATCTTCGTGTCGATGGCGCCCATGGCTTCGGCGATGCGATTGCCGATGGGCAGCGAATAGGTCTCGGCCGACTTGCGGGTGTAGTCGCCCACGTCATAGTGGATCGCCGGACGCGGCAGGCCCAGCCAGTCTTTCTTGGACGACAGGGTGAGCCGGTTCTCCGGATCAGGCAGCACTTCGTGCGCCAGCACGATGTCGGCGGTGCAGCCCGACATGCGGCGGATTTCCTCGTCCAGCGCGCGGCCGACCAGGCCCTTCTTCAGGGCGCCGAAGGTGACGAAGCGGTTGCGGGCAAAATTGTTGAAGCGGAAATAGGCACCAGCGTGTTCCGAGCGGAAATCCCCCTGCGAGGTTTCCATGATGCCGCTGTTGACCACCGGGCCCACGCCCGACCAGTAGGGTTCGGCCAGCGTGAGCGTCATGGTCAGCTGCGGGTGGTCCATCATGTTGCGGCCGACCTGGTCGGAGCTGTTGGCCAGGCCCTTGGGATTGCGGGTGTTGCTGGACATCAGTAGCAGCTTGGGCGTCTCGATGCCATTGCAGGCCAGTACGAAGATCTTGCCGCTGATGCGGTGGCTTTGCTTGTTGGCGTCGAAGTAGTTGACGGCCTCGACCTGGTTCTGGGCGTTGGTGTCCACGCGATAGACCACGGCGTCGGTGAGGATGGTCGCGCCCTTGGCCTCCAGGCGGCCCAGCGCGGTGGCGGCGTCATACTTGGCGCCCACCGGGCAGACCGGCACGCAGTTGTTGTTGGCGCAGCAGGCCGGGCGGTCGTCATACGGGACGCCGCTGTTGCGGGCCTGTGCGGTCGGGATGTTGCGGTAGCCAAGTTCTTTCACCACCTCGGTGAAACGCTGTTCGCCGGGGCTGAAAGGCAGCGCTTCCATCGGATAGGGCTGTGAGCGTAGCGGCGGCCATTGCAGTTCCGGGTCGGACGGGCCGCAGATGCCCAGCTTGTGCTCCACGCGGGTGTAGTAGGGCTCGAGCACGTCGTAGCCGAAGGCCCAGTCGCGACCCACGCCATAGCGCGAATGCAGGCGCATGTCGTCCGGTGTGAGGCGCCAGCACGTGCCGGCCCAGTGCCAGGTCGAGCCGCCTGCGTAGCGGATGAAGGTCTGGGCGTATTTGTCCGGGCCACTCAGGTCCAGGTAATGGTCATCCGGATTGTCGCTGGAGGGCATGGGGTGGGGCGCCCACGGGCGCGGCGGGTAGCAGGAGGACGGATCGCCCTTCAGCGCCAGCGGCAGGTTGCGGAAGTTCTCGACGATCTCCGAGCGCGCCACGCGCGGGCCGGCTTCCAGCATCAGCACGGAAATGCCGGCATCCAGCAGCTGCTCAGCGATCAGGACGCCGACGACGCCCGTGCCGACGATGACGACGTCGGCATTGCTATTGCTGTTCATACGATGACTCTTGTTCGGTGAATTGCGTTCAGAAGCGGACTTCAGAAGCGGACTTAAAAGCGCGGCATGTCCGCCAGCGATACCGTGACCTGGCGCCAGCGGTTCGGACCGCTCAGGCCGTAAGACGGGATGGCGACGACGTCGATGGTGGTCTGGTAGGTCAGTGCTTCTTCATAGGTGAATACCTTGGCGTCTTTCCTGGCCGAAGAGCAGCCGGTGTACCACGCGAAGATGATCCAGTGGGCGAGTGCCTGCAGCGGACCCTCGGGGATGTCGCCGAAGAAGTCTTCCACCACCTTGGCCTGCTTCTGTTCGGCAATGGCGATGATGTCAGCCATCATCCTGGCCAGGTCCTGGTGCTCTGCCGCGGCCACCTTGAGCATGCGCGCGCCGACGGCGGGATTGAGCACGTGGTTGACCAGCAGGTTCGACAGGCGCATGAACTGCGCCTGTAGCGTTGCATCTTCCTGGGGGATAGCCCATGAGGGCAGGCTGGAGACGGCGACGTAGCTGCCGAGAAGGGTGATTCCGGTCAGTATCAAACCGCGCCGCGACATCATGACTTTCTTGCTGATTTCATTCATTGGCGTGTCCTGCTTTTTGCCTTGCTTGCTGATGACTTGCTAAGTGTTTCGGGGCGAATGCTAACAGGGATTGGTGCGCACTGCACGGCGCGGCGTTGCAAACATGCAAACATGCGGCGCTGTGCGGCGGGCCGTTAAAAAGAACGTGGCATGTCGATAAGACCTTGATGCGCTCAATCCTGTAGCGAACCCGGGTGCGTCCTCAGGAAGGCATTGGCCTGGGATGGTCGGAGGAATTCCATCCGTTGCAGGTGATCCTGAAGCGCCAAAGAGGGAAAATAATTGGGTATTGCCAAGTAAAACAAAGTATCCATAGTCGAAATAATGTCAGCGCCAGCCTTTGGCAAGTGGCAAGGAAGGGCCGCCCTGTCCGTGGCTAGCCCGGTGCCAGATGAAGTGGTCGAGTGTTTTCTTGAATCTTTGTTTTGTATCGTTATATAATATGACGTATTGGCTGACGAAACGTCAGTCTTCGGGATGATCCGCTATGTCATCCGCTGCATCGTCAGCGCCGGCGTCGGGAGTTTTCCCGCCTGTCCCCAACTTGTCAAACTACAACATGAGCAATTTCTTGCCGCCATCCACCTCATCGACCTCACCCCGTTGCTCAACCGATCAACCCGCAACACCAGACTACATGATCCTGCGCGACGTGATGATTCCCATGCGTGACGGCGTGCGGTTGGCGACCGATATCTATATCCCGCGCTCGCTCGCGGCCGTGACAGCGAGCTACCCGGTCATTCTGGAACGCACGCCCTATGGAAAGCAGATCGACAGCCGCAGCGAGCGTAGCCAGGCGGACGAGTGCGCGAAGTCGCGCGAGCAGGTGGCACGGCATTTCCTGCAGCACGGCTATGTGGTGGTCTATCAGGACTGCCGCGGTCGTTATGGCTCCGAAGGCAGCTTCGTGAAATACACCAGCGATGCCCTCGATGGCTACGACACATGTGCCTGGATCGTTGAGCAGCCCTGGTGCAATGGTCGTATCGGGACCATGGGCCTGTCCTACGCGGCGCATACGCAGGCTGCGCTGGCCAGCGTCGGTGCGCCGGGAGTGGTGGCGATGTTTCTGGATTCAGGGGGCTTTTCCAATGCGTATCAGGGTGGTATCCGGCAGGGTGGTGCGTTCGAGATGAAACAGGCCACCTGGGCTTTGCGACAAGCACTGGAAAGCCCGGAAAGCCGCAGTGACAGCCGTCGGCACGCCAGGCTCAAGGCGGTCGACATCCGCGAGTGGTTCGGTCGCACGCTGGAGTGGGGACCGGGTGATTCTCCGCTCAGCGCCGCACCGGAATACGAAGACTACCTGTTCGATCAATGGCAGCGCGCCAGCTTCGACGACTACTGGCGTCAGCCCGGCCTCTATGCTCAGGGCTATCACGAGCACTTCTGTGACGCAGCGATGGTACACATGTCTTCGTGGTTCGATCCCTATCCCCGTACGGCGATTGAAAATTTCGTCGGGCTGTCGGCGCGCAAGAGGGGGCCCGTCAGCCTGATCCTTGGGCCATGGACACACGGCAACCGCTCGTTGACGTATGCCGGCGACGTCGATTTCGGTCCCGCCGCGACCCTCGATGGCAACCTTGCGCCGGACTTTCTGAGCTTGCGGCAGCGCTGGTTTGATCGCTGGCTCAAGGCGGATACCCAAGCGGTCATGCCGCTGCCGCCGGTGAGCCTGTTTGTCATGGGCGGCGGCACGGGGAGAAAAAACAGCGCCGGACGGATGGATCATGGCGGGCGCTGGCGTGCCGAGCAGCAATGGCCAGTGGCGGGCATGTCTCCCACGCCCTTTTATCTGCACGCAGATGGCAGCCTCTCGCCGCAAGCGCCTGCAGCTGAGCACGCCTCCCTGAGCTACCTGTACGATCCGCGTCGGCCCGTGCCCACCATTGGGGGTGCGGTGACCTCGGGCGAGCCGCTGATGGTGGGTGGCGCTTTCGACCAACGCGAAACCGTATCGGTATTCGGTGCCACTGCGCCGTTCCGCGCCCTGGCTGAGCGCGATGACGTGCTGGTCTTCCAGTCAGCGCCGTTGCCGGAGGACATGGAGGTGACGGGCGAGATATCGGCGACGCTCTGGATTTCATCCGATTGCCCCGATACGGATTTCACGGTCAAGCTCATCGATGTCTATCCACCCAACGAGGATTATCCGGACGGCTATGCGATGAACCTCACCGACGGCATCCTGCGGGTACGCTATCGTAATTCCTGGGAGCAACCGCAATTGATGGTGCCTGGGCAGTGCTACCAGATCTGCATCGAGGCCTTCCCGACCAGCAATCTGTTCCAGCGCGGACATCGCATTCGCATCGACATTTCCAGTAGCAACTTTCCGCGCTTCGACTGCAACCCCAATACCGGTGAACTGCTGCATCAACAGGGCAAGGATAGGGTGGCTACCAACACCTTGCATCTGGATCGGACACATCCCTCCTGTGTGGTTCTGCCGGTGGTAGCGGCGCGTCGAGCGCAGGCAGGTGCCGGAGCGTCCTGAGTCCGGGCGAGGCCAGCCCCGGACGGAGGGGGCAGGGCACTGTGGTTCACATGAAGAGAAGGGCGCAGCAGCGACAACGAAGATCGCGGCTGCGCCCTTTCGCATTCCCCCGACAGTGCTGCGTGGCGCAGTGGCGTTGATTCTCGCAAGGCGGGAATGTTGGGGTGCCGGTGGATGAGTTCCGTTGTTTCCATCAGGGAAACAGTGTATCGTTCACGCTCCAGCCCCGGGGCTCATTCTGCCGATGTGATTCCAGGATGGGCAGCTTGCCGGCGCGTGCGGCTACCCCCGGGTGGCAGGACAAGTACAGATCACTTCTGCGAAAATGGCGGACCTCAGCGCTGGATAGCGTCCGGCAGCGTCGTGCAAGGCCGACCGGGACGAGCGAATTGAACAATAAGGATAGTCACCTATGAGTTATACCGTCGATGCTGTCAGCAAGGCGATAGAGTTGTTGTTCCTGGTCGCCGAAGAGGGGGGGCACGGCGTCACCGAACTGGCCAAGCGCTCGGGCAATACCAAGGCGCGTGCGTTTCGCCTGCTGACCACGATGGAAGAGTGCGGGCTGGTACGACGCCAGTTGCCGATGGCGACCTACAGCCTGGGGTATCGCGCGCTCATTCTGGGGACAGCGGCACAGGGACAGTTGAGCCTGGTCAATGTGGCGCGCGACATCCTCGAAGATATCGGTAACGAATGCAACGAGAGTGTGCTGGTGCGGGTGCGTGACGGCATGGATACCGTCTGCGTCGCCTGGTGGGATGCCCCGCATGCGATCCGCGTGCACAGTCAGCTGGGCGATCGTCGTCCGCTTTTCGCGGGCGCTTCGGGCAAGCTGCTGCTGGCCTACGCACCACCCGAGGTGCAGGCGGAACTGCTGTCGGGCAAGCTGGAGAAGTTCACGCCCAACACCATCATCAAGCAGGGCGATCTGAAGAAGGAACTGAAAAAGATCGTCGTCGATGGCTACAGCGTCTCGCACTCGGAAAAGGCCGCCGACATGGTGGCCGTGGCGGCGCCGGTGCGCGACGCAAGCGGCAACGTGGTGGCCTCGTTGTCGATGACGGCACCCGCGACCCGCGTGCCCAAGGACAAGCTGGACAAATACGTCAAGATCATCCGTCACGCGGCAACGCGTTTCTCGATGCTGCTGGGCTACGTCGATCCCGACGCCTGAGTCGGCCGGCCACACCGCTTCTGGCGTGGCCGTGTTCTTCCATGATCCGCGCACCCGGCGGTGCGCGCCTCTGCGAGCGTGACCGGGTGCGTGCCGGTGCCGCCCGCTGCCACTGCCGCCCTTGTTCTGGCTGCCTCAGCCCCGGTCTTCGGAAATGCCTATTTCTGTGGCTTGGCCCAGGGATCCGGGCGCAATCATTCTTCCTCCTTCCTTCCTTCCTTCCTTCCTTCCTTCCTTCTTTCTTTTTTCCTCGCCTGTTAATCGCGCAACATGCGCGCCGTGCGATGGGTGCTATGCGTGCGTGATTCACCGGCGCGGTGAGGGGAGTCGCCAAGTTGGTGCTCGCACCCGCAGGGCGCACTGTTTGAATGCGTCTATTGCACCAGGAATTATCCATATTGTATCGATGAGTAAAACAAAATATTTATTAATGAAACGTTGTTGACGATGATCAGGCCTCTGTTTAATATATCGTCTATCGTTACAAAGGTTTGTACAGCGATACACTGATGATCGCCGTCAACCATATGGAAACTGGTCGCAACGGAGGGTGACGTGAGGAAATCCCTAAGTGGTCTTGCCTATCTGGGGCGGCGCAGCTTGCGCTTATGCGCGAAGTCCGGTGGCGATCTAAGGCATCGCGACAGCAGGCCTGTCCAAGCGCACCTTGCTCTATGCGATGCTGGCCAATAGGCGGGCCGCCGACATGTACAGCCCCGGGCCTGATCGGCCATGGTGCACCGCGTGCTGGCAAGTCGCAAAACGCCCTGGCGCTGGGTGTGTTGCATCGTTTCTGATTTTTACGCAGTGCCGAGGTGTCTCCTGTTGGCCAATCCCTTTGCCGGGATTGGCATTTTTTAAGGATCGCTCGACTGCGGGTATCCCAAGGTCAGCGCCCCTGTGCGGGTCGAATCTGGGATATCTTCGATAAAAACGAGAGGCGATCGTCGCAATCGCTCCAATTGTCAAACGAAGTCGATACGAGGGACAAGAAATGCTGAAGGTAGTGAGAAGCGTATTGGTGCTGGCGGCGCTAAGCATAGCCCTGCCGGGTGTCCTGTCAGGCGCACAGGCGGCCGAGCTGAAGATCGGATATAAGGCGGAAATCACGTCGGCCGACCCGCACGTGCTCAACAGTGCCAACCGCAACCTGTGGACGCACGTCTACGATACCCTGGTGGCGCAGGACGCCCAGTTGCGCCCGGTACCCGGGTTGGCGCTGTCCTGGCGCATGCTCAATCCGACCACCTGGGAATTCAAGCTGCGACCCAACGTAACATTCCACGATGGCCAGACCCTGAGCGCCGAGGACGTCAAGTACTCCATCGAGCGCGCCATGAACCTGTCCGGTCCACGAACTTTCCGCTCCTATCTGCGCGAAGTGCAGTCGATCAGCGTGACCGCGCCGTTGACTGTGCAGGTCAAGAGTCGCCATCTGAGTCCGACCCTGCCGGAAAATCTCGGCCTCATTGCCATCTTGCCGCGCTCGCTGGGCGCACGTGTCAGCGAGGAGAGTTTTGCCAGCGGCAGGTCTGCCATCGGAACCGGACCTTACCGCTTTGGCGGCTGGCTGCATGGCCAGAAGCTGATGCTCACCCGCAATCACACTTACTGGGGCACGCCAGAGCCCTGGGATAGCGTGAGTTTCGTCTTCATCCCGCGCGAGCCGGCCCGTGCTGCGGCATTGTTGTCGGGCTCGGTGGACCTGATCAACGATATCACCTTCAACATGCAAGCCTCGCTGCGGGCTTTCAAGCTGGTCTCGGTGACGTCCTATATGCTCAACTATCTGGCGCTGGACCAGTTCCGCGACCAGTCCCCCTTCGTGCGCGACAACACCGGCGCGCCGATGCAGAAAAATCCGCTGCGCGATCTCAGGGTGCGCCAGGCCTTGATGATGGCGATCAATCGCCCCGGCATCATCCGCTATCTGATGAAGAGCGACGCGACGGTTGCCGAGCAGCTGGTACCAAAGGGCTTCTTTGGTTATGACCCCGACATGACGCTACCTGGCTATGACCTGGGCAAGGCCAAGGCACTGCTGGCGCAGGCCGGTTACGCGCAAGGCTTCCAGCTGACGCTGCATTGCCCCAATAATCGCTACGTCAATGACGCCAAGCTGTGCGAGGCGATTGCCCAGCAATGGAGTCAGGCCGGGATCAATACCGAGGTGGCGACGATGCCGTATGCCGTGTTCCAGACCCGTGCGTTTGGTGGCGGCAAAAATGGCGAGCCCGAGTTCAGCGCCTTCGTGCTAGGTAATGGCGCGGTGACCGGCGATTCGCTCACGGGACTGGTCTCGTTGATCCACTCCTTCAATGGCACCAGTTCTTCCGGCGTCAGCAATTACGGACGCTACAGCAACAAGGAAGTCGATACGCTCATCGATCGCGCTGCCGCCACCGCCGACGAGACCGCGCGGGCCGAATTGCAGAAGCAGGCCAGTCGCATTGCCCTGGAGGATGGCGCGATCTTCCCGTTGCAGCATCTCAATGCCTCGTGGGCGATGAAGAAGGACCTGGTGATCAAGCCGCGTGCGGACGGCTTCACTATGGCGATGGATATCCGCGCCAAGTAAGGGCGAAGCAGGGGGCAGCTGCAAATGCAGGCAGTGAGGGGGAGGGAGTGCACATGGCGCTCCCTTTTTCTTTACTGCCGGGGCGATGGGTGCCGATGGCTTCCCCACGACCGCTGCGCTTGCTCAATGCGGGTCTGAAAGCACGTCTGGCTAGCCCCTGCGGGCGATACGGGGCTGTCAGGATAGCGCGTCCTGCGGTGCAACTTTTGTTTTGACATTGGTTCGCTTGGCAATATATAGTATCAACCAACGATACAATGTATCGATAATTGAATAGAGGCGAGATGACAGCGCCAGCCGCTGACCAGGGAACTCAGGTGGGACTATCAACAAGGGAGTGGAGCGATGTTTGAAATGCTGTTGAGGCGCGCGTTGCAGAGCGTGCTGGTGGTTTTCGTGATGTCCATCGTGGCTTTTGTCGGCATCAATCTGGTGGGCAACCCCATCTACCTGCTGGTGGCACCGGATGCGTCGATGGAAGAGATTCGCCAGGCTTCGCATGCGCTGGGCCTGGATCTGCCGATGTACCAGCAATACTTGCGCTTCCTCGGCAATGCCATTCATGGCGACCTGGGGAATTCCTTCGTCTTCAACCAGCCCGCCATCGGCCTCATCTTCGAGCGCATGCCTGCCACTTTCGAGCTTGCCGTTGCGGCCCTGCTGCTGTCGGCACTGATCGGCATTCCGCTGGGGATGTGGTCGGGGCTGCGCCCGGGTAGCCGGGTACACAAGCTGGCCATGGGTTTCTCGGTGCTGGGGGTGACGGTGCCGGTATTCTGGCTGGGGCTGATCCTGATCCTGGTGTTCTCGGTCAACCTTGGCTGGCTGCCTTCGGGCGGACGCGGTCCGACGACTTCCCTGCTCGGCGTGCAGGTGAGTTTCCTGAGCCGGGAAGGCTTGCAGTACATCGTGCTGCCGGCCTGTACGCTGGCGCTGCACAACATCGCACTGGTCATGCGCATGACTGAAGCCGGTACGCGCGAAGTGGCCCTCCAGGAGTATGTCAAGTTTGCGCGTGCCAAGGGCGTGGGGCCGGTACGGTTGATGATGCGGCATATCGCCCCCAATGTGATGATCCCTATCGTGACCGTGATGGGTATTGAATTCGGTCACCTGATCGCCTTTTCCCTGATCACCGAAACCATTTTTGCCTGGCCCGGCATGGGCAAGCTCATCATCGATTCGGTGCTGCAGCTGGACCGCCCGGTGGTGGTGGCTTACCTGATGGTGGTGCTGCTGCTGTATGTGGTGATCAATTTCGTGGTGGACGTGCTGTATCTGATCCTGGACCCGCGCCTGCGGACCAAGTCGGCGTGACAGACCCTGAACAGAGGCAAGAACAATGATGATGAATGAAATCAAACCGGCCGATGTGACGCCGGCCGGCACGTCCCAGGACGTCGTGGCCTCGGAATCTCCCTGGCGCATCCTGGCGCGACGCTACTTCAAGAGCCGTGTCGGTACGGTCGCGATCCTGCTGCTGGCCATCCTGATCGTGGCGGCCATCGCCGCGCCACTGATTGCACCGCAGGATCCTTATGACCTGGCCAAGGTCTCCATCCTCGAAGCCGAACGCAGCCCCGGGACCCTGAGCACCGACCAGAACATGCACTACCTGCTGGGAACCGATGGCGCCGGTCGCGACATGCTCAGCGCCATTCTGTACGGCCTGCGCATCAGCCTGGGGATCGGCATGACGAGCGCGCTGGTGGCGCTCGCACTGGGCACCAGCCTGGGCCTGAGCGCGGCCTACTTCGGTGGCAAGGTCGATGCCCTGCTCATGCGCATCGTCGACGTGCAGTTGAGCCTGCCCACGATTCTGGTGGCGCTGGTGCTGCTGGCCGTGCTGGGGCAGGGGGTGGACAAGACCCTGATGGCACTGGTGCTGGTGCAGTGGGCCATCTTTGCCCGCAACGTGCGCGGAGCGGCACTGGTCGAACGCGGCAAGGATTACATCGAGGCTGCGCTGGGCCAGGGCTTGCCGGCGCGCCGCATCATGTTTCGTCACGTGCTGCCCAATTGCGTGGCACCCCTGATCGTCACCACCACCAACCAGATAGCCAACGCCATCACGCTGGAGGCCACCATGAGTTTCCTGGGTATCGGCCTGCCACAGACCAAGCCATCGCTGGGATTGCTGATTTCCAATGGCTTCGACTACATGCTGTCGAACCAGTACTGGATCAGCGTGTTCCCAGGCCTGGCGCTGGTCCTGCTGGTCATGTCGGTGAGCCTGGTCGGCGACCAGTTGCGCGTGGTACTCAACCCCAAGCTGGACGCATAAGGAGAAGACATGGCTCTGCTGGAAGTCAGGAATCTGGTCACGCAATTTCACACGGAAGCGGGCGTGGCCAAGGCGCTGGACGATGTCTCGTTCACGCTGGAGCGCGGCAAGGTATTGGGCATCGTCGGTGAATCGGGATCGGGGAAATCGGTCACGGCGTTTTCGCTGATGAACCTCATCGAAGCCCCCGGCCGCATTGCCGGCGGCGAGATCATCTTCAACGGCGAGAACCTGCGCGAGGCCAGCGCCAGGCGCTGGAGCCAGTTGCGGGGCGATCGCATGGCGATGGTGTTCCAGGATCCGATGATGTCGTTGAACCCGGTCATGCGCATCGGTGCGCAGCTCGGCGAAACGATTGCGATCCATCGCAAGGCCTCGCGCAAGGAAATCGATACGCGTGTCTGTGACGCGCTCAAGCGCGTGGGCATCCCCGCGCCGCAGGAGCGCATGCGGGTGTTCCCGCACGAGATGTCCGGTGGCATGCGGCAACGCGTGGCCATTGCCAATGCCATCATCAACCAGCCGGACCTGATCATCGCCGATGAGCCGACCACCGCACTGGATGTCACCATCCAGGCGCAGATCCTCTACGAGATGAAGCAGCTGGCGCGGGAGAGCGGCACGGCACTGATCTGGATCACGCACGATATCAGCGTGGTGAAGGACCTGGCCGACGACCTGTGCGTGATGTATGCCGGTCGCATCATCGAGCGCGGCCCGGTGGAGCAGGTGATCAGGCATCCACTGCATCCCTACACCCGGGGGTTGATCGATTGGGGGTGCGGACAAAATCTTGGACTACCTTGGAGGTAGTTCATGTATTCATACGAAGACCGAATCAAAGCGGTCAAGCTCTATATCAAGCTGGGAAAG
>QFZN01012922.1_pt1 | contig 25059 bp, 16 predicted proteins | sample 1740101 | NCBI WGS metagenome assembly QFZN01 (sample SAMN09210849, study PRJNA391713) | Ciliate metagenome, whole genome shotgun sequencing project. | isolation source: combination of 50 Heterometopus sp. ciliate cells from an enrichment culture... | host: Heterometopus sp. ...
ACCCCTCCGCAAACGAAACAGGGATGAGCGAATTTCAGTGAAAGTCCCAAAGACAATCTGCAGTCGCGACTTAAAACAAACAACATCAGCAAAAACATCTCATGAACGACTCGCAGGCAGAGCCCTTGCGTAACCAGTCGCTGCTTAACGCATCACTGGCTGCGCCGCCCCTCTCCAGCCTCCTCACCGCAGCCCACAGCCACGCCCTTCCCCCAGCCGCACCCAAAGCGAACACTAAATCTCTCTGGCTGCTCGCCCTCTCGCTCCGGAAGAAGCGCGAGCTGGACCACATCCGAGAGCAACGCGACCTAGACATCGAGAGACAGAACGGGGTGCTCGAGAGGCTGGACGTGGGCACAGCGATTGTGGGCCTGATAGGACTGGCATTGGCAATCGCTGAGTGCGAGACCTTCGCCGCAGGAGGGGTGCATCAGGCCATGGAACATACAGAGGTTCCAACAGGGTGCCAGGTGCTGAGATGGATTGTGAGTGCGACCACAGCGCCGCTGGTTGTGGCGATGCTATGGCGGGCCTGGGTGGCCTTTGGCTACGGGCTCCTGTTGTCCCCCATCGATTATCCTTCTTCGGCCTCAGCCTCACCCAAGTTCCTTAAGAGCAGCGAACTCAGATGGGGAATCTTCGAGGCAGTGATCGACCTGCTCCATTGCCCGCCGTCGCTCACCGGCACCGTGAGAATCTACTGCTCGCTCCGCGATGTCGTCCCCGTCCGAATGCCGATCGACTCTATACTTACAGTGATGATGCTCCTTCGCGTCTACCTCTTCTTCCGCCTGCTGGCCCACCTGGCGCAATTCCGCCATCTCAATCATGGAGAGCGCACTGCACTCGACAGTTATCTCCGAAAGGACAGAGTGTCTCGGGAAGTGTTCGAGCTCAAGGCCTTCTATGCGAAAAACCCGTTTCGCTCGTTGGTGGCCATGCTCGTCCTTGTGGCGGTGGTTTTTGGCTACGCAATTCGTGCCTTCGAACGGCCGCTCTATCCTGACTCCGGGCTCGAGGTCACCGATGGTTCCTACCAGGACTATTCGAACGTGTGGAACGGCATCTGGCTAACATTCGTCTCCATGTCGACGGTGGGCTACGGCGACCTGTTCCCGCGGACACACATTGGCCGGGGTCTGTGCATAGCAGCAGTGCTGATCGGAATCACGCTATTCAGTCTGCTGACGGTCGCCATGGGCACGTATCTCACCTTCACCCAGCCCGAAAGTATCGCGGATTCCATGATACGGAACTGCGAATATCGGAAGCGGTACCGCCTGCGGGTGGTCCAGTACCTGCAGCGACAACTGTGGATATTCAGAGTCCGCACCATGAAGATCTACGTTAGACGGGAGGTGTACCAGGCGAAGCTGCAGGAGCAAAGAAAATGCATGAAGGAATTGATTGGTCTTCAGCGGGCCGAACGTGCTCCGCATTATCAGGCCGACGAGGCTATTAAGAGAAAGGAGTGGCTACTGAACGAGCTGGACGAGAAGCGGAAGAGCTACAAATGCTGCGTCGGACTTTTCTCCAGCGTATGCGGTACGATTTACACTCGATTCTACTTTTCCTAGAACTGCGCAAACAGCTTCTGCGCGTAAGGGACACAGTGAACTTCTCTATCCGCCCCGACACAAGCTGCGAAGTTGTGATGACTGCGGGAAGACACGAGAGCATGCGATACGCACAAGGAGAACGGTCAGAAGCCGACGCGGGGTGCCAGATGGGCGGCGGGGCGGTATGGAAGAGGGCGAGATCGGGGTCTGAGTTGGCGCCGGTGGAAGGGAGCATAAAGGCGGCCACGTCTGGGCCGTGTTCGGTATCAGAATCGATAGGCAGGGCGCACTCATGCGGTTACTAGTATGTATATCAAAATTTTGTGCGACGAGTGGGCGAGAGCGAACACGCGATTCAAGCAGCAAAAGTAGATCTAAACGAGGAGGAGGATGCGATGGAATACTAAATCCACGTAATAAAACTAGATAACGAATAGCTGTAACAATGCTAAACTTTAATATATTTAGTTTAGCAACAGAGATGGAACAGTCGCAGCAGCACCAGAGACCGCGAAGGAAACTGTCGGAGGCGACCGCGCTGGCCACATCTTTTGCGGTAACTTCGTTCTGACCCTCAGGCACCCTTCGAGCTCAGCCGCTCCATGGTCCGCTACGACCTCCTCCAGGACCTCCACTACTGGCACGACGAGCTCTTTGACTTCAAGGCTGTGTCTTCTACCTCCGGCCACCTTCGTCTCGACGACACCGACCACTGTACTTTTGGTCTCTTACACTTGCGCCATAGTCCTGTTCGCGGCCACGGCGAAGAACTCGGTGTTCACGCTTCACATCACAAAGAAGGACAAGAAGCTACATCTCGAGGAGAACTCCATACCATTCCTAGACCCCTCGCCCGTCGCCATCGAGATCCACAATGGGCTCATGGGCGTGGGATTGCTGAACGGCGGTGTGGAAGTCTTTGATCCTTTCCTCATGCGAGCCGACATATTGAAGTTCAACTCTGTCGACTCCTCTGCGGGTCACAAGGCGATCCCCGTCGCAATCATCCGCTTCGTTCCTGGGAAGAACGAGATAGCAGTGGTCTTTGAGGATTCGGCCGTTCATATATTCAAGGTCCGCGCCTCGCGCTCCGCCGCCGTCCTTCCCATTATTGACAAGATGCGACAGGTTGAGAAGCTCAAGGGAATTCCGCTCCCGGAAACCGACAGAGCTGCCTTCGCCGATTCCGAGACAGTCAAATTCGTGCTCAACCTCAATAATGACCCACTGCGCGACTTCGCGGCGGCGTTTTCGGACTACGACGTGAACCCGGGGTCGGTGTGGAAGTTCTTCGCGCCCGTCCGCGAGCTGCGGTTCCACCCGGTTTCTCCCAGCCAACAGTTCGCGCTCGCCCTCGACGACCCCTTCCTCCGCGTCTTTAACTACTCCGAACGACGCATCGAGTGCGTGCACAGGAGCTACTACGGCAACGTCCTCTGTCTGGATTACTCGGAGGACGGAAGACTCCTGGCGGCGGGTTGCGAGGACGACACTATCACTGTCTATGACACCTCGACCCACGAGCCGCTGTGCCGCTGCCTTGGTCACAGGTCCTTCATATCCTCGGTGCGGTTTGACGCGACGTACGATGCAGAGCTCAATGCTGGGGGCGGGACCGAGGAGCCCAGCACGAAGGAGTCGGAGAAGGGAGTGGAGAACATAAGGCAGAACTACAAGCTGTTGACTGAGTCCGAATTGCTATCCGCGGTGCGCACCGCCCACGCCCCTCCGCCGAAGGACCGGCACCCGCACGAATCCTCCGCGCGCAACCTGTACCGCCTTGTCAGCACCGGCCACGACGGCATGCTCAGTCTCTGGGACATCGACGTCGGCCGTGCCACCGGTCACAACACATTCCAGCGTAACAAGCAGCAGCAACGACGCCGAGCCTCCTCTGTGCTTGTTGCCCCCGCCGCCGCCGCCGCCGCCGCCGTCGCCGCCGCTACTGAGGAGCGGAAGTCCCCCGAATCCAAGTCGGCGGCTGCTGTGACAACGTATAAAGACTACCCGAGCCTGGGATGGATCTGCAGCGTGGGCCCGATAGTGAACGAGCGAGTCCACGGAAACCCAATCATGCGCATGGAGACCGTCATGTCTTACATCTTCACCATTTCGCAGAGCGGCAACTTCCGGCTGTTCTGTCCCAGTGTCAGTGCACAGGGGGTGCTCATGGAGGAACAGATCGAGGAAGATATTGAGGACGAGAATTCGCAGCTGGACGTGAAGCAGTCGAGTTTCAGGACGAAGAAGGACCTTGACGGGTACTTCAGCGCGAACAAGACCATGACCAGCGCCAGTTCTGGGCCCAAGGTGTAATATCGTGTGTCTGCGACGATAGTATTGTGTTGTTATATCTCCTTTCCCTTTAACTCGCCTTCGTTCGTCTATCCCGGTCGACTAGAGCAGCCGCAGTGAGACCTTCAAATTTGAATACGAAAACTGACGCCTCCCTCCCACAAATAAAAATATAACAGCGAATCCAGAAAAGATGAAGAGCCAGAAGCAGCTGGAGAAGGAACTCGAGGAGAAGGACAAGGCGCTGCAGTACCTTCGTCTCAAGTACGAGGAGGACACCGGCAAGCGCATCGACCTCCCGGTCACCTGGACCGCCTTCCTCAGTACATTTTCTCCTCCCCACTGTAGACGAGGGCGGCCAGAACAAAAGCCCGGCGAAGAAGGACGAGGTGGTGGAAGGGAACAACACGAAGTATGCCCTAGAGGACGACAAGGGCGAGGCCGACACTTTTACCGCCCGTGTCCACGAGCTTCGTCTTCCTCAGAACCCATACCAGAAGAAGGGCGGCAGCAAGACCGGCGGCTCATCCACAGCCTCCAGTGCGAAGGCTACCAAGGCCATGATGCGTCAACGTATTCTCCTGTTGAGCTATTTTCATAGTGAAGGAGTCGGCGAAGAAGCAGGCAGAACTGCGGTGCTACCTGCTGGAGAGCATCGAGATTGTGGGCTACGAGAAAAAGGTTTTGCCTGTGACATAACACACTGGTAGGGATTCAGCAAGTCAGGTCTGCAGGAGCTCATGAAGGGCATCTCCAACCTGATGAGCATTCGCAAGGTCGTGCTGAGAGAGGATGGGATCGGGGACGACTGTGCGACGGAGCTAGTGGAGTTGGTGCAGAATCCCAGGGCCCGGTACCTCGATCTGTCCGGGAACAAGATTGGCAAGGCTGCAGCCACCTCGCTCGCCCAGGCTTTGGGCGCAACCACTCATCTGGTCTGGCTCGAGTACGACTTTGATAAGGGTTACGTATTTGTATAGCGTGAGCGCAAACGACTTCAGTGCGGACTACGCGGCGTCGCGGGCGATGATCGCAGCGCTGAAAAGTCACGGCTCGCTGCTGCACCTCGGCTTCACTGTCAACGACCGGTCCTCCGAGGTCCTGTTCTCCACTCTCTTTGTATTCGGAGGATCGCTACCCACGATAATATAGCCAAGGGGGAGCACGGAGCGGAGCATAAACTCGCTGAACCTGAGGAACTCGAAGTTCTCCGCACGGGCCTTCGCTTCGCTGGTCCAGCTGCTTTCCCCGCCCAGGCCGAGGGCCGTGGAGATATACCACATCACCGGTATGCATACACGATAACGTCGCACTAGGACTGAGCTTCAGACATTGCTTTCTGGACACGGACATGATCGACAAGCTGGCCAAGGCGCTGCAGCTCAACCGCACTCTAGTGAGGCTGGACCTGTCATGCAACGGGCTGAAGTGCGAGCAGGGCGTGGCGATGATGCAGGCTCTGCGCAACAACATCACGCTGGTCTTCCTCGACCTCAGCAACAACTATCTCAAGGACAAATTCGCGTTCGAGCTCGCGGGCGCGCTCCGTTCCAATCGTGTGCTCTACGAGGTCAGCGTGGCCAATAACCAGATCACCGAAAAGGGCGGCTGTGCACTTCGCGACGTCCTGGTTCAGTACAACGAGACTCTAGCCTCTCTTGGAGACCTTCAACTGTAAGCGTGGCACCAGAAGCCCGAGTAGGAGCCTGAACATGGGGATAAGACTGAAGGAGGAGATCAGACAGTGCCTGATAATCAACGCGCTGCCCAAGGAGCTGAAGAAGGAGCGACTGGAGCAAACTGGCTCCGACATCACTCGTGCAAAGGGGGACAAGACACAGACGAGCAAGGTGAGTGGAGGATGAACCAATCGGTAGAACGTGGACGCGGAGTCGCTGAGCAAGCTGAAGGAGCTCGAATACGTGGTGCTGGGCAAGTCTATCTACCGCGATGACGACGACCGCGACGTCTGGCGCATCTATTAATCGCTCCTATATATCCTGATCATGCTAAAACTATGTGTCGGCTTGCTCGTCGGTGAAATAGTGGGATAGATTCGGCATGGACACGACGTAGGCAGGAATGCTGGGAAGGCACAATGGGTGAGATTCGGTTCATTAGAATAATAATGGACAACGCGCGTATAATGCCTCCACGTGTGCCTGCGCAGTATATATTCGGTCGCAGAATTGTTCTTCATAATAATATATAAATCGAATTCACGATGAAGATTTCAGACGCCTCTGTAGAGGAACGCATGGCCTTCGCCCAGAAGGTCTACGGAATCGTCGGCTCCCAGCTCTTCATGACAGCCTTAATGTGCGGCCTGGCTCTCAAAAGCGCGGCCTTCTTCGCAATCCTGGCCCAGCCCGCTCTGATCGCCCTGAGCGTGGTAGGGCTGCTGGTGATAACTTGCATGCTGGTCTGCAGCAAGTCGATGCGCTCGACCGTCCCCCGTAACTACGGCCTCCTGTTCCTGTTCACCATCTTTGAGGGACATTCGGTCGCAATCTCGTGCGCCCTCTATGACTCCGACGTGGTTGCTATGGCCCTCGTCCTTACCGCTGGAATTTTCCTGATCGTCACCGGATATGCCCTAACCACCAAGAAGGACTTCACCGTCGCCTGGCAGGTGATCATGACCCTGGCTCTGGCCTCGCTCTTCATTGGAATCGTGAGGATCTTCTACAACTCGACGGGCATGGAGCTGCTGAGCTGCTTTGTGGGCATTCTGGCGGGCTGCTACTACATCCTGTACGACACTCAGATGATCTTCGGAGGACAGAGACACGCATTCGAGATCGACGACTACATTCTGGCCGCGCTTAACATATACCTGGACATCATAGTCCTCTTTGCCAGACTGCTGGGGTTCCTGCAGAAGCTGAAGGACGAGAACAAGAAGAGCAAGAAGTAACTGCTAAGTTTCGCTCACATCCCATCTTTCTCATTGGCCAAAGTTGCTGCCATGCATTGTCGTCACGAATAAATATTAGAATTCATGCATTGCATGGGCGTTCATCAGTATGTATAAGGCAGCGAGCCGTATTGACGTCATATTAGTCATTTATTAGATAGATATATGCAGTGGGCGTCGCATCGGCTGATTAGTTACGACTGGAGCTTGTTGGTGAAGAGGCTCTGCTGGCTCAGGAACTTCTTTATGCTCGCTATGTTCTTGCACACCTCGTACGGTATCAATGTCAGCATCGTCTTTGTTCTCCATATCTACACAATATATATCAGCACGCAGGTTACCTCCTCGTTGAGCTTGTTGACGAAGGGCGTCCAGAGAGCGAGGAAGGCGATGAGGAAGATGATGATGAAGCAGATGAACAGGATGATCCGCTTCGTGACCTCAGTGTCATGCTGCGAGGTGTAGCTCGACACTAGCGAGTCCACTAGATAGCGCATGGCCACGTCGATAACCTGGAAGATCGTCGTCTCCATGTTCTTCATCGCTATTGTGTTCAGGAAGCTAGAGGTCATGGTCGCATTGACGATGGTCTGGTTGGTCGAGCTCGCTATGGCCGACTTGTACGCAGTGAGCTGTTCGCGCAGCTGCTCGATGTATTGGACGATGACTGGGTGAAGTCCCTCGGCCAGCGTCCCATCGAGGAACGTGCTGCATGTGCCGAAGGTGAAATTGAACTGCGAGCCGTAGTCGCACAGACTGCTCCTCATCACTCCTATAAACGTGTCCTGGTAGTCCCCCGTGAAACTCTGCTGGTAGTCATTGTGGCTGTTCTGCACTTCGCTAGCAATGCCGTACATGTTCGATATCTCCTGCGATGCCAGATAGCTGAAGGTCTGGTCCTCAGTGTACATGAGGAGACGGCGGTTGCCGATGAGGTTCTGGTAGATACTGAAGGAAGCCGCAGTCTCGGCCTGTATCCCCGTGGTGGCGTTGAGCTCGCGGGCGTATTTCGCGATGTTCTTGAGGAACAGGTAGCCGTACGCGAAGTTGTACGAGAAATAGGCAGCGACGATGAGGATGGCGAAGAGGAACTGCAGGTAGAAGGTGGTGTTGGTCGTGGTGTTATTCTTGAACTTGCGCTTGTGCCGTCCGGTTCGGTTGTTATCAGGAGTCTCGGCGGCGGCGTCGATAACCATGCCGTTGTTTCCGACGAGCATTTCGCCTTCGCTGGACATGATGTCGTCCACGTTCTCGTCGTTCGACCGTGCCACGAACTTCTCGCACTTCTTTTCCAGAACTTTGACGCTGTTCTGGGGAATGTCGAAGAAGAGGCTGAGGACGTCGAGTCGGGTGCAGGACACGCTGGCCACCACGGGGAACAGGAAGGTCACGCTCAGAACGCTGACCAGCAGCGCCACTGCGTAGAGAACGTACACGATCACCTGCTTGTTGGTCCCTCGGTCCTTCAGCTCTTTCACGAACAGGTCCGCCGACCTCGCCATCTTTGTGTAAAGATCGGCGAAGGCGTTGTAGAGCACGAAGTCGATGTCGTCGTTTCCGACCGCGTAGTTAGCATTGGAGGAGAAGGACTGGATGGTGAACGCCTCCGATGCGAGCTGCTGTATGGCTTCAGTCAGAGTGTAAGTTTTTATTGTGCTCTGCTGCTGCGAGGAGTTCTTGTAGTACAGGTTCACGCATTTGTCAGTGTAAAGCTTGGAGTTCTCGCTGCTCAGCGACAGGGTGCTCAGGGTGATTTTGTTCTGCACGTCGTAGTACTCGTTGAGCGCAGTACTGATGTTACTTTTGGCCAGGGTCAGGTATGCGCTGGCGTTCTCTGTGACCCGCGGGTTGGCCGTCCGCACCATCAGCACCATCTTGTTTATGTAGAAGGCAAGCTTCATCTGGATCGAGATCCGCATTCGGCTGTACTTCACCATGTTGATGTTGTCGCCGATGTCGTTGAATTCTGTCAGGATCAGTCCGAACTCGGTGGAGGCCAGAGCAACGATCGCCAGCACGATTATGTAGCCGGTCTTCTTGAGCTTGTTGATCGAGGAGGGGACGGACTTCTCGTTGAGAGCGGCGTTGAACGCCTTCTTCGACTTCAGACTATTCTGGAAGATGTCATCCTTCTTGTCCTCAGATTTGCCCTCGTGACGCTTGGCATCCTCCTGCTCCTGGTCCTCCTCCAGCTGCTTCTCTATCAGCCTGCACTTCACTCCTTCAATGTAGACCTCGTCGCCATCGACCAGCCGCTTGGTCTTGATGCCGTCGCCGTAGGCCTTGCGCTTGAGGAGGGACTGCTGCATCCTGGTAACGTCGTCGACCGGGGCGATCACTGAGGAGATCATGCTGGTGTCCAGTCTATTCTGCTGTGTGGTGTCGTCCGACTTCGCTGGCGACGCGCTGCTGTGCGACCGGTCCCTCATGATATTCACATACGCGCTCGTTTCATCGGCGATGCGTTTCTGCGCGTCGTCCAGACAGTCCTGCTGGATGTACTTCATTTCGATGGGGTCGAAGGCGAACTGGACGTTGGGGTACTTGGGCAGCTTCTCCACCTTCGACGCAAACGCGAAGTCCTTCCCCTCGTCCGCGGGCTCCAGTCGCACCACGTATCCTGAGACCTCGCCCATCAGCACGATCTCGCTGATAACACAGGTGAGGTGGAGGACGTCCTTTGACGCCTTGACACGGAGCTTCTTGGCGGGGGACTCCACATGCTGCACACTCTCGCTGATAATCTCGCTCTTCTGCAGATGGCTCGCCGACTGCTGCTCATTATCCTCTTCCAGCGTCGCATCAGGAAGGAAGAAGTCGAGCAGCCCTCCCGACTTCGACGCGCTGTACTGCGACATCACGTTCTTGTCCTGTGTGCTCGGCGCCAGCGTCTGGAAGGAGACACGCGAGTTCTTGAGCAGCCGGCTGGTCAGCTTCAGCGTGCTGATGCACCGCGAGGAAACCGCCACCACGTCTTGCTGCTCGTTCAGCAGCAGGTAGCACACGCTCAGACCCTTCTTCTCCAGCTTCATTGTTGCCACAAATAGCGTGCCGTGGGTCACCGAACTCATCATTCGGGCCTGCAGGAAGAGGGGCATCAGGTAGCCGGACTTGTGCCGGGCCAAGATAAAGATGTCCTTGGCGCCTGCGGTCGTGGTGTCCTCGTTGCTGTTTATGCAACGCTGAAGGATCTTGTCGTGGACGCGGGCGTACATGTCGGGCATGAGGGAGGAGATCTTGCGGCCGCTGAGCTCGGCCTTGGTGTAGCCGAAGATGCGGCACACGGCCATGTTGAACTGCAGGATTTCGCCCAGCTTCCCCTGCTCCCCGCTGGCCACCATACACGGCGTCCCGTCGGCCCCTCCCATCGCGGCACACATATCGCCCATGCCCATGAGCTCGGTGGCGTCGAGCGAGTTGGGGTTGTAGTTCTGCCGGGCGATAGCAGTTTCTTTGGCTCGGGAGAGAAGTTCGCCGCCGGCCTCCGCGTCGTTGAGGATTTCGATCAAGAAGTCTGCGTATATCTTCAGAGCCTTCGGCGCGTTTGAGTTCACCTTGATGAGCTTGGCCCAGTAGTCCTCGACCTGGACGATGGCGCCGTGGATCTTTGAGCCCGTCTTATCGAGTTTGCCGAGGTCAGGCTCGGGCTCCAGCACTTCTAGCCAGAACTCCATATGTAGCAGCGCCGTCCGCTCTATCGCCTCCTTGAACTGTCTCAAATAGTTGTCGTAGGCAATAGCAGAGATCGCGTCGAGCTGTCCGCCCTGGTTGTCAGCCTGCACGTCGGCCATCTCGTCCTCGATCATCTTGCGGTACCGGTAAATGACGAACTGCTCGTCAAACGGCGGGTGACCCTTCTCTGCTGCCAGCAGCTCGTTGATAGCCAGACTGCGGTTGCCCATGCGTTCCTTGAGGAAGAAGGAGTAGGCGATGCGGAGAGAGGTGCAGCTGGGGAATTTTGCTATGCCCTGGAGGAAGAGCAGGTTTGCGAACCGCATCAACAGCACGAAGTTCTCTGCCGCCGCCTTCGACTGCTTCTTCTTCTTGTCCTTGATTATCGACGTAATGTTGTTGATATAGACCTTGAGAGGGCAGTTGGGGAGACTGCACTTCTCTTCATGGTTGTAGATGTAGCCCTTGAGCTGGACCGACACGTCCCGACTCATCTCCTTCCGCTGTATGAACGAAATGTAGTAACGGACCTTGTTGTACCACAGTTCGCCGTTGTCGTAGTCATCGATGTTCTTGAGCAGCATGTCACGTCTGGGGTCGCTCCCCGTCAACATCAGGAGTATCACCAGCGGCAGACCCATGAGAAAGATCTGCAGTCCGCCGTCGAAGTTTTCCTTCTCCAATAACATCACCACCACTAGCATCGCCGTCGCCCACAGGAAGACACCGTTGTTGATGTCGGCCACCACGTTCACCAGGTCGTTGTAGTACGGTCTGTCCGCCCTCTGCTTTATATGCAGCACGACGCCGCCGATGATGAGGACCACGATGTTGACCCATCGATAGTCGTCCCCCAACAGCAGCGCAGACAGCAGGTTGCACAAGGTCTTGAAGAGCATGCTCCAGAAGTCGTTGCGGGCGTTAGCCCGAGCCGAGGGGTCGCTTGAGCTGATCTTGGTCTCGAAGAAGCACAGCACGACCACCAGACATATCACCACGAAGAGCACGAACGCGACTATGCCGGCGACGCCATGGAGAATGTGGAGGTCCTTCCAGCACGTGGTCCCGGCGAAGGCGTAGTGTCGTGAGACTCCGTCGGTTCCGTCCTCGCACTTAAACATCGACGAGTAAAGATCTAGGGCGGTTAGAGCGAGAGGAGTACCGATGAAGGGGTAGAAGAGGACGGTTATGCTGAGACTGCAGACGGCACGAAGGATGTGGAAGGGCCACATGACGGTGAACTGCTTGTGCGAGAAGAGGTATGCCGCGTAGCCCATGATCGCCACCGTCATTGCGAGCAGGAACACTCCAACGTAAAAGATGATTAAGTAGGCGGCCCACGTTAAGAGCGAGCACCAGTAGCTGATGAGGAAGAGCTTGAAGAAGCCCTTGAAATAGATGGCAAAGTCGCCATTCTTCCACGGGTAGTTGATGTCGTCGTTGAACGGCAACACAAGAATCTCTATCTCGCAGACCACCATTATGATAGTAACTTTCCAGAAGGTGGTTTCCTCGTCCTTGAGCATGAGGAAGAGGACGCCAGAGATCGTCTGCTTGAGTTCTTGCTCAAAGCGCTCGAAGGCGGACTTCTCGGCCTCGTCCTCCTTGTTCTTCATATGCAAGAGTTGGTCCTTCTGTGCCATCTCTCTTAATTCAAAGAAATAATAATCAATTATCTGGGTCAGCAATAAATAATAGGCGTTGGATACACCAATTATTCTCCAGCAAAAACATTAGAGAACCACACCAACCCTTCTTGGCCGTTTCATGGTGGCCGCTGCCGTCTTGCCAGAGAGCGACGGGCAATCCGAAGCCCGGACGCAGCCAGCCCGCCACGGATATACTCCGCCGTCTCAGACGTAATATAATTTATAAGTTGAATAAACAAGCGCGACAGGGCGCCGCTGTGGTACGGAAATTGAATATTATTGCTATTTATATTCTTATTTCTGTGACGCTGCCAAGGAGCTTCGGAAGACGGAAATTATATTTACACTATTAGCCGACCACTTGTTCTCGAGCCAGATCATAGACACATAAATAATCAAGTATTATTAAAAAAGTATTAAATCGGCCGTAGCAATGGCGCACAAGGACCAGATAATGATGCTGAAGGCGAAAGATACCGAGTCCGAGAGGTCGGCGTTCGAAAGATTCGAGCACGAACTCAAGAACACGATATTCGGTGTCACTTTCATCATGCTCAAGACCGAACTCGAGTCCACTTGGCAATTGCTGGCAATATTGTTCATACAGGCGTGCCAGCTGTTCAGCCTGGTGTTCAACCCGTCAGTCGACTTCCCCTGGCGCGGCTACATTGTGAGCACCTACTTCCAGGACTTCCTCCAAGCCTTCCAGATCGCCTACTGGTGCACCTTTATCAAGTGGGTTCCCTACCTCATCATATTCTATACCGCCATCGGCATTGTCGTCCTCATTGTCATAGACATCTTCTACGCGGTCTACACCTTCACCAACAAGAAGATAGCGGCGATGTGGCCGTTGCGACTGTTGCGATACGCGCTCTTCCTCCTGGTCACGATCTTCTTCATGCCCTTCGCCTGTATTCCAATACTCATGTTCACCCCTTCCCTAGACCTGTTCCTGTCAATGACGCAATGCAAGTATGTGAACGGAACGCTGGTGCATTACACGTTCGAGGACGTCGCCTGCTGGAAGGACCTGCACATCCTTCACGCCATCCTCGGAATCGTTGCATGTGCGGTTTTCGTCGGCATATCGCTCGTGGTCGTCCTCACGCTGTTCGAGACCAAGGCCGTCTCCAACGACCCTGCCGCGAGAATCCACTCCCGGAATGACTTCTGGGAGAACGCCTTCAAGTTTGTTGGCATCCTCCTAACAACGTTCTTCACACAGGACGAGTACCGCTGGGTGATCACACTATACATGCTTGGCGGGTCAGCTCTGCTGTTCTTTAAGGCCAGGAACGAGAAGCCGTATTACCAGGAGATGATGAACAAGATCACGGATGTCATAAACGGGCTCTTCGTGTGGGCCTGCGTCTGTCTCGTCATTGTGATGATAAGCGACAGCTCAGATTTCAACGGCGGGATGCAGGCATTCATCATGGCCGTTCCCATGATCGGCGTCATCGTAGTGACGAAGACCAGCAGACGATACTACATATTGCTCAAGGTGATCGACGACTTCGACAATCCGGATGAGTGGTTCCTCAAGATCCGGTACTACATAGAATTGGTGCAGCACAAGGAGGTGAGCAGGGAGGCGGCAGTGCAGCTGAACGGGTTCATATTCCACCATGAGGAGTCGTGCAACAACGTCAACTGTCCCATCAAGTCCTACACCAATGGCCTGCTCCAAAGTCTCAAGGACAAGAAGAAGAAGCAGCAGAAGTCCAGCACTGAGAGCTTCAGTCTTCTCATGAGCTATGCGAAGCAGCTGTTCGCGATCGGCGTGGCAAAGTTCCCGACGAATAGCTCGCTGCATATCGCGTACGCGCTGTTCATGAAGGACCGGCTCAACGACAAGTCGACTGCGATCAGCGAGTTCACCGCGGCCGAGAAGAGCAACCCCCAGTTTGACGAGCAGTTCCTCATATATCGGTACAGAAGGATGCTGGAGGACGAGACGATGGAGGTGAACGAGGGCGGGGCGGCGTCCATGGACGTGGTGACCATGCTGGCCTACGAGAACTGTCTTCAGCAGTGCAAGGAGGCGATCGAGAAGGCCGCGTACCTGCACATGGAGTTCTGGCTGGAACTGCTCGAGCCCGAGCCGGATCTGGGCAAGCTCGATGCGACCGGCATCAGGATCAGCTCCACGATAGCCGCGGTCCAGGAGCACTGGGGCAAAGTTCGCAAGATTAATCCAAATGTGCCCAAGGCACTGAAGCTCTATGCAGACTACCTCATCGAGATCCTCAATGACACCGAAGAGGGCACGGAGCTGCTCGCCAAGGCAAAGGACAACGAGGTCTCCAAGAACAATTATCTATCGAATGTCGTGGGGGACGCAGCCACACTGGGAATGGGTGACATCTGTGCCACGATGGGCGGAGCCGACGGGACGCCATGCATGGTTGCCAGCGGAGAACAAGGGAAGCTGGGGGAGATATTGCAGTTCAACATGAGCGCGTGCCGACTGTTCGGTTACACGAAACTCGAGCTGCTCGGAAAGAAGGTGAACATGCTCATGCCCGATCTATATGCCAAAACGCACGACGCGGTCCTTCAGCACGGCATCGAAAACGTCGAGGCCCTCGGACTGAACAGCAGCAAGTCCGAGAAGTTCGTCCTGGGGAGACACAAGTCGGGATACCTGTTGCCGCTCCCACTGCAGGCGCGAGTCGTCATTTCGATCAACCAGGGCGTGTTCTTCGTGGCCACCTTCAAGAGCGACCGCAAAGGACTCAACGTGACCTACTTGCTCCTGAACGAGCAGCAGGATATCGTCGGGGTCAGTTCTCGCGCCATCGAGTCCCTCAATCTTAACAACCACATTCTCAGGAACTACAGAGTGTCGATACAGACGCTGGCACCGAGCATACAGGACAAGACCATGGCGACACAGTATCAGTCGAAGAATGGGGGAAACATCGAGTTCTTCAAGCCGGATCTCTCTGGAGAACAGCAGAACGGTGCCGTCACGACTCTCTCCAAGGTCGGAGAGAGCGCAGTCCAGGCCGAGGCTCCCGGGAAGAAGCTGCGCATCAAGGCCTCCAAGAAGAGCGTAAAAATGAACTGCATGATGACAGAGGTGTCGTACGCGGGCCACGCAAACGGGTACATAATCCGCCTCGAGCAGATCGAAGACATGAAGGTGTCGCTGGGCAGTCTCAAGCAGGACAAGAGCCAGGTCAACTTCCAGTTCGCCTTCGACCCCCTCGAGATGAAGTACATCCAGCAGAACTGCGACGAGGATGCCCAGAAGCTCATCGCCGATGAGATGAGTGGCTACGTCAACATAATGAGGGATCGGTCAGCGAGCAGCATCAGCCCGATGAAGTCGGACGAGAGCAAGGACCGGACGAACACGAGCGCGATATCAGGGTTCCAAGAGCCGGCAAAGGGTGACGATATATCGCGGCTGCAGGCGGCACTCGAGGCCAAGAGGAAGGCCTACGTCGAGGGCGTGGAGACGTACCGGCTGGTGGACGGGAGGCGGGAGAAGGTCAACGCCGCCAAGTCGCGGTTGCTAGAGAGGCAGCAGGAGGAGCAGCGGGAGTTCGAGGAGCTCAATACCAAGGAGGGCCCGGGACAGACCAAGCACGAGGACGCGTTCTCTGCCTTGAAGTCGCGGAAGATCTTCGCGAGCACGCTGAACGACCGGACCACGCCGATAGCCGTGCGGAACCTCAGATATGCGGGATACGCCATCATACTGGTGCTGCTGGCAATCGCCTCGACAGAATTCGGCATTGCCGTGAGCACATACAAGGAGATCGGCGAGAACATCGACATGATCCGCGACAACTATCGCCAAATCGTCTCGCAGATGACCATGGTGTTTTACGTCAGCAAGCTGGTGCTGTTGCAGCAGAACGGCACCCTGACATCCGCTGCGACCCAAGACTGTCAGGATCGCATCAACACCGCGCTGTCAGAGTACTACAACATGCAGAGTTTGGTAAGTCTGAGCACGCTCTCGATGAGCAGCGACCACTCGGCGCTCTTCAAGACGAAGTGCGTCTATTTATATTACATCAACAGCTCCACGGAATCGAGCAGCGACAAATACTACACTCTCACCGAGGCGGTTCAGCAGATGGCATCGGAGGTGTTCACGGTGCAGTCGATATCCAGCAGCGCGAAGTACACCGCGAACAACGACGACATCTACTTCATCCTCTACAACGGCTTTTCAGACCTGTACACCAAACTGAAATCGTCCGCGAACTACTACGTGAAAGAGCTGACCGACCGTGGGAGCTTCAAGTCCAAGATATGCATCGCACTCTTCGCCGTCGCAATGGCCATTCTCGTCATCAGCGTCTCCGTCCTCTTCCCCATCGTCGCCAGCGTCTCCCGAACTAGACTCTCGGTGCTGACGCTGTTCTTCGACCTGCCGCTGGCCACGGTGCGCGAGCTCCAGAAGAAGTGCGAGCGCTTTGTGGCGCAGAGCAAGGACGAAGATGTGGAGGGCATGTCTGCCTCCGAGTCGGGATCGTGTCTCGTCGACGCCCCCGCGAGGACCGAGACCAGCATTGCGGTTGGGAGCACGCAGGGGTCGACGCACAGGCGGCGATACAAGAACAACAAGACTAGCAACGCGGCGTTCTACATCTACTTCGTGGGCGCAATCCTGGTCCTCTCGACCTATTTTGCGGTGAACTTCGCGTTCGGGTACATCTACCTCAAGAACGTGAACGGGTACAGCCGGGAGATGAACGCCACCGCCATCTCCCACTCTGAGAACGTCCATGCCATCAGCATTATGCAAGGCCTCCTCGGCTACCAGCGCATCTTCACCCTCACCAGTTCTGAGACCTTCGACTATCTAGCCTTGAAGGAGATCACGGACCTGTATGCCATCGCCCAGGAGATGCAGATAAGCCACAACGAGAACGCGAAGATCTTCGGCGACAGCTACCAGTCCGCCTTCATCGACATCATGCGAAATAATCTGTGCAATTATGCCAGCCAGCTGGGACTGATAAGCAACTGCGAGTCTTTCCTCGAGGGCACTACAAAGGAGGGGCTGCACCCGGTCTTGGTCAACTTCATCGAAAGCATGCGCGAGATCCTATCATCGTACAAGGTGATTGCGGACAAGAACACCACCGCCGCCGCGAAGAGCTCCGAAGTAACGCTCAAACTACTGTCATCGGAAGACTTCTCGGACATGGAGACGTCGATTTTCGACGTGGCCGACCCGGCCCTGCGCTATCTGGTTGACGAACTGTCGAGCAGCCACGACGACAGGTACAGTTCAGATGTGAGACAGCGGGTTATCCTGTACGTGTGCTTCCTGTTTGGACTCCTCCTGGGCTACTTCGCACTCTGGTCCCCATTCACCGACCGGCTCAGCAACGAGGTAATCCCCAGTGCTACACCACAGTAGATATGGCGGACGAGGTCAATGTTGACGCTAATACCGTACGACGTGTGCAAGAACGTGCCGAGCATCAAGGAGTACCTCAGCAAGCAGAGCCAGCCGCTCGTCGGTTCCTCCTAATTCTCACAGATTGCATCGTATAAATAATAACTTGCATACACTTATTATATAGCACTCTTACTCATTATTCTTGTTGCTAGGTTGCATTCAACAACGCAAGACGATCGCATCACATAGCAGCAGTATTGTCTCGCGCATGAGAAGAGATAGCGCACGAATACATTTTATGCGGTCTTCTTGCCAAAGAGTGAGCCCTCGCCTACGGACAATAATAACGCTCCCGAGTGGGATACTGATTTTCTTGCTGGCGTCGGTGTAGGCCTCGAACTCTTTCTTCTCGAAGTCGCTCTTCATCTTCTGTTCCGCCGGTGTTAGCTACGAGAGTGAGACCGCGCAAAAATACGGTGTCGATCTTGGATAGCGCTATGAGCGAGTCGAACGTCTCCTTTATGTATGTCTCCTTGTCGATCTTCCCCGTGAAGAACTTGGCCTTCAGATACTCAATCTGCGTTCGGTGGTAATCGCCCTGTCTGGCGGCGTACATGTCCATGACTTCTTTCGTGTTGAAGGCCTTGGAAATGGCCTCCTGGATCTTGAGCTGAGCCTCGTTGATGGAGTCGACGAGAGACATGTTGCCGTCCTTGGACTTGGCGAGGAAGCGCTGGAATTCGATCAGCTGCTCCTTGGTCGACTTCTTTATCTCGCTATGTACCGGTTTGCATCGCAGCTTACTCGATCTCCTGCTGGTCCATCCCCGCCTCCGTCGTCAGGTCTTCCAGATCCTTCAGTTGCTGCATTAGACGATTGAGCTGCTGCTCGATGTTGGCCTGCAGAATCTTCGTCTCCGCTTTTCCTCTGGAATCCATGATTAATAATATTATACGTGATATATGACGTTAGCCGTATAGCAAGTCGTGACATAAGCTGTCATAAAGCACGCAAGACACACTAAATTTATATTGGCCTCGCAATGTCGGGAGTTCCGAGCGATATAGAGAGAAGACTGGCGGACTTGGCGGACGAGCCGCGGCACAAGTCTTTCCTTGAGCGCACTCTCATGAAGGTCGTCGTCTTCATCACGTGGTTCCTTCTTCTCGCCTCTGTGGCCGGATGCATCTACATCTACCTGCAGTGGTCGACGTCAACTAGTGAGACGAACACGTACAGAACGAAGATAAGAGAGAACAGCGCGACACTGAACAGGACGCGGGTGGCGGAGAAACAATGCAGGAAGGAGCTTGACACGCTGGCGGCTGAGCTGAAGGCGGCGAAAGAGGAGGCGAACGGGTTTACGAAAAAGATCGCAGAGCTCGACAAGGAGATCGTCGCGCGCAAGAGCAACGTTTCTGCTCTGAATTCCGAGCTGACTCAGCTCACACACGAGATTGCACAGCTGGTTGCCACCAACACTGAGCTCAAGGCTCATCAGCAGAAATTGGAGAAAGAACTTGAGGACGTCACCACGATTCACAAGGCTGTTAGTGAGGAGCTGAAGCTAGCGACGAGGGATATGAATATCTGGAAGGCCTTCGTAGGACTCGGCATCATCGGCGGCTCCGTTCTTGGCATTAACGAGGTCTCGCTGCATGCCAAGGTGTGGAAGGCGGAGGAAGAGTTGACGGCAGATCTGGTCAAGAAGGAGGCCTTCGAGCCGCTGACCGTAGGATTCGCGAACGCAGTGTTCATGGAGAGACTGGAAGGACACCTTGTCACGCACGATATCTGCTTCACCGGCGCCCGTAAGGGAGGTCTGGAGGCGTGCGTGGGCCGGAGTCCGACCATCACCACGATAACCACAACCAAGGGATACAGATTTGGAGTCTTCCTGTCGATCCCGTGGACAACCGATGAGGGCACTCACGCTGATGCACAAGCGTTCGCCTTCTCGACCAACCACGTCCTGCCCGCGAAGGCCAACGACCACACCCACGCCTTCACTGTGAGCAAGGACACGTTCCTGCATTTCGGCACAACTGATGTGGTCATCTCTGCCGACGGAAGGATGGGCACAGCCTCTGCTGGAGCCTTTACCGTCCCCATTGGATACAAGAACGACGATTTCTTCCTCAACGGGACCAGCTTCAACGTGAAGGAAATCACCATCGATGTGCTGACAATCGCATAATGATGTCACAGATTATGATACCCGCAATTCTGATTCAATTCGCGATTCGGGCGTGCAACATTTTAAACGAGAAGACGCCGAGGATTCGCGCAATTTCATTCTTAAGCTTAATTCATAAATGGAAAGATCGTCCATCAAGGCAACACTCCTTCTGATCCTCGCACTGCACGTTCTATCCGACCAAGGTCTGCACCTGGGCTCCGCCACCGAACTGCAGACGCTGGCGGCGGGCGCCTCGGCCTTCTACGAATTCGCGGTTCCCTCAGACTTTGGCGTGGGAACGCGGTACCTGATTGTCGACGCGAGCGGCGTGAGCGAGAACTCAGATCCCGACATCTATATTTCATCTGTACTGTTTCGCCCATGAAAATTATTCACGATAGACTGCCTCGCACCCCACGTTGCGGAACAGCGAGTGGAAGTGCACTGCCTTCGGCCAAGACACCTGTGTGGTCCCCAAGGAGTCCATTGTGCCCAGCAGGACCTTCTTCATCAGTACTTCCCGCGGAGGGCCAGATCCTGGAGTACGAAAGCCGCCTGTTCTATTTCCGGATTCCCGCAGACCCCGCCCTGCACTCAATCGCTGTCGACCTCTCCCTCGGTGCCAACACTATGAGCAAAGTTCGCATGTATGTGGTCCCTGTCAGAGAGTCCGGTACGGTGCCTTCCAGCCAAAGTCCAATTCGTCCTGTTCCTAGCTGGCAGGGCCTTTCTGTCCGAGTCTATCGTGATGAAGACAGTCGCTTCTTCTGCACGAATTGTACGTATCGGGTGTTGGTGACCTCGACCGTGGACACAAACTACAAGCTGTCATACAGTGCTGTGCCGCGCGTTAGCGTGCTTGCGGAACAAAACGTAAACGTGTTCGAGGTTGTGCGCTACAACGAGACCAACTGCCATTCTTATGAGGTTCAGGACATAACGTCAACGCTCGAGGTGGGCCTTACGGTTTTCAGCGGGAACCCCGACATCTACGTCAACCCTCGGGCCCTCGCCGAGCCCTTGGACCGCTTTGCCTTCTCCTCCAAAGGAGGGATCGACGAGGTGCTGAGCGTTACGCCGGAACAACGCAGATCTGCAGGCGCACTCACAGGGCTGTACGTTATCTGTATCCGAGGAATGATGACATCGGCGTACAACCTAATGGTGAGGACAGCGAGCGAGACTGCGCTTTCCCACATTCCGATGGCCTCCGGGCTCACTCGGACCATGGATGTGAAGAAGGACGAGATCAAGACCTTCGAGTACGTGATCGACCCGGCGATCTCGAGGCACAGGACAAACGTGTCGTTTGCGCTGGCGTCCATAACAGGGAACGCGGATTTGTATGTGAAGTACTGCACGGTTTCGACCCCCACGCAGAGGTGCACGATAACGAAGCTCAGCATGAACGAGCCCGACGTGATGAGATCAATGCAGACCTCGAGCATGGACTCGATCGCTACTATGTTCAACCCTGACACCTGCTCCTCGGGCTTCCGTTGCAGCTACGTGATCGCCGTGCACGGGGTCGTGGACTCGCGGTTTTCCCTCAGCGTTCTCGGCGAGGAGCGTGTAGAGATGCTGCTGCGGGAAGGCGTGCCCATGATGGGCCATGTGGGGCTGAGACAGTTCAAGTATTTCGTCTTCCCGATCGAAGATCCTCGCACGAGGCTCATCAAGATCCAGCTCAGCTCTGTCAACGGGGACTCAGATCTCTATGTGTCTCGCGTTAACCCGTTCTGTGGATGCCTGATGTCGGAACGTGGGTCAAGTCTGGAGAACTTCCTGACTGACACCGTGGTCTTCGACAGCGCCCGCGACGGCAACCTCAACGCCACCTATCATTTGTCTGTCTACGGCTTCACCGACTCCACGTTCACGATTTACTACTCAACGACCGGGCCTTCCGGAGCCTCTAAGGCGATACGACTCTACGACGGCCAGTCGCTCTCCGGCGCCATTAACGACACATCTGAGGGAATCGACGGCATGCTCTACCAGTTCGCCGTCTCCTTCCCGCCCGGAGCCAGCCGCGACATCCAGGTTACAGTTTCACCGATGTCGGGAGCGTACCGCATGTTCGTGGGTGCGGACTTCGTCCCCTCGCCCGAAAACCACACCTGGTCTGCAGACGCCTCGCAGCTGAGCATCCCTGTTTCCGACCCGTACTACCGTTCCCGTGGGACCTACTACGTGCTGGTTTGCAAGGCCTTCAGGGGAAACAGGATCCCCCATGTTTTCAGCGTCAAGTACAGCACCGGAGTTTTCCTGTCGACCATCGTGGAGGGACAGCCGGAGCTCGGAAACGTCACCCGCGGCCAGCCCGTCCACTACAGGTACAGTGTGGCTAACTTCACCGGCGAGGTCACTGTCACAGTGACTCCGCTGTCCGGCGACCCCGACCTCTACATCTCGATTAATTCAAGCAACAAGATGCCCTCGATCGGGCACTCTGACTATGTGTCTGCCTCAATCGGCGCGGACGCGATAAGGTTGCAGCTGACAGAACTGCAACGCAAGAGTCCGAAGGAATGCTCTGAGAACGCGCGGGTATCGGGTCAATGTGCAATTTACATCGCGGTCACCTGCGCCAGCGAGGAGTGCTTCTTCGTTCTCCAGGTCTCGCACTCGTTTGTTCCGCTGGTCCGAATCATGGAGGGCATCCCACAGTTCGGCACGACCTCGGCCGGCCAGCCCCAGTTCTACACCTTTTCGCCCTCCGAGACCAACGAAAGCGCCATCGTCACTGTCTACCCAAAGAGAGGCAACGTTCGTGCTTACGCGAAGGTGGTACCAAACAGCCTCTTCGCGCACGACACGAAGAAAGGACTGCCAACGCCGATCGAGTTCAACGCGACCTCAATCACCCGGGCAGGATCTGAGGTTCTGACCATCCCCCAGAACATGCTCGAGGCATGCGGATACTTCTGCGGAGTTTACATTGGCGTGTACCACACGGCCCAATCTGGCACTGCTGCGGAAAGTGTCAGCGAGTTCACCATCGTCGTGGGCAGCCGCATCATGCAGCTCAGCGAGGGGCAAACTGTCACTGATTTCGTTGGCGAAAAAGCCTACCGATACTATTCCTTCGAGGCCACCTGCGACGACTGCACTGTTACTTTCTCCCTATCCGCAATCTCCGCTGGCGATCCTGACCTCTACGTGTGCAAGGGAAGACACATCTTGCCGAGTCCGGAAAACGCCGATTTCAGGTCGTCGACAATCCACGGAGACTTCCTGCAGATTTCTCCAGACAACCACTTCTTCTCCACCGGAAGGCCCCTGCGCGGGCCGTACTCCATCGGAGTTTTCGGCTTCCAAAACTGCACCTACACTCTCACCGTGACCACGTCCATCTCCGCCGTCCAGCAGCTCGCGATAGGAACACCGGTGCGAAGGGAGCAGGCAGCGGGGAAGATTGCTTACTTCGCGTTCTACTCGTGGAGGAAGGAAAATATCCTGGTTTCGCTTGGGATGCACTCGGGCCGGGCGGAGATAAGGGCGAATTCGGTCAAAGATCTGAGGGAGGTAGACGTGATGTCGAAGCTTCCTGCGAGCGAGGGCAGGAGCATGTGGTCATCGGCGAGGAGCAGCACTGTGAATTCGCTCAAGATTCACAAAGAGGATCCGGAGTTCCTCGAGGGCGGGGTGTATCTCATCGCGGTTGAGACACTCGAACCAAGCAACTACGACGTGACAGTGGAATACGCTATGGCCTCAGACTACACGTACCTCCGGGCATCGGAAGGACTCCGCATCCACGTTCGGATGAATGAGGTAAGGCGGCTGGCATTCGTGGCTGCATCGCACTATCGGATCACGGTCCGCGTCAACAAGTTCTATGGGTCCGTTCGGGGCTCAGTCGCGATTGAGCCGAATGGCAACCCCATCTGGCCGTTCGCTGACGGCCTCACGATCCAGCCTTCCGACCCCCACTTCCGTCTCGGCACCTATTACATAACACTGCTCGGGCTGGCGGAATCGGAGCTCAGCATTACGGTGACAAATGGGAACGACGCCGTCAGGCTGACTGAGGGTCTCCCCCAGAATGGGGAAATCGTCAATGATGAGCCAGCGTATTTCCTGTACACGGTGCCAACGGTGGGGATGCCGGCGGGGACGGAACGGCGGCTGAGTGTGTTCGTCAAGTTCGCCGATCCGGTGGTTGATCCTGTTGTGTACGTCAGACACGTGTCCCGGTACGACTCGCGCATGCCCAGTCCTGCGCTATACGACGTGAAGCTGCAGTGGGACAACGAGCTGAAACAGCTGGGAGGAATCGTCCCCATGGAAAGCGTTTTCAACAGCTCAGTCGCGTTCGGCGTCTTCGTGCAGGCCGGCCACTCGTTTTCTGCCCGCTTCGACGTCGTCGCCTGGTCCACCGGCATCGTCTTCATTGTGCCAGAGCACTCGTACACTCGCGGGCTGAATTCGGCCGGGGAGATGAACGTGTTCGAAGTCAGTGTGCAACAGGTCTCACGACTGTACATTGAGGTGGTGCCCTGCGTTGGGGAGGTCGAGTTCTATGTCACAAAGACGCTGGCGAGTCTAGACAATCGCAGATACGATCTCAAGAAGGTCGAGCTGAACAAGGGAAGGCTTTTCGGCTCATTGGAAGCTCCGGTCGGCGTGTACTACATTTCGGTTCGCGCGCTCACCCCCGGCGCCCAGTACACGATTCGCACCATCGTTTCCGACGCTCGCGAGGTTGCTGAGCTAGAGGACATGTACCTGGGAAGCTACGGAAACATCGAATACAGCGTGGACGGCGACTCGCTGACCCTCAGGTGGAGTCAGGTTTATAAGAAGACTCCATTGGGGGCCGAGGTGGAGGGAATTAGCTACGGTGTGTACGTGAGCGAGGACGGGGCGATAAACATGCACACAGTGTGTGGCATAAGATACGGCAGCTCTCGCCGACTTGGCGAAACCTCGGGCACCAGCCTCTCTTACCCTCTCAGCAGTCTGCGGAGCGATCGGAAGCTCGCCTTCAATGTGATAGCGACGACCTCTGCTCCAGGCGCGGGTGAGAGCAAGAATCAGTACAGTTTGGCCTACAACCCGCTGTATCTGCAGGTGCCGAAAGCACAGCGGGCTTCCAGGGTCCTGATCGGTACTTTCGCGAACTAAGAGAGGATATAGTGGCGCTGATAATCGTGGTGGCAGCACTGGGGGCGGTGGCGCTATATTACTGCAGGAAGTCGAAGGAGATAGAACAGCGGCTGGAGTACGAGATGAGCGACGCCAGGAGTCTGGCACAGGTCCGCACCGTAGTCAACGTGTCCGAACAGCACGGTCGTCTCGGGACTCAGAGTGAAGAGTAATTAACATTATGCGCGTAACACCATTCTTCGCGGCAAATTCGCTGTCCCCACACCGACGGCAATGGGGTTTTGGGGTGTTGGGGTGTTGGG
>QFZN01004273.1_pt1 | contig 25001 bp, 21 predicted proteins | sample 1740101 | NCBI WGS metagenome assembly QFZN01 (sample SAMN09210849, study PRJNA391713) | Ciliate metagenome, whole genome shotgun sequencing project. | isolation source: combination of 50 Heterometopus sp. ciliate cells from an enrichment culture... | host: Heterometopus sp. ...
ATAACAACCAGCGGCCGCATCAGGCACTGGGTATGAAGACCCCGGCTGAGGCATTTGCGTTAGCCGCATAAAGTGAGCAGGTTTGGCTGGGTCATTACACCGATGGGTAAGCGTCAAGCCATCACCGTCTGGACGTAATTGACGCGAGACTCCAGAGTAGTTCCCGCTATTTTTTGGTGGGAATTACAATGGACACAGCGCTCAAACAGGGCACGCGCAAAGGGCGCCCGAACTATTCAATGGACTTCAAGCGGCGCCTGGCCGTCGCGGCTTGCGCGCCGAATGTTTCGGTGTCGAAGCTGGCGTTGGAGCACGAAGTCAACGCGAACATGGTCTTTAAATGGCGTCGCCAGTACCGCGCCGGATTGCTTGCCGTTGAAGCCGGGACGACATTCCTGCCGGTCGCGGTGAAGATGGTGCCGGCAGGTGAGCCGTCTCCGGTAACGACTGAAGCGTCTAGGCCCGAGGCCAGCGGCGGTACCATTGAAATCGTGATTAGCGATGCCGTCGTGCGAGTACAGGGTAAGGTCGATGCCAAGCTCTTGCGCACAGTTGTCCAGAGCTTGCGCCTATGATGGGCCTGCCGGCGGGTACACGCATCTGGATTGCGGCCGGCGTGACCGACATGCGCTCGGGGTTCAACGGCTTGGCAGCAAAAGTAGAGACGGCTCTGAAAGAAGACCCATATAGTGGCCACGTATTCGTGTTCCGGGGCCGGCGCGGCGACCTGGTGAAGGTGCTGTGGTGGACTGGCGATGGCCTATGCCTCCTGTGCAAACGGCTTGAGCGCGGACGCTTCGTCTGGCCCCAGGCTAGTGAGGGCACCGTGACGCTGACGCAGGCTCAGCTCTCGATGCTATTGGAAGGAATCGACTGGCGCCGGCCCGACCGCACCTGGCGCCCACAGTCAGCCTTGTAAACGTGGCACGACCCGCGAAAACTGGGACGCATGCTTGATGCCGCGCACCTGCCCGACGATATCGCTGCCTCGAAGGCGATGCTGCTGGCCAGCGAAGCGCGCGTGGCGCACCTGGCCGTGAACGGATGGGGAAAGAAGTAGATTTCAAGACGACCACGGAACTACGCTTACGGCATAGTGGACATCCATTACAGTGCAAACTGGACACTAATTTCGCTCTAAATTGGACAGATTGAAGCGGTCCTGAGTGGGCAGCGGCACGGGGATAACTTTGATGCCTGCCAGATTTTGGAAGCGTAAAGCCAGCATCTTCTGAGCTATTTCTCTGCAGCCCAAGGACGAGCGGACTCTGCGTGGCGCGGGACGGCGCATTTGGCGAGTGTCGTGGCGCGTTCTGCATATCAATAGGGGGGGATTCATCCTACACTTCTCGTACACCTCAAGGAATGGTGCAACCCGGTTCCCCAACCTCTCATGGAGTTTTCAAATGTCCAATCAAGTAGCCCTGATTACTGGCGGCGCCACTGGCATCGGCAAGGCTGTCGCCCTCAAGCTCGCAGCGCGGGGCGTAACCGTCGTCATGAGCGGCCGACGGGCCGAAGTCGGCAAGTCAGCTGTCGCGGAAGTGGCCGCCGTCGCCCGTGAGGGCGCGCAAGTGCGCTTCGTCCAGAACGACGTCGCGGACGAAACTGCCGTCAAGTCGATGATTGACGGAATCGTGGCCGAATTTGGCCGTCTCGACATGGCTGTCAACAATGCCGGCCTGTCCAACGAAACCGGCACGCTCCTGGAATCGAGCAGCGACAACTATCGCGCCATGGTTGACACCAACGTCATGGGTGTCTACTTCAGCATGAAGCACGAACTGGCCCAAATGGTGAAGCAAGGCAATGGCGCCATCGTGAACCTTGCCTCCATCGCCGGGCTGAACGGCATCGCTTGGGCGGGGCCGTACAGTTCCACCAAGCACGCTGTCGTCGGCCTGACCAAGTCGTCCGCCCTCGACCATGCCACTCAAGGCATTCGCGTGAACGGTGTGGCTCCTGGCGCCATCAAGACAGACATAATTGCCGCCCAGCTCGAAGGCGGCGACCCGAACTACAACGAAACCAGCATATCTGCGATGCACCCTATGAATCGTCTTGGGCGTCCTGAAGAAGTGGCGAACGCAATCTGTTGGCTGCTCTCCGACGAAGCAAGCTTTGTCACCGGGCACGTGCTGAACGTGGACGGCGGCTTCCAGGCGAAGTAGAGTCGATGGACAGCACCCTATCCGACAAGCTTAAGGTCCCCGCTACGCTGTGGGAGGGCTTGAAGCGGGCGGGAGTCGACCGAGCCGAGGTCGTCCGCCGCGCAAGCTTGCCGCTCAGCGTGCTGAAGGACGATGCGCCGGTCACGACCGCTCAGTTCTTTGCGTTGTGGCGCGCTATTGAATCGGTCAGCGGCGACCCCGCAATCGGCTTGCGGATCGCTACGTCCCTGGACGAGTCGGTGATGCCACTTGCCTTTGTTGCGGGGTATCACGCTCGTGACTTCCGGGATGCGCTCACTCGAGTCGCTCGCTTCAAGCGGCTCTGCGCTCCTGAACAAGTTTCGCTTACGGAGACGAATGAGCAGAGCGACCTCGTCATTCACTGGTCACACGCCGGAGCATCCGCAGCCCCATCATCCATGGTCGATGCGACCATGGTGTCCTTAGTTGAGATGGGCCGCAGAGGAACCGGCGAACGACTTGTGCCTCGCAATCTTGAGCTCACGCGCCCGGCAGCTTCTCGATCAGCGCTCGATCGGTACTTTGGCTGTCCGATTCAATTCGGCGCCACCGTGGACCGCATCAGCTTTCTCCGTGAAGACCTGAGCAAGCTGTTCGTCAGCTACAACAAGGAACTCTTGGAGGTCCTGGCCCCCGAGCTTGACCGGCGCTTGGCGTATCAGGAGACCAACTCGGTGGCGGAACAGACCAAGTGGGCCCTTCGCCGGCGACTGACGGCGGGCCGTCCGGACATCCGTTCGGTCGCGGCCGAGCTTGCCATGAGTGAGCGGTCCTTGCAAAGACGGCTGACTGACGAAGGCGTGAACTTCCAGGTCCTGGTTAGCGAGACCCGCCACAAGCTCGCACTTGAGTATTTGGCAGACCCGTCTTTGACTCTTATTGAGGTGGCGTTCATGCTGGGTTACGAAGACCAAAACTCATTCTTCCGTGCATTCAAGCAGTGGGAGAACCAGACACCGCTAGGCTGGCGCACCGCCAACATAGTGCCTGCAACTAGAACTGAGGAAACCCGATGATTGCTGCTGATGCTTCGACTTCTCTGCAGGTTGCCGTGCGCGAGTATTTCAGTGGCGAACAGAGCGAGATGATTTTCATCCTTGCAGGTTCGCTCCTGTTCGGTTCATTGGCGGCCTGGCTGTGGCTGTCCACGCGCTCCGGGTTCACGACTGCGTTTATGGTGACTGTGCTGGCTTCTGCCGTGCTGTTGTCCAGTACCGCTGCCTCTCTGCTCGTTCGAGATGCCCAACTATCGCGCTCGCTCGAGAAGGGCATCGGCTCATCTCAACACTCCGTCGTGGTGTCGGGCGAGCGCGCTCGAATAGAGTCGGTCGTATCGAAGTATCGTTACTACCGCATCGGTGCCGCAGCGTTTGCAGCAGTCAGCCTATTGGGCCTGTTGCTCACCCATCGTAGCTGGGTGCATGGTGCCGCTGCTGGCCTGCTGCTCCTGGTTGTGGCCCAAGTGCTTATCGACCACTTTTCTGAGCATAGAGCGAGACTATACCTGACGCACCTGTCAGCGGGCCCGATTCTCGATCCGACACGCACCGATTAGCGGAGCCGCTGGTTGTCGCTGCCGAGATGGACCAGCCGGCCTTGCATGCACTATCTGAGCGCCGCTACGAATATGCCGAATGGAAGGTAGTTAGGGCCGGTGTCGACTACCACGTCGAGGTCGACGGACATTACTATTCGGAGCCAAGCCGGCATGCGCGCGCCGAGGTCAACGTCCGCGTGACCAAGACGACCGTCGAGCTGTTCCAGCGTGGCCAGCGGGTCGCCAGCCATGTCTACTATAGTAAAGACAGAACTCTCTAGACACTGAACAGCGCCGACGCCAAGATAGTCCCCGCTAAAATTTGGTGAGGACTATGCTGGAGAGTGAAGTTGAACACGGCAAGCGTCGACGCAGCACGAACTATCCGCTGGATTTCAAGCGCAAGCTGGCGCAGGAGGCATGCGAGCCCGGCGTGTCGGTCTCGCAGCTGGCTCTGCAGTATGGCCTGAATACAAATGTGGTGTTCAAATGGCGGCGCCAATTGCGCGCTGGCCTGCTCGATCAAGCAAAGCTGGTGCCGGTGGCATTGCTCCCGATTGCGCCGGCGCAACCAGGTGTGAGCCATCAGCGCTGCGAAGGCGTGATCCAAATCGGGCTGGGCAAAGCCACGATACGTATTGAAGGACATCCCGATCCAGCAACGCTGGCAGTAGTCCTGGAAGGGTTGCGCGGATAATCGGTCTGCCCGCAGGAACCCGCGTCTGGCTGGCGGCCGGCGTCACCGACATGCGCTCGGGTTTCAATGGCCTGGACTTGAAGGTGGAGACAGCCTTGAGCGAAGACCCGTACAGCGGCCATGTATTTGTGTTCCGTGGCCGACGTGGCGATTTGACCAAGGTGCTCTGGTAGACTGGCGATGGTCTGTATCTGCTGTGCAAACGGCTCGAGCGCGATCGCTTCGTCTGGCCACAGGCCAGCGAGGACGCGGTGATGCTGACGCAGGCACAGCTTTCAATGCTATTGGAAGGCATCGACTGGCTTCCCCGAGCGCACCTGGCGTCCGCAATCGGCCTTGTAAACGTCGCACACCACGCGTAAACTGGGCCGTATGTTTAGCGCTGCCGACCTACCCGACGATATCGCTGCTTTGAAAGCGATGCTACTGGCACGCGACACGCAACTGGCGGCCAGCGAGGTGGCGTTACAGGCCAGCGAAGCGCGCGTAGCGCACCTATCCGCTGAGCTATTGACCCGCACCGCCGAAATCGAGCACCTGAAACTCGTGCTGGCCAAGCTGCGGCGCATTCAGTTCGGCCGCCGCTCCGAGAAGCTCGACCAGCAAATCGAACAGCTGGAGCTCAAGCTCGAAGACCTGGAAGCCGAAGAAGCAGTGGCCGAAGCACAGGCCCCTGTGGAGATCTCGCCACGCAAAAAGGCCGAGCGCAAGCCATTGCCTGCGTACCTGCCGCGCGAAGAACGTGTGCGGCGTCCAGTCCTGGATGCCTGCCCGGATTGCAATGGCAAACTCAAACTGCTGGGCGAAGACGTGTCGGAGCAGCTGGAGTATGTGCCGGCGAGCTTCCGCGTCATCCGCCACGTGCGCCCGAAGTTGGCTTGCGCCTGCTGCGATCGAATCGTGCAGGCACCGGCGGCCAGCCGTCCCATCGAACGTGGGATGCCTGGCCCGGGCTTGCTGGCCCACGTGCTGGTAGCGAAGTATGCAGACCACATGCCCTTGTATCGCCAGAGCGTGATCTATGCACGCGAGGGCGTAGAGCTGGAGCGCTCGCTGCTGGCCAGCTGGGTAGGCGCGGCCAGCGCGCTGCTGCGGCCCTTAAGCGAGGCCTTGCGCCGTCACGTCTTCGCTAGCGCCAAGCTGCATGCCGACGACACGCCCCTGCCTGTGCTGGCACCAGGCAATGGCAAGACGCGCACGGCGCGCCTGTGGACCTACGTGCGCGACGACCGCGCCAGCGGCGCCATTGAGCCGCCCGCCGTTTGGTTTGCGTACTCGCCCGACCGCAAGGGCGAACATCCGCAGGCGCACCTGGCCAACTTCACTGGCGTGCTGCAGGCCGATGCGTACGCCGGCTTCAATGCCATCTACGACAGCGGACGCGTCGCCGAGGCCGCATGCTGGGCGCACGCACGCCGCAAGTTTTATGACCTGCACGTGGCCCGTCCATCGATCTTGACCACCGAGGCGCTGCGCCGCATCGGCGAGCTGTACGCCATCGAAGAAGTCATCCGGGGCAAGCCGCCGGATGTGCGCCTGGCCGAACGGCAGGCACGGGCCAAGCCGCTGCTCGACGACTTGGAACGATGGCTGCAGACAACGCTTGCCACGCTCTCGCGCAAGTCGGACACGGCGGCGGCAATCCTGTACGCCCTCAAACTGTGGCCAGCGCTGACCCATTATGCCGACGACGGCCGTATCGAGATCGACAACTCGGCCGCCGAGCGAGCACTGCGCGGCGTCGCGCTTGGTCGGCGCAACTTTCTGTTTGCTGGCGCCAAAAGCGGCGGCGAACGCGCGGCTTCCATGTATGGGCTCATCGGAACGGCTAGGCTGAACGGAATCGACCCCGAAGCCTGGTTGCGCCATGTGCTGACGCATATCGCCGACTACCCTGTGAATCGCGTCGACGACTTCCTGCCATGGAACTGTGCAGCTCAACTGGCCGGCTGAATTCCGCTTCCCAGCGGTTTGGTAAGCATCATCTCGCTTTAACTCAAGAGACTCAACACGGTACTGGGCAGACGCTTACGCCGATGGCGTATCTACCTAGCTTTCTTGATGCGCTTATCAGCTTGGTTGATTGCAGAATCTGCTAAATCTCGCAAGCTGTGAAGAAACTAGAAGTTGACGCCCTGGAATTTGACTGACCGAGCGAGGCAGACTAGGCGTACAACGGAGCTGATTTGGCTGGCCACGGAAGGAGCGGCAGAAGTGCGACCACCCGCTGGTCTAAATTGATTGCGCAATCTACCTAATCTGCGTCGGCGTAGTCTGACGCACGCTTTACAAATGCAGAACTGAGCTAGCAGGTAATCTGGTCAGCACCTCGTATACCGTAACGACGAACACTACTTTTGCAGCAAGTCCTGTAGAAATTCCGACCCAGGCTTTACTGCTGAAACATGCAGTTGATCGCGAGCACGGGTACATGCTACGTACAACAGCTGACGTTCTGTATTGTAGATTTCGGTTAATTCGATCTCGTCAGCGGCCATATCGATGCGGCTCTGTAAAGGAACGATTTCGTCATCGCAGGCCATTACAGCGACCACCCGGAATTCCATGCCCTTGGCTAAGTGCATTGTTGTGATGTTGACGAAGCCTTCTTCCGTAGCCATCTCTTTGCCAAGCACGTGCCACTCTAGACCAGCCGCGGTTACTGCTGCTTGTGCACGAGATAATTCGTGCTCAGATCGGACAAACACGCCAATTTCCTCCGGCAAAACTCCGTTAGAGCCGCATTGCTTCAGCCACAAGCCAACGGCTTGGCTTTCAGTTTCTTTGTTGGAGAAGCTACGAACTATCGGCTCCGGCCCGTTGAACACAGAAATCGTACCCTTTCGGCTCTCAGTATTTCCATCTACATCTGATACCTCAGGGCCAAGCAAGCGGTCCGCCTGTGAGCGAATTTGGTGAGAGGTGCGGTAATTGATATAGAGAGTACGTGACCGACCGCGTACATCTACACCCAATGATTTCCAAGAGAACGGTGTCTGAAAAATACGTTGGCCGAGATCGCCCGCAAAGAACAATGCATTTTCGCGATTGCCGCCAATCGCTGCAAGGAAGCGCAACTGCTGCACGCTGATATCCTGTGCCTCGTCTATCACAATGTAATCGAATACTGGATGAGTGCGTTCCAGCATGACATCCACTAGTTTGGCAAACATTTCAGACACGGTAATCTTTTTAGCCTGCTTCAACTGCTCCTTCACATTGGAAAATACTTCCCAGTACAAGGCGCGTTGAGCTTCCGGCAAGCGAGTTTTGCGGCCTAACCGCTTGGCGTCGCGATAGGATTCCCAGTCATTAATCTGCCAAGTATCTACAACGTCATCCCATTCGGATAGCAAAAAAGCTATATTTGTCTTGAGATCCGCTATGTTCAAAGCGGCAGTCTTCAGGAGAGCCGAAATTTCATCACGCCGGGCGAATGTTGGCCTGCCATACTCAGCGGTGTATAAACGAATTCCTACCGCGTCCATTGCGTTCACGTCGATACGTTCACCAAGTTTAGGTGTATTCCAGATCAGTCGGTATAAATTACTTCGCAATGTGCTAGCCAGAGTATCCGAAAATGTAGAAAGCAGCACGCGCGCATCTTCGTCTTGGCGCGCCAAATACTCTGTTCGATGCAAGGCGACCACGGTTTTACCTGTGCCAGCAGAGCCAGAGACTCTCGCTGCACCGTTGTAATCGCGCTCGACCAGCTGACGCTGCGCCGGATGCAAAAACACTGTCCATCTGTCCCACGGAAATTCCAGCGCGCGAGCCAGCTCGTCCATATCTGACATAACTCGGAAGCGACGTTGTGCATCCGGATGCGAGAATGGATCTGTCCCTTTGCCAACCACCTCCGGCAACACAGGAGTTCCCCCGGTTGCCAATTCGAGCAGTGCTTCTGCTGCTTCGCCGGGTAGATGATTGGCAAGCTCTAGCAGTGAGTCCTCGTCCGCAGCTTTTACATCAGCTATCCATTCTTGCGGCACACCGTAAGCCAGTAGTTTTTGCTCGCTATATTTACCAAACAGGTTCGGCTTTTTATCTTTGGTCCGTACACCATCCTCTACGTATTTAGAAATCAGAATTTCTTCGACACGTTCACGGATTTCAACGAGTTGCGCTGCGCCAGTAGTGGGATGGACTTCCAGTTTCCGCCGCTCCGCCCACTGATAGGCCTTGTCGTGGTGATCGACGTAGCGATCTTTGGCGCGGTCGAGCTTGTGGAAGCTCATGCCTTTTCCGCCCGGATCAACTTGGAGATCGAATGCCGTGGTCTTGACTGCCTTTTGTTCGTCACCCGTCAAGCGAGCTAGGCTTGCAGTAAACGTATCTGCGATGCGGAATTCCATTAGTTCACCCTAAATACTTTCATTACCTCATCCCCCAGGTGATTGATTACCTTTACCGCAAATCGCCCGTTGCTCGGCTTCGGGAACGGACGTGAAGTATCGGAGTTAAGTGTCGCCCAAGCATCAGGATCAATTTCAGCCTTGAGGGTGGTCTTCAGCGCTTTATACGGGTCGTTCGCACCTAGGAAGTAAGCATGTCTGACGAAGAAAGACTCCTCGTTGTAATCGGTGTCCAAGAACCAACATGCGATGCCCTCCGCACCGTCACTACGCACTTCTCCGGTACTAGGGTGGAAGACATCTACTCCATTTATGCGCACTACCAGGTGCCCGTTGTTAGGAACTTCGATGACATCACGCTTCCCATCGTATCTGCGAATACTACGGCCGCCTGTGTCCAACACGTCTACATCTGGTTCTCCGAAGATGACGAATAGGTTGCCCTTACCCGTGTTTTTTAGATCTTCAGCCATGTGAAGATCGGCATTCATACGCGCTTTGAGCACGTTGATACGTCCTAACTTGCTGAGTTCGCTTGCTGGTGCATCGAAGTTGAAGGCGCATGCGATGAGCACGTCGAAATTGGCATCGCCTGCTTCGCGGGCGGCATCGACTAAGTCGGCACGAGTGACGGTGCCAAATTCTGGGCCTACCAGAATTCCCGCTCGCTTCACCTGCCCATTTTCCATGTAGCGGCCTTCGGCACAGACTAGCTCTCCTGGCCAGGGCTCCAATGAGGTGAATTCAATCTTGTCAGTCTTATGTGCTTGCTGAACACCCGCTGTGCGGAGATTGGCCAGAATTAGGCTAGCGAAATCTTGTCCGGATTTTGCCTGGGTGTCGGCCACATGGTCGATTAAATTGTCCTCTTCGTCCACACCTAGCACACGATGTGGCGACAGCGATTCAACGGTGAATGGGCCGGCCACGCGCACGCGCTTTTTATCCTCGTACGGTTTGTCATACAGAAATTCAAACTCAGCTTTGGCGGCAATGGATGCATCGATTTCCTGTTGTCTGGCGAGATGTTGCGCCCACCAGTCAGTGTGCAGATTCTTAGCCACATCGCTCCACTTAGCATCTGCCTCACGTGGAATTTCCCATTCTCGCCAGTTCTTTTTCAGGGTCGTATTGAGCTGTTTGAGCAAGGGGGCTAGCGCTGTTTGGAACTTGTCCCAGATTACGTCGATCTCGGCATTGTTTGCGATGGATTTGAGTGTGATATGTGGCACACGCTCATAAACAAATCCGTGGGCAATATTGCCAAAGGTTGGCTTGTTGGACGGTTTGTTACGGGTGAGCTGAGCTTCTTTCAGCTTGCCTTCAGGGCTATCGGCCAGCAGGTAAAATGGATAACGGGCACCCATAATGCGAGCGCGAGCCAAGGCTAGCGCGACGCGGCTAGTATCAATCGTAATCCACCGGCGCCCCCATTGTTCCGCGACATAAGCTGTGGTGCCTGACCCACATGTGGGATCCAGGACTAAATCGCCAGGATCGGATGCCATCAAGATGCATCGCTCTATCACTCTTTCGTTTGTCTGGACGACGTAGATCTTACCTTGAGCGCCAGCCAAGCTCTCAGTCCAAATATTTGAGGATGCTGTTGAAGGAGAGTCGTCGAAACCTTCAATATAGAAAGGCCGAGATACGCTAGGGTTTACTCGCCCCGCTTTGTATAGACGACTTCTCCCCAATTCATGAGTTCTCCAATGGCGACCTTGTCCCGGTAAATAGTCCGAGCCACAAACATTCCAAATAACCTGCGAGTTTCCGGAATCGCCGTCTTGGGTTAGCGTGATATCACTTCGAAATGGACGCCACCCTTCCGGAAAGAGCGAAGGATCATCTCTCCATTTTTTTGGAATCTGCTGTACTCCACTTGGTGTGAAGGCTTTCGTGTATTTTGAGTAATCAACTTCAAAAAGGCTGGCCGATCGAAATGCCTTTCTATGTTTATTCTTCTTAATGTCTTTAGCAAATAGAACAAGATAGTCTGCAATATTGGAAACATTATCCGATTCCAAATAATGAGTTTTCTTAAACGTAATGATCGAGATAAAGTTCTCGTCACCGAATACCTCATCCATTAGTGCGCGTACACGATGCAAATTCTCATCGCCAATTTGGACAAAAATAGAACCTGAATCGGTCAGCAGATCTCTCGCCACCGTTAATCGATCTCTAAGATAGGTCAGATAACTGTGAATTCCATCACGCCAAGTATCCCGAAATGCTTTCACTTGCTCGGGTTCACGAGTGACCTTATCTGGCGCATCGTTACTATTGCTCCGATCAGAAGTACTCCACTGGAAATTGCTGTTGAATTTGATCCCATAGGGAGGGTCAAAATAGACGCATTGAACCTTGCCACGCAGTCCTTCTCGTTCCGCTAGCGACGCCATCACCTGCAAACTATCGCCTAGGATCATTCTGTTTTGCCAATGTCCTTCGTGCTGATAGAAGTCAGTGCGATCTGCGCCTTCCGGCAAGCCATTGAAGTCACCAAACAAGTCGAAGTTGCTGGCCTGTGGCGAAGCAGCCTCGCTGGCACGACGAAGATCATCGATCAATACTTTGGGCTTCACTTTCTCCTGGATATAGAGTGGCGGCGCATTGACGACAAGGTCTGACCAATCCTGTTGGTCTTTGCCCCGCCAGACTAATTGTGGGTCGAGGTCGTGGTTACGCTGGGCCTTTTCATTATTCATTTCGGTGTTGCTGCGCGGATACTTCACTTTCACCGGCGCTTGCTCGTGATGTTGCATTACCGACTGATGTTCTACCGTCGGAATGTTCTTGCGTTTGGCGTCTGTGTGCGTGATCTGCTCGACGCTTTTTCCGGGCGTTGAAATTTTCTTAGTCGCCATCTTAGTGTTCCTTCTTTTTCATCGCAGGGGCAGCCTTTTGAATCATCTGGTTAAACTTTGCATCGACTTGCTTGGCAAAGTCTTCCTGCATTTCGTACACGTCGCCGAATTCGGCGAAGGACCAGCGTCCATGTGTGCCGAGGTGGTTCACACCTGGAATCCAGTAGGTGTCCATGGCGGATTTTTTCTCTTTTGCATCCTCGCGCCGATAGCCTTTGATCTCCACGATCAGATTCAGAGGATCGTTCTTGCCGAAACCGTCATCGATTTGCACAATGAAATCTGGGATATACATGCGGTTCACAGAACCGAAGCGATAAGGGACTTCCAAGCCTAAATTGTGGTTCTTCGTGTAGGCCAGAACTCTGGGATGTGATTCGACGACACGGCAGAATTCGGCCTCCCAGCTGCTGTCTAGAATCACCCAATTGACATGGTTTTTCGGTTGATTTCCGACCCCGAGGGCTTCCCAACGTTCGTTACCTGGGCGCGAGGTATTGAAACGCACGTGCGCGGTGCTACCCGTTTGGTTGAACGGGTCGAGGATGGCCTTGACCTGCCGGCCTTTTTTAAGTTCTTTAGCAGTAATACCTTTGGTGATGCGCTGGCAGGCCATGTCCGCCAGTTCGCGGTACATTAATTGCGCTGGGTAGGTTCCACCCTTGCACTCCAAGCACTCATCTAGCCACTGCCGCACGATGCGCTTAAGCTGGCCGAATAACGCGATTGGCGCGTCTTGGCCTTGATCGCGCCAATGCTGGAACAGTAGATGCTTGGTCAGCTCCATTAGCAGAGTAGATTGGCGTACGTCTCCCAGATGCTTGATGTCCAGTTCCACCGCTTCACCAATAATTCCCGCATTGTGTGTCTTCGTCGCCCCGACCATTTCAGGTGTTACGGTTAGGTGATGATCGTTGTTGAATTCGGCTTCAAGTTGGTCTTCTGGCAGCTCGACGCGGTAGCCTTGCACGCGCGGGAATTGAAGTTCCAAATGATCGCGATCAGGTCGTAGTGCCTTGACGATGATGGTTTCGCGGGGCTTGGGAGGCGGCGCGATGACCGGCTTCGCGGTGAAGTCAAAGGGAATACCGAAGACGTCGGCATATTCCACGTCGAATAGCCCTGTATTCTCGTTCAACTCATAATTCTGACGACGTAGGGCACGGCCGATCACTTGTTCGCAGAGCAATTGTGTGCCGAACGCACGTACGCCAAGTATGTGCGTAACCGTATTTGCATCCCAACCTTCAGTGAGCATAGATACCGAAACCACGCAGCGGATTTGTTCTCCTAAACGGCCCTGCTTGCCAACCGTGTTCATTACTTCTCTCAGTAGTTCGCTGTCACTCAGATTTTCTGACTGGCGGCGATCACCGGTGCGCTCAATGATTTCCCGCTTGAAGCGCTCAATCTCATCTGCGGCCATTCCACGGAAGTTATCGTCCAGAGCTTCTCCGGATTCGAGTTGCTCACTATCGATTAGTAGAGTGTTCGGACGCGCCAGTGGCTCGCCATGCTCATCATAGTTTCGAAACAGCTCCAGCCGCCCTGGCACGCGCGTAATAGAGCCATCTTCATTCATGCGCTCGAAGCCGGAGATGTAGTCAAATACCAGCTTAGAGGTCGCAGTGTTGTTGCACACCACGATAAAGCATGGCGGCACATTGATACCTGCGGCTTTCCACGCCTCGTAGGTTTTGAGATAGTGCCCATACAAGGCCTCCAGGGCCGTTTGTAATTCTACTGGGATGGCTAAAGGATCGAGCTGAGCATTTTTTCCGCGTCCCTTTTTCGGCATTTTTCTGCCGATGTGCTTCCAGAGTTCTCGGTAGATGGGCATTTCTGCGCCCGGAATGTTGTCTGCGACGGGCACGCGCGGCAATTTGACGATGCCGCATTCTATGGCGTCCATCAGCGAGAAATCGCTCATGGTCCAAGGAAACAACGTGCCTTCTACGTACCCTGAACCGGCCAGGAAGAACGGAGTGGCCGACAAGTCCATTACTTGTTGCAGACCAAGTTTTCGGTTCACTGCTTCTAGTCCTGAGATCCACAATCTCGCAGCTTTGTTATTCTCTTCCGCCTCGGCTTTTTGCTCTTTATCAAGATCCGCATCGTCTTCCACAGCGTGCGGCTTTTCGCGATAGCAATGGTGGGCCTCGTCGTTGATGACGAGGATATTTTTCAGCCCCATCAGCTCTGGCATAACACGCAGGAGCATCTGCCCCTCAGTTTCCAGAGTCTCTAGCTCGCTGCCGGTACGGCCTTGCAGCAGGCGGCGCCCCCCTTTAGATAAGTCCACTCGCTCACGGAGCTTGAAGGCGTGGTAGTTGGTGATGACAATCTTAGCTTTATCCAGATCAGCCAGCATATCTCGTGGCACGAGCTCCCGGTTGGAATAGTAGCTATCCGCGTCATTGGGAAGTAGAACGCGAAGGCGATCCTTAATGGTCAAGCCCGGAGCGACCAACAGAAATCCCCGGGTAAATTTTTTACTTTGCGGATGTCGCACGGCATTGACGGTCTGCCACGCAATAAGCATGGCCATGACCGTAGTCTTACCTGCCCCGGTGGCCAGCTTCAGCGCCAGACGCATCAATCCAGGGTTAGCATCGGCACTGGCCTTCTTTAAATGATCGAGGAAACGCTCGCCGATTTTGCCGAGTTGTGGAGCAACTTCGGTCAGCCAGATCGCAGTTTCTGCGGCTTCTACCTGACAGAAGAACGGACGTACGCCTGCGAATTTGTGGTTACGCCAATGTTCCAACAAGCGAGCCGTTTCAGGTGTGACACGCCATTGCGATGCCGGCGAGCGTCGCCAAGCGTCGACCTCCCGCCGGACTGAATTAATCAATTCAGAGTGGCGGTAGCGTTGGCCGTCATCAGCCAAGTTCTCAATTTCATCAAGTGCCAGAGTGGTCTGCTCGCCGTAGCGCTGTCGCGGTTTCGGGATTGGACTAATGAAGCTTGAATCTCGCCGAGAATCGACAATTTTTTGCGTCGGCTGGCCATCGTCATCGAGTTCCCAATGTTGGGAAGGATAGCCATAAGGAGAGTTGAGAATAGGTTGCTTGAAAAACTGGTCACTCACTTCTTGAGCCCCTGATTTTTAGTATGTGCTGGGATGCTTGAAAATACGATCCCCCGATCGTCTTCCGTCCAATTAGTTGCCAGAACTGTTAATCGAACTTAGTTGCATCAGTAACTCAAATAGAGAGCATCACCGACAACGGAGGATTGTATTGGAGCTGCTATGGTTATGCTCATCCGGTGCCCAAGGCATGTCGGCATTACACCAATAACGGGGCACCAATATGACCTAAGCCGATGTTATTCATCACGGGCTTTTCAAGTATGCCCACTTATGATAGAAAAACCACGGAATGTGGTTTGCAATTGTATCACCGGCTCATTGTTGCAGAGCATCGCATCTCTACGTCAGGTGGCTGGATTTGCCAAAGCGCGCGACGTTTGCCTGGGAAGTGTGCGGGCTTGTTTCTCGGTGATGACGTCGCCTTCGTCTTGACACAACTTGCACGTGGCCTGCACACATATAAATTGAGTTGTGGCCGTCGAACTTCTTCTCTACTCATGGTGAAGAAGCCATTAATACTGATTGATTCTATTTTTATAGGTTATTCAGTAACTCATAAGAGAAATAAAAGAATTTTGTGCTGAAAAATTATCTTATTACGGTATTTACATCGTTGACATTGACGTGATTGATCTCGTACGCTGCGAGTCATTAGACCTCTTCGTGACGCTCCATGAGCCCTTTTGCCCGTCAACTTTGTGAACTTCGGATGCGACATGGCATACGTCAAAACGAATTGGCCAAGCTGATTGGGTATGACCAGACTTACATCTCTGCGCTGGAAGTGGGCCTCAAGGGACCACCCACACAAGAGTTCGTCGACAAGCTGGTTCGGACATTGCCTCTCACCTCTACAGAAGCAGCCGAAATCCGCATAGCCGCTAAAGCTTCCGATAGAAAACTAGTACTTGATTCAGACGCTCACCCCGACGTCTATTGGATGCTTGATGCGCTTCGGCAACGGCTAGATCGCTTGCACCCGGCTCAAGCACGAATGATTCGCGAGCTTCTTGACTTACCTGATGTAGTTCTTCGACAAGAACCCGAGCCAATACAGCGCATGCAGCGCCGCAAAAAATCGGAGGCCAAAATGTAAAAACGGACCAAACCTTTCGGCCTGATCCGCTTTCACACGACCCTCGCGAGCCGCCTTAGCAAGCAAAGTATCGCGATCCGTAGCAGGCGAGTCAAGCCCCTCTCCCCTTCTGTTGCCCAATATTCCAAAGGTTTTGACCGGAGGAAGGCAGATCTTTGTCTGAAACCAGGCATATAGATCGTCACGCGGCGCTGCAGGGGATCGGCTAATTCCTATGCTTGGAGTTCACAATGACGTACTACACATGGCGTGGTACCTGGAAAGGTCGCGCCCCAAATGGGCTGGACCACCAGCGCGCCAGAACTATTGTTCGCCCGACCGGAGGCATTCTTCGAGGGAAATTCCCTAGTCGCAAAACCGGACGTATGGTCCATCACGAGGGCATGCTTGAGCTGGACGCGATTTACCATTTCGAGGCATCTCCATTCATTCTGCGGTACACAGAACAGCCAAAAACAGTGCTGTTCGCAGATGGTTCGCGTTTGCGCCGTTATACACCAGACTTCGAACTTCATTTGAGCAATGGTGATTCAGTACTAGTAGAAATAAAGCCTCATCGATTTGCTACTGAATTCGAAACTAAAGACAAACTGGAGAAAATTGCCGCTCATTTCGAGCGTAACGGGCAGGCGTTCGTCGTACTGACCGATAAGCATCTCCAGATCGATCCGAGGCGCGCGAGTTTGCGGAGCATCTACCATCAAGCCCCTCGCATTTGGCCAACCTTCAAGAAATGTACTGTCGAGCTGCAACGCCTATACACGCTGTTTCCAAGGCAACTAGCTGATGCCATGGGGCCGCTGCGACATGCAGGACTGGATCCGTACAGCTTGTTAATGCTAGGACTGCTGACGTGTGATCTCAGTGAGCCCTTCAGCGGAAACACTATCTTGAACCTTGCCAAGGAGAACGACCATGCGTGGTTTCGCCTTTCGAACCGGTTTGCATTTTGATTGGTCGTCTGTGCCTCATAGGCTGGATCGGCTAGGTAGTGAAAATCAGGTTGTGCTGGAGCGCCTAATTGACGGCCAAATTGTGCTGAGCTCCAAGCAGGAGCTGCTGTCTGCGTTTGCAGATGGAGCCATCATTGTCCATACCTCGCGCAGCCATTCAACGGAGCTGCCTTCCTACGGTCGCCCTCTGAGTGATTTGCCAGAAAATGTGCAAATGGAGTTACGCCGTCGCATGGCATATCTGCAGGCAATAGAAAACGCCGGTATGCGTTCGCGCTCGGGAGCACAATTGATGCCTTTGATTGAAGAAGTGGCTGGAAAGATCAGCGACTCCGCACCGCCGTCCTGGATAACTGTTTATCGATGGTATAGGAAATATCGAAATGAAAGGCAGCCACGTGCGCTGATTCCACGCTTTGATCGACGTGGAAACAAGGCTGTGCGTCAATCAGATCGTGTATTGGAATTATTTCAGCATGCAGTCGAAGAGGCATTTCAGGCAAGCCCCGCCGCGACGGTTCAATCGATTCATACTCGCTTCATCGGCAAGATAGAGCTAGATAACCGAAATCGATTACCAGAAGACCGCCTTCAGGTGCCGGCATCGCGTACGACTTACAGGCTCTTCGCTCGACTAGAGGCCTATGATCAGACGCTATTAAAACAGGGAAAAGCGTTCGCAGACCGACGTTACCGCATCGCGAAGGCCGCACCACAGGCTGAAGGCATCTTACAGCGTGTTGAAGCTGACCATACGCCGCTTGACCTGTTCTTAATTGACGAGCGCTCCGGGTTGCCACATGGTCGGCCTGTATTGACGATGTTTATCGACACGTTTAGCCGTTTCCCTGTGGGGTACTTTCTCAATTTCGGAGGGACATCGGCAACTGCAGTAATGGGGGCTCTCCGACACGCGATTCTACCCAAGACGCCTGCGCCAGCGGCAATCCCCAATTTACAAGTTGAACATGCTTGGCCATGTTATGGCGTCATGGACTCATTAGCCCTGGACAACGGATTGGAATTCCATGGCACTGCGCTGGAAGGCGCAGCGATGGATCTAGGAATCTATATTCTCTATTGCCCAAAAAGACAGCCTTGGTACAAGGGCAAGATCGAGAGATTCTTGAAGACAATGAATTTCTCGCTGAGTCACCAGCTGCCTGGTACTAGCCTTTCTCGATTGATTGATCGCGGCGACTACGACCCGCAGAAGCACGCAGTTCTGACTGTGGCGGAATTCAAACATCTATTTGAAAAGTGGCTGCTCGACGTATACGCGCAGACTCTTCACAAGGGTCTTGGTACTACCCCATGGGCTAAATGGCATGAAGGCTTGAAAAGCCGCTGCCCCGAATTAACAAGTAGTGTGGATGATTTGAAATGCAGAATCGGCTTAACGGAAGAGCGGACCCTGCAACGCGATGGTTTGACCCTACGTGGTATCCGCTACACAGGACCAGAACTAGACCCGATCATGCGCGCTTGGGGACCCGGAGTGAAGCTACGCATCGTTTACGACCCCGAAGACCTAGGCGCCATTCAGGTTTGGGCACCCGAGCAGCAAGACCCTGTTCGTGTCGAGGCTGCTAATCAAGGATACGCTAGGGGCCTCACTCAGGTTCAACATGAACTTATCCAGGACCAGCTTCGGGACGAGAGGAAAGCAGTGTCCGATCCGCAAGCCTTAATGCAAGCTAAATATGATCTGGCCGTTTCAATTGATCAACTTGTTGAAAGCCGGAAGCAGATTACCCGCCGGCGTGCAGCCAAGATCCGAGGGGTGACTAGCAACCATCCACAAGCTGATTTCAAACCGAAGTTAGTTCAGGCGCCAAGAACGAAACCCGCTCCGAAAAGCGCGCTTGATGATGAGGCACCGAAACCTTTACCAACGTTCCGTCTCCGGCATGGAGGAAAATAAAATGGTATCGGATGAATTTGAATCCTTACGCATCTTCAACAGCGAATATCTAGAATTTCCTCCATTTGTATCGGCCTTCAACGAAATTGATCGGCTGGTGCAGCTATATCGTCAGACCGGTGTTGCGAACAATCTCTTGGTTACCGGAGAATCGGGAACGGGAAAGACCACGCTATGCAAGGCGCTGTCGGATAGATATCCTCCGATGTCGGTCCCGGAACGCGACATCATTCCGATACTAATTGTGTCAATACCACCGGCGGCTACCATCGCCAGCGTAGCGGAAGCGATGCTGGTTAGGCTGGGAGACCCCTCACCTGGTAGTGGAACAACGTCTGCCAAAACGGCCCGTGCTGTCCACTTGGCACGTGCTTGCGGTGTCGAACTGCAGATGTTCGATGAGGCCAACCACATTCAGGACCGCGGACAGTCGCCAACCCAGTACATGGTGGGGGACTGGCTCAAAAGCCTGATGGACGCTATACAGGTGCCGACTGTATTACTTGGATTGCCACGAGTAGAGGATCTATTGCGCGTCAACGAGCAATTAAGGCGTCGTTTTACCCGCCGTGTGCAGATGGCCTTGGGACAAGACCCAGAAAATAGCATCGAGTCCCAGTGTCTGAGGCTATTCACATCATTAACACCATTGCTTCCGGTTCCTTTCCTCAAAGAATCGATGACCTGGAACGAGCTGGCTCATAGACTCCATGCCGCTACCGACGGCCGAGTGGCGTTCGTCAAGTCTCTTCTTCTTGGGGCAATTCGTTTAGTCTTTGAACATGATCTAACGCGCATAACATCGGTAGAGCTAGAGGCAGCATTCACGTCTGCTATTTGGCGCGAGGGCATCGGCGCAATGAATCCATTCAATCCAGAATTTGAATTTCGAAGGCTGGATCGGGCTGGAGAGCCTTTTGAAAGGGGGGTGTTCGTGGGCCGGTTGGGAAATAAGTATCGCCATGCTTCTTGACCTACGCCGTTTTCCTGTTCGCCCTAAGCCAAAAATTGGCGAGAGTCTTGCTGGATTCTTTTGTCGGTATTTTGGTGCAAACGGACATAGAATTCCCGCACGGCTTCTGGATGCAGTAAGGATCGTTTATCTCGCGGAAGAATCACCGGAATGTCATGAAGCATGGACTTTAATCAGTGAAGTCTTGGACGCGTCAACGGGCGAGCGTCAAAAGTTTTGGACGCAAGAATGGTTCCAAATGATTCATGTCCAGACTGAGCCGCTAAAAAAGCACGTTGAGAAAATCGCGGCGCGAAAATTTCGATTCTGTCCAGAATGCCTTCAAAGCCAGAACATCCATCTGGCATTTTGGGATTTACCTCTAGTATTTGCATGCCCAATTCACCGGTGCATGTTGGTTACCCATTGCCAGTGTGGCATGCCTTTGGCTTGGACAAATTTGGTGCTGAGTTGGACATGCTGCTGTGGGAAATTCTTGCCATCTGTCACGGCGGGCTTCGCGCACCGGAGTTTAATCGGAGGTGCAAAATCAGTCGCCGCTGCTATCACGCTACCTGTACCAGGTTTATCCTACGAAGAGGCTCAAATATATCGCCTTGGACGTGATCTTTGCTCCACTTATAACGTTTTGATTTGGTTGAAGCTACTATTGCGCCGTCTACGAAACGCGCTAAAAATTAGGCTCAATATTAGAATGAAAACGCGCGCCGTCGAGTACTGGCGGTATGGCTCCGCACTCGAAGATTGGCCCAATAGGCTGGTGAATATCTTGCAGCGTCTGTTAATACGTTTCTGCCGAGACGATTGGAAAAATTCGCTCGTTATTCATGGGAGGGGATCAGAAGCTATCCAGTTACTTAGGATGCTCGATGACGCATTGACTGATCGTAGGCTGCCTTCATTGCTCCGGGTCCACTTAGTAGACCTTCCAACCGATTATCTTCTGTCTAGCAACGCATTACGTGATTGGATTTTTAATCCAGTCTGCAGTGTCTCAAAACGAAAAAGAAGGCTGAATACCCTGAGGAACTGGTGGTCCCGACTACCTGAAAGGATGGAAGTCTCAAATGAGCGCCTGCCTCATGAGATTTTACGATTACAGACAAAAAATCAAAGTAGGTGTGCCGCGCTCTTGAATGGCCTTGCCGTGGCTGCGGATAGATCGATGGATCCAATGAGATTTCGCTCCCTTTCTGCAGCCTGGCCAGCCATGCCGACAGATACTAGCCGTCTCTCTGCCACTGAATTCTTTGAACTACTAGCTCAACGACTTCTGACGGTCTCCAGCACGCATCGGGAGTATCTGATGAGATCATTTTTAGAGGCTGTGGATGTTACCTCTTGATCCATCTAAACAGCCAGATCACGGGACTAGTATCTACTTGCCCGTTCGACCTCGTCCCTATCAGGATGAGTCGGCACATGGATTCTTAAATCGTGTTGCTCATGAAAATGGATATGAGACGCCGTATCAGCATTATTCGGCCATTCAGCGGCGCGGCTTGGTAGGGAAGAATGCGTTGCAGGAGTGTTTAGGTCTTACCGACATGGAATGGCACAATTTAGCTGGTCCTTGGCCGCGATATTTCGACGCCGAGGATAGGCTGTGGTCTGACCTGAGCCGCGACGACTATGTGCAAGACATATTTCGATGGTGTCCTAAGTGTTTGGCGCTCTCACCGTATCTGCGTTCTGCTTGGTCGATAAAACTATGCGTAACTTGCTTGGATCACGGAAATTATTTGCTCGATGCCTGTCCGAACTGTCATCGTCGCCAACGAATTGAGTATCTCAGTGGGCTTCGCTGCGTATGTGGTCATCTTTTGGCAGCATGTGGAAGTCTGGAAGCGACGTCCTGTGTACTCGATTTGCAGAGCGCATTTCTCTCCAATTCGCCTCATCAAATTTCCAACAGAATTCCTCAGCTTGTAGCTTCAGCCTGGAGTCGTCTTCTACTATGCATTGCGGCCATAACGATGCAAAGTCGAAAAGGAAAAACTGGGCAGATCGCTGGCCTCCGGAATCTTTCAACGGCAGTTAGCGTCGTGCAGCAAGCTGCGGAAATTCTCTCCGATTGGCCTTCTGGCTTTCGCCGCCATCTTACCAAGATTCAGTTCCAGAGTGACGTCTCGTTTAGTTTGCATCAAACCTTTGGTAGGTTATATCGTAAGCTTTACGTTGACCTCGCTGGAGCAGAATTCGATTTTCTTCGCGAAGAATTTAACGCGTATCTTGCTGAGAATTGGTGGGGACTGATCTGCCGACGCAATCGACGGATTAAGGAAAATAGCCAACGCACTACTCTTAAAGAGGCTGCGAAGATTTCGGGGCTATCGATTTCGCAGATCAAGCAGCTACATTTTGCGGGAATAGTTGATGCGACCTCGGTTGCGCATCGAAGTGGCCGCCAATCTTGGTCTTTGCCACTAGCCGAGGTTTCTACCCTCGCCTCTTTGGTGGACGATGGAATGACCTTAAAAATGGCTTCATCATTCCTAGCCCTTCCTAAGCATCGTGTTCGTGAGTTAGTTGATGCGGGTCTCATTCGTCCACGGCTTATTGCTGGCCGTAATGGTAGCTCGATATGGAATTTCTCAAGCAGTGAGTTGGATCAGCTTGGTCGAATTAAAGGCGGCCGAAATTTCGTGCCGACTCCAGACCTAATGGGGGGAGAAATTGTGCCATTGATCCAAGTGCTCAAGACATGGCGCTTACCTTCCGGCGCATTTCCTGCGCTGATGGCCGCGATATCGAAGGGCGAAATAAGTGGAATCGGCCAAAGGCCACCGGATGTATCAGTCGGCCAGATATCTATGCCGTCATTGCAGTTGAAGTCGTGGCTCTTGCAATGGAAAGAGTTGCATTGGGGGTGTATGTCTATTACGGCGGCCGCACGAGCCTTGGGCATCAAAGAACAGGTAGCTTACGACCTGGTGCGTGTTGGCCTACTAGCGACCGATACAGTGGGTAGTACATCTACGCGGCGAGTAAAAGTTGAAACAATCAAACAGTTCCAAAACACTTACATCACTGCGATAGAACTTAGCAAGATCATTGGTATTTCGCTAAAGGAGCTTTTCTCAGAAACGGGTATTCAACCTATTACGGGGCCATCCATAGATGGCAGTCGACAATATTTTTTCAATCGATCGGATTTTTCTTTGTAATTTGATCGACACAAACGTACTTAATCTTTTTCTTAGCGAATTCTGTCTATGTGATATTGCGTTTAATAATGACCCTGGCTTTGCATCGAATCGTGACCCGCAAAAGTTTCCGTCTTCGTATAGTTACTTAGTCTGTTCTCCTCTCTTTCTTTACGTCGCGAGTTGAGCTGGTCTTGAAGCGATAGCTATCATTACCTGTTTCTACGATGTGGCAGTGATGGGTAAGGCGATCGAGAAGGGCCGTGGTCATTTTTGGATCTCCGAAGACGGCGCCCCATTCTCCAAATCCAAGGTTCGTTGTAATGATCAAGCTAGTGTGTTCGTAAAGCTTGCTGATGAGATGGAAAAGCAAAGCCCCACCTGTTTGACTAAATGGTAGATAGCCAAGCTCATCAAGTATTACGAGGTCCGTGTGCTTCAGCCGAGTAGCCAGGTTTCCAGACCTCCCCTGCTGCTTCTCTTGCTCCAGCAAGTTCACTAGTTCTATGGTTGAGAAAAAGCGAACACGGGCGTTGTGGCGCTCTATAGCTTGAATACCAATGGCACTGGCCAAGTGCGTCTTTCCAGTGCCAGGACCGCCGAGAAAAACGATGTTTTGCCAGCTCTCCATGAAATTGCAAGAATGCAATTTTCGGATTGACGGCTCATTAACCTCGCTGGCCTGGAAGTCAAAGCCGTTGAGATCGCGATAAGCCGGGAATTTGGCGACCTTCATTTGATAAGCGAGCGAACGCACCTCTCGTTCCGCAACCTCTGCTTTGACGAGATCTGAAAGAACAGGCTGCGCCGCTTGAAATGCAGGGGAATTTTGCTCAGCTAAGTCTGCCACGGCTTGCGCCATGCCCCGTAACTTGAGGACGCGCAACATCTGCATCATAGACTCAGGCTGCGTCGACATGGTCGTTGTCCTTTCCTCTCAAAGTGTCATACCGTCCAACGTCTGCCTTTGGTTCCTTCGTCAACTGGAGTGCCTGTGGCGCGGTGATCTTGGGTGCGGAGCCGGTATCCAATAACCGACTGAGCATATTGAGCACAACTTGCTTTGATGGCGCGCCGCTCTTGAGGGCGCCTTCTACTGCAGCTAGAACTGCCTGTTCGTCATGAAACATGACCAGGGCAAGAATCTCGACCATCTCGCGATCTCCGCCAGCGCGCCGTAGCAAAATAGACTGCATCTCCTTGAAGGCAGCTGGGAGTTCCGAAAACGGTGCGCCGTTTCTTAAGGCCCCCGGTTTTCGTTGTAGAACCGCCAAATAATGACGCCAGTCGTAGATTGTTTGACCAGGCCCGTGATCGCGGTTAATGACCCGCCGATGCTCCGCTATGGGGCGCCCCTCTGCTATGAAGACCAGGCGATCTGCGTAGATCCGGAGGCTTACAGGGCGATTGGCGAATGACGAAGGAACACTATATCGATTACGGTCAAGCGTCACGAGGCATGTCGGAGATACGCGTTTGGATTGCTCAACAAAACCGTCAAATACCTTTCCTAATGGCATGAGATGTGGCCTTTCGTTCTGCCATACTTCCCACACGGCGGCGTTTAGCTCGGGATGCCTAACCTGCTTCCATAGCCTTTCGCATTCCACTGCCAGCCATTGATTCAAAGCATCAAGCGAGGGAAACGCCTGGATCTTCTGCCAGATCCGATTTCGGCTATCTCGGACATTTTTCTCGACTTGCCCCTTTTCCCAGCCGGATGCCGGGTTGCAGAACTCGAGGTCAAACAGATAGTGGCTGGCCATAGCCATGAAGCGTGCATTTATATCCCGCTGTTTGCCTGACTTCACTTTGTCAACAGCCGTTTTCATGTTGTCGTAGATGCCACGGCGTGGGATTCCACCGAAGGCGTCGAAGGCGTGGCCATGTGCATCGAAAAGCATCTCATGGGTCTGGAGCAGATAGGCTCGCAGAAAAAATGCTCGGCTATGGCTGAGCTTGAAATGGGCAATTTGCAGTTTTGTTCGCTCGCCAGAAATTACGGCCCAGTCTTCGCTCCAGTCGAATTGAAATGCCTCCCCAGGAGCGAATGAGAGCGGAATATATGTTGATTTGCTCGCGGATTTGACCCTCTCCATTTGACCCACCTTCCACCGTCTACCAAAGGCGGCCACACGGTCGTACGACCCCTCATATCCCAGTT
>QFZN01010111.1_pt1 | contig 24775 bp, 21 predicted proteins | sample 1740101 | NCBI WGS metagenome assembly QFZN01 (sample SAMN09210849, study PRJNA391713) | Ciliate metagenome, whole genome shotgun sequencing project. | isolation source: combination of 50 Heterometopus sp. ciliate cells from an enrichment culture... | host: Heterometopus sp. ...
CTTAAGGGGTTTTATTCCAAGGTTATTTTCGCTCCGCTCGGGAAATACTGTTTACCGAAAGGGAGTGACGGTTTGAAAGCAATTATTATGGCCGGCGGCAAGGGTACAAGACTTCAGCCCATATGCGACCTTATGCCAAAGCCAATGACTGAGCTTCTCGGAAAACCGCTTTTGGCACACCTCACAGAGCTTTTGAAAAAAAACGGCTTTTCTGAGCTCTGCGTTACCCTGGGCCACAAGCCCGCATGCATTACCCAATACTTCGGAAACGGTGAGAATTTTGGCGTTTCCATGCAATATAAAATCGAAAAAAAGCCTCTCGGAACGGCGGGCGGTGTCCGTTCTTGCATTGACTTCGTAGATAATCAGGATTTTTTAGTGATTAGCGGCGATGCCGCCTGCGATTTTGACCTTAAGTATCTTGCCTCCGAGCATAAGAGAAATGGTGCTATGGTTACAATGGCGCTTTATCCTCATTCAGAGCCCTTGCCCTACGGTACGGTTCTGACCGATAAAAGCGGTCGGGTAATCAGCTTTATTGAAAAACCCAGCTGGGAAAGAGTCGTGACTGACCTCGTAAACACGGGAATATATATGGTATCCCCGAAGGTCCTGCAGCTTATCCCGGCAGATGCGCCCTATGATTTTGCGCGCGACCTGTTTCCGCTGATGGCGGAAAAGGGTTATGAGATAGTCGGAATACCCATGCAGGGTTATTGGTGTGATATCGGCAACAGCAAGAGCTATCTATCCTGCTGCATGGACGCGCTTGACGGAAAACTGAAAATAACTCCCGCCCAGCAAAATTCTCTCTCCACAGGAATCTATGCTCCGGCGAATATTCCAGACTCCGTGCGGCTTATACCTCCATGTGTCATATGCGATGGGACTGTTATTGAGCGCGGGGCTGTGATCGGACACAGTGTCGTTCATTCCTTCAGCCGCGTCGGGGCATATTCAAGAGTGATAAATTCCGTAATCGACCGTGGCAGTATTTCGGAAGCCTGTATAGTTAACGGCACTGTAGTTTGTCGTGGCGCTTTGCTTTATCCCGACACAGTGACGGTCAAAGGCGATGTTGTTTCTCCTTCAGGTTCAGACACTGCCCCGCCTTCCGAAACAAAGCACGTAGCAAAACGGCATGCAGTCGGTCTCTGCCGCGAGATATCCTGCGACAACAGGGCAAGGCTTATGCGAGAAATGTCCTCCGTACTATGGGAAGTTGGCGCAGACTTTTCTGACGGAATAAATCTTTCGGACGGTAAGTGCAAGGTTCGCATATCACCCTTGCCGGAGGAATCCTCCATATCAATTGAGGCTATAGGCGGGCGCGAAAGTGAGCGGCTCCAGATGTGCAAAAAATATAGCGAGCTTGCCGAAAAGTTCGGTGGGAAATCGATAATATAAGCTGATATGTGAATATTTATTCTTAATATTTAAAATTATTATGCAATATGTGTATAATTATTCTATATTTGTTGATTATTATGCAGAATATTTGCAAAATTCAAAAAACTTCTTGAATATTCATCCACTCCGTATTATAATCATATTTATCGGATGAGAAACCGAATAATTATTTATTTTATGGGGTGAAATTGAATGAAAAACCTTAAGAAGATCACAGTCTCAGTTCTTGCACTCACAATGCTTCTTTCGCTTGGTGCCTGCGGAACAAAGACTTCAACAACAGCGGCTTCAGCCTCTCCCGCCGCATCGGCTGCGGCATCGGCCGCTCCTGCAAGCGTAACAACAGTAACCAAGGGCGAGCTTCACATGGCCACCAACGCCCAGTTCCCTCCGTATGAGATGGTAAAAGACGACGGCTCCTATGAAGGCATCGACGTTGATATTGCCACAAAAATTGCCGACAAACTCGGGCTCAAGCTCGTAGTTGACGACATGGATTTCAGCTCTGTCATAACCTCTGTTCAGACCGGCAAGAGCGACATTGCCATGGCCGGACTCACAATTACCGACGAGCGTAAGAAAAACATCGACTTTACAGACAGCTATGCAACCGGAAAACAGGTCATCATTGTTAAGGACGGCTCCAGCATCAAGACCGCCGATGATCTGAAGGGCAAAAAGATTGGCACCCAAGAAGCTACTACCGGATATCTCTACTGCTCCGACACCGTTGAAAAAGGCGGCTTCGGCGAAGAGAATGTTACAGCATATACCAATGGTGCGATGGCAGTTCAGGCTCTTAAAGACGGCAAGGTCGACTGTGTTGTTATAGACAGCCAGCCCGCTCAGGAATATATTAAGGCCAACACCGGTCTTACCATTCTTGAAACTCCGTATATTACCGAGGATTATGCAATCGGCGTATCCAAGAGCAATACAGCTCTTACAGCCGCTGTGAACACAGCCCTTAAAGAGCTTATAGCTGACGGCACGGTTAAGACCATTGTTGCCAAATATATCAAAGCCAGCTAAAAACTATCGCAGCCTTATGAGGGGCGGCTCTTTGGCCACCCCTCTTTTTAACCATAGAGGGGAGAGATATACATAGTGGATTTATGGACAAAGTTTCAGAGTGATTTCAGCCAGAGTTTTATTGTAGGCGACCGTTGGCTGCTATACGTCAAGGGCCTTGGCAACACCTTGATAATTACACTTCTCGCTTTGATTTTAGGTGTCTTTTTGGGTGTTCTTGTGGCGGTCATCCGCTCGGCGCACGACCAGCAACAGCTCGGCAAAAGCAATTTTGTGCTGGCAATTTTCAACGCCATATGCAAGCTATATGTAACCGTCATTCGCGGAACGCCTATGATGGTGCAGCTCCTGATTATGTATTTTGTTATCTTTATCAGCTCTCAAAATACTGTCGCGGTTGCAACGCTGGCTTTCGGCATAAACTCGGGCGCCTATGTTTCCGAAATCATTCGCGGCGGTATTATGGCAGTTGACCCCGGGCAGATGGAGGCAGGGCGTTCGCTCGGTTTCAACTATCCGTCCACCATGCGTCTTATCATAATCCCCCAGGCAATAAAAATGGTTCTGCCCGCTCTTGGCAATGAGCTTATTACACTGCTGAAGGAAACCTCAATTGTTACCGTCATTGGACTGAAGGACCTTACAAAAGCCGCCATGCTTGTTCAGGGCAAAACCTATCAGGCATTTATGCCGTTAATAGGAATCGCTCTGGTCTATCTCGGCATGGTTATGATTCTGACCCGGCTGTTCGGCGGGCTTGAGAGGAGGCTTCGCACAAGTGAGCGATAACACGTTGATAAGCGTCAGTAACTTAAAAAAATACTACAGGGGTGAAACTATCAAAGCTCTGGATGGTGTCTCCGCGGAGATAAAGAAGGGCGAGGTCGTAGTTGTAATCGGGCCCTCCGGAAGCGGCAAGTCCACATTTCTTCGCTGCCTAAATCTGCTAGAAATTCCAACGTCGGGTCACATACTTTTCAACGGAACGGACATAACGGATGAAAAAACCGATATCAATATGCACCGTCAGAAGATGGGCATGGTTTTTCAGCACTTCAATCTGTTTCCTCACATGACCGTTCTGAAAAACATGACTGCCGCGCCAATCAAGCTTCTGAAAAAGAGCAAAGTCGAAGCGGATAACGAAGCTATGGTACTGCTGAAGCGTGTAGGTCTGGAGGATAGGGCAAACGCCTATCCGAGTCAGCTTTCCGGCGGGCAGAAACAGCGCATTGCAATTGTCCGCGCACTTTGTATGAATCCTGATGTTATGCTGTTTGACGAGCCAACGAGCGCCCTTGATCCCGAAATGGTCGGTGAGGTGCTTGACGTTATGAAGCAGCTTGCGCATGACGGAATGACGATGGTGGTCGTTACACATGAGATGGGCTTTGCAAAGGAAGTCGGCTCGCGCGTGATATTCATGGACGAGGGGAAAATCGTTGAGGAAAACGTTCCCGCTGTTATTTTTGAGCACCCGCAGAGCGAGAGACTGAAGAGTTTCCTCGCTAAAGTCCTTTAAATCTGATATAATACAAGAAAAAAATGACCGACGTTTGGCCCTATAGCCGCGTCGGACATTTTTTCGCGTTATTCCGCATATTTGATTACAAAAGCACTTGAAATAGATTTCAAATTAATACAAATGCCTGGGTTTTATTTACCTCGCACTATTAATATGTTATAATTCAGTAACTTGTGAACATTAACCGCTTAAGACTCAATGGAGGTCATTATGCGCAAATTATACACCATAATAATTATATCGTTTATTTTGTCATTGCTGTGTTCATGCGGAACTGACGCGCCCTCCTCAAGCAGTACACAAACTCCCTCTCCAAGTCCTTCTGCAAGCACTGCTCCCTCCCCTTCGCCCTCTGCCGATTCCTCGCAGAGAAAGGTGATTTTCCGGAGCTTTTTGTCCGAAAATTACCAGAAGCTTTCCGACTCCTTCTCGGGTGGAATTTCTGGTATCGGCTTTGCGGATCTCGATCTTGACGGCGGCATGGAGATGATTATTTTTGACGCGGGTGCCTCGGCTGCCATGGGAGTTCAGTTTTTCGACATTGTTGACGGAAAGGTCGAATGCGTTTCCGCCAATATGGACGCCGTCGGTAAGACCTTCGGCGGCACTCATATGTCAAGCGTTATAGTTAACGCGAATCACTTTAATGATTTCCGCCTGATGAAGGACAAAACGACAGGTGAAAAATTCTTCATTGTTAGCAGCGGAAACGGCGCGGCAGATTTTACTTACAGTGAGCTGATTCGTTTCGGAAATAAAAGCGGTGTATTAACACTCGAAAGTCTGCTCTATAAATATGAAACTTATGATGTTGACAGCGGAGAGACTACCGGTGATACCTACAAAATCAAAGGCAAGTCCGCCGATGGTGCAGCTTACAAAGCAGCCAATGACGCATTTTATGCCAGTGCGGAGGACACAGGCTTTGATGCTCAGGGGGTTCTGACGTGGGAATCAAACTTCAATGCAAGCTATGAAGGCTTCATGGCAATGGCAGATAAGGCTTTGTCCCTGTACGACGGAAATATTAATTCATAAACTCTTTTCACGCGACATAGTATATATCACCACAAAAACGGAGGTAAATACTATGTTATATGAAGAAAAGGAAAAAATCTCGGCAAAACCGCACAACATAATTCTGGAGGACAGGACGCGGCTTTCCGTTTCGGGTGTAATCGAAGTGGACAGCTTTGACGACAGACAGATTGTCACGCTTACCTCAAAGGGAAGTCTTATTCTCCGCGGCACCGATCTGCACATTGACAAGCTCAGTCTGGACTCCGGTGAGCTTGTTGTAACAGGACTTATCACAGACCTGGGCTACGAGGAAACCGCCCCCGGCGGTTCACTTTGGTCGCGTCTGTTTAAGTAAACCTTGGAACAGCCGATTTTATCTCAGCTTCTCACCGCTTTTTGCTCCTTTGTCGGCGGGCTCGTATTTGGAGTTCTCTATGATGCGTTGAAAGCGCTCCGGCTAAAAGTAAAAAAAGCGGCCTTGACAGCAATTTGTGATGTTATAGCCAGTCTTTTCGGATTTTGTATCCTCATATTTCTTTTTATGGATATCGGAAACGGTGAAGCACGGATATATATCCTAATCTGTGCCATTGCGGGTTCGGTCACTTATTTCTGTCTGTTCAGCCAAGTATTTCTTGAAATATTTTCCTCCTGTCTGCTTGCAATCGCGAAATTTTTTGGAATTGTGCGAAAACCTTTTGACTTTTTAATAAATAAGCTTATAAAATTCGTTAATATTTTAAAAAAGCTCTTTCAAAAAGTTGGTTTTTGGTGTACAATTAGGTTTATCGGTAAAGTTCATCTTGGAAAGAAATCCGTTAAACCGCCATGCAATGGGAGGAATAATACCAATGAAGTTCAAAAGAGCAAGCCTCGCCACAAAAATCGTCATTCTGGCGATTGTCGTGTATGCGGGAATAAGTCTTGTGTCACTGAAGGTTCAGGTTTCAAGCGCTCGGGAAAAACGAGACACCTTGCAGGGTCAGGTAGACAGCGTTCTCCAAAACAACACTGAGCTACAGTACCAAATCGATCACAGCACAGACTCCGAAACCATTGAGGATATCGCAAGAGACAAGCTTGGTCTGGTTAAACCTGGTGAAAGAATTTTTTACGATATCAGCAAATAGCTATCTTTTTCACATAACTTTTGTCCGCTTTAAAAATGCACTTTTATCGAATTAAACAGGAGGAAAAAGCTCTTATATGCAGCCTACAGTAGGAGAGATTTTTGAGGGCAAGGTGACAGGCATTACGAAATTCGGTGCCTTTGTATCATTGCCGGACGGTAACAACGGTCTTGTTCATATTTCCGAGATTGCAAACACGTACGTGAATGATGTTCACGAACATGTTTCCGAGGGACAGACAGTTAAGGTTAAGGTAATAGGTATCAATGAGACAGGCAAGATAAACCTGTCCATAAAAAAAGCCGAGCCTCCTGCGCCCCGTCCCGAATCTGAACGTCCGCAGCAGCAATACAGCCAGCCCAGACAGAATAATTTTTCTCCGAGGCCTTCGAATTTTGCTCAGAAGCCTCACGCATCCGCTCCTCCGGCTGAGGCCACCTTTGAGGATAAACTCAAACAGTTTATGCAGGATTCCGACAGCCGCATTTCGGACAGCCGTATATATTCCGACAAGAAAAACGGCTACCATCGCAAACGCGACTAAATCACACATACATATTATAAGGACTGTCTCAATTATCTTTGAGACAGTCCCTTTTTTTATAAGCTCTTGATTAGTATCTTCTTAATGTCCTGATGTGTGAGAGTCTGATAGCCGCCTGTGCGCTTATTGCAGCTTTCGGCGATTTCTTCAAACCTCGAAGTGTCGCTTATCCCCAGTTCTCTGAGCGTTGTTGTCGCACCGATTTCCTTGAAAAAGGCTTCCAGACGGTCAATGCCATCAAGTGCAATCTGCTCATCCGTTTTACCGAGTGGCTCCACATCCCAAACGTTAATAGCATATTGCCTGAATTTGTTCAGACCGCTTTTACAGATGTGCCTGTAATACGCGGGGGAAATCGCGGCAAGTCCCATGCCGTGTGCCACATCATAGTAGGCCGCAATCTGGTGTTCAATCTGGTGAGGCTCCCAGTCCTGCCTCTTTCCGCAGCCCAAAATGTTGTTTAACGCAAGTGTCGCAGCCCACATAATATTGCTTCTCGCGGGCAAGTCTACCGGATTCTTCACAGCAATACGGGCATTTTTTATTATACTCTTCATTAGTGACTCGCTCAGGTCGTCGGACACATTATCGTCGTTTCCGCTGAAATACTGTTCCATAATGTGGCTCATCATATCGCAGATTCCGCTGATCATCTGATACTGTGGGAGACTTAAGGTGTAGGTGGGGTCGAGAATTGAAAATCTCGGAAAAACTGCGTCCGCTTCAAACGAGCATTTGATTTTTTTCTCATCGTTTGTAATAACCGCCGAGCCGTTCATCTCCGAGCCAGTACCAACCATGGTTAGCACGGTTACTATCGGTATTGCTTTTTCTGGCAGTTTTCCCTTTTCGAAAAACTCGTCCCAAAAATCCTCCTTAATAAGACTGCCCCCGGCAATCGCTTTGCAGCAGTCGATGACCGAACCTCCACCCACGGCAAGAATGAGGTCAATATTGTTATTTTCGCAGAGCGCTATGCCCTCACGAACCTTCGTCGCTGTAGGATTCGGCATGATTCCCGCAAGCTCAGTGACATTTTTGCCGCAGTCTTTGAGAATTTTCAAAACGGTGTCATAAATTCCCTCTTTTTTGATTGAGCCTTTTCCGTAAGCAAAAAGAACATTCTTGCCAAAGCCGGAAAGCACCTCCGTAAGCTCTCCAATCGAGCCTTCTCCGAAAACAATCTTTGTAGGGTTAAAGTATGTGAAGTTTTTCATATGTGATCTCCTTGAAAATTCACTTTATGACAACATTGTCGTTGCCCAGGAGCTCTTTCAGTTCCTTTATGAGTGCGTCATGTATAAGGCAATTCGCCGCAAGGCGTTTTTTTGTATCCTCACAGTAGATAATCATATTATTCTCTCCCTCGAACATTACGAGAATCAACTCTATCCTTTGTAATCTGGGATCGTCCTTCGAGGGGATTTTAACCCATAGAGTCTTTTTCGACGGAGTCTTTTTATCCGGCCATTTCTCCTCAGGCTGTTTCTCCTCAGGTTGTTCTTCCCCACGGTTCAGATTTTCAATGTCGGTCAGCGGTCTCAGTGATTCAACCATTATCTGAGGCTCTTTTTCATCGCGGACTGAGATACGCCCTTTAATAACTATCGGTGCATTTTCCTTAATATAACTGCCCGAAACATCCAGAACACGCTGAAAGGCAATACGCTCAATTGAACCTGTAGCGTCCTCAAGCTGTATGTAGGTCATGAGGCTGTTGTTTCGTGTTGCGCGGGTCTTGGTTGCTGCAATCACACCTGCTAAGGTTACAAACTGCCCGTCCTCAAAGCTCTTTACGCCGCCCTCCTGTGAAAAATCGGCCATAATCGAGCCTATAGACACTGCGCCGATACGGCTAACGGCCGCTCTGTATTCATCCATCGGGTGACCGGAAAGATACAGGCCAGTCGTTTCCTTTTCCATTGCCATAAGCTCACGTGTCGAAAATTCGGGAATATCCGGCAGCTTGAGCTGGGAGATTGCGGGATGGCTTTCATCCTGTCCCATTGAGAACATATCGAGCTGTCCGTCAACATTCTTTCGTGCCGAGTCGTTTACACTGTCAATGACCATGTCGGTAACTCGCATAAGCTGGCTGCGCTTACAGCCCAGACTGTCAAAGGCGCCCGCACGGATAAGGCTTTCAACAGCGCGGCGGTTGAGTTCCTTTCCGTAAAGTCTATGGCAAAATTCGTCAAAGCTTTTGAATTTGCCCTCGCTCTCCCTGTTTTCAACAAGGGTATTAATGAAGCCTCGACCGATGTTCTTGATTGCCACCATGCCAAAGCGGATATGCTCGCCCGAAACCGTAAAGTCCGCTTCGGACTCATTCACATCGGGAGGAAGCAATTGAATCCCGCATTCCCTGCATTCGGCAATGTATTCGGCGACCTTTACGGAGTTGTCAAGCACTGAGGACAAAAGCGCCGCCATATATTCTCTCGGGTAGTGGCACTTCATATACGCTGTGCGGTAGGAGATAATTGCATATGCAACCGCGTGAGCTTTGTTAAAAGCGTAGTTTGCAAAATCGAGAATCTCGTCGTAAATACTGCCCGCAACATCCTCCGGCACACCGTTTTCGACAGCGCCAGCAATATTTCGTTCAGGGTCGCCGTGTATGAAGTACTTTCTTTCCTTTACAATCTCTTTTTCCTTTTTCTTGGACATTGCGCGTCTTATCATATCCGCCTGCCCGAGCGAAAATCCGCCCAGCTTGCGGAAAATCTCGATGACCTGCTCCTGATAGACTATGCAGCCGTAGGTTACTTCCAGAATATCCCGCAAAAGCTCGTGCTTGTATCGGATTTTTTCGGGGTTTGAGCTGCATTCCAAAAATCGCGGAATACTCTCCATCGGTCCCGGGCGGTAAAGTGCGATGACGGCGGTAATATCTTCAATCGAGCGTGGTTTGAGACCTGTGCACACAGATGTCATACCCGCGCTTTCAAGCTGGAACACTCCCGAGGTGTGCCCCTGCGAGAGCATTTCAAAGGTTGCGGTGTCATCATCGGGGACGTTTGCGACATCAAAATCCGGCTGTGTTTTACGCATCAACTGATTTGCACGTTCCAAAACAGTGAGGTTGCGAAGTCCTAAGAAGTCCATTTTAAGCAGCCCAAGCTCCTCAAGTGTCGTCATCGGATACTGGCATACTACTGATTCGTCGTTTTTAGCGAGCGGCACATATTCATATACCGGCTTGCCCGAAATTACAACGCCTGCCGCGTGTGTGGAGGCGTGCCTCGGCATTCCCTCAAGTGCCCTCGCCGTGTCGATAAGCTCGTGTATGCGGTCGTCGCCCTCATACATTTCCTTGAGCGGCCTTGATATTTTTAATGCCTCGTCAAGCGTTATTCCCGGCGCCATTGGCACCAGTTTCGCCACTGCGTCACATTCGGCATAGCTGACATTCAGCGCACGTCCTACATCGCGGATTGCCGCGCGCGCTGCCATTGTTCCAAAGGTTACAATCTGCGCAACGTGGTCAGAGCCGTATTTTCGGTTTACATAATCTATTACTTCTCCACGTCGCTCGACGCAGAAGTCGATATCGATATCGGGCATCGAAATGCGCTCGGGGTTTAAAAAGCGTTCGAAGAACAGGCTGTATTTGATAGGGTCAACATCCGTAATGCTGAGGCAGTAGGCAACCATGCTCCCCGCCGCGGAGCCGCGACCGGGGCCAACCGGAATACCCTGAGCCTTCGCGTAGCCGATAAAGTCCGAAACGATCAAGAAATAGTCCGTAAAGCCCATTTTATGAATCATGTCCAGCTCATATGTCAGCTGTTTTTGGAGTTTCTCCAAATCATATTCGGAGGCAGCGTTACCCGAAACGGAGTTGGCGAGTTTCGAGTAGCGTTTCTCAAAACCGCTGTCGCAAAGTTTTTTAAGATATTCATATCCGTCGCTTTCTCCTATCGGGAGAGGAAAGCTGGGTAAATGGTAGTGGCCGAACTCGAAGTCATAATTGCACATTTCCGCAATGCGAACGGTGTTGTCCGCCGCCTCTGAGATTTCCGGATACTCGGACATAAGGGCGCGCATTTCATCCTCGCTTTTAAGGTAAAAATCGTTGCCCTCGAACTTCATCCTGTCAGGGTCTTCGACGGTTTTTCCCGTCTGAATACATAACAGGACGTCCTGATTGCGCGCATCCTCTTTTTTCAGATAGTGCGCGTCGTTTGTCACAACAAGCGGAATACCCGTCTCGTGGTGAAGCTTAACAAGCCCTTCGGCGGCAATGCGTTCGTCCGGTATGCCGTGCGATTGCAGTTCAAGATAAAAACTATCCTTGCCGAACAGCTCCGAAAGCTCAATCGCGCGGTCCTTCGCGGCAGAGTATTCACCCTTTATGATTTTTTGCTGTATCTCTCCCGCAACGCAGCCCGAAAGACATACGAGACCCTCGGCGTGTTCACTCAAAAGCTGCCAATCAATCCTAGGTTTAACGTAGAAACCTTTTGTATAGCCCTCGCTGACGAGGTAGCAGAGATTTCTATAGCCAAGCTCATTTTTACACAGGAGAATAAGGTGTGAGTAGTTGCTGTCAATCCCATATTCTCTGTCGGTTCTGCCGCGGGGCGCAACATATACCTCGCAGCCGATAATCGGCTTAATACCGGCCTTTTTTGCAGCCTTATAAAAAGCCACAGCGCCATACATGACGCCGTGGTCGGTTATAGCAAGCGCGGTTTGTCCAAGATTTTTTGCGCACTCGGCCATATCGTCGATTCGGCAGGCACCGTCGAGAAGGCTGAATTCACTGTGAACATGCAGATGGACAAATGACATGGCTCTTGCTCCTTTTTCTAATTAAGATTTATTCTTGATATATATTTGTGCTAACAACCATTGGCTAACAACCGTTTCTCTTTTCCGCGTGGAAAAGAGAAATGTTTTTTAGCAATTTCCGTAGAGAAAAGACGCCAAAGGGCTAGCCGCCCTTTGTAAACCTGCTTATGTGCCGCTTCGCTCTGTCCTCTAGCCGCCTTCGGCGGAAGACACGCGCTCCACTGCGTGGTCGCGCTGATTGTACGACGATAAAGAAGATGTTGGTTGTACTCTCTCTGTACGATGATTACGAATATGTTCGTTGTGCGTTCTTTTGCGCATTGAAAAGACACACGGTAGCATGTAAAGAATTCTAACCACCTTTTGTTCCTATGTGGCTTAACCTTAAACGTTAGGAGGAGTTCCAAGGGGGGCGGCTTTGTTAAAAGCCCACTTGGCGGTTCTTCTTTGAATTTGAAACTCGTTTCTTCTTTTCGTGAAAGAAGAAATGAGTTTCGGCCTTTCCGACATGGAAAAAACAACAAATAATGAGTTTCGGTTTTTATTCGCCTAGCTCTGTCAGCTTGCGAAGTCTGTGACTGATGCAGGATTTACTGACGGGAGGCATTGCGAGTGCCGCAAGATCGGTGAGGCTCGCTTCGGGATTTGCTATTCGCAAAAGCGCTGTTTCGCGGAGCCTCTCGGGCAGTTCATTAAGCCCCGTTGTGTGCTCTATCCGCCGTATTGCCTCAAGCTGTTCCTGTGCCGCAAGAACAATCTTATCGGCATTGGCGCTGTCGCAGTTCACCCGTCTGTTAACAGCGTTGCGGATGTCCTTTTCGACCTTTGCGGACATGATATCCATTGCCGAAATCGGCGCACCTATAAGCGTCAGGAAGTCCTCAACTGATTCGGACTGTTTGAAATAAATAATGTAATTTCCTCCGCGTGTAGCGTCCTTCGGTAAAAAGCCGTGCTCAAGCAGTATCGAAAAGGTTTCACGGTTGACACTGAAGTGGTCTGTCACGAGCTCCAGATGGTAGCTCTTCGCGGGGTTAGTTATACTTCCGCCCGCCAGAAACACGCCGCGCAGGAACGACGCCTTGCAGCAATTTTCCTCAAGCACTCCAAGATTTATATGGTGCGCAACAATCCCTCTCGCTTCATAGCCGTATACCTCGAAAATATGACGGATAGTCTCCCGACTTGTAATTGAAATGGTGTACTTTCCCTTGATATCCGAGACGGAGCAGGTGTCAAATGTACAGCCAAATGCTTTTTTAAACAGCTTAGGCATGCGTTCGTTAATCTCCGTACTTGAGGTCACTATTCGGATTTCATCAGCTGAAAACAAGTTGCAATAGAGCAATATTCCGTATGCTTCAGCGATGGCACAACATTTTTTTTGCAGCGGTTCTCTGCAAAGCTCTGCCTTTGTATTTGATGAAAACGACATTTGTCCACCTCCTTCGAGTAGCTAAGATAGCACTTGCATATTGTATATCCTTGTATGAGATTTTTCTATGTAAAGACGCATAATCTCATTTGCAAGCAATTTTGGATCATGCCTTGCAAAGCCCTGTGAGCAGTCCAGCATCGGGCAAAGCCGCGCACTCACTCCGAGCTTATTCAGCTCCTCGGAATCCACAACTGTCTGGTTTGCTCCCTGTGCCTTATACCGTTTTGCAATTTCCTCGGGTATCGGTGAACTGTTAATCAGGCAATAGTCAAAAAGCCTGGTTCCCGAGTGTGCAAACAGAGCTTTTACATGGTCGGCCGCTGTGTAATTCTCCGTTTCACCACTCTCTGTTGTAACGTTGAGTACATATACTCTCAGCGCATCAGAGTGTCCTATCGCCTCCGCTATTCCGTCCGTCAGAAGGTTCGGAATAATGCTTGTATACAGGCTGCCCGGGCCAAGCAGAATAATATCAGCATTTTCAATGGCTTCAATACTTTCCCGCAACGCGGGAGGTTTCTCGGGAATGAGGGAAACTCTGGTAATCCGTCTGTCTCCCTGTTTTTTATGTTCCATTATCTTGGACTCTCCAAAGACCTCCGTTCCGTCATCGAAGCACGCCATAAGACGGACATCCTCGGTCGTAACCGGAAGCACTCTTCCCGTAATCGCCAAAACCTCACTCATTCTTCTGACAGCCTCATAAAACGAACCGGAGATGTCATTGAGGGCGGCAAGCAAGAGATTACCCATGCTTTGTCCCTTCAAAACGCCCTCCGTAAACCGGTAGCCCCAGAGCTGTTCCATTGTCGGCTCCGTGTTCGCAAGCGCCTGCATACAGTTTCTGATATCTCCGGGAGGCGGCATCCCCAGCTCGTCTCTGAGCCTTCCCGAACCGCCGCCGTCATCTGCCATTGTCACAATCGCCGTAAGCTCACCGGTTAGCAGCTTTAAACCTCTAAGCATACTGGAAAGTCCCGTTCCGCCGCCGATTGCGACAACGGACGGCTCTGTTAGCTTACCATTCATAGTTGAGCCTCCCTTCCATTTGATTTAAAACTGAGGTTAATTTCAAATGATTTTTCGGAAACAGCTTTATTTTTGTATATCCCTGTTAATGTTCTGCGCGGCATAGCCTATGCTCTCAACATAGTCCGAAAGCGCTTTTGCCACCGCAACGGAGCGGTGCCGTCCGCCCGTACAACCGATTGAAACCGTAAGGCCCAATTTTCCCTCCTCAACATAGAGCGGAAGCAAAAAGCTCATCATTTGCTCAAGATAACTCATAAATTCCTTTGTTGTTTCATTGCGGAAAACAAATTCGCTGACCGGTTCGTTGAGTCCATTCAAGTCCCGAAGTTCGGCAACATAGTAGGGATTGGGTAAAAACCTCACGTCGAACACAAGATCGGACTCCATAGGAATTCCGTATTTATAGCCAAAGGACATTACGTTTACAACCAGTTTTCGCTTTGTGTCCTCTCCTACAAATAAGCGGTATATTTCACTCTGAAGCATTCCGAGAGTTAAATCGCTCGTGTTTATAATATAGTCAGCTCTCTCCCTTACAGGGGCGAGAAGCTTGATTTCATTCAAAATTGCTTCCTCGATGGTGACTCCCGGAATCGCCAGCGGATGCCTTCTGCGCGTTTCCTTGTAGCGTTTGACTATATTCGTGGGGTCAGCTTCCATAAACAGTATGCGATAGTCGCAGCCCAGATCCCAGAGCCCGTCAAGTACCTTAAAAAGCTCCTCAAAGCTCGCTCTTTCACGAATGTCCGTAACCAGTGCTACTTTCTCATAGCGCTCGCTCGCGGCAAGGCATATCTGCGCAAATTTCGGGATCAGGGCAATCGGCATATTGTCGACGCAATAATAATCCAGATCCTCAAGCATATCCGCGGCACGGCTTTTTCCCGCGCCGGAAAGCCCCGATATAATCAAAAATTCCATGATAAAAATCCTTCCCCGTGCTTTAGATGTTGTCGACTATTTTAACTTCGGGTTCAAGCTCAATCCCCGTGTTCTTATACACTGTTTCTTTGATGTACTCCATAAGACGCCGGACATCCTCGAAGCTCGCTTTCCCTCTGTTTATAACAAAGCCCGCATGTTTATCGGAAACCTGAGCATCGCCTATCGTAAAGCCCTTTAATCCCGCTTCCTCGATAAGTGCCGCCGCGTAGCCTTTCTGCGGCCGTTTAAAGGTGCTGCCTGCGGAGGGTTTATCAAGCGGCTGGGAGGCGCGGCGTTTTTCGGAAAGCTCACGCATCTTATCGAGTATCGCAGTCTCCTCGCCCCTGTTAAGTAAAAGCTCACAGCCCAGAATAAGGGCGTCACTATCCGAAAACGCACTGTGCCGATACGACATATCAAGCTCGTCACCGGTTTTTTCGGAGATTTTTATGTCCCCGTCCAAAAACGTCACCGAGTGCAGAACTTGTTTCATCTCCCCACCGTAAGCTCCCGCATTCATGCATGCGGCACCGCCCAGCGTGCCTGGAATTCCGTGCGCAAATTCAAGTCCCGTAAGTGAAGTGTGGGCGCAGTATACAGCAAGCTTTGCAAGAGAAACGCCACATAGTGCGTAAACGCCTGTTTCTCCGCGATTTTCAATCGTGCTCATACCGTCGGACATCTTAATAACGAAGCGTCTTAGCGGCTCATCGGTAACCAGAAGGTTTGTCCCGTTACCGATAATCAAAGGTCTCACGCCCTTTTGTCTCAAAAATTCGCTAAGCTTTTCCGTCTCCTCTATCGACGACGGCTTTGCCATTGCGCTTGCGTTTCCGCCGATTTTGAAAGAGCAGTGCGCTCTCATCGGCTCGTTTTCGCTCAATTCCAGACCTGGAAGGCATTTTTTTATCTCCTGTATCAGAAGCCCGAAGTTATCCATATAAGCTCCTTAATAAACAAACTAATCAAATTTTATTCAAACGAATCGTTGTCGATATCCAAATCGTGACGTTGTTCCAAATCCTGTGCAGCGTTGTATCCCAGTTTTTTCTGACGGTTGTTCATCGCGGCAAGTTCAAGAATAACGGCAAGGTTTCTGCCCGGACGAACGGGAATTGTTACGCAAGGAACCTCAACCCCCAAAATATCGGTGTATTCCGAATCCACGCCAAGTCTGTCATAGGCTTTGTAATCCTCCCAGTTTTCGAGATTAACCACCAAATGAATTGTCTGAGTGGACTTGACGGCACCGACGCCGTAAATAAATCGTGCGTTCACAACACCAATGCCGCGAAACTCCATATAATGACGTATCAGCGGAGGCGCCGTTCCAACAAGCTTGTTGCGGGATATTTGCTTTATCTCTACGGCGTCATCGGCAATAAGCCGATGCCCGCGTTTAATCAGTTCAAGCGCTGTTTCACTCTTGCCTATGCCGCTGTCGCCCGTAATGAGAAGTCCCTCACCGTAGACTTCCACCAGAACTCCGTGGATTGTCTTGCGCGGGGCTAGGTGAACATGGAGAGAGCCGATTAACTGCGCCATAAATTCCGAGGTATCCATTTCGGAGGTAAAAACATTTACATCATATATTTCGGCTAGCTTTGTGAGCTCGGGCAACGGCACTACCTGATGGCATACAACGAGTGCGCGCGGCTTTCTCCGCATTAGTCCCTCGATTGATTTGTATCTTGCCTCTGGATCGAGTCTTTCGAGAAATGTTTGCTCCTGTTTTCCTGAAATCAGCACACGGTTGGAGTCAAAATACTCGAAAAATCCGGCAAACTGAAGACCGGGTCTGCCGACAGCCATGGTGTATACCCTTGCTTCCTCATAATCTACCGATGTATGCACGGTATTCAATTCATGCTCCGAGACGAGCTTAGAAAGTAAAACAGAATATACTTCTGCCATATTATGACCATACCTTTCGTTGTACCCACATATTATATGAACTAATTGTGCCCGCCTGTATCTTTTATACCCCTATTCTAATCAACATAGAACGTTTTGGCAAACCTTTTTTAATATATTAGTGTTGCTCCGGATAATAAAAAAGCAAAAGCGCCGTTACTCCTCATTGGGAAAACAGCGCTTTTGCTTATTTACGTGAAATAAGTCCCTGCAAATCTATACTGCGCGGGTAACGTTACCGCTGCGCATGCAACGGGTGCAAACGTAGACATGCTTAGGTGTCCCGTCCACTATGGCCTTGACACGCTTTACGTTGGGCTTCCATGTACGGTTGGAACGTCTGTGTGAGTGGCTCACCTTGATACCGAAAGCTACTTCCTTACCGCAATAATCACACTTTGCCATCTTTGCTGCACCTCCTCTAATAAAATCAACTAATCCATTTTGTCACAAATCGACTCAGGCGAATAGCTTTATAATGATAGCAGAATATAAACATAAATGCAAGGAAAATTTTAATTTAACCTTTAACTTTCTTTTATTTAAACGAATGACGACACTTAATACCGATCATCGTATTTTTCGTGCTTTCAATTTCATTGTTTTTTTGGGGGAAATGTGAACAAACTATCAATTCCTTTGTGAAAAGTATTGACAATTATTTATGATGGTGCTAAATTAGCACTCAGGAGCCGAGAGTGCCAGTGTTCTCCGACTGAGAGTGCCGAAATCGACTCGCGAGGCTTGCTTGAGGGGGCGCAGTATTGGATATCAGTGACCGGAAGAAAAAAATACTCACCGCCGTCATTGACGCTTACATTTCATCGGCTGAGCCTGTGGGTTCAAAGCTGATTGCGGAGTCGGGTGATCTGGACTTGAGCAGTGCCACTATCCGCAATGAAATGGCAGAGCTTACGACTCTTGGTTATCTTGAACAGCCCCACACCTCTGCGGGGCGCATTCCGTCGCCTAAAGCCTATAGGCTGTATGTCAATGAGCTGATGGCACGCCAACGTCTTACTATAGAGGAAACCGAATCCATCAACCAAAGCCTAAACATCAAAATGGAGCAGTTCGACAAGCTTATGAGTGATGTCGGCAAGCTTGCTTCAGCGCTTACTCAGTATCCAGCCGTCGCTTTGGCTGCACCCGTTGCATCAACGATATCCCGTTTTGACTTTATATATGTGGATGTCAACACGTTTATCATCGTTGCGATGCTTTCAAACAGCACCGTCCACAACAAGCTTGTTCATATGCCCTTCTCGATCGAACAGGGTATGGTTCAGCGTCTGGCCTCGGTGTTCAACTCAAATTTCACGCATATAACCAACGAAAAAGTATCACCGGCACTGATTACTTCCGCAGAACGCGCATGCGGCGACACGATGGGTTTGGTATCCGTCGTCGCTGCGTTTGCTATAGATACTCTCAGCAAAGCGAACGAGGGAGAAGCGTTCGTAACTGGCGCTTCCCACCTTCTGCGTCAGCCGGAATTCCGCGACCCCGACAAGGCACACGAAATAATGAGTTACCTCTCCGATAGCGAGCATCTTTTGGGGCTTCCCTCCTCTGATGAAGATTATGACGATATTCAGGTTCTGATAGGACCCGAAAACATAGCTGCAGAGCTTAAAGACTCAAGCGTTATAATTGCACGCTACAACGCGGGAGATAATATGCGGGGAATAATCGGCATTGTCGGTCCAACTCGAATGGACTATTCGGGCGTGGCCGCAAAGCTTCGATATATTGCCGCCGGCCTGAGCAAGCTTTTGGAAATGCCGGAGGCGCCCCGCGGCTTTGAGAAACTGCAGATAAAGGAGATGACAAGAGATGAGCGTAAGAAAGACACCTCAGGATCACGCTGAGGAAAAGATAGACGAGACAGTTGCGTCTGTAACCGAGGAAGCTGCCGAAAAAGCAGAGCCTGAGGATAACTCAAAAAAGAAAAAGGATAAATCGGAAGAAGAGCTTACAAAAGTCAAAGAAGAGATAGCCTTAGAGAAGGACAAATATCTTAGGCTGCTGGCCGAATATGACAACTTCCGCAAGAGAAGTCAGAAAGAGCGCGAAAACATATATTCCGACGTTCGCGCGGACACGGTTATGAAGTTCCTTCCCGTTTACGATAATCTGGAGAGAGCTTTGAAAACGGAGACAACCGACGAAGCCTACAGCAAGGGCGTTGAGATGACTTTAACTCAGTTTAAAGAGCTTCTTTCAAACCTTGGCGTTACAGAGATTAACGCCGACGTCGGCACCGCGTTTGACCCCACAATTCATAACGCCGTAATGCACGTTGAGGATGCAAATCTGGGCGAAGGCGTAATCGCCGAGGAGTTCCAGAAGGGCTTCAAGCTTGCAGATAAGGTTCTTCGCTGCAGCACTGTAAAAGTCGCAAATTAGCAAGTTAATAGAGAGAGTGTAAATAGCTCTTTCAATAAATAAATTCGATCTGAGTTTTCAGACAGGAGGAAATTAATATGGGTAAAATTATTGGCATAGATTTAGGTACAACCAACAGCTGTGTAGCTGTTATGGAGGGTGGCGAATCCGTCGTTATCGCAAATGCCGAGGGCAACAGAACAACTCCTTCAGTTGTTGCATTTTCCAAAACCGGCGAACGCATGGTCGGACAGGTCGCAAAGCGTCAGTCCGTTACGAACCCCGACCGCACAATAAGTTCCATCAAGCGTGAAATGGGCACAAACTACAAGGTAACAATCGACAGCAAGTCGTATACACCGCAGGAGATTTCGGCAATGATTCTCCAGAAGCTCAAGGCAGACGCCGAAAGCTATCTTGGCACAACCGTAACCGATGCCGTTATCACCGTTCCCGCATACTTCACTGACGCGCAGCGTCAGGCGACAAAGGATGCAGGCAGAATTGCCGGTCTTGACGTCAAGCGCATTATAAACGAGCCTACCGCAGCGGCACTTGCCTATGGCATCGACAAGGAATCCGACCAAAAAATTATGGTATATGACCTTGGCGGCGGTACCTTCGACGTGTCGGTTCTCGAAATCGGCGACGGCGTAATCGAGGTTCTCGCAACCGCCGGTAACAACCGTCTGGGCGGCGATGACTTTGACGAGTGCGTAACGAAATATCTCATTGAAGAGTTTAAAAAGTCTAACGGCGTTGACCTTTCCATTGACAGAGTTGCTTTGCAGCGTCTGCGCGAGGCGGCTGAAAAAGCCAAGGTCGAGCTTTCCGGTGTGACCACCTCAAACATCGATCTCCCCTATATTACTGCCGATGCAACTGGCCCGAAGCATCTTGATGTTACACTCACAAGAGCAAAATTCAACGAACTTACTCAACACCTTGTCGAGAAGACAGTCGGCCCCGTACGCCAAGCACTTTCCGACGCCGGACTTTCGGCTGGCGAGCTTTCCAAGGTTCTCCTCGTCGGCGGCTCAACACGTATTCCCGCTGTTCAGGATATGGTCAAATCACTTACAGGCAAAGAGGGCTTCAAAGGCATCAACCCCGATGAGTGCGTTGCAGTCGGCGCGGCTATTCAGGGCGGCGTTCTCGGCGGCGATGTTGAGGGCATTCTGCTTCTCGATGTCACTCCCCTTTCCCTTGGTCTTGAAACGCTCGGCGGTGTCTGCACAAAGCTCATTGAGCGCAACACCACGATTCCGACCAAGAAGAGCCAGATTTTCTCTACCGCTGCGGATAACCAGACCAGCGTTGAAATCAATGTACTTCAGGGCGAGCGCGAAATGGCTCAGTACAACAAGAGTCTTGGTCGCTTCCATCTAGACGGTATTGCCCCTGCACGCCGCGGAATTCCTCAGATCGAAGTCACCTTCGATATTGACGCTAACGGCATTGTAAATGTATCCGCTAAGGATATGGGCACCGGCAAGGAACAGCACATAACAATCACCTCCTCCTCCAACCTTTCCAAGGACGACATTGCAAAGGCAGTCAAAGAAGCCGAGCAATATGCCGCGGAAGACGCAAAGCGCAAGGAAGAAATCGACGTTCGCAACCAGGGCGACCAGATGGCTTATCAGACTGAAAAAACCTTAACAGAAATGGGCGACAAGATTGACCCTGCCGACAGGTCCGAGGTTGACTCCGCGCTTGCAAAGCTCAAAACCGCACTTTCCGGAACTGACACCGAAGCAATCAAGGCGGCAACAGAGGAGCTTACTCAAGCCTTCTACAAAGTCAGTGAGAAACTGTACGCGCAGCCGGGCGGCGAAGGTGGATGTGAAGACCCCAACTGCGACTGTGGCGGAAACGGCGACTGCAATCACGATAAAAAGGCCGGCGGCCAGAACGGACAATACTACGACGCCGACTACGAAGTAGTTGACGACGACAACAAAAAAAAGTAAAATATATCTATCGCTCTGGGGTGCACTTATAGTGTGCCCCAGAGCCCAAAACTTTCAGCACGAGAGGACTACTTATGGCCGATAAAAGAGATTACTACGAGGTGCTTGGGCTTGACAAAAACGCCTCTGAAAGCGAAATAAAAAAAGCATACCGCAACCTAGCGAAAGAAAACCATCCCGATCTCCACCCGGGCGATGCCGCGGCTGAAGCCCGTTTCAAGGAAGCCGGCGAGGCCTATTCCGTATTATCCGATGCCGACAAAAAAGCGAAGTATGACCAGTTCGGACACGCGGCTTTTGATCCTTCAATGGGCGGAGGCGGCGGATTCAACGTGGATTTCGGAGACATTTTCGGCGACCTCTTTGGTGGTATGTTCGGCGGCGGCAATAGACAGCGGCAGAACAACGGGCCCCAGCGTGGCGAAAGCATACGCACAGGCATATCCATCACCTTTGAAGAAGCCGCTTTCGGCTGTGAAAAGGAACTGAGTGTCGCCCGCATTGAGGATTGCGAGGCCTGTAAGGGTTCGGGCTGTGCCGCGGGAACCACGCCTGAGATTTGCCCCACCTGCAAGGGCAGCGGTATGGTACATCAGCAGCAGCGCTCTCCCTTCGGTATGGTATCCACCTCCGGTCCCTGTCCCAACTGCAAAGGTACCGGCAAAATCATACATCAGCCCTGCGAAACCTGCCGCGGCACAGGTTCCGTACGCAAGCAACGCAAGGTAAACGCGACCATTCCCGCCGGCATTGACGAAGGTCAGGCCATCTCACTGCGAGGTCTTGGCAGCGCAGGCAAAAACGGTGGACCGGCAGGCGATCTGCTTGTTTCCGTCACAATAAGAACCCACCAGTATTTTAAAAGAGACGGCACTGCCGTTCTGTCTGAGCTGCCCATTTCCTTCGTTCAGGCAGCGCTTGGCGCGGAGGTGGAAATTCCCACACTCGACGGCAAGGTGAAGCACTCCATTCCCGAAGGCACGCAGACAGGTACCGTTATCCGTCTGAAAGAGCACGGCATTCCCTTTATCCGTGGAAAAGGACGCGGCGACCAATTTGTTACCGTCAAGGTGGTAACACCTGAAAATCTGGGCACAGCGCAGAAAGCAATCCTCCGCGAATTTGCCGATGCAACCGGGGAATCCATTTCCGGTCAAAACGCTTCGGCTTTGAAAAAGAAGAAGAAATAGATTAAAACTTTGTATTAATAGACGATGCCTGCCGGTAAGTCGGAAGCCTTTTTTCCCGAATAACCGGCAGGCATAAATAATAGTACTTGACATATCCAAAAAAGCAATTATAATGTATACATACCAAACGGTCGGTATCGGAGGGCTATTAAATGCGAGACACAAGAGAAAACATACTTAATGTATCCTTTGAGCTCTTTTTGCAAAAGAGTTTTAAAGAAGTAACCATGAAAGAAATTGTTGAAAAGGCCGGTATGTCAAAGGGAGCTTTTTATCATTATTTTGACAGTAAAGAACAAATTTTTCTTGAGATAATAAACAGCAAATTTTCTTCACTGATTAATATTGATTACAACAGCTTCAAAACAGGGTCATTTTTTGATTTTTACCATGAATATTTAAAGTATCTTGATCGCTCTTACGAATCATTAAAAAACGTGTTTGACAGAGATTGCTCTTTTGATTTTAATTATTATTCTCTTATATTTGATGCAATCAGACTTTTTTCAAATTTCAAAGAAAAGATGATGGCATCATCGCAGGAAGAATTGAAATCATGGGAAATCGTTATTCATTCCGCCAGAGAAAGTGGTGAAATTGTTTCATCAATGAGTGATGAGCAAATTGCTAACATGTTTATTCAAACCAGCAATGGTATCGGCATGAATAACATGATGATTGGGCAAAGCGAGAATACAACAATTTCATTACTGGCACTATGGGACAGTTTCTACGCTCTAATAAAAGCATAGTTTTTAACTGACTTTATAAGGGGCACTATTTTTTTGCGCGCAACATACCGACCAGTCGGGATATTTAGTAATTTTATTAAGGAGTAAGATTTATGAACGCACACAAACCCAGTAAAAAAAGAACTATACTTATTTTAGTCGGAGCAATGGTTGGAATTCTACTTGCGTCTCTTGACAGCAACATTGTAAGTACAGCTATGCCCAAAATTGTCGGGAGTCTCAACGGTGCAGATTTGTATACCTGGCCGGTTACGGCGTATTTGCTCACTATGACAATATCAATGCCGTTATTGGGAAAGGTTTCGGATGTGTATGGCTATAAGCCTGCATATTTATTCGGAATAATCATCTTTCTAACAGGCTCCATACTCTGCGGATTTTCTCAAAGTATGATGCAGTTTATATTTTTCAGGGGCTTGCAGGGAATTGGCGGCGCGGTTCTTATCTCCAATACCATGGCCATTATTGGCATCCTGTTTTCTCCTGCGGATCGTGCCAAATACGGAAGCTTTGTGACTGCAGCATCAGGAATTGCCAGCTTAGTGGGACCTGTTTTTGGCGGGCTTATCACCGATAATCTAAACTGGCGATGGGTATTCTTTGTAAACATTCCTCTTGGCATCATTGCGCTGGCAATAATCATCTTGGTATTTCCCTCTTATAAAGACTCAAAAGCTCACAACCGCATTGACTATGCGGGCGCGGCGGTTTTGATTGTTGCTTTGATTCCGATGCTGCTTGCTTTTACCTGGGGCGGCAGAAATTTTTCTTGGGGTTCGGTTCAGATCATAGGTATGCTTACTTTTGCCGCTATAATGCTTATTGTCTTCGGCATTATTGAAAAGAGAGCCGAGGATCCGATAATACCATTGTCACTTTTCAAAAATTCAATCTATAATTTCTCGGCAGTCGAGATGTTTCTTTTTAACGGTGTAATGATAGCTATTATCACCTTTATTCCATTATTCCTGCAGGGAGTGAAAGGGTTGTCGGCTAGTTCTTCAGGCGCAATTATAACTCCTATGATGGTTAGTCTTATGGCGGGGGTCGTAATAAGCGGAATGTTTATATCTAAAACCTGCAAATATAAACTGCTTTCAATATCCGGATTTCTTGTTATGGGCACGGGCACCGTAATGCTGCTATTTTTAAACAACAGCTCAAGCAACGCAATCATAGTAGCTGCAATGATCATTATAGGCTTGGGTATAGGCATTGTTATGGCAATATTCAATGTTACGGCGCAGAACGTGTTTCCGAACAGTCAATTGGGAGTAGTGACCTCTTCCATACAGTTTTTCAGAATGATGGGGCAAACCATAGCGTCTTCCGTGTTGGGAACCGTTTTCAGCATTTCTCTGAGTAATGGCGTTTCGGAATTGGATGTAACTAGTTTTCCCGCAAATTTGGCACTCCAACTTAAAGACGTAAATACAATTACGGATCAAGATGCAATAAAAGCTCTCAGATCTTTGATACCTTCTAAATTGTTGTCTGATTTTGAACGTATTATGGATCAAATCAAGCAAATTCTTTCAAATTCAATACATCAGGTTTTTGTTATCTGCACGATTTTTGTCCTTATCTCATTAATTACAGTACTTTTTATGAAAGAAGTTCCAATGAGTAAAGTTAAAGAAGATCTTTCATAATATTGATACTAAATAACATTATTAATACAAAAACATCTTTTCTGGATGTTTTCA
>QFZN01010215.1_pt1 | contig 24738 bp, 21 predicted proteins | sample 1740101 | NCBI WGS metagenome assembly QFZN01 (sample SAMN09210849, study PRJNA391713) | Ciliate metagenome, whole genome shotgun sequencing project. | isolation source: combination of 50 Heterometopus sp. ciliate cells from an enrichment culture... | host: Heterometopus sp. ...
CGGCCATGAACCAGTTTGCTATCCTCTACGCTGATCGCTTCGTGCTTCCGGCTGTTTAAATATTAACCCGCCTTGAACACGAAAATTCTGACACTCCCGTTCATCTGGGATTTGGCTTTGAGAAAGATACAACTCCGGTGTGTCCAAGCATTAATATCTCTAATAAACGACTTTCTAAACTTTCTAAGCAGATTTTAGGAGCTGATGGTTACGCATCTAGCGTTAGTATGCAGGTAATTGCGCATACACTTAGTCATACTCCAGAAAAACTGAGAACAGGGTTCTGGATTGAAAAGAACAAAGATAGTTCTTATCTGCGGGATGGAGTTGATCAATCAGTAGAAAGTGTCACCGTAGATATTTTGAATGCTTCTACGGTATTAATGGCGGTCATGAAGGATGCGATTTCTTTTATCGAAGGCCATTACGATCTGAGTAGTGAAGCTAATATGCTGAGCGGCTTGCCGGTCAAGTACACTACGCGTCACGTCAATTCACCATACGATCAACAGGAGAAAATGAAGGGCGTTATGCTCTGCTTAGTGCATCTCTTGTATGGTGATTTTGATTTTGTTGAAAATTATCGGAGTGAAGCCTTTGGGACAATTTTCCCGAAGCGCACGGTGGAACTCGATAAGATCATCGCCGTATTGCCCGTACTAAAAAAACACTTTTCTGAGACAGGTTCGGTTATATAGATGGTTGTGTTGATTTGTGTAATGACCCAGCGAAACCTGCTCACTTTATGCAGCTAAGGCAAACGCCTCAGCTGGGGCGTTGTTATCAGCCATGTGGCCTGCGGTGCCAGCGGCAGGTATTTCAGCGCTGTGAGTAATTCATGGTCATCGTGAACAATGAAAAAATCTCCATCGTCAAGTTAGGACGAACCGCTTGGGATTGATCGGAGGAAGGTCGATGGGGCTCGTGCTGCCCTACCTTGACATCACTCAACGCCAACTACTCCTCCCCGTCGCAATCACCGCCACCGGATCGCCGCGCTGCTCATACGGATGACGCAGCACGATGCGGCTGGCGAATTTCTCGATGCCGATCTCGTCCTCCAGCAACCGCTCCATCAATTCCTGGAACAGGGACACCGTGGGGGCGATGATCTTGAGCAGGTAGTCGTAGCCACCACTGACGTTGTAGCACTCGACGATTTCCGCATACCTGGAGGCCCCTTGTTCGAACTTGCGGAAGTCGGCCGGGCGGTGGCTGCCGAGCGTGATCTCGGAAAACACCACCACATGGCTGCCCAGTTTCTCCAGCGCGATCTGCGCGCCGTAGCCTGCAATGATGCCGCTCTCTTCCATGCGCTTGGTACGCGTCAGGCAAGGGCTGGGGCTCAGGTTGACTGCTTCGGCCAACTCCACGTTCGAACAGCGCCCCTCTCGCAACAGGTGTTCGAGAATCCTGATGTCGGTACGATCGAGTGGGTCGGTTGGGCGCATGGAAAGATCATATCATCGCAGTCGGTGCATCAATGCCGACCCGAGCCAGTCCGGGCTTCGGTCAGCGACTCGTCCAGCGCATCGATGACCATGCCGGCCTGGTCTGCCGTCAATACCAGCGGCGGACGGATCTTGAGGACGTTATGGCCCATGGCGCAGGCGCTCAACAGCACGCCCTTGTGACGCATCCGGTTGACCACCTCGCTGGTGAGACTGCGATCTGGCGCCCGCGAGTGGCGATCAGAAACCAGTTCCACACCGACGAACATCCCCGCACCGCGTACGTCGCCAATGGCCTCATGCCGTTCGGCCAGGGCGCTGATGCCGTCGAGCAAGACCGAGCCGACCTCGCGTGCATGCGCGATCAGTCCTTCTTGCTCTATGGTCTTGAGCACCGCCAGCGCGGCCGCGCAGGAAACCGTATTGCCGCCGAAGGTATTGAAGTAGCGCGAACGCTGGCCGAACTCCTGCAGGGCGTCGGCCGTGGCCAGCAGGCCGGCGACCGGCTGGCCGTTGCCCATCGGCTTGCCCATGGTCACGATGTCGGGGACCACGCCGTGGCGCTGGAAGCCCCACATGTGCTCGCCCGTGCGGCCGAAGCCCGGTTGCACCTCGTCGGCGATGAAAAGTCCGCCGGCACGCTGGATCGCCTGCACGGCGCCCTTCAGGAAACCGGTCGGGCCTGGCAGGATGCCATCGCTGGTAAAGAGCGAGTCGACGATCAGCGCGGCGGGCTTGATGCCGTGGCGCTGCAGGTCGGCAATGGCGGCTTCGACATCGCGCGTGAAGCGCTCGCCCAGGTCCTGCCCATGGGCGTGATAGCTGCGTGGCGCCGGTACCAGCCGCACATGCGGGCCCAGGTTGACCGTGCTGCCCAGCGATGGAGAGAACTGCGAGACTGCATCGGTGATGCCGTGATAGGCGGTATCGGTCACGATCACGCCGGTGCCGCCGGTGCGTACCTTGGCGATGCGATAGGCCAGGTCATTGGCCTCGCTGCCGGTGCAGGTCAGCATCAGGTGCGCCAGCGCTGTCTCCGGCACCGTGGCCAGCAGGCGCTCGGCCAGTTCCAGGATGGTGTCGTGCAGGTAGCGGGTATTGGTGGCCAGGGTCTGAACCTGCTGGCAGATCGCCTCCGTGACGGCCGGGTGGCAATGCCCCAGCGAGGTTACGTTGTTGTAGACATCGAGGTAGCGGCGCCCCTGCGGATCGATCAGCCAGACGCCTTCGCCGCGCACGATCTGCAGCGGGTGCTCGTACATCAGGCGATAGGCCGGGCCCAGCAGCGCATCGCGGCGTTGGATCAGGGCCTCGGTTGCGGGGCCGACGTCGGCACGACCGGGGATGTAGGCGTTGACCATGTTCAGGTCGGTGGTGCTCTTCATGGAGTTCTCCTGTGGCGGATTTCTGAAAGCAGGCGGTCGCGCGCGTCCTGGCGCGAGAGGTCGGCCAGTTGTCCCAGCGCCTCCCAGGCCGCCGGGTTGTGACGCATGATGTAGGCCCGATTGTGGGGATAGCGCACGGCGCGCCATTCCGAGATGAGCGCGGTGATCAGATGGCGCGTGGCCATCAGGTCGGTGACGATGTCCAGCTCGGGATCGGTCAGCGGTGCGAGTGCGTGATAGGCCCCTACGAACTGCGCCGGACCTTCGAAAGGATCGGTGCTGCCCGTCATGTGGAAGGCGGCTGCGGTGCCCACTTCACCCACTAGCGGCGCGTGCAGCATGTCGCCGAAGTCGATGATGCCGGTGATGCGTTCCTGCTCCCGTGGCGCCACCAGCACGTTGTAGAGGTGGTAGTCGTTGTGGATCACCTGGGCCCGCACCTGCGGCAGGCGCGGCAGCACATCCTGCTCGAAGCGGGTCATGAAGCGTTGCGCCAGCTGGCGTCGTGCCGGATCGACCAGGCTTTCCATCTTCGTGGCCAGGCGGTGTGCCGTCGATACATTCCACAACAGGTCGTGATGCGCGCCCGGATGGACGAAGTCGCGCAAGGCCAGGTTCAGCCTCGCCAGGCAGTGGCCCATGGCGCGCCGCTGGCCGGGCGTGCGTGTGGTTTCCTTGATCTGTACGCCGTCCAGGTAGCTCAGCATGCGCACCGTACAGGCGCTGCCATCGCGCAGACGCACGCGGTCGCTGGAGCGTCCCTCGAGCGTGGGCACCACGCGCGGGATGGGCAGATCGGGTGCGACACCTGCGACGTGTTCCAGCGCTGCGATCTGGAAATCGACTACCGAGGCCTCTTCGGAGGGATTGCTGATCTTGAGCACATAACGCCTGCCATCGTCGCTGTCGATGCGGCAGTTCAGGTCGCGCTCGCCGGCCAGCGCCGTGGCCAGGCCGTCGATGCCGTAGCGTCCGGCGGCCAGCGTTTGCAGCTCGGAGAGCGCCATCATCGGCGCGGCCGTGCTCAGTGCGGCGGTGTCAGTGTGAGCTTGCGGAGGCATCATGGGTCTCGCTTCGGGATCACGCCAAGGGGGAGCAGGTGTGACGGTCAAAGACCCACCAGCCCGGCGAGTTGGCGGAAGTCGGTGAGGCGGTTGACGCCATAGCCATCGAAGCTGGGTTCATGGTTGCGGTCGATGAAGGCCTTGCCCATGAAGCCCAGGTCGGCAGCCGTCATCAGGTCATAGCGGAAGCTGGAGGAACAATGCAGCATCTCCTCTGGTCCGCAGCCGAGCTGGTCGAACATGTATTCGAACGCCTGCCCGCGCGGCTTGTAGGCCTGCGCCTCTTCGGCGGTGTAGACGGCATGGAAGGGCGCCTTCAGATGGGCCACGCTGTGCGGGATCAGGTCGATCATCGAGTTCGACAGGATCACCAGCGGGATGTGCGGTGCAATCTTTTCCAGGGTTTCCACCACGTGCGGGTGCGGCTGCCAGGTCGGGACGGCGGCGTAGAGTGCCTGCGCGTCGCTGGCGCGATATTCCACGTCGTGCGCGTGGCAGGCGCGCTGGATGGCGTTTTCCACGACATCGAAGAAGGGTTTCCAGGCGCCCAGCACTTCATCCAGGCGATAGAAGCGGAAGCTGTCCAGGAAGGCCGGCATGCGCTGCTCGCTGATGCGATCGGAGAACAGCGTCCTGGCGGTGGGGCCCATCTCGAAATTGATGAGCGTTCCGTAGCAATCGAAACTGATGAACTTCGGCTTGAAAATCATTTGGTCAATCTCCCTCGTTGTGGATGGAGGAAGTATGGCCGCCTGCGTAAAACAAAAATCTCTTATTGCCGATGGATTGAAGCAGCTTCTACTTTTAATCCCGGCCTTTCCGGCATTTTCCATTGGTGGCTTGCGCACAGGATTGCGCGGCCGGCGGAAATCGAGTTCAGCATGATCCGGCCAATCGGCGCAGCAAGGCCAGCACCGAGCGCGCCGCCAGCGACGAGGTGCCGGGATTGGCCGAGGGCCGCGCCTGTATCGTGAATTGCAGCCTGCCACTGTCGGACTCCACCTCGATGGCGTGGCAGTTGCTGCTGATGGCCGGATCGACCCACAGCTCCACCAGGGTACGCTGTGGCCCGATGCCGGCCAGCGACAGCGCGGCGGCCACGTTGAGGTTGTCCGGGAAGTGGCGCACCGCTTCGGCGGCCGTGCCACGGAATACGCACTGCGGCTGCCTGATCTGTTCCGCGACGATGCCTTGGGTGGCCAGCCAGGTCACTTCGCGCAGGGCCGCCGGGGGCTTGCGCGTCACCAGCCGGGCGCTGCGGATCTCGCCCTCGGCCATTGCCGCGACCGCATCCAGGCCGCCGATGGCGCCGCTGGGCAGGTGGAATCGATGACGATACTGCTCCCGTAGCGCCAGCAGTCCGGGCGCGAGCAGCAGGGCGCCCGCGCTCATGGCGACCAGGTGCTTGCCGGCGTGCAGCACGGGGGCGGCGATCTGTTCCAGCACACCGGGGCCGGCACATTCGATGACGATGTCGGCCTGCCCGGCCAGTTGCGCCAGTGGCACCACGTCTACCGATGGCGCTGCCGTGGCGAGGTAGGCGCGTGCCGCCTCTTCATCGCGGGCGGCGACGGCGCTGACCCGCATGCCGTCCGGCAGGCCCTGCAACAGGTTGCGGCCGATGGCGCCCAGGCCGGCGAGGGCAATCGTGTACATGATGTCGTTTCCAGATTCAGAGGGTGATGCCTCCATGCTAGTGCGCGCCCGTGGCGCCGACAAATGATTAGAATGGCGTCATGCATGCATTGAAGTCATGCGTCTTCCTTCCATCGGGCTGCCTCCATTCCATGAACAAGCTTCCTCCACTGACCGCCCTGCGTGCCTTCGAGGCCACTGCGCGCCGGCTTTCCTTTACCGAGGCGGCCAACGAGCTGCATGTGACCCAGAGTGCGATCAGCCGGCAGGTACGCCTGCTGGAGGAACACCTGGGCCATGCGCTGTTCGTGCGCCTGACCCGGCGCATCGAATTGACGGCCCAGGGGGGCCTCTACTACCGCGAGATCAGCCAGGCTTTCGAGCAGATCAGCGCGGCCGGGCAACGCCTGGAGGGACGGCGTCGGCGCGCGCATTTGACGGTGGCGGTGCTGCCGGGGGTGGCGGCCTTGTGGCTGATGCCGCGCATGGAATTGTTCTGGCGCGAGAACAAGGATATCGAGGTGCGCATCGTGGTTTCCACGGCGGCTGCCGACTTCAGCAGCGGGCAGGTCGACATGGCGATCCAGGTCGGCGCGTTGCCGGGCATGCGGCCCCGCGGCTTGCCCCTGAAGAACCGCATGGCGGTGGACTGGCAGGGCGTGCGCGCCGATGCGCTCTTTGCCGATGCCCTGGTGGCCGTATGCCACCCGCGCCTGTGGCGCCGGCATCCGCTGCGTACCCTGGCGGACCTGCGCCAGCATTGCCTGATCCACACCGCCGTGCGTCCCGATGCCTGGGCGCACTGGCTGCATGAGCAGGGTGGCCGGCTGGCGGCGGGGCAGGCGGGCATCACCTGCAGCCAGTACGCCATGGCCTTGCAGGCGGCGCTGGAGGGGGAGGGGATTGCACTGGCGCCGACCATCCTGGCCGATAGCATCGATCCCGGGCATCGGCTGCGGCGCCTCTTCGATGGGCCTCTGCCCAGTGCCGGGCACTACTACCTGCTCACGCCCGATCAACGTTACGAAGACCGGGCTGTGCTGCGCTTTCGCCAGTGGCTGCTGGCGCAGGCCGGGCAGGTCGCCTAGGTCGGGGATGTACCGGCGGTAGCCGGTGTCATCATCATGCGGTTGCGGCCGGCGCGCTTGGAGTCATACAACGCTGCATCGCCACGCGCGATCAGGGTGGCGAGGTCGGCCGGTGCTTCCTCGAAGAGAGTGCCGCCCACGCTCAGGCTCACCGGATCCGGCGTGGGGAAGGACTGGTGTGCCACCTGGGCGAAGGACTGGCGCAAACCGTCGCCCAGTTGGCGGAGATCGTCGATGGCCAGGCCATGCAGCAGGATCAGGAATTCATCACCCCCCAATCGCGCGGCCAGTGCAGCGGGTGGCAGGGCCTCGCGGATGATCTCGCTCAGGGCCACCAGCAGCTTGTCGCCGGCGATATGGCCGTGCAGGTCGTTGACTTGCTTGAAATTGTCGATGTCGATGAGCAACAGGCCCCCCGGGTTGGCGGGACTGGCCAGCGCCATCAGGCCGGGCGCGCGCCGGTCCAGGGCGCGCCGGTTCAGCAGGGCCGTCAGCGGATCGCGCGCGGCCAGTTGTGCGATGCGTTCTTCGCGGCGGTGGCGCTCGGTGCCGGTCATGGAGAGGGCGATCAGCATGATGGCCATGGCGCCCTCCACCAGTGACACCTGGATCACCACGCCACGGAAGGCGGCCAGGTCCAGCAGGGCGCCCAGTGCGACTGCCGAGAGAGCCTTGGCAAAGTAGAACAGGCCGTGCAGCAGCAACACGTAGCGCAACTGCACCGCGCCCACGCTGAGCGAGACACCATGCGGGCGCAGCAGGAAGCTGGCACGCAGCGTGACCAGGGCAATCAGCAGCGACTGGATCCCCAGCATCACCCGCGACCACCAAGCCTGGTCGGGCAGCAACAGCATCAACAGCCATAGCACTGCGACGAGCCACCATGCGTGCGACAGCCGGCTGCCGGTAAAGCGCGCCACGCCGGCCAGGAACAGGCCGTGGGCGGCGATGAGCAGGCCATTGGCGAACCAGATGCCCACCACCAGATAGCCGCGCGAGCGCAGCAGCGCCAGGAAGGAGCCAATGGCGATGATGGCAAAGCCGCTGCTCCACAGCAGCAGCGAACGCTCGCGCACGCTGCCCCACTCCACGGCCAGATAGAGCGCGGCGGCAGCCGATAGCGCAATGGTAAGGATGAGGATGGTGGAGGGATCGAGAGCCATGGACAGGAGCAGCGCACATTTGCCGCGCAGTAAAAATCGCTCCCATTTTAGCCCCCGGCGCTGCCGCGCCGATATATTCCTGTGAGGATTGGCGTTGCCGCCGGCGGGCTCAGTCCAGGCCGGACCGTTCCTGCGCCGCCAGTGGCGCGGCGACGGGCTCGGTGGCCGTGGCCTCGACGGCCTCGGCTACCTGTTGTGGTGAGAGTTGCGGCAGCCGCCTGTTGATCAACGGCAAGTTCTGGCGTTCGCTGCCATCGGGCATGACGGCCTGCTCGGCCGATAACCAGCTTCCATTGTCTTGGCTCATGATGACTTTCCTTGCGTGGGGACGGTTTTTTACATTCGCAGCTTGTCTCTTTCGCGCCAACAACTCCTTGATACATCGCAATGCGTGCATTGTTTTGATGGGAATTCTTCTCACTCGTTGGATAATACGCGCGACAGGCAGCGCATCCCGGCAGGCGGGCAGCGCAGACGGGCATGACGGGACGAGGATTTGAACGAACTCAAGACACCAATGGGCGCCTCCGATGAGGCCTCTCATATTTCATTGCGGCAACTGATCCGTGTCGACCAGCTGACGGCGGCACGCCATACGGTGATGCTGTCGATCCCGGTGGCCTTCGTGCTGAGCCTGATTTCGACCTTCGTGGCCTGGCGTTCCGGCAGGCTCGGGATTGCGCTCGCATGGCTGGCCTGCGCCACGCTGGTCAATCTGGTGCGCATTCCGCTGTGCCGCCTCTCGCCGCAACGCGTGGCGCAACTGGTGCCATGGATGCATGCACGTGGCGCGGCCGGCCGCGACGGCGCCGAGGTGGAACTGAACCTGCGCCTGCACTGGATCCTGGCCCTGGCCTCGGGGATCGCCTGGGCCGGCATGCCCTGGCTGAGCGAGGGCTACACCACGCCGGAAACCGTGTTCTACCTCACCTGCATCTGCGGCATCACGGCCGGTGCGGTCACCCACGGCTTTGCCTTCTCCCGCATTCCCATCGGTTTCATCACGCCGCCCCTGCTCTCGGTGATCTACTGCCTGTTCGCCTTTGATCGCAATCCTACCCGCCTGGCGCTGGCGGCGACCGCCGTGATCTATCTCGCCGGGCTGATCCGCGGCGCCCGCGTCGGCGAGCGCATGTTCTTGCGTGCCTGCGCCCTCAAGCACGAAGCCACGACCGCCAACCAGGCCCTGGCCGTGGCCCATGAGGACCTGCGCCAGTTCGCCTCCCGCATGCAATACCAGGCCGAGCACGATCTGTTGACCGGCCTGCTGGACCGCGCCGGTTTCATGCAGGTGGCCGCGCAGGTGGTGGCGCAGGTGATGACACATCGTGAGCATCGGCTCTGCCTGATGTTCCTGGACCTGGATGGCTTCAAGGTCATCAATGATGCCTACGGCCACGAAGCCGGTGACCAGATGCTCATCGAAGTGGCGCGGCGGCTGCAGGATGGCCTGCCCGAGGGCGCCACGCTGGCGCGGCTGGGGGGCGACGAATTCGTGATCCTCTACCCGCTCGACGCTCGCGCCGAATTGCCGGAGCAACTGGCCCAGCGTCTCATCGCCGCCGTCAAGCAACCCTTTGCGCGGCTGGCCCATCGTCACATCGGCCTGAGCCTGGGCATCTACCTCTCGCGCGGGGACGATATCAACGAGATGCTGGTCTGCGCGGATGCGGCCATGTACGAAGCCAAGCGGCGCGGGCGCAACCAGTTCCATGTCTTCAACCAGAGCCTGGACGCCCATCTGCAGATGAAGCGCGACGTCGAGCGCGACCTCGCCCATGCCCTGGCCAGGGGCGAACTGGAGGTCTGGTTCCAGCCCATCGTGCGGCACGACGGCCGTACCCTGGATGGTTTCGAGGCCCTGCTGCGCTGGACCCATCCCAGGCACGGCGCCATCGCGCCGCCCGACCTGATCGAGATCGCCGCCCTGGCCGGACACTCGGAAGACCTGCTGCGCTTCATCATGGGCGAGGTGGCCGCCATGATCCAGTTCCTGCAGGCCAGCGGACGTTGCGACCTGCGCATTTCGATGAACATCTCTCCGCGCGAGATGGAACGCATCGTCATCGAGGAGCTGGTGGCCTCTACCCTGAAGGCGCGGCAGCTGCCGGCGCGCATGCTGGAGATCGAGATCACCGAGGAAACCGCCATCGACCTGCAGGCCGCCACCCAGACCCTGGTGGCACTGGCCATCCAGGGCGTGAGTATCGCCATCGATGACTTCGGCGTCGGTTATTCCTCGCTGGGCTTCCTGCGCCAGATGCAGGTCTCGCGGGTGAAGATCGACCGCAGCTTCGTCACCGGCCTGGCCGACAGGACCGAGAACCAGGCACTGGTGGCGGCGGTGCTGCAACTGGCGGATTCCTTCGGCTTCCAGGTGGTGGCCGAGGGCGTGGAAAGCGCGGAAGACCTGCAGACCCTGCAAGCCTTGCAATGCCACGCGATGCAGGGCCACTACTTCTCGCATCCCATGCCTGCCCACGCGGCGCGCCAGCATATCCTGGCCAGGGCACAGGTTTGAGTTGTCCACAGGCCAGGGCCATCATGACAGCCTGGTGACATAGGCTGACGGGATTGAAGCAGATCAACTTTTGGTTTTTTGGATCAGAAATAGAGTCATCCTGACAATTGAGTTCGCTCTTCCCTGGGGCTATGCTGCGCTACAGCATGCGTGCATGAGCATGCCAGTCCATCCAGGAGGAAGACATGAATCCATTCGTGCAGGCCACGCCTGCCGAGCGTTACGATCAACTCATCCGTGCCGCCATCGGCGCGCAAGCCATGCGGGTCGCGGTGGTGCATCCCTGTTCTGCCGAAGCCCTGCAAGGCGCGCTGGAAGCGTGTGACGAAGGGCTGCTGGAGCCGCTGCTGGTGGGGCCGGAAGCGAGGATACGGCGCATTGCCGAGCAGGCCGGGTTGTCGCTGCAGGGGCTGGAGATCGAGCCGACCGAGCACAGTCATGCAGCGGCCGCACGCGCCGTCGAGCTGGCCGTGGCCGGCAAGGTCGGCGCATTGATGAAGGGCAGCCTGCACAGCGACGAATTGCTTGGCGCAGTGGTGACATCGGGCTCCGGCCTGCGCACCGAGCGCCGTATCAGCCATGTCTATGCCATGGCCACCCCGACTTATTCCAAGCCCTTCATCATCACCGACGCGGCGATCAACATTGCGCCCACGCTGGCGCAGAAGCGCGACATCTGCCAGAACGCCATCGACCTGTTGCATGTGATGGGTGTGCCGCGCCCGCATGTGGCGGTGCTGGCGGCGGTGGAGACGGTCAATCCGGCCATGCCCTCCACGCTCGATGCCGCGGCGCTGACGGTCATGGCCACACGCCACCAGATCACCGGTGCGCTGGTCGACGGCCCACTGGCCTTCGACAACGCCATCAGCCTGGAAGCGGCCGCCATCAAGGGCATCGTCTCGCCGGTGGCCGGCAGTGCCGATATCCTGCTGGTGCCCGACCTGGAGGCCGGCAACATGCTGGCCAAGCAATTGATCTACCTGTCGCAGGCCGATGCCGCCGGGCTGGTGCTGGGCGCGCGCGTGCCCATCATCCTCACCAGTCGTGCCGACAGCCTGCGCGTGCGCCTGGCCTCCTCCGCGCTGGCCCGTCTGGTGGCCGCGCGCGGCGGCGTGCAGGCACTCGCCAAGGAGGAGGCATGAACCGCTGGCTGCTGACCTTCAATGCAGGTTCCTCCTCGATCAAGCTGGGGGTGTTTCGTCTCGATGGTGAGCGTGCCAGCAGGATCGGCCAGGGGCAGCTCGACCTGCATCTCACCCCCTTGAAGCTGCGCCTGGAGATCGAAGGCGAAAGCTCGTCGATCTCCATCGACGCCGATCCGGCCGCTTCCATGGAGGTGGTGCTGGAGCAGGTGCTGCACCAGCTCGAGGTCGGTCACGAGCAGGGCGCCCTGTGCGCCGTCGGGCATCGCGTCGTGCATGGCGGCCTGCACCTGGCCGAGGCGATGCGGCTGGATGCGCGCATCGAGGATGAGCTGGAGGCGCTGGCCCCACTGGCGCCGCTGCACCAGCCGCAGAACCTGCGCCTGATCCGCGCCATCGCCCGCCTGCGTCCGGGCCTGCCGCAGACCGCCACCTTCGACACCGCCTTCCATGCCAGCCAGGATGCCCTGGCGCGCCGCTTTGCATTGCCCCGCGCCTTGCACGACGAGGGCGTGGTGCGTTATGGCTTCCACGGTATCTCCTACAGCTACATCGCCGGTGAGCTGCGCCGGCGTGGCCTGCCCGAGGCGCACGGCAACGTGATCGTCGCGCACCTGGGGAATGGCGCCAGCCTGTGTGCCCTGCAGAACGGTCGCAGCGTCGATGCCAGCACCGGCTTTTCGACGCTGGAAGGCGTTCCCATGGGCACGCGCTGCGGTGCGCTCGATGCGGGCGTGTTGCTCTACCTGCTGCGTCAGGGCATGTCGCTGGACGAGCTGGAAGACCTGCTCTACCACCGCAGCGGCCTCTTGGGCGTCTCTGGCATCAGCGCCGATGTCCGCACCTTGCAGCAGAGCGACGTACCGGCCGCCCGCGAGGCGCTGGAACTGTTCGCGCTGCGGTGTGCCGGCGAAGCCACGCGCCTGGCCACGACACTGGGCGGCATCGATGCCCTGGTGTTCACCGCCGGCATTGGCGAGCACGACGCCCATATGCGCACGGCCATCTGCCGCCGGCTCGACTGGATCGGCGTGCGCCTGGATGAGCACGCCAATGCGCGCCATGCCGAATGCATCAGCAGCGACGACAGCCGCATCCGCGTGTTGGTGATCGCGACCAACGAAGAACAGGTGATTGCCGACGACGCGGCCCGACTCGTCGCCGCCTTGCCGACGACCTAGTGCTTCCCACACAGGAAAATGACCATGACTACCAGCAGCCACGCCCCGCATACCCAGCACACCCAGCACACCCCGCACGATAGTCCACGCATGCCCAGCGCCGTTCCCCTGTTCTGGCCCATGGCGCTGGCCGCCGAGGCCTTCAAGCAGGGCCAGGAGTTGATGGACAAGAACCTGCGTTTCCTGGAAGAAGAAGCCCGGCTGCATGCCATCCACCATCCCAGGATGGCGACCCGCAACACCGAGCGCATCAAGCTGCGCACGCTGACCCTGCGCGAATATGGCCGCGCCGACGGCGGCATCCCCACCCTGGTGGTGGCGCCCTATGCCGGCCATACCTCGGTGATCGCCGACTACTACGCCGGCCAGAGCCTGGTGGAGACACTGCTGGCCAATGGCGTGGCCCATGTGCTGCTGACCGACTGGCACAGCGCCACCGAAGACATGAAGGATCTGGAGATCGACAACTACCTGGCCGACCTGTGCGTGGTCATCGATGAACTCGGTGGCCTGGTCAACCTGGTGGGCCTGTGCCAGGGCGGCTGGATCTCGGCGATGATGGCCGCGCGTTTCCCCGACAAGGTGGCACGGCTGGTGCTGGCGGGCTCACCCATCGATGCCGGTGCCGGTGATGGTCCGTTGAAGCAGATGGTGGATCGCACGCCATTGCGTTTCTACGAAGACCTGGTGCGCACCGGGGGCGGCCTGATGCGCGGCAGCTTCATGTTGCAGGGCTGGAAGAACATGCACCCGGACGAGCACTACTTCACCGAGCACGTGGATCTGTTCCAGCACATCGACGACCCCGTCTACGTGGCCAAGCGCGAGACCTTCGCCGCCTGGTACGAGACCCCCATCGACCTGCCGGGGCGTTGGTATCTCCAGGCCATTCGCAACATCTTCAAGGACAACCTGTTGGCCCAGGGCAAGTACCTGGCCCTGGGCAAGATCCTCGACCTGAAGGACATCAGCTGCCCGCTCTACCTGCTGGCCGGCGAGCGTGACGACATCACCACCCCCGAGCAGGTGCTCAATGCGGCCCGCCTGGTGGGTACGCCGGCGGCGCAGATCACCCAGCGGGTGGTGCCGGGCGGGCATATCGGCTTGTTCATGGGAGGTCGCACGCTGGCCGATGTCTGGCCGGAGATCGCGCGCTGGCTGGTGGCGCCCTGAGCGGGGCGGCCAGGTTCAGTCAGACTTCTTGCGGCCGGCGGCGGGTTTGCGCGTCGCCGCCTTGGCGGTTGGGGTGGTCACGGCCGGTGCTGGTGCTGGTGCGGCAATGGAGGCCTTCAGGAACCACGCCAGTACCGACTCGGCGGTCTTGCCGTCGACGATGTGCGGTACGCAGCGATAGGAAAAGCTGACCCCTTCGCACAAGGCCATCAGGCCGATGGCGATCTCGCGCGGCGGCGCGGCCGGGGGCGTGCCGGTCAGGTGGCAATAGGCTTCGACGAAGTGGGTGATCTGGCGGTAGCGTTCTTCCAGGAAACCGTCGAACTGCACGCGGAATTTCTCGTCGCGCAAGGCCACGATGCGCGCTTCCATCCACAGCAGGCTGCATTTGTCGTCCTGGTACAGGCGCGAATACTGGTCGGCCAGCGCCTCCTGCAAGGTGGCGGCATCGGTCGCCGATCCACCCAGGATGCGCTGGAACTCGCGGTCGATGCTCTCGCCCTCGCTGCGCAGCAGCTCGAAGAAGAGTTGGGTCTTGTCATCGAAGTTTGAGTAAAACGCACCCCGTGAATAGCCAGCTGCTGTGCTAATGTCTTCCACGCTGGCCAGCGCATATCCCTTTTGCATGAACACGGCGTGCGCCGCCGCCAGCAGCCTTTCCCTGGTCTGCTCCCGGCTTTGCTCGCGGCTGAGTCGTTGGCGTGTCATGGGGTAATATTCTAACACCCTTGTATTCAAATACAGTGTTGCATCTGAATTCATGTATGGATTAGAATCCCTGAACTCTTGCAAAGATGCTCATCGAGGATGTGGAACGTCCGCCGATGCGACCCACCTTCCTGAAAGGAAAGCCGTGAAGCCTGTCTCCCATCCCCGTCTGCGCAGCCGGGCCATCCCCCTGCTCGTGCTCAGCCTGGCCCTGGCTGCCTGCAGCAAGCCCGCACCGGTGGCCGATGCGCCGCGCGAAGTGGTGGTCCTGCAGGCGCAGCCACGCGCTGGCGCGCTGCCGTTGCAGCTGCCGGCCGAGGTACAGTCGCGCTACGTGACGGCGATGTCCTTCCGTATCGCCGGCCAGCTGGTGGAGCGTCGCGTCCACCTGGGGGATGCGGTGCGCCGTGGCCAGGTGGTGGCCCGCCTCGATCCGGCCGATGCCGAGCAGAATGCCGCCTCCGCCCGTGCCGATCTGGAAGCGGCCCGCCAGCATCTGAAGGCGGCGCAGAAGCAGTTGCAGCGCGACACCGAACAAGCCCGCGACCACCTGGTCAGCACGCAGCAGCTGGAGCAGAGCCAGGATGCGCATGCCGCCGCGCAGTCGCAGTTCAAGGCCGCCCAGGCGCGCGCCGCCGTGGCGGGCAACCAGCGCGACTACACCACCCTGGTGGCCCAGCATGATGGCGTCATCAGCGCCGAGCAGGCCAATACCGGCGACGTGCTGGCGGCGGGCCAGCCGGTCTTCTCGCTGGCCTGGTCGGGGGCGGTCGATGTGGTCACCGACGTGGCTGACCGCCAGGTCGCCGGTATCGCACCGGGCGCCGCCGCCACGGTGACGCTGTCGGCCTTGCCCGGCCGCAGCTTTACCGGCAAGGTGCGCGAGGTCGGTCCGGCGGCCGATCCGCAAAGCCGCACCTATCGCGTCAAGGTCACGCTGGAGCAAGCTGATGCGGCCCTGCGCCTGGGCATGACCGGCAACGTGGTGATCACGACGGTACAGCCCGGGCAGTCCTCGCCATCCGCGCCGGTGATGCTGCTGCCGGCCACCGCACTGTTCCACCAGGGTGACAAGCCGGCACTGTGGGTCGTCGGTGCCGAAGGCAAGATCGAGCTGCGTGTCGTGGCCGTGGCGGCCTATGGCGAGCGCAGCATCAGCGTCAGCCAGGGCGTGGCCGCGACCGACAAGATCGTGGTACAGGGCGTGCATACCCTCACCGCTGGCGAGAAGGTCAAGCCGGTGGCGCCGCTGCATGCCGAGGACTTTGCCTTATGAGCGCGCCCGGCCGTTTCAATCTCTCCTCCTGGACGCTGCAGCACCAGGCCCTGGTGACCTTCATCCTGGCGCTGGTGACGCTGCTGGGCATCAGTTCCTATTCGCGCCTGTCGCAGTCCGAGGATCCGCCGTTCACCTTCAAGGTCATGGTGATCCAGACCGACTGGCCTGGTGCCACCGCGCGCCAGGTGCAGGAGCAGATCACCGACCGCATCGCCCGCAAGCTGCAGGAGACGCCGGACGTGGACTTCCTGCGCAGCTATTCGCGTGCGGGACAATCGCAGCTGTTCTTCACGATCAAGGACACGGCCCCGGCCGCGCAGGTGCCGCAGACCTGGTACCAGGTGCGCAAGAAGGTCGGCGATATGGCCGGCCACTTGCCGCAGGGTGTCAAGGGACCGTACTTCAACGATGAATTCGGCGACGTCTACACCAACATCTACGCATTGTCCGGAGACGGCTTCACGCCAGCGCAACTGCATGACTACGCCGACCAGCTGCGCGGCGAACTGCTGCATGTGCCGGGTGTGGCGAAGATCGATTACTTCGGTGACCGCGAAGAGCACATCTACATCGACATCGGCAATGCCCGCATGACCAGCCTGGGCATCAGCCCGCAGCAGCTGGCCGATGCCATCGGCGGCCAGAATGGCGTGGTGCCGGGTGGCCTCATCACCACCAGCAGCGACCGCGTCTATGTGCGGCCCACCGGGCAGTTCGAGAACCTGCGGGCCATCGAAGACAAGATCATCCACATCAACAACCGTAATTTCCGCCTGGGTGATATCGCTACCATCTCCCGTGGCTATGATGAACCGCAGGAGCAATCCATGCGCTTCAACGGCCAGCCGGTGCTGGGCATCGGCGTGACCATGCAGCCGGGCGGCGACGTGATCCGCCTGGGCAACGCCCTCGATCAACGTACCGAAGAATTACGCAAGCGCCTGCCGGCGGGGCTGACACTGACGGCAGTCTCCAGCATGCCGCACGCGGTGGAGAAATCGGTGGACGATTTCCTTGAGGCGGTCGCCGAAGCGGTGGCCATCGTGCTGGTGGTCAGCCTGGTATCGCTGGGCATCCGTACCGGCATGGTGGTGGTGATTTCGATTCCCATCGTGCTGGCGGTGACCTCGCTGTTCATGTACGTGTTCGACATCGGCCTGCACAAGGTCTCGCTGGGTACGCTGGTGCTGGCGCTGGGCTTGCTGGTGGACGACGCCATCATCGCCGTCGAGATGATGGCGGTGAAGCTGGAGCAGGGCTGGAACCGCCGTCGCGCCGCCGCCTTCGCCTATACCAGCACGGCCTTCCCGATGCTCACCGGCACCCTGGTGACGGTGGCCGGCTTCCTGCCGATCGCCCTGGCCAAGTCCGGCACCGGCGAATACACGCGCTCCATCTTCGAGGTCTCGGCCATTGCGCTGCTGCTGTCCTGGCTGGCGGCAGTGGTATTGATCCCCCTGCTGGGCTACCACCTGCTCAAGGAAAAACCGGGTGCGCTCACCGACGAGCAGATCGCCGCCAATCCGCATGCCGGCCACGACGAGGAAGACCACGACCATCCCATCTACCAGACCCGCATCTACAAGCTGCTGCGGCGCACGGTCTCCTGGTGCGTGGCCTTCCGTGGTCGCGTGGTGATTGCCACCACGCTGCTCTTCATCGGTTCGCTGGCGGCCTTCGGCCTGGTGCCGCAACAGTTCTTCCCCAGTTCGGACCGGCCGGAACTGCTGATCGACCTGCGCCTTCCCGAGCGCGCTTCCTTCGAGGCGACCCAGCGTGAAGCCGTGCGCATGGAAGCCGTCCTCAAGGGCCGCCCGCAGATCGACCACGTCATCAGCTTCGTGGGGACGGGCGCGCCGCGCTTCTACCTGCCGCTGGACCAGCAGCTGCCCAGCGCCAACTTTGCCCAATTCGTGGTCACCGCCAAGTCGGTGGAAGACCGCGAAGCGCTGGCGCGTGCGCTGGAAGAACCACTGCGCACCCAGTTCAGCGGCGTGCGCACCCGCTTGACGCGCCTGGAGAACGGTCCGCCGGTGGGCTTCCCGGTACAGTTCCGCATCAGTGGCGAACAGATTCCCAAGGTGCGCGAGATTGCCGAACAGGTAGCCGGCGAGATCCGCAAGGAGAGCCGCGCCACCAACGTGCAGCTGGACTGGGACGAGCCCGCGCAGCGCTCGGTCAGCTTCGAGATCGACCAGAAGCGCGCCGGTGAATTGGGCTTGAGCTCGCAGCAGATTTCCAACTTCCTGGCCATGCAGCTCTCCGGTGTCACCGTGACCCAGTACCGCGAGCGCGACAAGCTCATCAGCGTGGACCTGCGCGCCCCGAAGAGCGAGCGTGTCGATCCGGCGCGCCTGGCGACGCTGTCCATGCCCACGGCCAATGGCGCGGTGCCGCTGGCCACGCTCGGCCAGTTCCACAATACGCTGGAATACGGCGTGATCTGGGAGCGTGACCGCCAGCCCACCATCACGGTGCTGGCCGATGTGCGTGCCGGCGTGCAAGGCATCGACGTGACCAATGCGGTCAACGAGAAACTCAATGCCTTGCGCGCCGGCTTGCCGGTGGGCTATCGCATCGACGTGGGCGGCCCGGTCGAGGAAAACGCCAAGGCCCAGTCCTCGATCTCGGCGCAGATGCCGCTGATGATCATTGCCGTGCTGTTGCTGCTGATGGTGCAGCTGCAGAGTTTCGGCCGCACCATGATGGTAGTGATGACCGCCCCGCTGGGCCTGATCGGCGTGGTCGGCGCACTGCTGCTGTTCCGCCAGCCCTTCGGCTTCGTCGCCATGCTGGGCACCATCGCCATGCTGGGCATCATCATGCGCAACTCGGTGATCCTGGTGGACCAGATCGAGCAGGACATCGCCGCCGGCCGTGGCCGCTTCGACGCCATCGTCGGCGCCACCGTGCGCCGCTTCCGCCCGATCACGCTGACGGCGGCCGCCGCCGTGCTGGCACTGATCCCGCTGTTGCGCAGCAACTTCTTCGGTCCGATGGCAACCGCCCTGATGGGTGGCATCACCATCGCCACCATCCTGACCCTGTTCTACCTGCCGGCCTTGTATGCGCTGTGCTACCGGGTCAAGCCCGACGAAACCCATCATCGCGACGATGCCGCACAAGGGAGCCACTGATGCGTGATGTCCAATTCAAGCCGCAATCACCGGCATGGCTGGCCGCCATGACCGCGCTGGCGGCACTGGCGCTGACCGGCTGCACGCTCGGTCCCAGCGGCCAGGCCCCGACCATGCCGCAACCGGCCAGCTATGCCGCCGAGGCCACACCGGCCACGCTGGGGCCCGAGCAGGCGCGCCAGAAGTTCGTGCTGGGCCAGCGTGCCGTGCCGCAATGGTGGCAGGCCTATGGCTCGCCGCAGCTGTCGGCCTGGGTCGAGGAAGCCTTGCGCAACAACCATTCGCTGGCCCAGGCCGACCGCAACCTGGCCAGCGCCCGCCTGCAACTGCGTGCCCAGATCAACGAGTCGCTCTGGCCCACCATCGATGCGGTCGGCCAGGCCTCGCGCCAGCGCGCGCTGGGCCTGCCCAACCTGGGCGCGCCGACCAACCTGTACAACGTCTTTGCCGGCCAGATCCGCGCCAGCTATACCTTCGACCTGTTCGGCGTGGAGCGCTACGCCAACTCGGCGCTGGCCGCCGAGGTCGATGCACAGTCCTACCAGCTCGACGCCGCGCGCCGCGCGGTGGTGGCCAATGTAGTGATCACGGCCATCAATGCCGCCTCGCTGCATGCCCAGGTAGCCCAGACCGAGCGCCTGGTGGCACTGGCCGAGAGTGATGTGGCCGACCTCGAGCGCCGCGCTACCTTGGGTGCGGTATCGGGTGATGATGTGCTGGCCGCACGCGCCTCCGCGCAATCCTTGCGCGCCACGCTGCCGGGCCTGCAGGCGCAGGGGCTGGGCGCGCGCCATGCACTGGCGGTGCTGATGGGACGCACGCCCGACCAGGCCCCGGCCGATCTCGACATCGACGCCCTGCACCTGCCCCCGGAAGTGCCCTTGTCGGTGCCCTCGGAGTTGCTGCGCCAGCGTCCCGACATCCTCGCCGCCGATGCGGCATTGAAGGTGGCGGCGGCCCAGGAAGCCCTGGCCACCGCCGAGATGTTCCCCAGCCTGTCCATCAGCGCGTCGTTCGGCCAGTCCGGCTTTACCTGGGCCAAGGCCACCGGTGGCGCGGGGGCGGTATGGGGACTAGGGGCCTCGCTGACGCAACCGCTCTTCCATGGTGGTGCCTTGCGCTCGCGCAGGGAAGCGGCCAAGGAAGCCTATCTCGCCTCCGAGGCCAATTATCGCCAGACCGTGTTGAATGCCTTCCAGAACGTGGCCGATAGTCTGGTGGCCCTGGGCCACGATGCCGATACCTTGCAGGCCGCGGCAGCGGCGCGCCAGGCCAGCGAGCAGGGCTGGCGCAACGCGCAGAAGCGCGCGCGCCTGGGGGCCTATGCGGCCAGCGCCGAGCGTGCCGGCGAGCGCCAGTATCTCAATGCCCGCCTGGGTGAGATCCGCGCCACCGCCAGTCGCATGAGCAATACCGCCACGTTGTTCCAGGCCATGGGGGTGGGCATGGAGGCGGCGCCCGCACAGGCAGGCGCCACGCCATAGCACGCATCATTTCCGTCGAAACCTGGTGTTTGTTGGTGTTGTCAGCTTTTTGTCAGTCAATCCTGACGTTGCTCGGATATATTCCTGACAAACAGCTGGCAACAAGTACAAGTACCAATCACCAATCCAGTTCGGGGGAAATCCATGTTGAAGATCTCGGCGTGCCTGACGGCACTCCTGCTGGGAGGCTGCGCCTCCATTACCGGAACGCATCAGCAGCCCGTGTCGGTGCAGACTACGCAAGGCAGCGAGATCGTCTCCGGAGCCAGTTGCACGCTCTCCAACGATGCCGGCAAGTGGTTCGTCAAGAGCCCTGGCAGCGTCATCATCAAGAAGAGTACCGGCGACCTGCTGGTGGAATGTGCCCGCGATGACCTGGCCGGATTCGAGACCGTGATCTCCAAGGCCAACACCAATGTCTGGGGCAACCTGTTGTTGGGTGGCATCATCGGCTATGCGGTGGACCGCAACAGCGGCGCGGGTTTCGACTATCCCGGCGCGGTGACCGTCCGGCTCGAGCAGGCTCGCCCTGCCGGGGTGGTCGGCCAGAACGTCCGGCCGACCGCTACCGGCCCGGAGGATCGCCCCCACTGGCGCGCCGTGATGTCGTGCGGCGCCAACCGCTACTTCAACGACTCCAAGCCACTTCACGTGAGTTTCATTGCCGAGGTCAATGGCGACCGGGTCACCCTGCATCGCAAGAACAAGGTCGCCGAAGAAGTGCTCTCCGGTGTCGTGCGTGACAAGCAGATGCAGCTCGATGGTGTGGGCTATCGCCTGCAAGCTCCACTGGGCAGCTGGACCTACAAGTTCGACGGGCAATTTACCCGTAACGGCCGGATCTACTCCGGCAACGGTGACATGCTGGCCAAGACCGGGCAAAGCACGCGCAGCTGCACGCTGGTGATGGTCTTGACAGATGTGGATCCGCAGGCGCAGAAAGCGCCGGCCAGCGCGGACGTGGCTGCGAAGTAGGCAGTCCCCTTGCGCCTGGCGGCTGGCGCGCCTTGGCAATATGTTGCGTAGCTGCCGCTTGTCAGTGCCTTGTCAGTCAATCTGGATGCCGCTGGGCTATATTCTCACCAGATGGCAGGTATTACTTTGGCCGTCGACAACGACAAGAAATCAGAACAAACCAGAGTAATCGGGGAATCCATGTTGAAGATCTTGGTATGCCTGGCAGCGCTGCTGCTGGGGGGGTGTGCTTCCATCACGGGCTCGCAGACGCAGCCCATTTCGATTCAGGCCACGCAAGGCAACCAGATCGTCTCCGGGGCCAGTTGTACGCTCAGCAACGATGCGGGCAAGTGGTATGTCAAGACACCGGGCAGCGTCTCGATCAAGAAGAGTACCGCCGACCTGCTGGTGGAATGTGCCAAGGATGAGGCAGCGGGGCAGCAGAATGTGGCGTCCAAGGCCAATACCAACGTCTGGGGAAATATCCTGGTGGGTGGCCTGATCGGCTACGCCATCGACCGTAACAGCGGCGCCGGTTTCGATTATCCGGACGCGGTGACGATCAGACTCGACGGTGCCCGGGGTGCGCTCACGCGTCCCGCCGCCGGAACCGCTGCGGCGAAGGTGGCCGCTGGACGCTGGCGCGCCGTGATGTCTTGCGACGCTAACCTTCTGCGTACCGATACCACGCCTTATCAGGCCAACTTCATCGCCGAGGTCAATGGTGACCGGGTCACCCTGCACAGGACCAACAAGCTGGCCGAGGAAGTGTTGTCGGGCACGGTACACGACGAGGCCCTGACCCTGGATGGCATGGGCTATCGTTTCGAGCGTCCCAATGCGCCCTGGACCTTCAAGATCGATGGCAATTTCACCGGCAATGCCAAGATCTATACCGGCAAGGGAGCGATGCTGACCACCAAGGGCAAGACCGCCCGCCTGTGTACGGTGGTCATGATCCACACCGATGTCCCGCCGCCGCCGCCCAAGGAAGCGGCGGGCGAGGACGTCGCGGCCAAGTAGCCTGGTTCAGAAGCTCAGCTGCACCTTCATCTGGCGACTACGGTCACCGGCCACGTCGAAGGCCTCGATGGCACGGGTGAAGGGGAAGCTGGCCGAGATCAGCGGCTTGACGTCGACCTGCCTGCGGTTCATCAGCTCCACGGCCATGGCGAACTCTTCATGGAAGCGGAACGCGCCGCGCCACTCCAGTTCCTTGGCCACCAGCAGGTTGGTGGGGAAGCTGATCTCGCCGCCCAGTCCGACCTGCACCACCACCGCGCCCGGCCGCATGGCCTCCAGCGCGCTGCGCAGCGCCCGCTCGGTGCCGCTGACCTCGAACAGGACATCGAAGCTTCCCTTGCCCTGGGCATAGCCCTGCAGGCCATCGGGCGTGCCGGCCATGTCGATGACGCGGTCCGCGCCCACCGCCGCCGCCGTCTGCAAAGCCTTGGGGGCGATGTCGGTGGCGACGATCTCGCTGGCGCCGGCATGGCGCGCGGCGATGATGACCAACGCGCCGATCGGCCCGCAGCCGGTCACCAGCACCCGCTTGCCCACCAGCGGCCCGGCCCGGCGTACCGCATGCAGCGCCACCGACAGCGGCTCGGCCATGGCCGCCTCGCCATCGCTGACGTGGTCGGCCACCGGATGCGCCTGGTGGCGCTCGATCACGATCTCTTCGCGGAAGGCCCCCTGCACGTGCGGCATGCGCATGGCGCTGCCATAGAAGCGCATGTCCAGGCAGTGGTTCTGCTTGCCCTCCTGGCAGTAGCGGCACAGGCCGCAGGGATGGCTGGGGCTGACGGCAATACGGGTACCTTCGGCGATGTCGTCGACACCGGCACCGCGCGCGGTGACCACCCCCGAGACTTCGTGGCCCAGCACCATGGGCTCCTTGATACGCACGGTACCGAAACCACCGTGATGGTAGTAGTGCAGGTCGGAGCCGCAGATGCCGCCGGCCTTGATGCGCACGGTCAGCTGGCCGGCTTGCGCAGTCGGTGTGGGCAGCTCTTCGATACGCAGGTCGTGCGGCGCATGGACGATGATGGCTTGCATGGTGTGTTCCTTCACAGGTGTGGGGGGGCAGGGGGGAAGACGTCACAGGGTGGCGGTCACGCCGCCATCCACGTACAGCACATGGCCGTTGACGAAGTTCGAGGCGGCGCTGGAGAGGAATACCGCCGCCCCGACCAGTTCCTCGACATCGCCCCACTTGCGCGAGGGGGTGCGGTTGACGAGCCAGTCGGTGAAGACCTGGTCCTGCACCAGCGGCGCGGTCAGTTCGGTCTTGAAATAGCCGGGCCCCAGGCCATTGACCTGGATGCCGTACTGGCCCCAGTCGATGGCCATGCCCTTGGTCAGCATCTTGACCGCGCCCTTGCTGGCGGTATAAGGCGCGATGCCGGGGCGGCCCAGTTCGCTCTGTACCGAGCAGATGTTGATGATCTTGCCGTGGCCGCGTTCTATCATCGCGCGCGCCACCGCCTGGCCGACGAAGAAGACGCTGTCCAGGTTGGTGCGCATGAGCTCGTGCCAGTCGTCGTGGTCGAACTTTTCCAGCGCGCCACGGCGCTGGATACCGGCATTGTTGACCAGCACTTCGATGGGCCCGATATCGTCCTCGATGCGGCGTACCGCCTTTTGAACCGCCTGGGCATCGGTGGCATCGAAGGCCATGGTGCTGACCCGCAGGCCTTCCTCGGCCAGCACGCTGGCAGCCGTCTCCAGCTTGTCGCGGTTGCGTCCGTTGAGTACCACGTGGGCGCCCGCCTGGGCCAGCCCGCGTGCCAGCGCCAGGCCGATACCGCTGGCCGAGCCGGTGATGAGGGCGATGCGACCAGTGAGATTGAAGGCGGCCAGGCCGCCGGGCAGGGTGCTTGTCTGCATCTGTGTTTCTCCTTGTACCTGTGCTTGGGCTTAACCTTCGGTGGCCTTGACCATGTCCTCGATGACCTTCTTGGCATCGCCGAAGACCATCATGGTCTTGTCCATGTAGAACAGTTCATTGTCCAGGCCCGCATAACCGGCGGCCATGGAGCGCTTGTTCACGATCACCGTCTTGGCCTTGTAGGCTTCCAGGATGGGCATGCCGGCGATGGGGGACTTGGGATCCTTGGCCGCCGGGTTGACTACGTCATTGGCGCCCAGCACCAGCACCACATCGGCCTGGGCGAACTCGCTGTTGATGTCTTCCATCTCGAAGACCTGGTCGTAGGGCACCTCGGCCTCGGCCAGCAGCACGTTCATGTGGCCCGGCATGCGGCCGGCCACCGGGTGGATCGCGTACTTCACGGTCACGCCCTTGTGGGTCAGCTTCTCGGTCAGTTCCTTCAGGGCATGCTGGGCGCGCGCCACCGCCAGG
>QFZN01010320.1_pt1 | contig 24399 bp, 15 predicted proteins | sample 1740101 | NCBI WGS metagenome assembly QFZN01 (sample SAMN09210849, study PRJNA391713) | Ciliate metagenome, whole genome shotgun sequencing project. | isolation source: combination of 50 Heterometopus sp. ciliate cells from an enrichment culture... | host: Heterometopus sp. ...
ACCCCAAAACCCCAAGGGCGGCAGTGAGACGACAATGTTAGGGGAGATTTTGAATTGTCTGAGGGGCAGTGTAAGATCTCGACTACTATATCAGCGGCATCATAGACTCGGCATAAACTATATTAAAAAGAAAAGAAGAGAGAGAAATGAAGTTTGGGGAACTGATAGAGAAGTGCATGCAGATGGTCGAGAACTTCGACCCCAAGAAGGCGGTTAGTTCCTACGTCGACGACTTCCTCAAGTCCGTTGCCAATCCTTACGAGAACGTGTTCATCAAGCAGGTTTTCTACGGCGTTATACGCTATAAGTCCTTCCTCAAGGTTTGCACCCTATAGTTTAAACTGCTCTCCGCATAGACGTTCACCGAGGCGCTATTTGCGGTGAAGAGCTCAAGCACAAACAGAGGCGACGCCACCCTTTACTGGGTCTTCGCCTACCTCTCGCTGTTTCGGTTAGACGAGCTCAGCCACGACGACTACAAGAACCTGGTCCGTTCGCAGGACCCGGTCAAAATGAATGTCTTCCTGCAGTTCCTGTACAGCGCGGAAATGCTGAAGCAGCACGTGCGGCCGGAGTGGACCAAGGAGTACGACACGAGCTACATCGACGAGAAGATCATTGGCGGGATCATGAAGAACTTGTCAACTGTCAGCGACATCCTCGCCTCGGTCGAGAAGAAGGCCACTGGCAAAGTGGTGCAGACCACCAACCTCTCAGGCACCGCCAGCGAAATGAGCGAGACGCAGGAGAAGCTGGGAGAGCAGGACGAGAAGTCGAAGAAGGTGACCGTGCCCAAGCCCTTCAACATCACCCAGCCGAAGCCCAAGAAGGAGAAGGAGGTAGAGCCGCCAATCGAGCCGTTTCACCCGCAGCCGGTGCCAGACACGATATACACCACGACCCTCGAGGTCGTCAAGAACGAGACCCAGACCCGTCGCGAGGATGCCCGCAAAAAGACCAAGGAAAAGTACGACAAGATCTCCAAGCCGTTCAAATTTAAAACGGACGAACGGCCCATGTACAAGGAAAAGATAAAGAAGGATGTGGAAGGGGAGAGGCAGAAGCTGCTGCAGTTCGACAAGAAGTACCATGAGCCGCCGCTGGACTACAAAGAGGTTGAGGCCGAGGTCAAGCTCAACGCCGCAGCCATCCTCCGCGAAGAGTTCCTTCTCCAGAAGAAGAATGCCGAGGAGGAGAAGCGTCTCAAGAGCTATGAAGTGGACCTGCACAACTCGGGCGAGTTTGACCGGTGGCAGCGCGAGATGAAGGAGAAGGACAAGATCGAGCGCATGCAAGATATGCAGAAGAGGAAGCTGGAGATGCAGATGGCGCGGGAGGGAGCGGTGGAGTCGTGCCAGCAGAAGCTGAAGGAGAACCAGGTCCTGGTAGAGAAAGTGAAGATGCAGTCGGATGTGGCGATGAAGGAGCGGGAGGAGAAGAAGGTGGAAGAGCTCCAGCGCAAGCAAAATCTCCGCAGCGACGTCCTCGAAACCAAGGACAACGCCGCCAAAGAAAAGCAAAAGGTTCTTGACAAGAACAAGCAGATCAGAGAGGAGGTGGCGAAGGAGATCGCGGAGGCGATGCAACGAAAGAGGGAAGAGCAGGCCATCGAGCAGCGGAGAAGGGACGAGATCATACTCAAAATCCGGGAACTCGAGACCAAGCCTATTGAGCGAAGGACGGGCTTCGACCCCACTGAAACGGCTGGCCACGGCTTGATCGAGGAGATGTCTTTAGCCGAGCTGAGGGAAAGGCTGGAGATGCTGAAGAAACACAAGGCGGATGAGGAGGAGCGAAATAGACAGGAGAACATGAAGAAGAAGGAGGAGTACAGCAAGATGATCGTAGAGAAGTCAGAGCATATCACGGCCGCCCGCGAGAAGAAGGCCAAGGAAAACGAGCGGCTTCGCGACGAGCGCAAGAGGAAAGAGGAGGAGGAGAAGCAAAGACAGCAGGAGATCAGAGAGAAGGGACTGTACCAGGTGCACGAGAAGATATCGGAAAAGAAGCGGGCGAAGCGCAAGGAGGAGGAACGACTGGCCAAGGAGCTCAAGGAGATAAAGTTGCAGCGACAGTACTTGAACGAGAACAAAGCAAAGATCGAGGAGAAGGCCTGGAAGCGACTGGAGATCGGCGCCGAGCGGAAGACACGTCTCGTCCAGAACCAGAAGCTGGTTGACCAATATGGAGTGGAGACGGTGAAGCTGAAGGACACCAAACTGAAGGCGCAGGCCGCGAAGAAGGCCGTCATGGACCGCGTCGAGAAGAACGCCCAGTACGAGACCGAGTATGAGGAGAAGATCAAGGAAAACGAGGAGCTCCACAAGCAAGACCTTCTTGCCAAGGCTACCAAGTACGCGAAACAAAAGGAGTTCGAGACAGGACTGAAGACGAAGCTGGTGCAGCGGAACCCATATTCGATGAAAGTGACAATGCAGACACGGAAGACTGCGATGAAGTCCACAACGCAGCAGAAGGCTGGGGCTACTACGGGCGAAGATGCGGGCGAGTTGTCGCCAGATGACAGGATCGATGATATCGATAAGAAGCTTATCGAGGAGCACAAGGAGGAGGCGACCGCAAACGGGGCTATTGCGATTTTGCCGGAGGTCAAAGTTGCAGAGGAAGATGAGGAGGCCGAAGCGTAGACTGGTTCATTTATTCTCTAACTAAATCTAATCCCTCCCAATAACTATCTTCGCAACGATAGCGCTGAGTTCACATGGGCACTCTTCAAAGAGGTTCCGACAAGATTATTCGTCGTGGTGATAATAAGAAAGCGCAGACTCGATAATAGAATTCAAACAAAATGGCCGTCTCAGACTTCGCAGTCGCCATGGGCGTGATCGGCACCGTCCTCCTCTGCATCTACGAGGTGTACCCCATTGCCTACGTAAAGCGTGCCATCGACCGGCGCAACTCTCTCGAAATCCCCTACAAGGTTTCTGTGTTGGCTATAGGCTACCACATCTGCTGGATCCTGTACTACGATACGATACAGTCTGACAACATGCTGCTAGTTCTCAATGTTGTGACCCTGGTCATGTGCATGCTGGCATTCATGTCTTTCCTCTTCATGCACTTCGACACCCGATCCGCCATTCTGTTCTGCGTGCTCTTTGCAGGATTCGCGACCGGCTGGTACATGATCGGCCGCGAGCTGCGTTCCCGTTCTTACTTCAAGTGGTTTGTCTGTCCCTTCCACTGCATCGCCTACCTCAACATTCTTCACGACACCTACCTCGTGGTCTGGTGCGGGAAGCCGGAGAGACTGCCGATTTTGTTGGTGGTCGACTTTATGGTAGCGTGCTTCGGACTGGCGCTGTACTCGGTGGCACACCAGTACTGGGAGTTCTTTATCCCGCACATACTCGGATTTGCGGAGAGCGGGTTCGCCTTCTGTTTAGTTGTGGCCTGGCACCTGGTCCCGCGGCGCTACAAGAGCGTCAAACCTGGCCTGTTGTCCTCGGGAAGGAAGAAGACGAGCAAGGCCACTACCGAGTCCATGTTGGAACCCAGCGGCGGAAAGGTATGTCAAGGAACTGAATGCTTAGGATACCACGATGGCGGGAGTGCCCATGATAAGCGAGGAGAAGCCGACCGAGCTGCACATCATCTCACCAGTTCAGTCCTGCAAGAAGCAGGTCTAGCGTGCTGCTATTTCGCTATGTCGTATGTATAACTAATCCAAGCGTATCGCCGTCGCTTTGCTGTAATAAGTATGCATTGAGATCTGTATATTCATTATCGCTCACTGAACAAGCAAACATATAACAATAATATTCTGTGAGGGGAATTACTTGCTTATCTCCCTCGCTGTGACCGGCGACTCAGGAATGTCAAAGAGATAGTCCTCCAGCTCCTTGAGAGGCGAAACTTCGACCTCAACCTTCTTAGTAGGGTCGAAACTGCGGATATAGACGAGGAACTTGTTCTCCGCCAGCTGCTGCTTCACTATCACCAGCCGCCTCACGTTGTTCCCTTGCGCGTATCTCACCCATTCCTCGGTCTTGCGCTTCTCGTAGAACTCGGCCGTGGCGGGACAGTTCCTTCTCCATATATCGTGCAGTATCGCCATGCACTCCTTGTCCAGGTTTTGATTTTTGCCGAAGATTGCCTCAAACACGATCAGGACCTCGCCCCTTTCCTTCTCCTGCTCCTCTGACAGGCTTTTTGCGAACGCGTCACAGTAGATGTCGACCCCCGCTCCAAACAAGGACTTGGGATACAGCGGGTTCAGGTACTGGTACAATGTGTTGTCGTATCTTCCTCCAATCGCAACCACCTGGGTCTCAATCTGCTTCCGCCCGTAAGCCTTCTCCCGCCGCACCTGCTCATACACCACGTTGAAGATCAGTCCTGAGTGGTATATCAGGCTGCTGTCCGGCATTAGTGTCATGTCAATCATCATTTGGTTGCTGTTGATGTTCAACGACTGGCAGAAGGCGAAGAGCGTTTCGAGATGGCGAATGGTGAAGTCCCAAAGATGGTTGCGCTTGAACCCGGGGGACTTACTGATCTTTGCCTCAAGCTCAACCGGTGCTCTCGCCTGGATGTTGATCAATCCCAGAAGCTTCTCAGCATTTCCACCGGGGAGCATGGAGGTGAGAGCTTTCTTGAGTTTTTTGAGGGTGGCCATGTGGTTGGCACGTTCCTTCTGGAAAGCCTTGCGCAAGTACTTGTACAGCTTGATCCGCAGCTGGTCCGACACCCCGCATTCGCCGAAGACGTAATCGATCAGGTGCGTGCTGCTTATAACGAACTTGTAGCCGCCCTTCGCGTACACCTCGCCGAAGACCTCGTCTGTCACTTTGAGGACTTCGGCCTCGTGCCAGATTTCGTGGAGACTGAGCTGTTGGGCGGCAAACTCGTTCGCCTGCTGGGTAGCAATCCTCTTCTCTGCGGCCTCCTCGCCCTCGGCGCTCTCCTTCACGGTCGACCGCTCCACCACTATGTCGAAGCAGGCCCTGTAGCTCGTCCGCATGTTGTGTTCATAGTAGAAGTGCACGTCGCCGAACGTGTATCGCCGCAGCACCGGGGTCTCGAACTTCGCAGTTCTTGCCATGAACCTGCACCACGGAATGTGCAGACTGAACGGCAGTTGCTGTAGAACACGCCGGTGGTCGAGCAAAATGACCTTCTCCTCCTGGGGCGAGACATCAAAGGTGTACCTTATCGCTCTCCTCTTAGGAGTCCCCTCTGGCTCCTTCAGCGGGGCCAATTTCACCACCGGCGAGAATATCCCTTCCTTTGGAGGACACTTGCGCAGGTCGATGAGACTTATCGGTTCGCCCGGGAGTCGAACGAAAATCGTCCTCGCGTTGTTGTGCGGATATATCGTTCTGGTCTATATGCAGTTTCGCCGGATATGATACCTCGATGGAGATGGAACAATGTCGCTGGAATATGGGGGTCAGCCGGGTGGTCACCGCCTGCTTGAAGTCACGGTCTCCTCCTGCTGCCGGCAGCGCATCATCCTTGGCAAATTCTGACTCCGCGTCGTTTCCCTCAAGGAACAAGAAAGACATGAGCTTGTGCGACTCCACGGTATTCCGGTCATCCACAATCTTGGTGAACTGCTCGAACTCCGTGTCCTCTATCCTTTTCGGCAGCAGCTCGCTAAGGGGAGGTTACATCGCGCATCAATCGTGCCTTTGGAGCAACTCGATGGAAGAGGGCCGGTCGGCAGGCTGCTCCTGAAGGCACTGGACGATGAGCTTCCGGACCTCGACGGCGCCCTCGACCACAGAGTCGAAGTTGGGCGGGAACTCCTGCTTGTTTCGAAGGGCAGTCAGCACCAGCGCACGTTCCATGAGTGTGTCGAAGGGGTAGCACATCTCGAACAGTATTATTCCTAGTGAGTATATGTCCGACTTGTCGATCGGGTTCTCGCCATTCTCCTGTTCTTTACTCCGGTAGAAGGGAGTGCCAACACCGCCGCCAGTGGCTCCAGGACTGCGAAGAGACTTGCTGCTGTTGCTGGCTGAGGCCGTCTTGTCCTCCTCCTCGCTCGACGGCGTCGTGCCCTTCTTTCCCTTGCTTTTGCGCTCCTCCTCGGCTCCCTTCGGCTTGATCTGAAGCGCCTTCACCGCTAGTCCGAAGTCCCCCAATTTTATGTTCTTCTCCTTTGTCAGGAAGATGTTCGTGGGCTTGAGATCCCTGTGCACCAGCGATCTACCGTGGATATATGCCAACGCCTCCAGTATCTGCCTGAAGAACTTCCATCGCTCCTCTTCCGGCACCTTCTTGCTCGCCGTAATATGCGAGGCCAAGGTCGCTCCCTCGCAATATTCCATCTGCAGATGGAGGATCGGAACCGTCTCATCGGTGTCTTCCTGGTCGCGGTGCAGCTTAATCTCTTCTTCGGGCTCATCTTCGTTTCCGCTCGAACTTCCCTTGCTCCCCGACGACCTGCCTCTGGGACTGCCCTCCTCGCTTTCGGAGTTGGGGTCGCGGACAAAGACCACCGCGCTGCTCTCGTATTCCTCAGTGATCTCCGTGAGTCGCGACTTGGCGTTTACTGAGGCGTCCTCATCGCTCTCGTAAGAACTGGCGCACCGCTTGTTTATGTTCTCTATCCACGCCTATCGTCTCCCCTGGTTATGATATGGGATACGTCGTAGTAGCGGACGATGTTGGGATGGTTCAGGCGGGAGAAGAGGGAGACCTCCTGCATCACCGTTGCGTTATACTCACTGTCACGGGTCAGCAGCACCTTCTTTATCGCATATTTCTGGCCGTTGGTCCGGTTCTTGACCAAATAGACGTGGCCACTGCCGCCGCTGCCCAGCATGGAGAGTTCCTCGAAGTCTGTTCTGCCAATGTAAAATACGGACCAAGTACTGGTAGCGAGAGCTGGACATATCGTCCTCGGAGCTCTTGTGCACGGGCGCGAAGCTCGAGTAGAACATTACGTCCTTTAGTAGCGTGCCCGCCTACGAAGGGAGGATATCATGTTCGGTTACTCGCTGTTTTTCCTCGTTCTCGTTCCGCAGCTTCAGATATTCCGCCAGATCCTTTCCAGCATATTGTCTCGCCTTGGATACGGGCGAGGCCTCGACATTGCGTGTGACTGCATATTCGTCCAGCTTGGTCTCGACAATCTGTACGATGCGTGCAATGAGGCCCTCGCGAGGACCGGAAGACTTGGCGGACTGGCTGGCGAAGATCTTGGCCTGCTTCACCACGTTGTCCTGCAGAATGTCGATCACGCTTCCCTTTATATTGGGGGCCTTGACGATGCGCAAGGAGGGCGGCTTGGACGGGTAGCCCTTCTTGTGTCCGATTCTGAGATCGATGCAGCAGCCCACGCTGTTCTCAACGCTGGGCTCGATGTGGACTATGATCTTGCCACGCCGCTCGGTCGACATGCTCTCGTCTATGCGCACGTTGTGTCTCTTGCTCGCGATGAAGGCTTCCACTTCGGCGTGCCAGAACTCAAGCTCGTCCTCCTGGTCGCCGGAGCTGGAGGCGGAGGGCAGCTCGAGATCCTCCATGCCGGAAGAACTGATCTTGTGAGTGCCCTGGATGGAGGGGGTCCCAGGGTAGGCGTGGGCCGCCTGCGACTTCCGCGGACTGTCCCTGTCCGAGCCATGGGTCGACTTCCTGCGAGTTTTGTCCCTCTTCTATGCAAAGGGTGTTATATCCCAATATCGCATTCGTACCTTCATCTTGAAGGGAGAGATTTTATATGTTATTATTAAATAGAAAATGAATTGATGTTTCTGGCTGAATAGGATGGGTGAATTGTGTTGTCCCCATTTGTGTACGAGTGGCATATCAGTCGCGACCCACTTCTTACTCTGACTGAATGAGTTTATTTTCTGGTATCATAATATAATATTGCAATGAACTACAAGTCTGTCTTACTCGTACTAGCGCCCTAAATCCACGCCTAGGATCGTGTCGATGTCATCTCAAGAGTGGAGATCACGCGAAACGCCGGGCTCGAACGGGTCCTCGAGTTCTTGTCGGCTCGGTGCGATGCAGAACGGATGTACGCCCGGGCGCTGGGCAGGCTGGCGCAGACAGCCTTCCCCTTCTTCCCGGAGACGTATGCAACTTATTCAGATAGATAGAACGACATTGGGAGATGCGCTGCGGGGCATGAAGGACGACTGTGCGGCCGAGGCTCAACTGACCACGAAGTTCGCGGACGAGATGGCTGGAGAAGTGCTCGACCCGCTCCGCGACGTCGTTTCGGACCAGAAGATGCGGCTGAGGCAGGTCAACGCCACCTATTCGCGCGTGGAGCTGGAATATCTTGCCAAGAAGGACCAGATCGGCGGCGTAAAGTCCCGGTACTTCGCGGCCCACAAGACCCTCGATGACGCGATGCAGGCGCACTCTCAGAGCGCAGAGAAGACCAGGATGAGTCCGGAGAAGAAGCGGCGGGTCAACTCCAAAATCGCCCAGCTCCTCCAAGACTGCAAGACCACCGAGAAAGAATACATGAGCGTCATCTACGGCGTCAAAGATGCCAGGCTCGACTATATTAAAGGACTGGTAATCTCGCCACGACGAAGAGCATGGATAGAACCTGTGCCTGGAGATCCTGCAGAAGCTGGAGGAGGACCGCGTCGAGAAGCTGCAGGAGCGGCTGGCCGCGTATTCTGGCAAGTGTGTCGCCCTGTCGCAGGCCCGCAAAGAGACGGCGGCGGGGTGGACGAAGCTGGTGGAGACGATATCGAAGGAGGCCGAGCACAAGCGGATAATCGCGGACAACGCCACGCAGACGTCCAAGATCGAGGAGGTCAACTTCACCCGTGCTGTGTGCAAGTCGGAAGAGGTGCTCAAAAGGTTCGATGCCTACGTCAGTCGCGGCGAGTTGGCTGCCAGTTTCAAGTTTGAGGAAATGAAGCAGTATGCGCATAACTCGAGGAACGAGGAGCTGGACGAGGCAGGATTGAAGGCAATGGAGTGCTACAAGGCGATCCTGAGCAACTGCTGGAACCATGGAAAGATCTCCGAGGAGGAAAAGGCTGAGTTCCTCGCCCAGGCCAAGGACCCCAAGAGCCGCCGGCTGTTCGGCGACTGCTTCAACATCTTCCGCACTCAGGGCCAGTTCTCCCTCAAGCCCGAAAGCTTCAACTCTATTTCCGAGCTCCTCTTCGCCCTCCTTGATGTAGTTCAGAAGGCCGACGACCTCGATTGCGCCCTAAAGATATTGATCCTGTCACAGACATACTACTGCGACATTTCGCCGGCCCCGGGGAAGACCGCGCGGCTCTACCTGCAACACAGCATCCAGAGACATCCCCTGTGGAGGGAGAAGACGTTCTGGGTGCGGGCGATACAGAGCGCGGTGAAGGAGGAGCAGGTGGCCACGGTCAGTCACCCCGAGACCGAGCAGGACCGGAATATGAGGCTGCAGAACGCCGTCTTCGGCAAGCTCGGCACCTTCGCCCACAACATGCTCGAGTTCCGTATTGATAGAGCGGTGGTCGAAGAGGTGGTGAGCCAGCATGCGGCGATGTACAGTCTGGCGCCAGAGTTCCAGGAGGCGCTGAAGGTACTCATGAAAACAATCACATCATCCGGTAGCAAACGATTGACTGCACTGCGAAGGGGATGCAGCTGGTTTCCCCTGCCGAGCTCGAGCTGTGGCTAGCCACTCTAAAATCTTCTGTCGAGGTACCCTTTTCTCTAGATAATCGCAAATACTAGGGCCAGGAGAAGGCTACCAGCGAGGCCAAGTTGCCTGAGGGAGTGATTGAGCTGCCCAAGGCTGAGGTCAAGACGGAGGAGCGGGGCGGCGAAGGTCCTGCGGGGAGCAAGCCTCATGCTATTCCTGCGGTTGTTCCGGTACCTGCGCCAGCACCAGAAGCCAGTGTCGAAACGGGAAAAGTCGAGGAGAAGGCGGAGCACCCTAACAATCCATAAGGAAGTATGCACGCTCTGTATTATACATTTGCCATGCATGCACTCTGGTGCGATGCTGAGAAATCAGTGAAATGAAACGAAATCGAGTTATCATGAGCGATGATATTATTTGTCCTTTTCGCCGTTGAGGTAGTAGATCCACGGCGGGAGGTCCTTTGTGCTGATGAACATGCGACCGGTGGACGAGGTGTCCTCTCCTGAATCGAATCGGACCTGCAAGGTGATGGTCTTGCCGGGGTCAATGGGTCCGGGCAGCTTGGTGGCCAGACTGAAGCACGGGTTGTCGAATAGCACTGCGAACTCGCTCTTCTCGACCAGCGGGTTCCTGAAGTCGATGCCCGCAGTTTTCCCGTCCGCGATCTTCGTTATCGGCTGCGGCTGTGGCGCCGTCCCGTGCCCGTATATGAGACAGGTGTACTCCACTCCATCCGGGTTGGTGATGACGAGTATGGCTCGGCTCTCGCCGATGTTGTTGGGCTCAAACTTGACATTGACTGAGAGATCAGTGCCGTTGTGTGCCTCCGCGGCCGGGGCGGCGATGGTGGCTTGTTCCACCTTGAAATCGGTTGCCGGCCCGTCCTGCACTCCGGTGCTTGATATCCGTTCAATCTCCGCGGTGTATGTTGTCGCCTGCTTAACGTAGTTGGTGAAGCGGAAGGCTTGGACCAGCTCAGAGCCGAGGCTGGCCTTGAAATGCATCGATCGCTGCATGGTAGACTTGAGGCCATTCAGCTTCAGATTGTAGATGAAGGTGCCGAGGTCTGGATTGGTGAGCGTAAGAGTTGAGTCCTTCGACTCGACGACCAGCGGACGGAAGTTGATCTCAATCGCGGACTCGCGCTGGGCCGGGATTGTGACAGTCTCGGGGGTGACGAAGACGCAGTCGCTGTCGATGGTGAACTGGCTCTTGTCGATATTCACGGGGGAAAGCAGCGGATTTTCTATCGTGATGACCTTGACTATCGACTCCCGCACCACGCTCGCCAGCTCTATCTCTCCCAGGGTTTCTGGCGGGTTGATCGTAATCTGCATGTCGTAGAACACGTACTCCTCTGTGGCTTCGTTGCGGAAAGTGAGGGTGAAGTTGCAGTCGCCCTCCTTGTACGCCAGGAAATTGAGCTTGTAATCTTTGCTGGAGTTCCCGCCCACATCAAACGTGTTGGCCCCGCGGATGAAGGTTGCCGGGTCGGTTCCTTCCTCCAGTTTCCAGCTAACGGAGAACCTCTGGACCTCGTTGAGCCAGTTCTTGACGGGGATGGAGATGAACTTTGGACGTTTTGCAGTCGCGGTCTCCTTGACGGTCTCGAGAGCCTCAGGGGGCTTCGACTGGCCGAAGAGATTGTACAGCAGGGCTGAGCCATCGGGGAGGGGGAAGAACAGCGTGGCCTCGTGGTAGTGGACCGTGGCCTTTTCCTCCTCGGATTCCGGCTTCTCTTCCTTGGTCATAGTGAGCGGGAGGTAGGTGACCTCGTAGCTGCCCTTGCCCTTCGCCGGCACCTCCAGCGTGGCCACGCCCTTGAAGAAGTCCCTGCACGAGTCCAGCACCGTGCCTATGGTTGGCTTTATCGTCCAGTCCGCCGCCGTCGTGTTCTCTATTGTCACAGTCGACGTGGTCGGCGTCCGGACCACTGTCTCGAAGTAGAGTTCCTTGGTGTTCTCCTTGGACTGGTCAACACACTTGCCAAGGAGGGTCACGGCCAGACAATCCGCGCCCTCAATCTTGCACTTCACGTTGTCGTACCGGATATCGTCGTTTACCGTGTTGGGGTGGAACACGATTTCGAAGTAGTGATCCTCATGCGGCGGCACGTGGCCCTTCTCTGGGATGATGGTGAAATGCTTCGCGATGCCCTTGGTCTCCCAGGAGAACTTCGCGTCGATGTCGCCGAAATTGGCCATCTGCAGCTGCTTCGTCAGTCTGCTGCCCTTGACCACCGAACCGAAGCCCAACGTGTCCTCAATGAACTTGACCTCGATGCCGTGGCTCACTCCGCTGATTGTGCTGAGTCTGCGGGTCTCGTTGTCCTTTACCTGGAGCATGAGCTCGTGCTTGAAGGCAGGCATGCGGAGAGTAGGCTGGAAGCGGACCTCTATGGGCAAGGTCTCGTTCGGCTTGAGACTGATCTCCGCCTTCGGGTCCACGTTGAGGCTCATACAGCACTTGTTGAATGCGATATCGGACTCGGGGAAGATCTTGAAAGTCACCGCCTTCTTGCTGTGGTTGGCCAGCACCGCAGTCCGCGTGCTGTCTCCGCCCACCTTTATTATACCGAAGTCCAGGAATTGGTCCTCTGGTCTTGTCAGCTCGAGAACCAGCGGGATGCCCTCGCCCGTGATCTGCAAGTTGGCCTTGTATATTCCGTTGAAGTCGAAGGTGACCGTCTCCTCGTATTTCATGATGTCACGCGGCGTGAATATTATGGGCACAGCGATCTTCTCCTTCTTCTCGTCTGTGTAAGGAAGGAGAACCTGGCCAGGATTGAGCTGGACGTCGAGGTACTGTTTCTTCTCGAACATCAGGTCGACCGAGAGCGCCGTATCTTCGTTGTTCGTCATCTCCAGCACCTTGGTCTTGCTCAGCGGCTGGCGCATGACGAAGCACTTACCAAAGTCAAACTTCTGGAAGTTGAACTCGACTCCTGGCTTGCGGGCCGAGCCCACCAGGACGAACTCGTAGGTCGGGCCTGAGACGATCGACAGAGCACACTTGTACTTCCCCAGCTTGTGTGGCGTTATTGGCAGGTACGTCAGCTCCACGGTCGTCTTCGATCCCTTCTTCACACTGCCGCTCTCCGGAGTTATGGACAGGTAACGGTTCGTGGCACGCTTCCACACGAAGTCGAAGTTGAACTCGCCCAGGTTGCATATCGTGATCGTTCTCGCCTTCTTCTCGTTTATGAAGAAGTCGCCGAAGTCAACTGTGAGGTCGTCCTTGGGCTGGACGGGAGACTTACCGCCCTCGATGTAGACCTCGTTACGGAGTATGTATCCAACACCCTTGACGTTCATGTTGAGTGCTCGGCCCTTTCGCTTGACCTTGCACACGAGGTTGTAGTTGAAGGCCTTTTCAAACCGTGGGAGGAACGTGAGCTCTATTGCTACCGAGCTCTGCGGCTCGATCACTCCTTTCAGTGGCGACACCGTCAGCGAGTCCCCGTCCTCTGGCGCTCCCTTGACCGACTTGTAGTCAAAAGCGAACGGGAACGGAATGTGTTCCTGATTGACCAGCTTGACAATCTCGCGGTTCTTCCCTCCCACCAGCAGCGGTCCGAAGTCCACCTTCGCAGTTTCGAACAAAACCAATGGTTCCAGCACCTGGCCAACAATGAGGAAAGGCTGAACCACCTTCTCGCCTGGGATCTTGAAAGCCCAGTAAGACTCGTGGGTGCCAACAGCGTCAGGAACGTACTCGAAGGCCATCTCGAATTTCTTGCCACTGAGGATGGTGCCTTTGGGGGTGAGACACTTGAACATGGGCTTGAGTCCCGGCTTGCCCTTCTCCTCCTCCTGCTCCCACTCGAACTCGTAGCCCTGGCTCGTCGGGTTCACCACCATGAATCGCTTTATGTTCTTGACCTTCGTCCCCAGACTTTCGAACTCCACGATGCTGTACTTGTTGTCGATCGGCGCCATGTCTTTCTCCTTCTTCTCCCTGTACTTGCTCGGCGGCAGCTCGAAGTGGCACACCGGCCTTTCAGAGGATCCATCGACTTCTATGACAAGCGGCTTGAGCGTGGGGTCCATATTTGGAATGCTCACCACCAGCAGTCTCGCGAATGAGTCTTCCGCTTCGATAGGCGAGAACTTGATTATGAAAGCCTCCTCGCAGCCGGCGGCGATGGTACCCGTCTTAGGAATGATGCTATACGGCCCAGGATTGACCGTGGCAGTCTCGGTGTCGGTGAACTTGCAGGCGTAAGTGATGGCGATGAGGCTGGTGTTCTTCACGGAGAACTTGTACGACCGTGTCTGGAACATCAATGTTGGCTTGAAGGTGATGTGCTGGGCGGTGGTCTCGTACTTGGAGTAGTCTGCGGTGGCGACACAGCGCAGGCCGATGTCGATTTCGCCGCCCTCTGCCAGGGTCACCTCCGGCTCCTTCGTGGGCTCCTCGATCTCCTCCGTCGCCGCCTCCGACTCGTCAACCTTTATCTCTGGCTCCTCGGATTGGGCGGATTTCGGGTCCTTCTTCAACTCTTTCTTGGCCTCCTTCTTCCCCTCCTTCTTCTTGTCGCCCTTCGCTCCCGGCTTGCCCGGTGCTGCGGCGACGGCCTTGGCGGCGGTTATCTGCGCCGAAATCGTCTCGTTGTCCTGCAGTCTCTGCGCATCCTCTTCCGCCCGCTTCTTAACAAGCAACTTGAGCTCTGAGGGCCGAACCATCCGGGTCTCGGTCACGGTCTCATCCCAATCCACGAAGCTGTCCTCTTCAGCCTGGATCTCCGCAAGTTTGCACCATACCGGCTCGCCCTCGATCTTCGTTGGCTGTTTTGCCTTGAAGGCGAAGATCACGTTCTTGGATGCGTGCGGCTTGAGGAAACCCACGCGGGGGTAGCACTTCAGTTCTGCCCGGTGGTTGAGCCACTCGAACCGCAGATACTTGTCAGATTTGCTGGACATGACGAACTGGACCTTATTGATCTTATCGATTCCGCAGTCGCCGATCTTGATCTCGTCCTCGGCCCCGTCTGGAAGGTTCTCGAAAACGACCACTTCTTGGTACCCTTCGCCCACCAATGTGACCTTCTGTGCCTCATAAGGATTATTCACAGTCACAAAGCTGATCGTGTGCTGCACCTCGTTGACCTCTTTCGGCTCGAACGCGATCTCAAACTGCTGATATGTCTTCGGAATGATCGTCATGCTGTTCGCCGATACCATGCTGAACACATCGGAAGTTATCGCGTCGAATTGCACGGTCGCGGGCACCGAGCCTTCGTTCTTAAGAACAATGCTTTCGTGCTGAGTGTTTCCGATGCGTGTGCGCTTGAACTTGAGGACAGGAATGCCGTCGGTGTTGCTGACAGGGTTGGGGTGCTCCATCATGACCGTGGGGAGGACACCTTCGCCACGAAGCTCGAATTTCAGCTGCCCACTCTTGCTCTTGGAATCGCCGTTCTCCACCACGGCCTCGAACACTCCTCCGTACGACATGATGTTCGTGGGCTTGAAGCACACCTTGACATACTGCGACTCGTGCGGAGGAATCCTCAGAGCCTCAGGCGAGACCTCGAATCCGAAGCCCTCGCTTTTGCTGGCAGTGCGAGGCTTGACGGAGACAGTGACAGAACAGGGGATCTTGTTGGGATTCGTGATCTTGAACTTCTCAATCTGGCCCTTGGTATCTTTTGCGGGAACAAGTGTGCCGAACCAGAAGACGTTCTCTTCGGTGGCGAAAATGCTCTTTGCGAGGGCACTCTGCGTGCCGTTGCCGGGGTCCAGGGTGCTGACCACTCTCTGTTCTTCGAAGACGGATTGCACATCTTCCGTGTTGATTCCCGGGATGCAGCTCTCGCCCACAAGCTGATATTGGATTCCATCGGCACTCTCTGCGTAGTCCCGGCCAGATATGTCTATCGCCAGGTAACTCTCATAGAACTTGGCTCCCTCAGCCTCGAACGTAGCCTTGAGGATGGCAGAAGAGCCGGGGGCAATGTTGCCGCTGAAGGGGGCGATGGCGAATTGGCCCACTTTGAGTTCCCCCTCGGTTTCGCCCTTGCCCTTTCCCTTCGCGCCTGCCGCCGGCTTCTTCTCGTCCTTCTTCTTGTCCGGCTTTTTCCCGGGCTCCTCGCCTCGCGCCTTGTCCGCATCTTCCGTATCCTTTGCACGCTGATCCTTGACGGCTGCTCTGGCCTCCTCGTTGCGGTAGTCGTATATGACATAGGCGAAGTCAAACTTGCCGTCGTTCTTGATCTCGAAGTTCATGGTCTTGCTCTCTCCATATTGCATGGGGCCGAAGTTGATCCCGCGTACCGGGGCTATCGAGAACTGGCTGTACACCGCCTTGACATTGAGCTTGATCGGAATTGTCTCCCGCTCCTTGCCCGTTCCGTCCTCCATGATCTGGACCACCATCTCCGTGTTTTCGTTGTTGGTGACCTGGCTCCAGCCAGTCTTGCTCCTGAAATTCACATTGATCTGCTTCTCCTCGCTCGCGTTCAGCAGTCCCTGCATTTCGCTGACTATGAACCGCTCGCGATACTCCCGACTCTTGAGCAGCACCCGGTAGCGCACCTCGTACAGCCCGTTGTTCTTGAGGAAGAACTTGCGTTCCGCCGTCTCGCCCACTCTCACCGCTCCGAAGTTCAGCTCCATCTTCTCGCTCTCGAACCTCGGTGCCACCGAAATCACGTACGACTTGGCCTTGAGCTTGATTGCCTTGGGCTGCTGCTTCAGCTCCTTGGTCTCCTCGTCGCTTACCAGCAGGGTAAAATCGTATTCATATTCCTTCTGTTCGGCTGCAGAGAAGGTGAACTGGACGGTGGTGGGCTCGAAAGGCTTGAGGATGCCGGCGCCCTCTTTGGGGGCGATCACGATCTCCTTGGGCAGCTTCTCGATGCCTTGCAGTTTCCAGTTGATGGGGATACGACTTTCGTTAGTTATCTTCAGCTCCTTCGTCGCCTGCTGGTGCACCAACAGCTTCTCGAACACTATGTTCTCCGAGTCGACCTTCGCCTCCGGCTGCGATCCGTAGCATATCAGTCCGAAGACCACTGGCTTGGGATTGTCCTTGACGACACACACGAGCGCGTCGCGGTACTCCACAGGCTTATCAGGAAATGCCCACACCTTGATATCATACGGGTCAGCGTGCATGGCCGGAATATCGAGAGATTGCGGCTCAATGTAGAACGGTGTCTTGTTTTCGCTTGCGTACTCCTTGGACTGGGACCTCAGTGCGAAGTCCACATGGAGAGGGAAGTGACCAGCGTTGGAGAAGGAGAATTTGGCCATGTTGACCTTGCACTTCTCCTGCTGGCGCTTGTCGAATTCTTTCCCAATGAGGAGGGGGCCGAAGTCGAAGCTGTTTTTGGCCTTGTCAAAGCGCTTTTCGTGGAGGGCGGCGGCGCGAAGAGCACGGCGCTCGTAGAAGGCGAAGATGGTCTTGGGCTTGTCGGACAGCAGCGGATATTCGCAGTTGCCTTCCAGATTGAGTTCGACGACACGTTCGCCGCCGACGATGCCGAAGTGGAGACTCTGCTTGAACTCGCCGGTCTTCTCGGAGTAGAACTTGACCATGACCTCCTGCGAGTCGCGGGCCGGCAGCACCCACCGCGTCTTCTCCTCGAACTCCTGCGCTGGCTCCTCCTTCTTCCCCTCTTTTTCGTTCTCAGCCGGAACCGCCGTTGTGGCATCCTTCTGCGGACTGCTTCCGCTGTTGTTCTCCCCAGAGGCCTCGGCAGGTTTCGCGGGCTTCTTGACAGTGAGAAGAGTGAACTGCGTGATGGGGTCCGGGAACTGACGGAGTTCCTTTGGCTTACTGAGTAGCTGCTCCACACGTGCGGGCGGCAGCGGCAACTTTGCAGGATCAGGATACTCCGGCTCGGGAATGTGGGTGATGACCTGCTCCAGCAGTCTGTCTCCGTCATAGTCAATCTCGACTGGGGTGGCTATGCGATCCCCGTACCACTTCTTCTCATCCTCACCCTGACTCTGTGCCTGAACCGGGGCCGGAGTTACGGGCTTTGCGGGCGACTTGACCTCTTCCTTCTTTTCCTCAGAAGCAGGTGCGGAGGCAGCGGGCCGCTTGGCATCTTCTTCAGCCTTCCTGACAGCGACAGCCTTGGCGTGCTCCTCCTGGCTGGCGAGAGCCTTGACCGTCAGCTCGGCCATCTTCTGCTCCATGCGAGCGTAAAGATCGAGATAAGCCTTCTTCTCTTCTTCGTCACGAATCTTGCGGGGACGGAACTTGGTCTTTTCCTCCTCCTCCTCCGCAGGGACAGCCTCTGCCGAAGGGCTGGCTCCCTCCACAGGACCATCCTCCTTCTTCTCCTCCTCCTTCTCCTCCTTCTCCTCTTTCTTTTCCTCCTTCTTCTCCTCCTTATGTTGCTCCTTCTTCTCTTCCTTCTTGAGTCCGAACAAGAACCGGACATCGATCTTCTTCTCCTCCTTCTTCGCCTCCGACTTTTTCTCCTCCAGTCTCCTTTTTTCTTCCTCTTCCGCCTTCTTGGCCTCCTCGGCCTTCCGTTCCAGCTCCATAGCCGCCTCGTCCTTCTTTTCTTCGCACTGCAGAAGCACCACCCGGAGGTTTTCTGGGCCGGATGCCTCCGATATGAGCTCGACCGCATCCACAGCCCCACGACAATGTTCTGACTCGAGGTTGTCGAATATCGCCCCCGCGTTGCAGTCCTCATCAGTCAGCCTGTTTCTCAGCAGCTGCACAAACAGTTCCTTTGGGAGCACCTTGAAGTCGCTCTCATTGAGCTCTGTCGGAACTTCGCCCTTCTTCAGCCGCTTCATCTTCTTCTCTCTCTCCTCCTTCAGCGCCACGAACTCCTTCTGCTTGTCTGCCAAATACTTCTGCGCCTCCTGTGCGGCCGTCGTGTTTTTCTGCATGTTCCACTGCAGAACCTGGGCCAGATTCACGACGCCGCGCTTGTGCTGCTCAGCCAGGTGGTTGCATATCGTTGTCTGTGTGACCTTGTCCCACCCCAAAACCACCACGTTCACTTTCTTTTCCTCATTGACCTTTGGCACGGCTTGGGGACGCATGATGTCCATAGCTTCGTCCTGCAGTTTTGCCTGTTCCAGTTCTTCCTTCTCCTTCTGGAGGGCAGCCAACTTTTCTTCTTCGAGCCCGGGGGACTTGAGCAGCCCATCGACCTCGGCCAGCCTTGCCAATCTGCCCTTCGCCTTGTTGCCCCTGTCAACTTCGTCTGCGATGTCCTTCCAGAACTCAGCCCCCGGAAGTCGCACAGGGACCGGCAACACCTTGTTTGCGTCCAGCTTCTTATACGCCATGAGCATCTTTTCCTCCCGGGTGTACTCCTTGTCGAACTCGAGGCTGTAAACCTCAATAGGAACGTTGGCTTCGTTGATGATTTTCACAGGGAGGTACTGCCGCATGTCCACGTAGGGCAGCTGCGGTCCCAGCGTGAGATGGTTGCTGTCCAGCCTCATATTGCACAGGATGCCCTTGCCAATCAGCTTGAGCACGTTGGGCTTCCCCTGCGCGTTCTTCACCGTCGGCTGCACCTTCTGTTCGTAGTCCTTCTTTGCATTCGGGGTGAAGATGATCTCGACATTCATCTTCTGTCCCGGGGCCAGTTTGCCCGAGTTGGGCTCAAGAACGAACGTGGGCGTGGTCTGCTTCTTGTCCTTTCCAGAGGCGGACACGTCGTCCTTGAATGTGTATGACCATTCGCAGTCAACCTCCTTGTGGTTCTCGAAACGAAGAGTGATGATCTTGCGCTGGCCGCAGATGACCTCGCCGAAGTTGACGACGTCCTGGCTAAACGATAGCTCTGGCGTGGTGACGTTCGCCTCGAAGTCCACCTCGTACTTCGGACCGCCCTTGACCTCAATGAACACCGGTACCACCTTGTGTCCGGAGGCCGGCTTCAGCTTCTTCTTTATGATCTGCATGTTGAAATTCAGCACCGTGCCCTCTAGCGGCGCGAGTTTGAAGCTCTCTGCCGTGGCCTTGACCGATATGTCGTTCTCCTTCTGTTCCTGGGTATAGACAAGAATATTGCTGGCAACGCGACCAACGTTGAAGAAAGGGATGGACTGCTTGCGCGTGCCGCCCACGATATTCCCGAAGTCGAACGTGTACTTCGCCACCACTATGTCCACCTTCGTCTTCTTGTCCCCCGCGTGCGTCTTCATCACCAGTCCTGTCTTTTGCTTCTACGAGCAGTGAACATCGTGCGGAAATACGCGGAGAAGAGTCTTGCAGAGATCTTGCCGGTCGATCTCGCACTCCGCTTCGGGGTGCTGTGGTCTGAACATCATGGACATCTGAGATCTGCCCAACGACTCTGGTTTTTTTGCTATGAGTCGCTGGATCTCCTCAGTTCCTTGCAGACAGTGACTGTAATTATTGTAGGGGGACTTCTCCAGCTCCTCAACCTTGCGCTCGAACTTATCCCTATCTGCCCGCTGGGTCGCGAACAGCAACAGTGGGAACGTGCCAACCCCAGTGACCAGGATCTTCTTCGGCTCAAGATGGGCGATGTAAACCAACAGTTCCTCGTGGATCTCATCGGGAATTCCGGGACGAAGACGGACGTCAATTTTCTCGGTGGCGTCCGGCATGATGACACCAGATTGCTTGTCGATGCGGAACATCTCGGGCCGCGAGACTTTTTCCAGACTGACGAAATACTTGAAGGCGACCTTGCCGGAGTTCCGGATGGTGAACGACTTCTTCTCTTCCTCGCAGTACGGCACGTAAGAGAAGTCCAGTTTCTCCTCTAGTATGGGCTCAACCACCTCGGCACCCTCGCCCCTCAGCGTCACGATGTACTCTGCCCCGCCCTCCACCATGCAGCGGGCGTAGGCGGGCTTCGGGTTTCTCACCAAGGCGTGGAAGGTGACCTCAACAGTTTCCACCTCTCCGGGCTCGAGGACTCCGCTTATTGGCAATATGTCGAAGAGCTCGTTGACTGGGAGCGAGGGCTGGGTGGCCCGCTTGGTGTGTCTGCGCTTGCTCTCCTCCTCAGGCTCCTCCGCGATCACGTCAGTCATTTCCTCGAAGAACTCCCAGTGATAGCGAACGGGAAGCTCGCGGACATTGCGAAGAGTGAGGTACTCCTTCTTGCTGGTGTCGAGGAGGATGCAGCGGAAATCGACGCTGGTGGGCGCCACCTCGAGATTTGGGTAGCACAGTTCGCCCTCCAGTGGAAGCAGGTAGTTGGCCTTCCCGCATCCGCCCTTGTCCCGGTCGTAGATAAACTCTACGTTTCCTGTTATCGTCTTGCAGACCCGATCGTCGGTGCCCGAGGGGTCGAACTCGATCTTGACCACTTGCTTCGTCCCCGGCGCCAGCGTCATCTTCTCGATCGGGTCCTTAGTCCGGAAGGGCAGAGGCACGTTGAGACGGAAGCCGGAGCCCTTGGTCTTGTCCTCGCTTTCGCAGGCAATTTCCAGGTCCTGGACTATTGGCTCACGTTTCTGCTCCCCCTGCCAGGTGTACTTGAAGCAAAGCTTGGGGACGGAGAAGTTGAGCTGCGGGAGGATGAAGTTCCCACGGAAATTGACGATGAAGATGCCGTCCTCCTTGCGTGTGCCGTCGAAGCAGGCCATGAACTTGAACGGCTCGATGATCCCCCGCTGGACATTTTTGCTCCTCGCCCTGCAGTTCAGCGTGAACCCGTGCTGCGGCTCCAGCAGCACTCCTCTCACTCCTTTCTCTTCCTCGAACGGGTCTATGCCGAAAACGTGGTTGGCCTCCTCATCTTCTTCCTCCTTTTGCTTTCTGGTTTCTGTAGTGAGCTGGCTCATGGTTACGTCCTTCTGCTCCTTCTCTTTCTTTTGCTTGCTGGACTTGCCAGCGGTGAGCCTTTCGAAGCGGACGCTTTGTCGTCTGCGGCCGCGGTTCTCCACGTTGATGGTCTTGATCGCCTCGAAGTTGATGTAGTGGGTGCCGAAGTCTATCATGTACACCGGCAGCTTCTGAGCAGCCTCGTCGCCCTGGGTGGATTCGTATCCGGGGATGCAGATGCTCGTGCCCATAGCTTTTGCTCGCAGCTTGACCTCCGCATGCGATCCGTCGTTAATATCAATGTAGAGAACGTCCTCGAAGAGCTGGGCGTCGTCGGGAAGACAGGAGAGGGTGAGCTTCTTCTCCTCGTTCGGCTCCAGTGTGCCCGTACGCTGGTCGACCCGGAAGATGCTGTTCCTCTCCCGTGTGAACGCCGTATACTTGGCAGGGATCTCGGAGACGTTGTGGATGGTGACCATGTCGTGCGCCTTCGAGAGCACCTTCACCTCTTTGAAATCCTTTAGCTGGGTATCCACTTCCACCTGCGGCCCCAGCACTTCTGCCTTAATGTCCAGCCGCTCATGCATGGCCTTGGAGGACACGTCGAGGTACAGAGGCAGTCCGGCGATCGAGCCGCGGGTTTCCGCCTGAAGAGTCACATTGACGTCGAACTTCCCGCGAGGCTTGATCTCCCCCTGTTGCGGCGAGATGGTGTAGACGGCAAGGCGTTTGTTGGTCTCATCCTGGGGGACAGCCTTGTAGCAGGCACGGAGGTCCGAGGTGTTTGTCAGGGTCAGCTGCATGGTCTTCGGCTTCCTCAGGTACACCTGCTCGAAGTTGAGGTAGTCTGCCGGACCGATCTCGACAGTTGGTCGCTGGCAGACTCCGCGCAGGGGAAGGGTAGCGAAGTCTTGGGCCACGTTGGGGACCTTGACAGTTAGGGAGGCAGTGAACTCGCCCTCCTTCGGGGGGACGAAACGGACCTTGATCTTGGCGCGGTCCATGGGCTTGATGACCTTGGGGACGCTTTCGGGGATGAAGGTGCGCTTGTCGAGCTCGTCGGGGACCTCGACCTCGAACTCGATTTCCACGTTGGAGAGATTGACAAGAGAGACCTCGCGAACCTCGTCGAAGCCGAAGGGGACCTTCTTGAAGTCGAGCTCCATCTCCTCGAACTTCATCGGCGGGGCAATCACCTTGCCCTCGCATGTGAAGATGTGCGGCGCCCCGTCCTTCCCCATCTGGATCTCGAAACGTTCCGAGAAGTCGCCCACCTTGCTACTCATGAACTCCACGGTGATCTCCTTCTCATTGTTCGGGGGCGAGGTCTCGAGATATCCCTCCATCTCGCTGAACGTGAACAGCCTTCCGAACGCCGTGTTGTTCGGCTTTATCGCAAACGGGAACGGTATCTGTCCCTGATTGAATATCTTTATCTTCTGCGACTGCTTCTCGTTCACGGACACGTCGTTTAGACACCAGCTCTGTGGCAGGATCTTGGCCTCGGGACCGAGTCCGACACCGAAGAGTTGCAGACGAAGCCTTTCTTCGCAGCAGGTGACGTTGCAGAAGGCCTCCTGAGGAGTCTCATTGGCAGACTTCGAGGTAACCGACTTGGGCGTAAAACTGACTGCGATCGTCACCTTGCTCTTTGGCCATATCTTCCCCATCTGCGGCTCTATCTTGTATGTGTCATTGGCATCGTTGAAGTAGAGCACCTCCTGCGAGATATTCGCCTTCATGCTCTGGTAATTCCTTGCAACGACGTCTCGCTTTCTATTTTTCGAAGGCGGTTATATCAGGATCAAGTACTTCTTGGCCTTGCGTTCGCGCTTCTTGTTGAGCTCATCCTCGTCATACGAATCGTCGCTGTCAAGACTTTCCTCCTCACTCTCCTCGAACTGGGCCTCCTCAAGGACGACCTTCTCGGCGGCCTCCTCAGATTCGAGATTTCTGATGAACAGGTCGCGCTTGTCCTTCTCCTCCTTTTCGCTCTTCGTGGCCCGCCAGGAGAAGTCAACCGCCACGCTGCTGTCGTTAACAATCTCAACGAAGTCGCAGTAGGTGAGACTGATGTAGGTCGGCTTCATGTGCAGCGTGTCGCGGTTGAGGAACACCTTGGCCTCGTAGCTTTCGCCCGCCAGCTGCACCTCGGCCTCCAGCATATCGTAGCTCAATATCGCCCTCTCCGCATAGCGTCTGACCTCTTGGGGGGCGAAGCGGAAGAGAAGCTGCTCGGACTGGCCGACCTCGAGGATGCCCTCGGTCTTTTTAGCGCTGAAGTAGCCGGAAGGGAGGGTGAGCTGCCACTTGGTGGCCTTTTCGCCGATGTTGCTGATGATCACCGGCTTTATGGACTCGTGCTTGACGGGAACCTTGGAGAAATCGAGGACGTCCGGGAACTCCAGGATCGCCTTGCACCCGACCGCCCTGATTGGCACAACGAACTTTTCGCGCTCAGTTAGCACGTTCAGATCGTATGAATAGTCGATCTTTGACTCGGGACTGAACTTAACAATGTAGCTGATCTCCATGCCAGGGGCCACCTGGCTGCTCATATTATCGACGTCCTGAGGCGCCTTTGGGGTGGCGACCTTGGTCTGCTTGCAGGGAATGACCTGGAAAAGATTCGAGTCTGGCGGGATGATCTTGACCTTGCGCGAGACCTTGTCTTTGTTCCTACATAACGCTCGGCTGCAAACCCCTACCGGAGCTTTAGCACCTGGCTCTTCGTCTGCAGCGGCTCGTACCCCGTGAACTGGATCACCACCGGCATCGGCTGGAACAGCGGCTCGTCAATGGGAACGATTGAATCGGGGTAGGCCGAGAAATCGTTGATGTTGAGAAACTGGACGATCTGGGGCTTGCTGTACTTGTCGACCAGGTTCTTTCCGCTCATTTGGTCCTCCTTCAGTTTGCTTGGCGGCTACCGGCTAGACAGACGGAACTGTACCTTTCGGCCCTGTTTGAGTGGCAACGGTATCATCTTCTTGGGTTGATGCCTGTATAAATAATTATTCGCATCTTCAATTTATAGGGGCAACAGTTACGTGTTGTGGTCCAGGTTTGAGTGTCCGGGGTTTTGGGGTGTTGGG
>QFZN01010426.1_pt1 | contig 24225 bp, 23 predicted proteins | sample 1740101 | NCBI WGS metagenome assembly QFZN01 (sample SAMN09210849, study PRJNA391713) | Ciliate metagenome, whole genome shotgun sequencing project. | isolation source: combination of 50 Heterometopus sp. ciliate cells from an enrichment culture... | host: Heterometopus sp. ...
GCATATAATGTAATGTGCCCTATAACATATATAGAATAAAGGGTACACAATTATCTTTGAGGAGGTGTTAGTATCAGTCGTTGTAACAGCTTCCGAGATCCTGAAGATGCTTTTCGTGACGGAATTAATGACATCAACGAAGGAATTCGCGATATACGTGAAGGACTGAACGATATCATTAATGGTAATTTCTTTGAGGGCAGGCGCGATATCTTAGATGGAATCTGTGATATAAATGAAGGTCTGCGAGATATCATGGAAGGCTTAAGGGATGTCCGTTTTGATATAGACCCTGATGATTTAAGAACTGTCCGAGAGGGCATTCATGATATTCGCGAAGGAATAAGAGATATTTGTATCGGTCTGAGATTGATTCGGCGCGGTAATCGAAGAGCCGGCATTCGAGCAATTGAAGAAGGAATTGAAGATATCGAAGAAGGTTTACAAGATATCAAAAGAGGTTTAAGAGATTTCATTCGTTGTTGAAAAGATGTATAAAAACCTGCTGTTGTGTTATCAAGACAAAAAGATCCAAGGTCCTGCATAGCAGGACCTTGGATCTAAACTATAATGGCGTAAGATGTGATTATATATCCGAAATTGTTTTCTAAAGATTAAAAGCCACATAAAAACAAACTATGCTATTTAATTCGCATAGAACAAATAATAAAGAATCATCGATTACGTTATAAGACTCACCTTGGAGGTTTAATGTTTATGAAAAACAAATCGGTAAAAACACAGATATCCATTTACGTTTTAACGATTACGCTTATTTCTTCTGTAATAATCGGTGGATTCAGATGAAGTAAGAAGTCTGGCTGCAAAGAGCGCCAACGCTGCAAAAAGCACAGAGCAATTACTCGTAAAAACCCTCAATGCCGTAGAAAAGGGCAAAAAGATAACCGAGGTTACAGGACACGATCTTGAAAAGGTTGCCGGCAAAACAGGGCTTGTCATTGATTCTATCTCTGACATATTTAATGTTTCCGAACTGCAGAACGATGGCATTCAAAGCATAAACTCGGAGATAATTCACATATCTGATTCGGTTAAAGCAAATTCCGAGAAGGCCGACGAGAGCGCTGCGGCAAGTCAGGAGTTGTCATCTCAGGCTGTTCTGCTTAACCAGCGGATCGGCGAATACGTACACTGAGAATATTCCATTAGAAGGATTTGGATAAATAACGACACACCTAAAAAAGCCTTGTATTCATTGCGAATACAAGGCTTTTAGCAGTGTCTCATTAAATATTCGTTGCATTGTGTTCTTCCATTTGCTTAAGCGCTTCCAAAATATAGTCTTTACCATTAACAAGTATTTCTAAATCCGTGACACCCAGCAACTTTTGTTCGGCCATCTTGGGAATAGCTATGCTTAATGTCCAATCCACAAAAATTCTTGCATCAATTTCGTCCATACTATAATTGTCCATTATTATTTGAATCCTTCCAAAAGCTTTATAATGCTAGTATGTGACTGCAAAAATTTATTATTAAAATCTCTGGTCTTTCACTGTTCAGGATGTAACTGAAATGAGTAACAGAAACGCAACCAGCGTCAATACAATATTTATTGAAATTACGTTCATAATATCGCTTTTTTCCTTTACCGCATTTTCATCCATAAAAACAGGTATGACAAACGGCGGCGGAAGAATAAACATCGTAAACAGGGCAAGTTCAAAGCCCTTGTCCAGCTGCAGAACCCTCGTAACTAAAACCGCGTTTATCAAAAATGCAAACGCCAGCATCAGAGCCATACGGAGTATAACAGTTAAAAACGGTCTGACAATATTCTTTGTATTTATTCGGAGTTCATATCCGAGTGTTATGCAAATAAGCGGTATAGTCAGATTTCCAAGGAGAGTCAGCACCGACACTATCGGGTCGGTAAGCTTGAAATTCTGCGCATAAGCCGTAAATCCCGTACTGCTGAAAACGATTCCGATAGTAATTGCGAGTATTATCGGGGACTTTGCAAAACCCGTGAGCACTTGCTTTGCCGATGAGTTTGTGCCGTTTTGCCTGCGCAAGAAGTTAACGAGAATGAAGAAGACAAAAACCACCTGGCCGATATCAAAAATTGCCAGTTTATAGGTATTTGCCGCACCGAAAAAAGCGGTAAACAGCGCATATCCGAGCATCCCGTTTTCGTGACCGGTAAACACCGACGGATAGTAACTGTTGTCCGGACAAAGCTTTTTTGAAAAGGTCTTACCAAGAAGAAACATAAACAAGCAAACCAGAAATACTGCGGCAAAAATATACAGATACCTAAGTTCAAATTTTGTGTTTGCAAAGGTAAGGATAAACATAGAGGGCAGCGAAATATTTATCAGTATGGTTTTTAGTTCCTGAATAGTTTCCGGCTTGAGGAGCTTGATCCTACGGATTAGTACGCCGAGCAGGATAAGACTCAGAACCGGGATGAATTTTAGCAGGACTACATATATGTTTTCCATAATCCAAATCCTTTATTTTTATTTTTTCACCATCAATCCCGCCGCATGATTTCTATCAGTACTATTCTGCTCTAAAGGAAACAGCCAAGGCAAACGCCTTGGTTGTTTCCTTCAGAAAGAGGAGGGGGAAAATGAATGCTGTGGTCAGAGTTCAATGCTTATAAAGTCCTTTTCGTCCAGGAAAAGTTTAGTTGTATCGTTAAGATAGGTTCTCTCCGGCAGGCAGATGAGCACTGTCCCGTCTTCCTTCAACGGAAACGGCGCGCCATGCCACATACCGGCTCGGAACACAAGCAGAGTACCCTTGGGAATAACAAACGCCTCGAGCTTGTCAGGCTCCGGCTCGCCGGAATTTGCGGGGCCGACGTACATCACCATATCGCAATCGAAGGGCATCATAACCTCTGAAGCTAAGGTGTGGTACTCAACATCCTTTATTATCATGCTGCGCTTTCCGACTCTCAGTGAGCCAAAGGCTATGGGTGCAGGGGATGCCATAGGAGCCAGAGCAATATCCCGATGAAAAGTACACGGATATTCTCCCAAGCCATAGGCGTACTTGGGGTCAGCTATATCAGCAAGATAGCCGTAGGGTGCAAAGTTTGTCTCAGTTACCTGAACAGCCTTGATTGTTTTCATAGTCGCTGCCTCCCTAGTATTTGTAATTTTTCACTTCTACCTTATCAGAGTCCTGAAACGGAGCAAGAGTGGAAACCATTTTAATAGGCTTGTCACTTACATTTATACAATAATGAATCTCCAGTGGCTCAATATGGATAAAATCACCGGGCTTCATGTGGTTCACTTTTCCATCAACGACGATGTCTACCTCTCCCTCTAGAATAAAGAAGTTTTCTTCCATCACGTTGTGGTAATGGGCTTCGAAGTCGTCACCGGGCATGAACTGCACAAGCGCAAAATTCATGCGCGGACCTTTCATTAGGTATTTCGGGCCGTTGTCGCCGAAACGGTACTCCCTCTCATTTTCATTTAGAACGAACATGGCGTTACCTCCAGATTATTATTTTGCTCGGCGGCTTAAACGCCGGGTGCTCTCCACATGTTTTTTGTAAGTTTCATCTCAGCGAGAATCAGCTGAGCAGCGTAGACTTCACGCCAGATCGGGTACATTTCTTCATAGACCGCAAAGTTTGCTTTGTTTGGTGTGTAGGTATGCTCTATCTTTGCGATGCGCCTTGCTGTTTCAGGAATGTCCTTATATATACCAACGCCGTAGCCCGCAATAATCGAGGCTCCCAGTGCGGTTGCTTCTTTGACTACAGGCACCTTCACCGGTATTTCCATCACATCCGCCAGTATTTGACACCAGAGCGGACTTTTAGATGCGCCTCCCGCAAAAATTATCTCGCTCGGGCGGCCGCCGGTTGCTTCCTCAACAAGTTCCATGTGCCCTTTGGCAAGCATGGCCGTGTTTTCTAGAATTGCACGGTAGAAGGTGTAGCGGCTGAACTTTTCAGAATCAAGTTCAAAATTTGTAAAGGTCGGGGATGCGTGCTTCCAACTAATAAAGTTCATTACATCCGAGAAGCAGCAAATCATGCCATAGCTCCCGGCAGGTATCTTCGAAGCTTCTTTGTTCATCAGATCATATGGGTCAGCACCCGTTTCCTCGGCAAGCTTCTTTTCAAGCTGACAAAAACCATCCCTGAACCAACGCATGACAAGCCCCGGCTTGAAAGCAAGCGCCTCATACTGCCAAACGCCTGGCACGGCGTGACAGTTAACGCGCACGCGGCAATTATCGTCTGTCTTACCGGTCGCAGTGTTGAATTCATACTGCCAGAAGCTTCCGCCGAGTACAACTGCCTGATTTGGCTCAGTAGCGCCAAGGCCTATAGTTCCAAGTTGGCAGTCACCGCCGCCGACGACCACTGGAGTACCCTCTTTTAGTCCGGTTTGCTCTGCACCAACTGCACAAACCCCTGTCAGCAAGGTTCCGCTCTCAGCGACAGGCGGGAAAATATCGCCGCGCAAACCGCATTTTATCGCAATTTCAGGATCCCATGTCCGCTTTTGCAGATCAAGTATTCCGGTAGTTGAACCGTTGGAAGGCTCGACGGCCAGTTTGCCGGTCAGCCTGTAAATGAGCCAATCGTTGAACATTCCAAGCTTTGCAACGCGTTTATATATTTCGGGTTCTTTGTTTTTCACCCACAGCAAACGCGGCAGAGCGCCAAGAGCATATGTCTGACCTGTCTTGCTGTAGACTTCCTTTTCGAGCTGAGGGCTGATTGCTATGAGTTCCTCGACCTCATCGTTGCTGCGTGCATCGACATTGGCACAAGCCCAGATTTCGCGTCCTTGCTCATCATATAGGACTATCCCCTCGCGCATACTGGTCGTTGATACCGCGGCTATATCCGCAGGATCTATGCCGGTCTTGGCAAGCACCCCTTTAATACAACCGGACGCAAGGCTCCAGTTGTACTCCCAGTCAAAGTCCATGCTTCCCGGATATCTTGGGTCTTCCTTGTGTTCCCATTCTTCCTGGATACAGCCGAGCTGATTGCCGTCCGTGTCGAATAATACGGCACGCACACTACCAGTACCCGCATCAACGGCGAGCAGATATCGTTCTGACATATTCGCACCTCCCAAAAAGAAAAAATTGATTGTTCTGCTTATTCTTCGCTTTCAGCCTTGGCAATCACAGCCTCCGCAGTATCCTCGTCAGTTATTAGGACGTCAAGGAGTCCCGCACGCAGAGCGCCAAGTATTGCATCAACCTTATTCACACCGGCTGAAACGCCGATAACTCTATTTAATGATTTTAGTGTCTGGAGCGGAGTGCTTATGAGGCGGCTGTCCAGCTCAGCGCCGACAGGCTCACCGTTTTTATCGTAGAAATGGCAAAGGACATCGCCAACAGCATTCTGCATTGAAAGAAGACGAAAATCATTCTTCGTGATAGTACCGCTCTTCACTACTGTCGCGTCTTCATTCATACCGCCTATACCGACGACTGTAGTGGATGCAAGCTTATGCATCATAAGTACCTCTTGAACCGATGGCTCTGCGATAATTGCCTTTGCCATCTCGGCTGATGATACGACCAACGGTGCCGGCATTAGGTAAAGCTTTGCGTTAAATATACTCGACTCCGAGTCGGGCAGGTAGCAGCTTACACCGCCGGAGAGAGAGATTATTGAAAGCCTTTTCTCTACGTTTCTCGCAATATGGTTAAGCACCTTGCCAAGTGTATAGCCGTAACCCATATTAATATAGTCATTTTCCGAGGTAAAGGTCTCGATATACATTGCTGCGGCATATGCCACATTTTCGGCCTCTTCCATTCCTTTTACCGGTGCCGGTGCAATGAACACATCGTTAAGTCCCCACATGTCAGTCATCTTTTTCTCGAGGTCATAACGTCTGATACTTTCTTCCTTAATCCGAAAGTTAATAACTCCGTTCTGGCGAGCCATGTCCAGAAGTCTTATTACATGTATACGCGATACTCCAAGCTTGTCTGCTATGTTCTGCTGTGTCAATCCACCCACATAGTAATACCACGCCGACTTTGCTACGAGATTTTCTTCGTAGTCCACAAAAACACCCCACATATTATCCGGCTTGCCACTTTAACAAAAATTGTTTGACGTGTAAAAATGTTACTTTTGTATTTTGTTTTTACTTTTGTAGCAATTTTGGCCGAGAATCTTTTTGATGTAAGCATAACAGCAATGACCGCAGATGTCAATATGTTGCACGCAATAATTCGTGCATATTACCCACATATTTTTATGTATTACACATATATTCCAGTAATAGTTGCCTACATAACGATATTTCTTTTATTTTTGAAAATAATTGACTGATATATTGACAAACTGCAACACATGATTTATGATAAACAAAAACAGGTGAAGCAAATGAACATTTGTCAGAACATGTTACAAATATATCCGTAACAAGGAGGGAGCAAATATGGTCGAAAGTAACGGTGCACCAAAATTGCTGGCTGTCCGTGGTATCACAAAAGCCTTTGGCACGAATAAGGTACTAAAGTCTGTCGCTCTCGATCTCGAGCAAGGTGAGATTCTTGCATTAATCGGCGGAAACGGTGCCGGTAAAAGTACGCTTATGAAAATCATTATGGGTATTTATCAGCCCGACAATGGTGAGATTGCCATAGGCGGAAAGGTCATGGCAATGTCCAAGCCTTCAGTGGCGCTCGCAGCTGGCATTTACATGGTTCCGCAAGAGCCAATGCTGTTTCCCAACATGACTGTCGAGGAAAACATAACAATGGGTTTCAAGGAGAGTCAGCGTGAGTTGAAGATTCGCCTTAAAAAAATCATTGAGGACATCGGATGGTCCTTCGACCTCAGCCGCAAGGCCAACAGCCTGTCCATAGCCGAGCAAACGCTGGTTGAGATATTGCGCGCACTCCTTCGTGATGCGAAGATACTCATTTTGGATGAGCCAACCTCCGCCCTCACCTTTGATGAGGTGGAAAGCTTTTTCCGCGTTATTGAGGATTTGCGTAAAAAAGGCATTGGCATTATTTATATCACTCACCGACTTGCGGAAGTTTTTGAGATTGCAACGCACGTTTCGATAATGTGCGACGGCATCATAACTCTGCACGGCCCTGTCAGTGAATTTGACAGAGAAATGCTTATCAAAAGCCTCATGCCTCAAAATGTCGAGCATGTTGAGCGCGAGGTGAAAGAATCAAAAGCAATGGAATACGGTGGAAAAAAGCCGGTATTCGTGCTTGAAAATTTAAGTGGCTATGGATTCAACAATATATCTCTGGAAGTCTACCCCGGCGAAATATTGGGCGTGGCTGGTGTTGTAGGCGCCGGACGAACTGAGCTCGTCAGCACAATTTTCGGCAGAGACAGAGTTCTTGGTGGTCACGCGATTCTGGACGGCAGAGACATCACGGGAATGAAAACGAATGATATCCTAAAATCCGGGATAAACTACGTACCGGAGGATAGATATCTTTATGGGATTTTCGGAATAAGCACAGTCGGATCAAACATCTCGTCCGCAAACCTGAATGACAAATCCCTTGGGCACTTTATATTAAATCGCAAAAACGAGTATGCCCTTGCTCAGACATATGTTGATGACTTCAGAATCAAGATTACTGACCAAGATCAGCTTATGAGCAGTCTCTCCGGTGGAAACCAGCAGAAGGTCGTTCTCGGGCGATCACTGTCAACGAAGCCGAAGCTCGTCATCATGGACGAGCCTACCCGCGGCATTGATGCTGCGGCGCGCGGTGACATTTACAGTATAATTCAAAAGCTCCGTGACGAAGGTGTGGCAATACTACTTGTTTCTTCCGATATGGAGGAAATTGTAGAACTATCCGACAGAGCTGTCTGCGTTTTCCAGGGTCGCATAAACGCAGAGTTCAGCAAGGATCAAATTACCCCGGATAATCTCACCTCCGCGGCATTCGGCGTCAATAATGGGAAGGAGGCGGCAATATGAAGCTAAAAAAGACATTAGGCAGAACTCGGTGGTTATCGAGCTTCATCTTTCTCGTAGCTCTGTTTCTGATTATCGGTACGATAAACAGTTCATTCCTCACTTCTCAAAGCATAATCAGTGTCCTCAACAATAGCGTCGTATATATACTTCTCGCTGTCGGCATAGCTTTCGTTATTCTCTGCGGAGAGATAGATGTTTCGATAGGCGCTACAATGGGACTTGCGGCGGCAATATCCGGAACGTTGGCACAGCACAATCAGAGCTTCGGCGTAATGATAGTCTATGCGCTTCTCCTCGGCGTAGGTGTCGGTCTTTTTAACGGCATAGGCGTTGCGGTGCTCGGCATCCCCTCGCTTATATTTACACTTGGTACCTGCGGCATAGTGCGCGGACTTGTGTATCTCTATACCAAGGGTCACACGGTTGAAAACTTTGCCGGCAGCTTTACCGCGTTTAATAACGCCAATGTATTTTCCAGTATTACGTGGTATTTTGCGATGGTGTTTGTTGCCGTCATAGTAGTATTTCTCATTCTGACTTACACAAAGCGCGGCAAATATTTCATTGCCGTCGGCGACAATATTAACGGAGCCATACTTGTCGGTCTGCCGGCAAAGCAGACAAAGGTTGTAGCGTATATCATCAGCGGCTGTTTTGCGGCGCTTTCGGGCATAATATTTGCCTCCAAATACGGACAGGTAAACATTGTTGCAGGAACCGGCTACGAAATGTCGGCAATTGCAGCCTGCGTCATCGGCGGCATTTCCCTGACAGGTGGCCTCGGTGATGTTATAGGCGCGATGATAGGCGCGGTAATTATGTCATCAATATCTAAGATGCTTGTTTTTCTTGGCCTGTCTTCGGACTTCAACAACACAATAACAGGCGTTATGCTAATCACGATAGTCGTCGTGGACGCGTTGACTCAGCGCCGATCCGTTGAAAACTCGAGGCGCAAACGCCTTGCAGCGAGAACGTCGCTTAGCGCTACCCCCCAGCCTATGGTAGAGGAGGTTTCAAAATGAAAAGTACTTTTCTTGACAGATTCGGTTCCAAGTTCAAAACATGGGAATTTGCCCTGTTAGCAATGCTGATTTTGGAATTCGTCGTTTTTGGTTCCATGAACCCGAAGTTTCTCAATTTAAACTCGCTTTTTTCAAGCGTAAACAATTACATCAGCATTTGTATAATCTCTCTCTTTGTCACTTTTGTAATGATAACCGGCGGCATCGATATACAGGCGAGCTCCATAGTCGGTCTAACCTCAATTGTTATCGGCGTTGCATGGAATGACCTCGGGCTCAGCATATGGGCAAGCGTATTCCTGGCGGTTATTATCGCCGCAATCTGCGGAGCCATTTCAGGATTTTTCGTTGCTTACTGCAACGTACAGCCGATGGTGGTTACGCTCGGAGGCAGCTTTCTCTATTCAGGCATAGCGCTGCTGATATCCACGTTTTCCAGCACACCGGCATATGTGGGAATCAGTGGCTTTCCCGGAAAGACAGCCGAAGGAGTTTTTACCTCATTTAGATTGCTCGGAAAATGGAAGCTCTTTGATGTCATACCGATTCAGTTCCTGATATATATAGCGCTCGTAGTTATATGCTACATACTTCTGCACAAGTCAAAGTACGGGCGTAAGGTGTTCCTCGTTGGTATCAACAAAAACACGGCAGAGCTTTCCGGTATCAACTCACGTCTTATTATAATGAGCACGTATATTCTGACCGGCATCGGCGCGGCAATTGCAGGAGTATTGCTTACTTCGACCGTTAACTCCGCAAAGAGTGATTTGGGCTCTACCTTCACACTGTCTATAATAACGGCGGTGGTGCTCGGCGGAACCTTGAGTACCGGCGGTAAAGGCAGCATTATAGGAACCGCTCTTGCATCCCTCGTAATCTGCATCATGCGCTTCGGCCTTCCGATTTGTTTTGGCGTCAGCACACAGAACCTTGATTTGCCGATAGGCATCATGCTTGTCGCAATAATCGCAGGTCGCGCCATTTCAAACAAAGTAAAGCTCTCCTCTCATGCGTCTCACAGGAAGTTGCCTGCGCAAAGAACGCAGTAAAGTATGTATACGGGGGCCTTTTGGCCCTTGATATAGAAAATCATTTTATTTTGGAGGAAAAACAATGAAAAAGATGTTGGCACTTTTGTTGGCACTGAGCATGGCACTCGCTCTTGCGGCATGCGGCAGCACAAGTAAAACCCCCGCTTCTTCCTCTCCAGCGGCATCTCCGGCAGCTTCCACCAGCGCTGCAGGCGAAGCAAAAAGCATCAAGGGAATGACTGTTGCATTCATCCCGAAGCTGACCGGCAACTCGTTCTTCGAAGCCGCGAATGCCGGTGCACAGAAATATTCAGCCGACTGGGGCATCACAGTCAAGTATATGGGCAGCGCAACCGCTTCTGTCACCGACCAGATGACAGTCATTGATCAGGCCATCGCAGAAGGCGTTAACGCCATCGCGATCTCTTCCGTAGACGCAAAAGCGCTTGACGAGAAGCTGAAGGAAGCTCAGGATAAGGGTATCGTAGTCTGCACTTGGGACTCCGATGTATCTTCCACTTCCCGTTCTCTCATGGTTTCTCAGGGCACAGCAGACGTCCTCGGCCCAATGCTCGTTGAGATGGGTGTTAAATCCCTTAAGGAACGCGGCAAGGATCCCACCAAGGACGCAATAAAGTATGTATGGCACTATTCACAGGCAACCGTAGCAGATCAGAACTCCTGGTATGTTGCAGGCGAGAAATATATTAAAGACAAATATCCGAACTGGGTTGCAGTAAGCAAGCCTTTCTATTCCGAGCAGGATAGCCAGAAGTCCGTTTCCATCGGCGAATCCATCCTCGAAGCGTATCCTGATGTTGACCTCATTATCTGCAACGACTCCACTGCACTTCCCGGTCAGTGCCAGGCCGCACAGAACAAGGGCCTTACCGCCAAGAATATCACCATCACCGGATTCTGCACGCCTTCCGGCATGAAGAGCTATCTCGATGCAGGCATTCTCACCCGTTGGGGTCTCTGGGACTGCGGCATCCAGGGTGCACTTGGCTGCTACTTTGCAGCATACCTTGCAGCAGGCAACACTGTTAAAGCCGGTGACACCGTCAACGTTCCGAGCATCGGTGACTGCCAGGTCGTTTCCAATGACAAACTTGTCACTGGTGACACCACCGCAGCGAAAAACAATGGCGTCGTACTGCTGCCTGAACGCGTAGAATTCACCAAGGACAACATCGCAAAGTACAATTTCTAAGTGATTTGCGGGGCGTGGATAACATTCCGCGCCCCTTTCAAAATAGCTATTAAACACATTCAAGGAGGAAAATACAATGGCGGATAAAGATGGATTGAAGGTTGCTAAGGATTATCATGTTGAATCTCCTTTTGCCAACACAAACGGATTCTACGTGAAGGGAGCCGGTAACCTTGACTGGGGCATGAAAAAACACTTGTCCAACATATTCGACCCCAAAAGCGGCAATACGGTCATGTTTGCATTTGACCACGGTTATTTCATGGGCTCAACGGCGGGCCTGGAGCGACTCGATCTCGTTATTCCGCCGCTTATTCCCTACGTTGATGTCCTAATGGGTACTCGCGGTGCCCTGCGCACCTGCATTCCGCCCGAAAACGGCAAAGGCATAGCCCTGCGCGTTACTTCCGGTTCTTCAATGCTCAACGATGACCTTTCACACGAAGTACTGGCTGTTGACATTGAGGATGCCATACGCATGAACGCAGACTGCATGGCTGTTCAAACCTTCATAGGGGCGGACGGACAGCTTTCGAGCCTAGACAACCTCTCCCGCTGCATTAATGCCGGAATGCGCTATAGTATTCCTGTTATGGGCGTCGTGGCGGTCGGCAAAGATATGGAGCGTACAGATCGCTTTTTCAAGCTTGCAACAAGGATAGTTGCGGAGATGGGCGCGAACATCATAAAGACCTATTACTGTGAAAATTTCGATGAAGTCGTTGCTGCCTGTCCTGTGCCAATAGTCGTGGCCGGAGGTAAAAAGCTGCCTGAAGATGAGGCGCTGACTCTGGCGTACAACTCTATTCAGGGCGGCGCAAGGGGCATCGATATGGGACGAAATATATTCCAGAGCAATAACCCCGTGGAGATGGCAGCCTCAATACACAAGATTGTACATGAGGGCTTTACAGATAAAGAGGCGTTTGAATATTTCACCGACCTCATAAACACTAAATCTTAATTGAACGATCAATCGCTGTACTATATGTTTCATTGAGTCCGTTTCCAGTGCACCGGCAAAATCGGACTTAACAGGAAATGCCCCAAACACAGGTTTAAAAGCCTGAGCTTGGGGCACTTTACATCTCAGTAACAAATGAATGCATACACACTGATCGGGCGGCTCAGAATACGTAATCGTTGTTTCCGTGGCCGGAATCGCTGTCAGCACCGAAACAAGCAAAATCAGAGAATATCATAAAACAATTAAAAGCTTTCCTTTCATCGTCGTAGCTAGAATGACAGCAGATACTGCCAAGGAACAGCTTTTTGTTGCCGATGGAGCGATTGTCGGCTCAGCGTTCAAAGATAATGGAAAACCCGATGGTGAAATCAGAGAGCAGGCTGCGAAAGACTTAACAACTAATGTAATAAGTTTTCGAAGCGCATTATACTTGCTAAAAAGGCTCAGCTAGTGACTTTTCCGCTTTTACTATTAAATAATGAATCCTGTAGCCTTTCGGTAACAGGATTCATTTTGCTGATCAGATGTTTGTCTCTTCGTAAATGTCTTCGATTTTTTCCTTTATTATGTAGATAATCTTCTGGAGAACACCCAAAAACAAGAACACACCTGTAAAAATAAGCATAGCCTTCACGTTAAAGTCAACACTGCTTTGAACAGGCCCGGCAATCGCCTCACGGAAGTAGTTGATGGCATAGGTGAAGGGCCAAAGCGGCTCAAGCACGCCAAATATTGCAGGGTTTGTCTGAATCGGATAAATGCCTCCGGCTCCGGCAATCTGGAACACCATCATTACGACAATGATTGCCTTTCCAACGTTTCCGAAAAGCGCGACAAGCGTAAAAATTATAACGGTGAATGTTATGGAAGTCAGGGCAGTTAGGCCAAGCATCAGCGGGAAGTCCGCCGGAACTACCCCTAGTATAAAAACATCACCGAGAGTGATAACAGCAGACTGTATAAGAGACAGGCTCAGGAACAATATCATTTTACCAAAGTGCTTCTGCCACCAGTTCAAAGTGAAGCTTTCAATAACTTTTTGCCTGCAATTCACCGCAAGCAGTGCGCAGCTCAAAAGCGCACCGATCCAAATTGCAAGCACCGTGTAAAACGGGGTAAGTCCTACGCCGAAGGTGGTAGTGCTGTAAACATCGACTTCCTTTACCGTAATGGGTGACGAAATGAACTCTGCGATTTCATCCGGGTGGTTTTCGACAGTATCTACGATGTAGTCAAGGTCCTCATTTGAAATGCCGTTGATTTTCGTTATAAGCGCGTTGAGACTATCCTGAATTGCTGTAAGACTATCGCTCATTTGGCCCATTTGGCTTACCGTAAGCTTGCCACTCGCGTTACTGAAAACGTCAAGTGCACTGAGCTGCGGTACTAAGGCTCGGTTTATTTCCGCGATTGTCCCGACATCATCCAGCTGAATATCAAATTCGCTTACCAGATTGTTTAGAGTTGGGATTGCATTGTTCTGAATCTGGCCTGAGAGCGTCATAATATGACTCGATATTTCGGTACTCAATCCGTAAAGACTGTTTAGTGCGGCATCTATCGATGTTTGGGATGAATCTCCGCTTAAAATAGGTATCTGCTCGTTTAGTGCCTCTTCTTCGCTGAGAACAAGTTTATCCATGTATTTAAGACTGTCTTCGGCAAGTGTGAGCGAGGAAAGGTTATAGCTACTATTGATATCCGCTAAGTTCTGTGCGTCCGCCTTAAGCATGATATCTGTAGACATACAGATACTGCTGCAATTTCTCATAACACTTACAGTGTCCGACTCAAGACTATTGCTGTTTGCCTGCTTCATTAGTGAAATAAGCTGCTGATTATAGCTATTCAGAATGGTTAGCTGCGAAATGTCCGTATTAAGGTCTGTTGATACAGATACGATAGTTTTTTCCGTTGTCTGTGCAAGGGCTTTGTCCGCCTGCAGGATTTTTTGTAGGCTGCCGATCTGATCATTTACCTTTGGCAGTTTTTGAGAACACTCGTCAACAAAAGACTGGAATTTTTCGGAGTCAGTATTTGTATCGGAGATATATTGCTTCAATTTTGCTATGTCGCTATTCATTTGCGAAAAAGTATCTGTAATGCCGCTCAGTTTTGAAACGTCAACATTCGAACCATCCATCTCGTTTTTCAACGTGTTGATAGCCTCGGTTGTAACCGACTTCACAAAGTTTGTCTTAATATTATCCACTAATTTGTTTTTCGCGGCATCCGTGATTTTAGTTGCGATTGAGTTCAGCTTTTCATTGACACGGTATATAATTACCGGTTTCTGTGGTGTGGTGGTGGTCAGCGTTGTAAGCTGCCTGGAAAAGTTTGCGGGTATTTCTATGAGCGCGTAATATTTTCCTTGGTTCAAGCCATAATTAGCTTGCCATTCATCAACGAAATCCCAGCCTATAGAATCGTTCTTTCTGACTTCTTCAATGACGCTGTCGCCAACGTTCACGACCTTGCCATTGTATACTGTGCCCTCATCCAGATTTACAATAGCCACTGGGAGGTTCCCTGTTTTGGAGTATGGATCCCAGCATGCATAAATATTTATCCATGCATAAAGCGATGGCAGAAAGCACAGACCGAGTATTATCATTACGGTGTAGCGGTTTTTAAAAATTGTCTTTACATCATGACTGAAAATTAGAAACACGGGTTTAATTCCGTACCAAATCTCAAGTAAAAGCCTATGTAAAAAAATTTGTTTCTTTATATTTAAGTTATCCATATTCTATTCTCCAAGGCCGGATTGTTTGAAGCCGAGTTCAAACTGATGGAAGGTCTTATAAAGACGTCCAACCGTCAAATAGCCGCCTATGAAAAACAGCAGGCCAAACGCAGTCAGTCCCGATATATCTCCTGCTACACTGCCCGAAAGTGGTCCGGCGATTGCTTCGCGCAAACCGCTGAGTGTATATGTAAACGGGAAAAGCGGCTGAAGAATGCGAAAGATGGTAGGCGCAATCTGAACCGGATATGCCCCTCCGCTTCCCGCGACCTGAAGTATCAGATAGATAATGGATAGTGCTTTTCCAAGATTCCCAAGTGTCGACAGAAGTGTGAAAGTAATGATTGCATAAATAAATGATGAATATATGCAGAAGAAGATAAACAGCGCCGGTGATACAACGTATACTTTTAAAATCAGTATATCGCCGAGCGACACTATTAGCCCCTGAACTGCCGCCAGGGTACAGAACAGCAGCATTTTCCCGAAGTGCTTTTCGCGCAGCGTCAGTCTCCTGTATCTCTTATAACGGCCTACCTCCGGTTTTAACACCGCGTTCAGCACAAGGCAGCCAACCCATAGAGCCAGTGTCGTGTAGATCGGTGCCATGCCGGTGCCGTAATTCGGGATGGAGTAAATTGACTCCTCCTGAATATCAAAGGGATTTGAAACATAATCGCCCATCAGCTGCGGGTTGTTCTCCATTATACTTATGATGTTCGTAATATCGTCGTTGTTAACCTCTTCAAATTTATTGCCAAGCGAGCTAATGATTCCCTTAAATTGTTTTAGCTTGCTTATTAAGTCACCGGAAAACTCTGAGGAGAGATCATTGCCTTCCCGAGCTGTTTTAACCATCCCCGTGATCTGCGTGCTCAGATCCTGTGCGGATTGAATAAGATCTCCCGCACCTTTTACGCTGATAATCAGATTGTCGCCGACAGTTTTCACATCATCTTTTACGCTGGAATTGTAAAGTCTTATAGAGCTGTCCAGCTGATCGGCTATTTTATTGTAGTCCGAGTCTATCAAATCTGCTGTGCTTTTTGCAATGCCGTTTGCTGCAACGAGATCGCCCCTGACTGCGGAAAGCTGAGTCTGTTCATCCGATATGTAAGGCTTAATTGCAGTCAGGCTGTTAATCATGCTGGTCAGCTGCACTTTTCGTACCGTATTGTTCGTTGCCTCGAGTTTTTGTAAAATCACAATTGCCGAGGCAATTTGGGTAAGTGCCGAGTTTGTCTCGGTTAGTGAGGTTGCAATTGCACTGCTCAGAGATGTCAAAGTTTCATCAACATCGGCTTTGTTGGCAAGAATCTCGTCCAAAAGCGTTGACAGGCTGCTGCCTATATTTGCATCCTTTATTGCTTGCAGACCGGCAATAGCTTGTTCCAGACCGGCATTGTTATACACCTTATCCAGTGTCATCAAATCACTTATCGCTGTGCTGAGTGAACTGTCGAGATTCGCTATTGCCGATTTCAGAGCAGTCTCATCCGATGCCAGATCGGCGTAAAACTTGTCCACATCGGTATGAAGCGTAGTTACATCGGTTTGAAGCTGTGTAAGGACGGTTTTCAGCTCAGTGAGTGCTGTTTGCAGCTTTCTCAGGTCCGAGATAGCGGTGTCTATATCCGAGTTGATATCGGTATCGCGGCACTGCTGCAAATATGTGATAGTTGCGTCAATCGAGCTGTTTACAGATACGAGTTGGGAGTTTATAACCGGAATGATTGTGTTTAGCTCTGCATTGTTCGCGTTTGTCACAGAGTTATTCAAGGTATCGAACAGTGCTTTTATTTTATCATTTGAGGTCTTTGCATAGTCCATGTCCATGCCAATGTTCTTGGTTGAGTTATCCATTGAGCTTTGCATATTTTCGAGAGTTTTCTCATTGTCGGAATTCATCTTTCCGACAGCCGCCAAACTGCTCTGTACATAAGGCATGGAACTACTGATGCTATCCAAAAGTCCGCTCAAATTGCCTGAATTTGCTTCTATGCTTTGCAGAGATTCTTTAACAGTATCCATGTTGCGGTTTAGAAAGATTATTGAATCCTTCAATTTAAGGATATTTCCCTTATCCGCGTCGGCAGTTTGCCCCAGATTATTTATGTATTTAAAAACCGTCTGATTTACCGTATCTCCGAATTCGCTTGTAACCTGCTCAATTAGAGTGCTGTTGGCCGACGAGGTTATCTTGCTTGCAACAGGGTTTGCCTTGGTGTCAACCTTGTAGATAATTTGCGGCTTCTGCGGATTGTCAGTTAGAAGCGTAAGGAGCTTCGCGGAAAAGTCAGACGGTATTTCAATCATAGCGTAATATGAGCTGTCCAAAATTCCGAGATTTGCATCCTCCGACGATGTGAAAATCCACTTGATCTTATTGTTGGCTTGCAGTTGTTCAACAATCTGATCTCCGGTATTTATCTTATCGCCCTTATAATAAACATCCTGATCGTTGTTAACGACAGCAACCGGAATGTTCTGCGTATTTTCATAGACATTCCAACACGCCTGAATGTTAACCCATGCGTAAAGAGACGGAAGAATGCATATGCCGACCATGACAATTATCGCTATCGGATTCTTAACGATACGTCGCCAGTCGTGCTTATAAATTGTCAGCATATTTTTAAAACTCATCTTGTATCCCCATTTGCGGTTTTATTTATATTTAAAGACTTAGAATTCCTCGTAAACGTCGGGGTCCATATTAAACAGTCTGCCGTCACTCCGTGTGAGTTGGTTAATCGCAATCATCTCATCCTCGTTCAGTGAGAAATCAAAAATTTCAAAGTTCTCGCGCAGATGCTCAATAGACGCCGCCTTCGGTATAGGAAGCGCGCCACGCTGAATGTGCCAACGCAATATTACCTGTGTGACTGACTTGTTGTGCGCTTTGGCAATATTGGTAATCGCTTTCTCGTTGAGAACACTGTTTGCACGTCCAAGTGGGCTCCATGATTCAGTTACGATGCCGTGCTCCGCGTTCCATTTAAGCAGCTCCGTTTGGTTAAAATACGGATGTAGTTCAATTTGATTCACGCTCGGCAGAACACCTGTCTCTCTTTCAAGCCGTTCCAGATGATGCGGTAGAAAGTTGCATACGCCGATTGAGCGGATCATTCCGCGTTTTTTTGCCTCAATCATAGCCTGCCACGCCTCCACATAGAGGTTCGTTATCGGATTCGGCCAGTGAATCAGATACAAATCATAATAATCAAGTCCCGCTCTGAAAAGTGATTCTTCAATGGTGGTAAGCGCCTCGCTGTATTTGTGATGACGTCCCGGCAGCTTTGACGTAATTTGAAGCTCGCTTCTCGGCACTGAACACTGCTTAACAGCTGCGCCGACCGCTCCCTCGTTTTCGTAGTTGAAGGCTGAGTCAATGAGACGGTACCCGATGCTGATACCGTTAATGATTGCTTCTGCGCCGCTCCTTCCGTTAAGTTTGTAAGTCCCAAGTCCGATTGCTGGGATTTTAAGACCATCGTTCAATTCTAATTCCTTGATATTGCCTGTCATAATAAATACCTCCTGTATTTTGACTATAGTTAGATTATATTGACGGAATCGGATCATCTCGGCCGCAGACGGCTCCGATAAAACCGGTTTCAGTTTTTGTCAGAGGGCAAGCCTTAGGGCAACCTATGCAGAACAGGACGGACTCGTTTTTTCTTTCCCCGCTGTCGGCAGCATATACTATATCTTCATTTAGTTCATTATTAAGGACAAACCGGGCTGCAAAACTCCCGATTTTTTCCGCCTCAAAGGTGACGTCATCAACAGCATCATGAACATAGCAGGAATTTCCGCATAAAAACAGCCATTCCGGCACTTTTTCTCCAATGGTGGCTTCCTCTGACAGTTCGCGTTCGGGTATGAGTCCTATTGAAGTTATAAGTGCATCGCAGTCCAAATATTCCTCTTGTCTGGTAATTATATCATATATGGTATCGCCCGTAATACGGGCGTTACCATGGATTTCGTTGATCGTGCAATGCTTTCTCAGCGGAATATTATATTTTTCGAGACAATTGACGCGGTTGCGCTCTGTTCCTCCGCATCTATTCTCTTTTTCGATTACCGCAAGAACTTCCTTGTCCAGAAGCTTCAGCTGTCTCGCCATGATAAGGCCTACATCTCCGGATCCCAGAATCACAAATCTATTACCTATGTCATATCCGCCAAGGTTCACCATATTCTGTGCCATACCGGCCGCAAAAATTCCCGAGGGGCGTGTCCCTGTTACGGGAAGCGTCCCGATTGGCCGTTCTCTGCAGCCTGTTGCGAGAATCACAGCCTTCGTCTTTACTTCAACTAGTCCGCATTTTTCGCCGCTTAACAGCGCTCTGCCATCCGGCTTCAGGCTGATAACTGACGTTGAAGTAAGAACTTCTATATCCGCGTTTTTCACTTTTTCCACAAAATGGTTGGCATATTGAGGGCCTGTCAGCTCCTCACCGAAATAGCTTAGGCCAAAGCCCGAATGGATGCACTGATTCAGTATTCCGCCCAGGGCCTCCGCTCGTTCAACAAGAAGCAGGCTTGAGGCGCCGCTTTCCTTTGCAGAAACAGCCGCCGCCATTCCGGCAGGTCCGCCGCCGATGACAACTAAATCAAAGTCTTTCACTGGTGTTGCCCCCAATCACATACGAGCCGGGGCCGTCCTTGTTGACCAAATCAGGCTGTTTTTCACTCTCACGCGCTAGGATTTCGACAATTCTCCGAGTACAGAAGCTGCCCTGGCAGCGACCGGAGCAGGCCCCCGTTCGGCGCTTAACGCCGTCAACGGTTACCGCGCCCGGATTTCTGCGAATACTGTCTATGATCTCCCCTTCCGAAATCTTTCGGCAACGACAAACAATTTTTCCATACGCCTTGTTTTCGTCAGCAAGCCGAGCGCGTTCCTCAAACGGCAGATCAATGAGTCTGAGCGAAGCCGGGCGTTTTGATTCGAACTCCGGATTTTTTTCCGCACCGAGAATGTCCGCCATTTTTTCGGAAACATAGCGGCCAAGCTCCTCCGCGCAGGTCAGCCCCGGAGTTTTAATACCAATAAAATTTAAAAATGTGGGGCTTTCCTCAGCCTCTACGACAATAAAACTGCTTATGCTCTTCTCCTCCGGCACATACGACGCGCTTTCGGCATCGAAATGCACATAGTATGGGTTCGGCCTGATCGCCCCAAATGAGCGTATCACATGTTCCATTGGAAGAGTGGGCATTACCTCTTCTACAAGTGCTCTTAGCCCGTCCATACCCTCACCCGACGTTTTAAAGTCATCCTTTTCGTCAGAGGTGTTGGTAGAGGGGCCGACGATGATGTTCCCGTCCAGTGTCGGAACAAGAGTCAAGCCCTTTCCCCTTTCTTCGGACTCATGGAAAATAACGTGTCTGACAAAGCCCTCGGTTTTCGTATCCAGGACAAAGTAGTCACCCGAATTTGGAAATATCCTGACAGTGGGCTTTTGAACTTTTTCGAGAATTTCGTCAGCAGACAGTCCGGCACAGTTAATTATACCGCGTGAACGATATTCTTTAGCGCCTGCCAAAACTCTGTATCCGTCCTCTGTTTTTTCAATATTGTTGACTTTAGCGTTCAGTCTAATATCAGTGCCATTATGAATTGCGTTCTCCGCGGCGGCAAGTCCCAGTTCCCAAGGAATGACTGTCCCGGCTTCTGGCGCGAAAAGCCCCATCCGAACATTTCCACCGAGATTCGGCTCAAGTTTCAAAACCTCCTCGCGAGTAAGAAGCTTGACGCCTCGAGCGCCGTTTTCCAAGCCCTGTAATAGTTTCTTTTGCAGTTTTTCCTCTCCCTTAGGACCGAAGCAAACCATGATTGAACCGCACTGTGAGTAGCGCACGCCGAGTTGATCACATAAATCTCCGAAATTCTGCGCGGCTTTTACGCACATTCGACTCTTGAGTGTATTGGGTTTTGTGTCGCAGCCGCTGTACACAATGGCAGTATTCGCTCGGCTTATACCTGTGCACAAATCCTCGCGCGATTCAAGAAGAATCGTCTTCAAGTTGTATCTCGCAAGGTTTCTGGCGGTAAAGCATCCCAAAAGACCGCCGCCGATTACGATTACATCACATGTATACATTCAATACCTCTTACGCATTCCGCCTTACGAAAAAGTTTTCATATTCTTGTACTTTCGCATATTATAATAATGAGAAACAATCGAATATACGCCCAAGGGAAACGAGAAGCCCGCCACCTTCACCTTATAAATTGATCTGCCCCAAGGCCTAAGCTACCGGCTGCATGAGCGAGCAAAACGCTTCTTTCGAGGTTGCAATTAGATCAAAAGTACCATTTTTGCAGCACCAGGTCAACAGGACACCTGCCATCAGGCGCGTTGCAAGATAGACCAGCTGATTTGGCTCGGTCATGTTACGAATCAGTCCCAAACTTTGGCAGTTTTTTACAAGCGGGGCGGTAACAGTTTCACTCACGTAATATTTGGCAAGCAAGTCTCCGTGTCCGTCCATATTGACTTTAATAAAGGCGCGGCAAAAGCTGAGTCCCTCGCTTTCAGCCACCTTTATATGGGCTTCAATAAGATACCACAATTTTTCCCAGTCATTGTGGAAAGTCAGAACATTTGTGAGCAGTGACTGCGTGAAATTCGGCATATTTTCAAAATATGAGCTGAAAAGCTCCTCCTTGGAATTGAAATAATAATAAAAAGCATTGCGGGTAACGTTTGACTCCCTGCAAATTTGCTGTATAGTAACATTATCATATCCGTTGCGGCGAAATAGCTCCATAGCCTTATCGAACAGTACTGTCTTTGCGCTGGTTTTATCCATATAAATTCTCCATATTATTATCGTGAAATTATTTTACAGCAAAACGCCTTCTCATGCAAGTCCCCGTTTTTTCCCTTGCATATGTTGACATTATACAACATAGGTGTAATAATATGCAATATAGCTGTATTGTTAACTTGTCCATATTTCCGGAGATATTCTCTATTATTCTGACATTTCTATTATGTGAACCGGCATTACAAAATTATATTATTGAAGGGGATCAGACATTATGTGGACTCTAACAAAAGCGTGGTATCGGGTATTTCAGTTCTTTTTCAGCGCTTGCGAAGTCTTTATGCAACAGCACAGCCCTGAACTTTTGACAGGTGCAGGCAGCGTTAAAAAACTGCCAAAATTCATCAAATCCAAAGGCGTTGATAAGGTACTGATTGTCACCGACAACATCCTTACGAAAATTGGTCTGCTGGATGGGCTCTACAAAGCCTGTGATGAAGCAAGTCTTTCATATGTGCTGTATGATGGCGCACAGGTCAACCCCTCAATCGAATGTATAGAAGCCGCATACAAGGCATATTGCGACAACAAATGCAAGGGCTTCATTGCGTTCGGCGGAGGCTCCTCAATGGACTGTGCGAAGGCTGCGGCAGCACGAGTGGCAAGACCCAATCGCAGCATTCCTCAACTCGGCGGCACCCTTAAAGTACATACGAAGTTGCCCCTGCTTTTTGCTGTTCCTACCACCGCCGGCACTGGTTCAGAAGCTACGATTGCCGCCGTTGTGACCGACTACAGTACCCACCACAAATATGCCATTCAGGATCCCTGCCTGCTTCCCCGTTATGCCGTGCTTGATCCCGAACTGACAGTCGGTCTGCCGCCTCATGTCACATCCACAACGGGCATGGATGCTCTTACCCACGCTGTCGAAGCCTACACCAATAGATTCGGCCCGAAATACACCAAAGACCTTTCAGAAAAGGCCACCAAGCTTATCTTCGATAACCTGGAAAAAGCATACGCAGATGGAAAGGACATTGAAGCGCGAAGCAATATGCAGCTTGCCTCCTTCTATGCAGGCCGCGCCTTCAGCCGTGCCTGCGTGGGCAACGTACACGCGATAGCCCACACCCTCGGCGGTTTTTACGGCACACCGCACGGCCTTGCAAATGCAGTAATTTTGCCGTATGTACTGGAGGATTTCGGTCCCTCAGTGTATAAGAAACTGGCTCACCTTGCCGAAATAGTAGGCATAAACGGACATGACGACGAAGAAAAGGCCAAAGCCTTCATTCTCGCAATTCGCAAAATGAATAAGGACATGAACATTGTCGATAAATTCGACTTTATCAAGGATGAGAATATTCCTCAGATGGTGGAGTGGGCAATGAAGGAAGCAAACCCCGTATATCCTGTGCCGATGATCTGGGACGCTGAGCAGTTTACGAAAACCATAGGCCGCGTTCGCAAGGAGTCCGTTCCTTCTTCCGCTGTGGTAAGCTAACCAATTGAAGCTCGCCGTTTCTTGAACCCTCACGCTTGTCACAGCTTATTGTTCTTAGTTCTTTATACATTATAGGGAGACTTGAAAATGTCTTATTTTATTACTGAAAACTGTATCGGATGTACGCTCTGCGCCAAGAACTGTCCGGTGCAGGCGATTGAAGGAACAGTCAAGCAGAGGCACATTGTCAATTCCAAGCGCTGTATTGAATGCGGTGTTTGCGGAAATTTCTGCAACAAAGAAGCAATTTTAAACACAAATGGCGAGGTCGCCGTAAAAATTCCAAAGGCGGAATGGAAAAAGCCCGTTTTTGATACAGGGCTTTGCAGTGCGTGCGCAATTTGTGTTAAAGCCTGCGGAAAAGACTGCCTAAAAATTTCACTTCCGAAGTTTAAGGGCGACATTAAAGTCTTTGCCTATCTTGAAAATGAAAAGCAATGTGTCGGCTGCTCTCAGTGTGCGGCATATTGTCCGCTTCACGCAATAACAATGAAGGGCGGTGAGGAGCAATGAAGCTTCCGAAGTATGTTTTAATTGACCTCGCAACCGGTAATGTCAGCGACTATCCGATTTCGGAAGAGCTATACATAAAATACATTGGGGGAAAAGCCCTCGGTTCCCGTCTTTTGTTTGACCTTATGCCGGTCGGAGTCGAAGCGCTGTCTAAAGATAATGTCGTTATCGTAAACACCTGCCCGATGAACGGAACAGGAGCTCCGTCTACCAGCCGCTTTAACCTCACCTTCAAAAACGTTATGACTGGCGGCATTGCTTCCAGCAACTGCGGAGGGCAATTCGGAGTTATGCTCAAAGCCGCAGGTTTCGACGGAATTATCCTGAAAAATGGAGCCACAAGCCCCTCATACATTGAAATACTTGACGGAGAAATCTGTATTAAGGACGCCGAGCATCTATGGGGTATGGATGCGGAAAAGGTTCAGGAAGAATTTAACCCACTCTGGGGCAAACTGGTAATCGGGCCTGCGGGCGAAAACAAGGTACATTATGCG
>QFZN01010629.1_pt1 | contig 23789 bp, 22 predicted proteins | sample 1740101 | NCBI WGS metagenome assembly QFZN01 (sample SAMN09210849, study PRJNA391713) | Ciliate metagenome, whole genome shotgun sequencing project. | isolation source: combination of 50 Heterometopus sp. ciliate cells from an enrichment culture... | host: Heterometopus sp. ...
TAACAACCAGCGGCCGCATCAGGCACTGGGTATGAAGACCCCGGCTGAGGCATTTGCGTTAGCCGCATAAAGTGAGCAGGTTTGGCTGGGTCATTACATTTACTCGAGAGAGATTGGTGCCTGCCATTGTCAGAAAATATGCGGGAAGCTGTCCGTAACTGGCGAAGCCTCTTCTCTGCTAGGAGCGCGCGTTGACGAAATGCAGCTGCCTCGCGAATGAGTTCAGAGATTTGCTGCCAATAGGCATAACCAAGATCGCCATCTTGAAACTGCAACTCTCGCAGTTTCCTCAAGGCGACCGTCAGATCGATTTCTTGGTAAGGATCGGTATTCATCAAGAGGCCTTGCTTGGAAAGTTTCGGTCGATACTATGCTTCTGTATTCAGCGGAGTTTCTCGCAGCATTGCATCCTCGTACTCAAACAATGCAACCACTTCTACTTTCATTTCGGGCCGCAACAGAGGTTGTGCATCATAGGTTTGCTGATAGGACCCGTCCGGCAACTGGTGCGCATAGAAGGGGACGCCTTTGGGCTCTGCTTCGTAGGTACCAATGCCACTGATTTCTTGGAAGCGCAGTCGGCGCCGTCCAGTTCTGTCTTCCTGCTTTTCCAGCAAGAAGACCTGGCACATTTTTCCGATGCCCCCGGCCGTATAGCTCAATAGTCGCTCAATGGAGGAAATCATTGTAGTGGTAGTCAGCGCTTGCATGCATTCGCCGCCTGTCATCGAGACAACGAAACATGGCTCTGTATCGGTCGCTGCGACCAAATCCCAGATTCTGTATGGCGAAACCAAATGGGTGCGAGCGTCTTGCACCTCAAGCAATGGATTAGTTAAAAACATGGTCAGGCAGTGGAGAAAGAAGTGGTGTTCGGCTAGGTGTCCATCCGAATTTGAAGCTTCTGAGCTTCTAGTCCGTAATCTTCGGAGAGCAGTTGTCTAGGCGGCAGCCAGAAAAGTCATACTCGATGTCTATATCTGCAGTGAATTTGAGTAAGTTTGCTGTTGTCACGCTCTCATAAAGGTACTGTTGGTGCTCCGACTGACCTACGTGAGACAAAATATGTAACCGCCGGATATCAAAAGCGATGTAGCTTTTATCCATGTGGATTGGTCGCTTGTCCGCTTACGAGTGGGCCAAATCGAATTACCTGTTGGTGCTGTTGATTAGGAGGAAGAGCACTATGAGTCGCCAGCACCCCCGCTTTCCATTTCCTTTTCGCCAGAGTTGCACCCGAGAAATCCCGAAGGCTTTCATGGGTTGGCCTATCGATGAGCTTATCTGAGTTGGTTAGTGGATCATTGGGGGGGGTAATTGATGTCTTTTCTTCGATCTTAGCCCTTACCCGATATCTCGTAGATGGAAAGCTCTTGTAGGCATTCATCCGCCGCTGCTTGACCACTTGGGCGATATCGACCTCGACCGAGCCAGTGTTGATCTTTGTGCGGGTACGTGCCCCTTTCTTCATGAAGAGGTCTTTGTAGCAAGCTGTAGCGAAATGCGATTGCTCACCAAGATCTGGATTGTGAAGGATCGCGCTGACCACAACTCTTTGTGTATCTGCTCTGCTTTGCAGATCAATGCTTGCCAATCCGCGTTCTGAAATTGGACGCTCATCCTTGACCACCGTCGGCGTGGAGCATCTGGATACGCCGATGGCTGCAAGAAATTCAACACAAGCTGAGTCTAAGAACATGATCTGCGTTCATCAATAAACGCTAATCATAGTATGTAGATCTATAGTATGCAATAACGAGAAACTTTCAAGATGCCAGTGCATCCGAAAGATAGCCCTCTCGTTCGAGCGTTCGCCGACAATGTGCGCGAACGCAGGTTGGCGCTTGGAGTATCTCAGGAGGCGCTTGCTGAAGCTGCTGGACTGCATAGAACCTACATAGGTATGATCGAGCGGGCCGAGAAGAACGTCACGATCTACAACATTGAGCGCATTGCAATTGCTTTAGGGGTGCAACCAGGAACTTTGCTGGATTAGCGTTATCAGCATTTGCCTCTCAGCCATCCCTAGTCACAAGTGCGGAAAAATTGCCGCGGTGCACTATTTTTCGAATAGAGAAATTTCCTTTTAGTAGACAGCAATTCATCATCTAGCTGAGTCTATAAGGCTGTGGGCAATTCTTGAGCCTTCGCCTTTCTCGCTATTAACTTACGCGAGTTATGACTAATAGTTTATGAAGAGCATCCATCATTGATGGACATTCGATCGTCAAGCGTCAATCTGAAGTGAAGTAAAATGGACATACACTCTGCAACAACCCTCCTTGATTTCATTATGTTTTTTAAATGTCCATCGCCTCCACTTTGGGGTGTGACCGGCTACAAGATCGAGTTCATCCAGAAGAAAGAGCAGCACAACGCCGCCGATTGAGGCGCGTGCCTGCCAGCCTGCCAGCCCGCTCATGCGGGCTTTTTTCATTGTGCCCGTGCGGCGCATACCAGATGCATCACAAGAACAGCAGGAACGCCAATTGAGTCTCTACCATCTCTCCCTCAGCCATTTGCGCCGTCTCTGGACCGAGTACGGCATCCTCTGGAGCGGCGCCATCCTGGTCGGCCTGGTGGCGGTGCTGTATGCACAGGCCATCGAGGCCGGCTTCGGTGTCTTTCGTGCCATCGAGCACAGGTCGCCCTGGCTGCCGCTGCTGATGACGCCCGCGGTGTGTGCCGCCTGCGTCTGGCTGACGCGGCGTTTCTTCCCCGGTTCGGAGGGCAGCGGCATTCCCCAGGCCATCGCCACGCTGCACGGTGATACCACCGAGCGCGGCAATGCCTTGCTGTCGATACGCGTGTTGCTGGGCAAGATCGTCTTGTCGGTGGTGGCCATCGCCGGGGGCATGACCATCGGTCGCGAGGGGCCCACGGTGCAGATCGGCGCGGCCATCATGTACAACCTGCGCCGTTTCTATCCGGCCGGCTACGCCCACATGGAACGCCGCCTGATCCTGGCCGGCGCAGCCGCCGGTCTGGCGGCGGCCTTCAATACACCGCTGGCGGGGATCGTCTTCGCCATCGAGGAACTCTCGCGCAGCTTCGAGCAGCGCGCCAGCGGCGTGGTCATCACCACCATCATCTTCGCCGGCCTGGTGGCGCTGTCCATCAATGGCAACTACACCTATTTCGGCTCGATTGCCTTCCCTGGCGAGAGCAGCGGCAGGCTGATCCTGGCGGTGGTGGTGACAGCGGTCCTGATGGGCGTGGCCGGTGGCCTGTTCTGCTGGCTCATCCTCAATCCGACGCGATGGATTCCCGTCACCGTGGTGCGCCTGCGCGCAGAACGCCCGGTGATCTTTGCGGCGCTGTGCGGCTTCATCGTGGCGGTGATCGGCGTGGCCGCCGGTGGTGCCACCTTCGGCAGCGGCTATGAACAGGCGCATGGCCTGCTCAATGATGGTCAAGGCCTGTCGGTGTTCTATCCCTTCCTGAAATTCGCCTCGATGATCGGCTCCTACCTGCCTGGTCTGCCGGGCGGCATCTTCGCGCCTTCGCTGTCCATCGGTGCCGGGTTTGGCAACCTGCTGCACCTGCTCTTCGGCGGTACGTCCTTGCCGATGCTGGTGGCGCTGGCGATGGTCGGCTATCTGGCCGCAGTGACGCAGTCACCCATCACGGCCTTCGTGATCGTCATGGAAATGGTCGATGGCCATGCGCTGGTGATCTCGCTGATGGCCACGGCGCTGATCGCATCGGCGGTGTCCAAGCTGTTTGCACCGCCGCTCTATGAAACCCTGGCCGAGCGCTACCTGAAGCACTGATGGCAACGACTCCCGGCGCCGATTACCAGCGCAGCAGGCGCGGCCCCAGCAGCAGGCCGACGGCGGCCGGGATCAGGATCCCCAGGAAGTACCACAGTCCCCAGAACGGCACGCCCATCTCCGGGCAGTGCAGGCAATACACCAGCGTGGCCGAGGAACCGGCCAGCAGTCCCGCCACGCCGCCGCACAGGCGCAGGCGGGTCGGGGCCATGGCCTTGACGGCCCAGGTGATGCTGCATAACAAGGGCAGCGAGAGCAGGGCGATGTTGAAGGGGCAGCTGCGCCAGGTCGAGCCCATCAGCAGGGGGATGCGTTCGGCAGCTGGTGCCAGCGCCAGCACCAGGGCACTGCCGATCCAGATCGCCAGGCTCGGGGCGGCCACGCCCGCCCAGCGCAGGCCCACGTCCAGTCCGGGATGCAGCAGGCGATGCAGCACCAGCAGGGCGCCCGCCGCCAGCGCGGCCGGGAAGGCCAGCTTGACCCAGAACAGCGGTGTCCTGGCGATTTGCATCAGGTCAGGCCGCAGGCCATACAGCATCAGCAGCAGGGCCAGGCTGGCCACGCCACCCAGCAACAGGGCCTGGATCATGCGCCGGCGCGGCAAGCCGCGATCCACGGGCGCCACGTCATTGGCCATCATCGAAATCAGGTCATCGGTCTTCATGATTTACAAACTCTCTCGTATGCGGGCGGCCAGCGCCTTGAGGCCACGATGGATGCCCACCTTCACGGCCGACTCCGACAGTCCCGTCAGTTGCGCCGTCTGTGCGACTGACAGGCCTTCCAGCTTGACGTGCACGATCGGCAGGCGCTGCTTGTCGGGAAGTTGCTCCAGCAGCACGGCGATATCGCGCCGGGCCTGGGCCGGCTCTTCATCACTGGCGGCAAACAGATCCTGTGCCTCGTCCAGCGGATCGTTGAAGGCTTCGCGGCGCGAGCGCGAGCGCAGGAAGTCCATCAGCTTGTAGCGCGCAATGGCGTGTACCCAGGCCGTGAGCGGCTGCTCGGGGCGATAGGTGTGGCGCGCATTGTGGACCGCCAGCAAGGTCTCCTGGACGATATCCTCGACCTCATCCTGCAGGTGATGCAGGCGCTTGCGCAGGAAGGCACGCAGGCGTCCGCTCAGTTCCGCCAGGAACGTACGGTAGGCCACCGCATCGCCGTCCAGTCCGGCCAGCAGGAGGGCGCGCAGGCGCTCTTCGCTGGGATGGGCTTGCGCGCGGGCGGCCGGTGCAGCGTCGCGCGGGGCTGGCAAGTCATTGGCAGGCAGGCGTGGACTGTTGCTCACGGAATAGACCAGGAAATTAGTTGCCAGCATTATGCACTCCCCGGTCAGGCTGCGGTCTGTCGATTTGCTTCATGCCTCTCATCCAATCTGCTATCCAGTCTGCTAGTGCGGCCTGCGCGACCATTGTCCATTTTCCTGACAATTCGCTGCGCAAGGTCCATTGGTTACAGCACCCGCCAAAAAAAAGATCGTGAAAATTTTCGTCGCGGCTGTAACCGCCGGCGTCAAGGCCGCGAATTAGCCTACAGACCGGCGACGAAAACGCTGCCGGTCACCGCTGTTCCCAGAAGCACCCAACCATTCTTCCATCCCTACCAGGAGTCACACCATGAATACCCGTACCTTCGCCACCGCTGCCTTCACCCTCGCCACCCTCGCTTCCGGTGTCGCCATGGCCCAGACCCAGCAAGCCGCCAAGCCCGCCGCCATGGAAAAGTGCTATGGCGTGGCCATGGCCGGCCAGAACGACTGCAAGGCCGGTGAAGGCACCACCTGCGCCGGCACCGCCAAGATGGATTACCAGGCCAATGCCTGGAAGAATGTCCCGGCCGGCACCTGCACCTCGATCAAGACCCCGCGTGGCATGGGCTCCCTGAAGTCCATGTAAGGAGTGCCACGATGAAAGCGCCACGCATGGATACCGGCGCCGGTCTCGGCCTCAAGCCCCGGCACTTCGATCTGGCCCTGGCCAGCGATGCGCCCGGCTTGTGGTTCGAGGTCCATCCGGAAAACTACATGATGGACGGCGGACCCCGCCTGGCCTGGCTGGAAGCGGTCCGCAGCCGACATCCGGTGGCCCTGCATGGCGTGTCGCTTTCGCTGGCCGGGCCCGATGCCCCGGACCCGCAACACCTGCGCCGCCTGGCGGCGCTGGCCGCGCGCATCGAGCCGGTGCTGGTGTCGGAGCACCTGGCCTGGTCGCGTTCCGACGGCCGCTACTTTCCTGACCTGCTGCCGGTGCCGCGCAACAGTGTGTCGCTGCAGCGCCTGGTCAGCCATATCACCCAGACCCAGGACGCCTTGAAGCGCCGCATCGTCCTGGAGAATCCCTCGCACTACCTGCACATGGACGGCCATGCGTGGAGCGAGCCCGAGTTCCTGGCCGAACTGGTCAGGCGCACCGGTTGCGGCCTGCTGGTGGATGTCAACAACGTCCACGTCAGCGCGGCCAATATCGGCATCGATGCGGTGGCCTACCTGGCGCAATTGCCGGCGGCTGCCATCGAGGAGATCCACCTGGCCGGCCACAGCAGCGACCAGAGCCTGCCCGGCCTGCTGGTGGACAGCCACGATGCCGCCATCGCTCCGGCGGTGTGGCAGCTTTATCGTACGCTGGTGGAGCGCATCGGACCCCGGCCCACGCTCATCGAGCGCGACGGAAATGTTCCCGAGTTCGAGGTCCTGCTGGACGAACGCGAGATCGCGCAGCAGGTACTGGATGGTCTCTCGCAGGAGCAGGCAGCATGATGCGCGACGACTATCACCAGCAATTCCTGCAGGCCATCTGGCACGGCGAGAGCACGCATCCGCTGGTGGCGGCGCTGGCGGCACAGCCGGCCTTCGCGGTCTATCGCAACACCATCTTCAAGGGATGTGTGGATGCGCTGGCCGGCAACTATCCGACGCTGCAACGTCTCATCGGTGACGCCTGCTTCCACGACCTGGCATTGGCCTATGCGCGTGAACATGCGCCTGACGATGTCTGCCTGATCAACTATGGGCGTGGCTTTCCGGCCTTCGTTGCGGGTGCGCAGGCATTGGCGGAGCTGCCCTACCTGCCGGGTGTGGCGGCGCTGGACCGGGCCTGGAGTGAAGCCCATCTCGCCGCCGATGATGCGCCGCTGGAGATGGCGGCATTGCATGAGGCGCTGGCACAAGGCCGTGACGTGCGCCTGGTCTTGCACGCCGCCACGCGCTGGCACAGCGACGATAGCCATCCGGTGTACTCGATCTGGAGCCGCCAGCGCCAGGAGGAGGAAGCGCCATCGTCCGAGCTGTCCTGGCAGGGCGAGAGTGCGCTACTGACCCGGCCAGACAGCGAGGTGCAGTGGCGCGCTGTCGGCCGCGGTGCCTGCGCCTTCCTCGCCGCCTGTCAGCGCGGCACGCCCATTGCCGAGGCCGCCGCCCTGGCGCAACACGCCGAACCCGGACTGGATATCGCCCTGATGCTGGGCGAGCTGATCCAGGCGGGCGCCTTTACTTCCTTCCATTACCAATGACGGAGCACGACATGTCCCATCCCGCCTCCTCGCACATCAGCGATGTGCAACCCGCATCCCGTTCGCTCTGGACACGTGCTGCCGCCCTGGCCAGCCGCCTCATTGGCGACAGCCTGCTGGCGCTGGTGGCGCGGATCTCGATTGCGGCGATCTTCTTCCTGTCAGGACGCACCAAGGTCAGCGGTTTCCTGACGTTGAAGGACAGCACCTATGTCTTGTTCCAGGAGGAATATCGCATCCCGCTGGTGCCGCCCGATATTGCCGCGCACATGGCGGCCTATGCCGAGCACCTGTTCCCGGTGCTGCTGGTGCTGGGCCTGTTCACGCGTGGCGCGGCACTGGCCTTGCTGGGCATGACCACGGTCATCGAAGTGTTCGTCTATCCCGATGCCTGGCCCACGCATTTGTCCTGGGCCGGCCTGTTGTTGTTGCTGGTGGCGCGTGGCGGTGGGGCATGGTCGCTGGACCGTCGCCTGGGTATTGCCTGACCATCGCCTGATCTTCTTTTTTGATGGCTGTCGACTGCGTCAATTTGACGCAGTCGCGCCTCTCCGCCACCACAGCCATTCTCCGACACGACCATCGCGGCGTCGTCGTTATCGCGACAATATGTCGCAACTGATCCCCGTTGTGCTTGCCCATAATCGGCCCCGCCTGTCGCGCCCCGGCGCGCAGGCACCGATAACGACAACCACAGGGGATTCCCATGAAAATCACACCTTGCGCCTGCGCCGTTGCGCTGGCCTGTAGTACGGCCGGCCCCGTGCTGGCCGAGAGGCAGGAAGAAGAACGCCTGCCCACGATCACCGTGCGCAGCGACAAGCCGGTCGAGACCACCAGGAGCGCTAGCGACAGCGCCTTGCTGCTGGCTGATCAGCCCGGGTATGCCACGGCGGCCGGTGGCGGCGTGTCGGCCTTGCCGGTGCTTAACGGCTTTGCCGCCGACCGTCTCAAGATCCGGCTCGACGGCATGGAAGTCACCGCCGCCTGCGGCAACCAGATGAATGCGCCCATGTCCTATATGCCACCCGCGCAGGTGGGCTACACGCGGGTCGTCGCCGGGATCACGCCGGTGAGCATCGGTGGCGACAGTATCGGCGGCACCATCGAACTGTCTTCGCCGGTGCCGCAGTTCTCCGATGGACCTGGAAAGTTGCTCAGCAAGGGCGGCTTCTCGGTATCGGCGCGCAGCGTCAATTCGGAAGTCTCGGCCTCGGTCAATGCCAGCGTCGCCAGCGAGAACCTGTCGGTGGGTTACGTGGGTAGCCGCTCGCGTGCGGAGAGTTACGCCGCCGGCAATGGCGACAAGGTGCTGTCCAGTCTCTACGAGAGCAACAACCATGCGCTCACCATGGCCGCACGCGGCGACGGCCAGCAGATCGTGCTGAAGGTCGGTCAGCAATACATTCCCTACCAGGGCTTCCCCAACGAATACATGGACATGACCAGCAACCGGTCCACCTTTGCCAATCTTGGTTACGATCGCCGCTATGAATGGGGCAAGCTGTATGCGAAGTTGTACTGGCAGCGTACCGAGCATGAGATGGGATTCTTCTCCAGCGAGCGCAAGGGGACGATGCCGATGGACACGCGTGGTCGCGACATGGGTTACACCCTGCGGGCCGATATCGACCTGGGGCAGGAAGGTGCCGGCGTGTTGCGCGTGGGGCAGGAGTATCACAGCTTTCGCCTCAACGACTACTGGCCGCCGGTAAGCGGTTCGATGATGATGGGTCCGCGCACCTATGTGAATATCAACGACGGCACGCGCGATCGCATTGCGTTGTTCGCCGAGTGGGAGCAGAAGCTGGATGCGCGCTGGACTACGCTGGTGGGTGTGCGCGATGAACTGGTCAAGAGCGATGCCGGCAACGTGCAGTCCTATGGTACCAACATGATGAACCTGCCCGACCTGAATGCGGCCAATGCCTTTAATGCCCGTGACCATGCCCGCACCGACAACAACATCGACCTGACCGCACTGGCACGCTTCGCCCCCGACGAGGGCCAGACTGTCGAGTTCGGTTACGCCCGCAAGACCCGTTCGCCCAATCTCTATGAACGCTATACCTGGGGACGCGGCGGCATGGCCATGCGCATGACCAACTGGTTCGGCGATGGCAGCGGCTATGTCGGCAATCTTGATCTCAAGCCCGAGGTCGCCAATACCCTGTCCGGCACGATCGACTGGCATAGTGCCGACAGCGAGGATAGTGTGCCACGCTGGTTCGTCAGGCTGACGCCCTATTTCAGCTACGTCCAGAACTACATCGATGCCGATGTCGTCGGCAGTTTCAATACCTATGGCGTGGCCGCCGCGCCCGGCAACCTGCTGCAGTTCGCCAATCATGATGCCCGCCTCTACGGTATCAATGCCGCGTGGAAGTGGCCGCTGCTGCGCTCGGAGGGCATGGGCGAGATCGCCTTCACCGGCAAGGCCGGCATCACGCGTGGCAAGCGTAGCGACGGTGGCAACCTGTACCACATGATGCCCTTCAATGTCCTGGCGGCACTGGAGCAGAAACTGGGGGCCTGGATCAACCGCGCCGAACTCGACTACGTGGCACGCAAGACCCTGGTCGATGCCAACCGGCGCGAACCGGTCACGGCCAGCTATACGGTGGTCAACCTCAAGAGCAGCTACCAGTTCAACCAGAGCATCACGGTCTCGGCGGGTGTGTCCAACCTGTTCAACCGCAACTATGCCGATCCGCTGGGCGGCGTCTATCTCTCGGGCCTGGCACGCACCAGATCGGGGGCCTTGCAGGCCTTGCCCGGATATGGTCGCTCGCTCGACGTCGGTGTCAACGTGAGCTTCTGAGGTCGTGGAGAGGGAAGGAGACCGCGCCGTTCAGAAGATCGGCATGGTCTCCGGCGCACTGTCGCGCAGGGCTTTCTTGGCCGATTCGAATTCGGGGAAGATCGATTGCACCGTGGCCCAGAAGCGCGGGCTGTGGTTCATCTCGCGCAGGTGCGCCAGTTCGTGGGCGATCACGTAGTCGATCAGCGGCAGGGCGAAATGCATCAACCGCCAGTTCAGGCGGATGCGTGCATCCGAGGTGCAGGAGCCCCATTGCGTGGTGGCCGAGGACAGCGCGAAGGAGCGATAGCGCACGCCTAGCTTGTCGGCATAGATCATCAGGCGCTTGCCGAACAGTTCCTCGGCGCGTGCCTGTATCCAGCCTTGCACGCGGTCCTTCAACTGCTGCTCGCCGGCATCGGCGGGCAGGCTCACGTTCAGTTCGCGCGTGACTTCGTCGAGGTACACCGCCAGGCGCTGGCCGGTGCGGATGCGCAGCGTGATGTCGCTGCCCAGGTAGGGCAGGGTGGCACCGTCGCGCCATTGCATCTGTGGTTGCAGGCGACGCGCCGAACGCTCGCGGCGCTCGTTGAGCTTGGTGAGGATCCAGCGTTGCTTTTCGCGGATGGCATTGTCGATCTCGGCCAGAGTGACCCACTTGGGCGCAGTCACGCGCAAGCCTTCGTCGCTGACCAGGAAACCGATGGTGCGGCGCTTGGAACGCAACAGGGCGAAATCGATGGTGTGCTCACCCAGCTGGATGCGGCGCTTGCCATCGGCCGGCCGGCCGCTGGGCGGGGCCAGCAGCGGCTTGGCCGGCGTTGCTGGTTCCGGGATCAGCGGCGTGGGCAGTGGGGCGGCATGCACCACCGGATTGGGGGTGACGATCAGGGGAGGTTGCACCGTCGGCGATGGCAGGGCGGGGCCCAGGTCAAGTGGCACCGCCGCTGCGGGCGCAGGTTCGGACGCCGCAAACAAGTCCAGTTGCAGCGCGAGCTGGTCGGGATTGGTCTTGGGTTTGCGGAGCAGTATCAAGGCAGTGACGGCGTCCTGTGTGGCAGTTGGCTAAGGATCAAGACCCTGCAGCATCGCTGGAAGCAGCGGCTGGAGCGGCCGGCCGGGGCGCGCTGTTTTTGTAGACGTCCGGCGAAATCACGCGCATCTCGGATTCTATCCAATTTTCGACGCGCTCGTTCAACTCCTGTGGCGTGAGGCCTTCAGGGGAGATCGGCTTGCCGATGGAGACGGTGATCAGGCCGGGCTTCTTCACGAAGCTGCCCTTGGGCCAGCATTCACCGGAGTTCATGGCCACGGGCACCACCAGGGTGTTGGTTTCCACGGCCAGGCGCGAGCCGCCGGCCTTGTACTTGCCTTGGGAACCGACTGTGGTACGCGTGCCTTCCGGGAACATCATGATCCACTGACCATCGCGCAGGCGGCGACGGCCGTGCTCCAGCACCTGGGAGAAGGCATCGCGGCCCTTCTTGCGGTCGATCGGGATCATGCGCAAGAGGCCGATGCCCCAGCCGAAGAAGGGGATGTAGGTCAGTTCCTTCTTGAACACGAACACCAGCGGACGTGGCGTGTTGATGACGTAGAAGATGGTTTCCCAGGCCGACTGGTGCTTGGAGAGCAGGATCACCGGAGCATCCGGGAAGTTCTCGGCGCCGCGGATTTCGTAGCGGATGCCGCAGATCACGCGGGCCGTCCAGATCACGAAGACGTTCCAGCGCGAGGTCCACCAGTAGCGCTGGGCGTAGGGGAAGGGCGCCGACAACAGGCAGGCGAAGGACCAGATGACGGTAGCCACGGCCATGAGGACCATGAAGACCACCGAACGCAGGATTAGGATGAGGCGCAAAGTTCTATCTCCCATGCCGTAGCATGTCTATATGTTGGATGAGGGCGGCCCGGACCATCCGGGCCGGCATCACTATACCGAAACGCCGACGGGTGACTTCAGGATGAAATCAACTACCGCCGATAAATCCGGGTAGGTCAGCGTGCCCGGTGGCAGGCCGCCCTTGGCCTGGGTCTTCTCGCCCTTGCCGGTCAGTACCAGGTAGGGGGCGCAACCGGCCACGTAACCGGCCTGCAGGTCGCGCAGCGAATCGCCCACGGTGGCCACGCCGCCGCGCAGGCTGATGTTGAAGCGCTTGGCAATCTCGTTGAACATGCCCGGCTTGGGCTTGCGGCAGTCGCAATTGTCGTCGGCCGAGTGCGGGCAGAAGAACACCGCATCGATATCGGCACCGACCTGCTGGGCCGCGCTATGCATCTTCTGGTGGATGGCGTTGAGGGTCTGGATGTCGAACAGGCCACGCGCCACGCCCGACTGGTTGGTGGCCACCACCACGCGATAGCCGGCCTGGTTCAGGCGCGCAATCGCTTCCAGCGAACCCTTGATCGGGATCCACTCGTCGGGCGACTTGATGAAGGCGTCGGAATCATGGTTGATGACGCCATCGCGATCGAGAATGATCAGTTTCATGCCTTTTGCTTCCCTTCATGAACACCGCCGCGCAGGGACTGGCCCATGCGCGGCGGAGGGGTATTGCCATCGCCGCCGCCGTGATGACAGCGACGGCATTGCCAGTCTTCTCAGGCGGCCAGCTTGGAAATGTCAGCCACCTGGTTGAGCATGCCATGCAGCTCGGCCAGCAGGGCCTGGCGGTTCTTGCGCAACTGCTCGTCCTCGGCGTTGACCATCACGTCGTTGAAGAAGGCATCGACGTTCTGGCGCAGCTGCGCCAGCGCCTTCAGTGCGCCGGCGAAGTCGCCTTGTGCATAGGCAGCCTGCACTTGCGGACGGGTGGTCTGCATGGCCGCGAACAGGCCTTGCTCGGCGGCTTCCTTGAGCAAGCCTTCCTGGACCGCGCCGTGGCCATCGATGGCCACGCCTTCGATCTTCTTGAGGATGTTGGTGATGCGCTTGTTGGCGGCAGCCAGGGCTTCCGCCTCGGGCAAGGCGGCGAAGGCTTGCACGGCTTGCAGGCGTTCCACCACGTTGTCCAGCACCTCGGGCTGTTGCGCGACCACGGCTTCCACTTCGTTCTGGGCAAAGCCGCGCTCGCGCAGCAGGCCGCGCAGACGGTCGTAGATGAAGGCCTGCACGTCGGCGCGTGGATCCTTGAAGTTGGCGTTGCCGGCAAAGAGCGCCACAGCGGCGTCCAGCAGCGCTGCCAGCGACAGCGGCAGGCGCTTCTCGACCAGCATGCGCAGCACGCCCAGGGCGTGGCGACGCAGGGCGAACGGGTCCTTGTCACCGGTCGGTTGCAGGCCGATGCCCCAGATACCAACCAGGGTTTCCAGCTTGTCGGCCAGGGCCACGGCGGTGCCGGTGGCGCTGGCGGGCAGGGCGTCGCCGGCAAAGCGCGGCTGGTAGTGTTCGGACGCGGCCAGCGCGACGTCGTCGGCTTCGCCGTCATGACGCGCGTAGTAGGTCCCCATGATGCCTTGCAGCTCGGGGAACTCGCCCACCATGTCGGTCAGCAGGTCGGTCTTGGCCAGCAATGCGCCGCGTTCGGCCAGTGCCACGTCGCCACCCAGCAGGCCCGCGATCTTGCCGGCCAGGGCCTGCACGCGCTCGGTGCGCTGCAGCTGGTTGCCCAGCTTGTTGTGGTAGACCACGTTGGCCAGCAGGGGCACGCGGTCGGCCAGGGTTTTCTTCTTGTCCTGTTCGAAGAAGAACTTGGCATCCGACAGGCGCGGACGCACCACGCGCTCGTTGCCGCCGATGATGTGTTTGGGCTGTGCGGTTTCCAGGTTGGAGACGATCAGGAAGCGCGAACGCAGACGGCCGTTGGCGTCGGTCAGCGCGAAATACTTCTGGTTGGTCTGCATGGTAAGGATCAGGCATTCCTGCGGCACGGCCAGGAATTCATCCTCGAACCTGCATTCGTAGACCACCGGCCATTCGACCAGGGCGGTCACTTCGTCCAGCAGCGATTCGGGCATCAGCACCTGGTCGGTGCCGGCCTTGGCCAGCAGGGCGGTGCGGATCTTCTCGCGGCGCTCGGTGAAGCTGGCGATGACCTTGCCTTGTGCGGCCAGGGTCTCGACGTAGGCGTCGGGCGCGGCGATCTGCAGCGCACCGGAGGACAGGAAGCGGTGGCCCAGCGTAGTGCGGCCGGCATCCAGGCCCAGCGTGTTGACCGGCACCACATCCTGGCCCAGCAGTGCCACCAGGTAGTGGGCAGGACGCACGAAGTGTACGGTCTCGCCGGCAGCGCGGCCGAACTGGCGCTGGTAGCTCATCACCTTGGGGATGGGCAGCTTGGACAGGCTCTCGTCCAGCGCCGCCTGCAGGCCCACGGCCAGGGCCGACCCCTTGGCGGTATAGGTGTAGAAGAAGCTCTCGGCCTTGCCATCCTGGGCGCGTTCGAGCTGGTCCGGAGTGATCACGGTGGCGCCGGTGGAGGCGGCCAGCGCGGCCAGCTTCTTGACCAGCGGCGCCGACGGACGGCCTTCGGCATCCAGGGCGACGGTCACCGGCAGCACCTTTTCACGGATGGACTTGTCGGGCGAGGCGGCGCGCACGCCAGTGATGGACACGGCCAGGCGACGCGGGGTCGCATAGGCGGTGGCAGCGGCATCGGTGTCGAGATAGCCGCGGCTTTGCAGGCCATTGAAAATGCCGTTGGCGAAGGCGTCGCCCAGCTTGGCCAGCGCCTTGGGGGGCAGTTCTTCGGTGACGAGTTCTACGAGGAGTGTCTGGTTCATGTTGTCTGTCTTGCTGTCTTGCTCGGGACGCCGGCCTGCATCACTGCTACCGGCGCCGCTTCATGTCATTGCCCTTGCCGTCTTAAGCGGCGACCTTGCCCTGCCCCAGCATCGGGAAGCCTAGGCGCTCGCGCGACTCGAAATAGGCTTGTGCCACGGCACGCGAGAGATTGCGGATGCGACCGATGTAGGCGGCGCGCTCGGTGACCGAGATGGCGCCACGGGCGTCGAGCATGTTGAAGGTGTGGGCTGCCTTGAGCACCTGCTCGTAGGCCGGCAGCGCCAGCGGCACTTCCATGAGACGCTTGGCTTCGGCTTCGTAGTTGGAGAACAGCGAGAAGAGGAACTCGGTGTTCGAATACTCGAAGTTGAAGGTCGATTGTTCCACTTCGTTCTGGTGGAACACATCGCCGTAGGTCAGGCGCTTGGTCTCGCCGTTCTCGGTCCATTCGGTCCAGACCAGGTCGTAGACGTTTTCCACGCCCTGCAGGTACATCGCCAGGCGTTCGATGCCATAGGTGATCTCACCCAGCACCGGCTTGCAATCCAGGCCGCCGACCTGCTGGAAGTAGGTGAACTGGGTCACTTCCATGCCGTTCAACCACACTTCCCAGCCCAGGCCCCAGGCGCCCAGGGTGGGGTTTTCCCAGTCATCCTCGACGAAGCGCACATCGTTCTGCTGAAGGTCCAGGCCCAGCGCCTGCAGGGAGCCCAGGTACAGGTCCAGGATGTTTTCCGGCGCCGGCTTCAACACCACCTGGTACTGGTAGTAGTGCTGCATGCGGTTGGGATTCTCGCCATAGCGGCCATCCTTGGGACGACGCGAGGGCTGGACATAGGCGGCGCGCCACGGCTCCGGGCCGATCGCGCGCAGGAAGGTCGCGGTATGCGAGGTACCCGCGCCGACTTCCATGTCGTAGGGCTGCAGCAGTGCGCAGCCTTGGGCGTCCCAATATTCTTGCAACTTGAGGATGATTTGTTGAAATGTCAGCATCGTATGTGGTTGCCTGGTGAACCGGCGGAGCAATTGCGAAAACCTTGGATTTTAGCGTCTTTTGGGGTGTTTGACCCGGTTTTGGCCGGGCCGGCGCCACACCGCGAGGCTGGTGTGGCGCAGAGTCGCCTCAGTGGCGGATGAGGGCGGCCTTGTTGCGACCCCAGGCCAGCAGCAGCATCAGGATGGCCAGGCCAACCACCAGCTTGTTGCCCAGCAGAATGTAGGGTGTCTGGCCGCCATAGCCCTGCACCTGCGCGGCCAGGGTGCCGCGGGTATAGGGCGGCAATTCGCTGGTCTGGCCATTGGGCAGGATCACGGCGGTGGTGCCGGTATTGGTGGCGCGCAACATCGGCCGGCCGGTTTCCAGCGCGCGCATCTGCGAGATCTGCAGGTGCTGGGGAAGGGCGATGGAATTGCCGAACCAGGCGATGTTGGACAGGTTCAGCAGCACGCTGGCCTCGGGTTGGGCGGCGCGATAGGCGTCACGCAACTGGCCGGCGATCTCTTCGCCGAACAGGTCTTCGTAGCAGATATTGGGCAACACCCATTGGTCCTTGACGCCGAAGGGCGATTGCACCGGCGCGCCGCGGCTCATGTCGCCCAGCGGGATGTGCATCATGTCCACGAACCAGCGGAAACCGGGCGGGATGAATTCGCCGAAGGGCACCAGGTGGTGCTTGTCATAGCGATAGGGCAATAGTTCCGAACCGACCCCGGGGCCGAAGCCCAGCACCGAGTTGGCATATACCTGCGGGCCGTCGGAGAGCGGGATGCCCAGCGCCAGGTGGCTGTGGCTGGTCTGCACGAAGCGGGCGATACGGGCCAGGTAGGCCGGCGGCAGTTGCTGCGGCAGCAGCGGGATGGCGGTTTCGGGCGTGGCGATCAGGTCGGCCGGCGCGGCGCTGATCATCTGCTCGTACAGCGTGAGCGTGGAGACCAGGGCATCGTTGGAGAATTTCATTTCCTGCGGGATATTGCCTTGCAGCAGCCGCACCGTGATCGGCTGGCCTTGCGGCGTCGTCCATTTCACCTGGCGCAACACCACACCGGCGGCACACAGCAATGCCACCACGCACAGCGGCAGGATGATGCGTTGCCCGGTGCCGGCCACGCCCTTGCGGCGCAGGCTCATCCACAGCAGCGCCAGGGCGCCGGCAGCCAGCGCGGCGACCCAGCCGACGCCATAGACACCGCCGACGGCGGCAAAGCCGGCCAGCGGGCCGACGGTATGGGCATAGCCAGATACCAGCCAGGGGAAGCCGGTAAAGACCCAGCCACGCGTCCATTCCGACAAGGCCCACAGCGCCGGCAGCATGCACAGCGCCAGCACCAGTGGCTGCGACGACCAGCGATCGCGCAGCCAGCCGGCCAGCGCCGTGGCGGCACCCGCATACAGGCCCAGGTACAGCGCCAGCAGGGCCACCGCCAGCGCCGCCATCCAGGCCGGCATGCCGCCATAGTCGTGCATGCTGATGTAGAGCCAGTGCACGCCCGCCGCCGCCCAGCCGAAGCCATACAGCCAGCCGCGCAGGAAATGGCCGCGCACGCCGTGCCGCCGCTCGGCAGGCGCGGCGATCACGCCATGGAACAGCCAGGCCAGCGCCAGGACCTGCAAGGGCCACAGCTTGAAGGGCGCGAAAGCGAACACATTGAGGGCGCCGACCGCAGCCGGCAACAGCAGGCCGGTCAGCGCGCCGAGACGACCGCGCGCGGCAGTGTCCCCGCGCAGTCCGGGCAGATCGTGTGGGGCAGGGGAGTTCACGCTAGGCAGGTACGGCGAGGGAGAACATCATTGGTCGTCCAGCGGCAGCGGCGGCAGCTTGGACACCAGCAGGACATGGACCTGGCGCGCATCGGCGCGCAGCACTTCGACATGCAGGCCATCGATATCGAATTCGTCACCCTTGCGCGGTACGCGGCCCATATGGTTGGCGACCAGTCCGCCGATGGTATCGGCATCCTCGTCGGAGAAACGGCTACCGACTTCGGTGTTGAACTGCTCGATCTCGGTGAGGGCCTTGACGCGCCAGCGCGCGCCATGGGGGCCATCCTTGAGGGCCAGCACATTGTCTTCGGCTTCATCGAAATCGTATTCGTCCTCGATATCGCCGACGATCTGTTCCAGCACGTCCTCGATGGTGATCAGGCCGGCCACGCCACCGTATTCATCGACCACGATGGCCATGTGGTTGCGGTTGGCGCGGAAGTCGCGCAGCAACACGTTGAGGCGCTTGGATTCGGGAATGAAGATGGCCGGGCGCAGCATGTCGCGCACGTCGAAGGATTCCTCGGCGTAATAGCGCAGCAGGTCCTTGGCCAGCAGGATGCCGACCACCTTGTCGCGTTCGCCATCCACGGCCGGGAAGCGCGAGTGCGAGGTCGACAGCACGTCCGGCATCCAGGTCTCGATGGGCTTGGAGATATCGACGCTATCCATCTGCGAGCGCGGCACCATGATGTCGCGCGCGGCCAGGTCGGAGACCTGGAACACGCCTTCGATCATCGACAGCGCATCGGCATCGATGAGATTGCGCTCGTGTGCGTCGTGCAACACTTCGAGCAGTTCTGCCCGGTTCTCGGGTTCGGGGGAAATCAGTGCGGTGAGTCGTTCGAACAAAGAACGATGGGGTTTAGCGTCAGATTTGACGCTACTAGGGTGATCTTGCATGGCGTTAGGCGCGAGCCCGACGTAGTTTCGAAGAGCCATAGGATACAACAATTATGTGACAAGTCCACTAAAGGCAGCCTGTACGCGACACCCCTCCGGGTCAATTGACGTCGCATTTTCCGGCAGGAAATCCGCGATGAAACAAAAAAAAGCCGGCATCAGGGATGCCGGCAAGAACTTCCTCAGGGATGTCAAACAATTACAAATCGATACGACGACTTTCATACGTACTGCATGAACTGCCACAACGTGCTGCTACTGCCCACTGCAACTACTCTGTGACGATTCTTGATCTGGCATGGCCTGTCTGTATGGCCTGACGCATCTCCTCCAGCTCAGGCGTAGGCCAGGGCTTCCATCCGCATGCCGCCCTCTGCGACCACCGCCGGTACCATCCTGCGGCTGGCTTGCGGCGCGGCTTGTGCCGTTGACAGCTTGAACACGCTCACCACGTCGGTCAGCGCCACGGTCTGTTGCTGCATGGAAGCGGCGGCAGCAGCGGCTTCCTCGACCAGGGCGGCGTTCTGCTGGGTGGCCTCGTCGATCAGGGCGATGGCGCGGTTGATCTGCTCGATGCCCATGGTCTGTTCGGTGCTGGCGGTGCTGATGTCCTGCATGATGTGGGTCACGCTCTGGATGCTTTCCACCACCTCGTGCATGGTGGACCCGGCTTCGCTGACCTGCTTCTCGCCCATGCCGACCTTGGTGACCGATTCATTGATGAGGCTGGCGATTTCCTTGGCGGCGGTGGCAGACCGTTGCGCCAGGGTACGCACTTCGGAGGCGACCACGGCGAAACCACGTCCCTGCTCACCGGCACGCGCCGCTTCCACGGCGGCATTGAGGGCCAGGATGTTGGTCTGGAAGGCGATGCCGTCGATGACACTGATGATGTCCACGATCTTGCGGGAGGAGTCGCTGATGGCCTGCATGGTATCGACCACGCGGCCCACCGCAGCACCGCCACGGGCGGCCACTTGCGCGGCCTGGTCGGCCAGGCGGTTGGCCTGGCTGGCGTTTTCGGAGTTCTGCTTCACGGCCGAGGTCAGCTGTTCCATGGCCGAGGCGGTTTCCTGCAGGGAACCTGCCTGTTGTTCGGTACGGTGCGACAGGTCCATGTTGCCGCGCTTGATTTCATCGGAGGCCACGGCGATGGTGTCGGTACCCTGGCGCACTTCGCCAACGATGTTGACCAGGCTGTCGTTCATGCCCTTGAGTGCGGCCATCAACTGACCGAGTTCATCGCGGCCCCTGACTTCGATATGGCTACCCAGGTCACCGGCCTGGACGCGCTGGGCCACGCTCACGGCTTGTTCCAGCGGGCGGGAGATCGAGCGGGTCAGCAGCCAGGCAATGAACGAGCCCAGCACCAGGGCGGCCAGGCTGGCCCCCAGCATGGTCCACTTGGAGAGCTGGTAGGCGGCTTCGGCGTCGGCCACATTGGCTTGCGAGCTGGCATTGAGGACGGCGTTGAAATGTTCGATGTGGGCAATGACGCGGTTCAGGATGGGCATGCAGTCCTTGACCAGCGAGACCCGCGCCGCTTCACTCTGTTGCGAGGTCGCCTTCTTGACGATATCCACGGCGACCGGCAGGTAATCTGCTTCCAGCTTGCGCAGCTGCGCCAGCATCTCCAGTTCCTGGGCCGAGGTGGCCGGATCCTTCATCAGCTCGGCCAGCCGGGCCATGCCGGCGTCGAGATCCTTTTGCGCGCTGCCCACCAGGTCGAGGTCACCCTTCTGGCCGGCGGCATCCTGCACCAGCGCCAGGTTGCGTGCGGCAATGGCGCGCAGGCCAACAGCGAACTGTACCTTCGAGAGAGCGGCCAGCTTGCCCTCGTCCACGCTGGTCAGGTAGACCACCCGTTCATTGAGACGTGCCACCTGTTGCAGTCCGAATCCAGCGACGGCTACCAGCAAGATCAATACTGCGGCAAAGCCGAGGCCAAGACGATGGCCGATCTTCAAGTTGTTCATGAGACGCTCCCTGTTTGGAATTGGACTGCTTTGTAATGGATACATTGTTGTCCATACAAAGCGCGATTTCCATAGGGCGATTCCTGATCTTGAACATAAATAATTAACAAGATCACGTGATTTTCGATGAGGAAATATTGTCTTGAAACACTGTTGTCGATTTCTTGCCAGGTGGCACCGGCGAGGGCGATGAGCAGCGGGACAATTTTTCTTCACGGCAGCATGGCGGCAGGCGAAAAAAAACCGGCGCTGCTGGCGCAGGCCGGTTCGCATCGCGATGCAGAGAGACGATCTCAGCGGGCCGCGTAAGGATTGTCGTAGCCCAACTCGGCCAGGATCTCGGTTTCCAGGGATTCCATCTCGGTGGCTTCCTCGTCATCCTCGTGATCGTAGCCCTGCGCATGCAGTACGCCATGCACGACCAGGTGGGCGGTGTGTTCTTCCACGCTCTTCTTCTGCTCGGCGGCTTCCTTTTCCAGTACGTCGGTGCAGAAGATGATGTCGGCCTGGGTGACTTCGCTGTCCTCGCCCTCGGTATAGGCGAAGGTCAGCACGTTGGTGGCGTAGTCCTTGCCGCGATAGTCGCGGTTGAGGTCGCGGCCTTCCTCGCTGCCCACGAAACGCAGGGTCAGTTCAGCCGGCGCGAACAGCGCGGCTTGCACCCAGCGGCGCAACAGGGGGCGGGTGATGGCTTCTTTCAGGCGGTCGTCGGCGTATTGCACCGACAGGGTGAGCTTAGGCTTTGGCATGACGTGGCTTGGCGGATTTGGTCAGGAGATTGGTGGCCGCGCGTGCGGTGGTGCGTGCGGTATCGGGTCTGTGGTTGCCGGCGGCGTCATAGGCGTCGACGATGCGCGCCACCAACGGGTGGCGGACCACGTCGGCGCTGGTGAAGCGCGAGAAGGCGATGCCACGCACATCGTGCAGCACCGAGATGGCATCGACCAGGCCGCTCTTCTGTCCGTGGTGCAGGTCGACCTGGGTGACGTCGCCGGTGATGACGGCCTTGCTGCCGAAGCCGATGCGGGTGAGGAACATCTTCATCTGTTCCGGCGTGGTGTTCTGCGCCTCGTCGAGGATGATGAAGGCGTGGTTCAGCGTGCGTCCGCGCATGTAGGCCAGCGGCGCGATCTCGATGGCCTGCTTTTCGAAGAGCTTCTGGGTGCGGTCGAAGCCCAACAGGTCGTACAGGGCGTCATAGAGCGGGCGCAGGTAGGGATCGACCTTCTGCGCCAGGTCGCCTGGCAGGAAGCCCAGGCGTTCGCCAGCTTCCACGGCCGGGCGCGTGAGCACGATGCGCTGCACGGTGTCGCGCTCCAGCGCATCGACCGCGCAGGCTACCGCCAGGTAGGTCTTGCCGGTACCGGCGGGGCCGACGCCGAAGGTGATGTCGTGCTCCAGGATGGCATTGAGGTACTGGCTCTGGTGCGGCGTGCGGCCGCGCAGGTCATGCTTGCGCGTCTTCAGTACCGGGCTGTCGGGTGGCAGGGCATCCTGGCTCTCCCGGGTGTCGATGATGGTGGCGGCCGCTGCGGCCGCCGCCGCCGCCGAAGTCGCCTTGCCACGGCGCGCCGGCAAGGGCGGCAGGCCGGCTTCTTCGTCGGCGGCGGCATGGGCGCGCTGTTCGACCAGGGCCAGCTGGATATCGTCCACGGCGATGGCGCGGTCGGCCACGGTATAGAAGCGCTCCAGCACTTCCACTGCGCGCTCGGCATTGGTACCGGTGACCACGAAGCGGTCGCCCCGGCGGAAGATGGTCACGTCCAGCGCCGCCGAGATCTGGCGCAGGTTTTCATCGAGCGGGCCGCACAGGTTGGCCAGGCGCCGGTTGTCCAGCGGCTGGGGCGTGAAGTGGTGAGGCTGGTTGGGGATCTTTTTCAATGCAGGATTCCGGGTTCAGGGTTCGGTATTCGGTCTCAGTGCTGGGTCACGATCTCGCCACGCAGCGAGAACGGGAAGGCTTCACGGATGCTCACGTCGACGAACTGGCCGATCAGGCGCTGGCCTTGGGGGCCGCCGTCGAAGTTGACCACGCGGTTGTTCTCGGTGCGGCCCTGCAGTTCATGGTCGCGGCGCTTGGAGACGCCTTCGACCAGGATGCGCTGCACGCTGCCGACCATGGCCGCGCTGATCCTGGCGGCATTGTCGTTGATGGCGGCCTGCAAGCGTTGCAGTCGCTGCAGCTTGATCTCGGGCGGGGTGTCGTCGGGCAGGTTGGCCGCCGGCGTGCCAGGGCGGGCGCTGAAGATGAAGGAGAAACTGTTGTCGAAGCCCACATCCTCCACCAGCTTGAGCAGGGCCTGGAAATCTTCCTCGGTCTCACCGGGGAAGCCGACGATGAAGTCCGACTGCACCGTGATATCGGGGCGCACCTTGCGCATGCGGCGGATCACCGACTTGTATTCCAGCGCCGTATAGCCGCGCTTCATGGCCGCCAGCGTGCGGTCCGATCCATGCTGGGCCGGCAGGTAGAGGTGATTGCACAGCTTGGGCACCTTGGCGTAGGTGTCGATGAGGCGCTGCGAGAATTCCTTGGGATGGCTGGTCACGAAGCGGATGCGCTCGATACCGGGCAGTTCGGCGATGTATTCGATCAACAGCGCGAAGTCGGCGATCTCGCCATCTTCCATCGTGCCGCGATAGGCATTGACGTTCTGGCCCAGCAGCATGATTTCCTTGACGCCCTGGTCGGCCAGTCCGGCCACCTCGGTCAGCACGTCTTCAAAACGGCGCGAGACTTCCTCACCCCGGGTATAGGGCACCACGCAATAACTGCAATACTTGCTGCAGCCTTCCATGATGGAGACATAGGCGCTGGCGCCTTCCACGCGGGCCGGCGGCAGGTGGTCGAACTTCTCGATCTCGGGGAAGCTGATGTCGACCTGCGGACGCCCGCTATAGCGGCGTTCGGTGATCATCTGCGGCAGACGGTGCAGGGTCTGCGGCCCGAACACCATGTCCACGAAGGGCGCGCGCTTGATGATGGCATCGCCCTCCTGGGAGGCCACGCAGCCACCCACGCCGATGAGCAGATCGGGATTCTTCTTCTTCAGCGAACGCAGCCGGCCAAGGTCGGAAAATACCTTTTCCTGGGCCTTCTCGCGAATCGAGCAGGTGTTCAAGAGGATCACGTCGGCCTCTTCCGGGCGATCGGTCTTGACCAGGCCTTCGGCCAGGTTGAGTACGTCGGCCATCTTGTCCGAGTCATACTCGTTCATCTGGCAGCCGAAGGTTTTGATGAATACTTTTTTCTGCATAGATCTTTAACTAGCGAAGGGCGCGAAGGAGTTCGCAGCCATCATGCGGGCGCTGGCCGGGGGGAGGGCGGCGGGCCGCCGGAATCGGG
>QFZN01010733.1_pt1 | contig 23460 bp, 22 predicted proteins | sample 1740101 | NCBI WGS metagenome assembly QFZN01 (sample SAMN09210849, study PRJNA391713) | Ciliate metagenome, whole genome shotgun sequencing project. | isolation source: combination of 50 Heterometopus sp. ciliate cells from an enrichment culture... | host: Heterometopus sp. ...
CCCCAACACCCCAAAACCCCGGAGTCTTTCCTGCCAACATTCACACTTACTAATATCGAAGAATCATCGTAGTCATAAATCCAAACATAAGCAAGCCAGGGATGCCGCTATTATTCCTGCACATCAGCCTGCTTGAGGGCGCGAAGACGCTGGAATTTCAGTGCGCGCTCCTTGCTCGTCTGGTACAGCAGGCTCAGTCCGTACGCCAGCGCTCCGTCGTATAGGATCATGTCGACGGCCAGAGACAACAGCGAGACCCAGATCCACTCTGTGCTTGCCTTCCACCTATTGCATCAGCTAAGCGACTTTCGTGTCGTACCCGTAGAGTGCGGAGAACTTGCAGACATAATAGTTGATCCCGACTACGGCCAGTCCGACGATGCTGTAGCCCAGAAGGTACCGAAGCTTCCTGTGGCGGAAGATTTCGTTCCTACGGTCTGTATCAAGCACGAATATACATGTGCATGCGGTACTGCGTGGTGGTCTTGGAGTTCCTGACCTGGGCCTCATTCAGCTTGAAGATGCCGCCTGCCAGGAACATGATGATATTCGTGAGAATGGGGGCGAACGCGATCACCCAGATGTCCTTGGCCACGAGTGCGCTTACGCGCTTAGTGTCCTCAGGGTGGTCCAGCTGGCTCAAGGTGTCGCTGAGGAGGATCGCCGCCCAGAAGAACGTGAAGTAGAGGTAGCTGAATAGCAGCATGCAGCGCATGGGCCGTGTGTACACGGTGCTTGTTCTGAGGCACATGTTAAGGATCGGGTTCGCAGCGAAGTATATGTTGAGGGGCTTAAACTGGGACTCCTCAGCCCGGGCGATGTACTCCTTGCTGAAGATATCCTCGATCTGGTTTGCACCCTTGTTCTTCTTCGTCCGGATCTCCTTCGCCTTCACTCCTGCGAAAGCCTTCTCCGGACAGCCCTCCTCGGTCGAGTTGAACTTCGTCGTGGTCGCATGGAGCACGCCCACCGTCGAGGACATCTCCTGTGTAGTCGTATGGTTCATCGAGGTGTCGCCTCCTTCCTTGGTATCCGTCGACTTCCCCTGCGACTGGCTCACTATTGATGTTATCGTTGTCTTCTTCTTCAGGTCGTCCTGCGTGGTGGCCGCGGCCGTGTCAGCGTTAATCGCGTGATGACGATGGTGCCGCTTCTTTCTGTGCCTCCTCACTTTGATTATACTCCCGCCCTCCACCTTCACCTCCTCTTCCACGCTTCCAATGCTGCTGCCCTCGCCTGAACTGTACTCGCCCGAGCTTTCCCCCGCGCTGCTGGCCTTGTGGACTTTCGCTACGTCCCCCTCAGGGAGCACCTCCTCTCCCGGCCCGCCCGGCGACCTGCCACCCGATCCGGACCCACTGCTGTTGCCTGAGTCGTCTCCCTTGAGCTTTATGCTGCTCTTTGCAGCAGTGTCTTCGAAGCCCTTGTTCTCCTCAGCCTTGAGGACCAGAGAAATGTTCTTGCCAGCCAGCTGCTCCAGTGCGACTTCATTCGGCGTGTTTGCGTCCTGGTCCTTTTCTGAGTATTCCCGCCTGTGCAGACTTATGATGCGTTCCAGCTTGGGAATGAGCATGATGTCGACGAACCAGGTGACGAACATGCCCGCAATGAAAAGCGAGCCGAGCACTACGCAGACGTAGATGCCGATGGTGAAGTTGATAGTCTCCAGGGGGTCGAAACTGTTGTAGAACTCGATGTGTCTCTGAGCCTGGACAAGAGACTGACGACGCTGTACCACGGCGGCAACCTCGCTGAGGTGGTAGGCAACGCAAGGCACGGTGTCAACGTATTCTCCAAGCTTCAACACGTTCCCGTACCCGCTTATCCCCTTGCTGTCAACAAACTCCGGATATTCGGCCTCCACCGTCTCATATTCCTTCGTCTCCACGATGAGATCGGAATTTGAGTAGAGCTTAGGCTGCCACTCGGGGTAGAGCCACTTCTTCTGGGTGTCGGTCATATTTAGCGTGTTGACGTTGATTTTCTTTGTGACCGCGCGCGTCACGTTCATCCGCGTTGAATCATCGAAGTATTTGCACATGAGCCGATCAGAGGGGAAGTTCTTGGTGGCGTTGATCAGCGGCAGGAAGAAGACTATTGGCTCGGTAAGGTTGAGACTCAGGGTGGTCCCGTTGCTGTCCAGCAAGGCGAGACTGTAGAGAGGAGTGCTGACCTCGGCATGATAGTCCGAGAATACGTACGGGCTTTCAGTCCACTTCACCGCCCTTATCTTGAACTCCCCGTTATAGGACACACTCTTCCTGACGCTGCTGAGAACGTTCGTGGGAAGCTTGACGTATCCGGAGGAAGAGTCGAGCTGCAGGCCCAGGGAGCCGCCGAGGTCCTGGAACATGGTTTCCTCTCGGACCGCGCTCACGAACAGTACAAACGTGTCCACCGCCACGTAGTACGGACTATCCCCCGGGTACTGTGCAGTGCTTATCGCGCTCGCGAACCTGTACAGCCCATCCCTCATCGTTATCACCTGTCCCGCCAGCTCTTCCCGCCTCTCCGTGTAGTTAGCCTCGACCTCCTGGTCTCCGGAACGACGCGCCTCGTCGAGAACGTAGAAGGCGAATATGGTCTCTCTCAGACTCTGGTACACGAATTTGATTATGCAGTCGACCGCAGCCAGGATGTTTGCCTTCTCAAAATCGAGCAGCCTGGCTCCAACCACGATGTCGATACGGGTCATGTAATTGAAGAGCTGAACCACGAGTGGCATGTATTCGGAGGAAACGGTTTCCGGGTTCTTCAACAGTCCCATAATCACATTGGCGACCTGGTCCAATACGTTGGTGTCACTAGCAGTATATGCTGCGTTGTCCTTCAGGTTCTTTTGGAAGGGTGTAAGAACGGTGTCGTTGAGGAACTGCAGGACCGTCTTGGACACATCTTGAGCCATACTGAGTTCGCTCCGGGCCCAGTCGCAGGTTATTCCCACGTATCCGTTGTCACAAACACACTCGCTCCAGCCGCCGGAGATGACGCATTCCCCATGGCCTCCGCACTGGCTGTCTCTGGTGCAGGCGGTGTAGGACATGTAGTAGTGCGAGGACGAAGGACTGGCCACGGCGAAGGTGTGGGCCGCTCTCAGTGCCAGTCTCCATGACATGCTGGAATCTGCCACAGCGGCCATGATGCTCGAACGGAGGGCGGAGAGGGTTGCTGTGCGGGACACGCTTGTGTAGGACTCGGTGATATTGACCGTGAATTTTGACTTGGTCACCCCCATGAATCGGTCCTCCACATATATCAGTATGTCCGCACTCACTTTGCTTGAGAGCACCTCGTCGTTGATGAGCTGCGGACCGTTGATCAGCGGCGGGATGTAGATGTTGGTGAGAGTGACGGTGGAGTCCACGATGTTAGTCTCGAGTGTGGACGGGTAGATGGTGATGGTCTTCGCTGTTATCTGCGCCAGTAGCTGCAGCACCGTGTCCGATGTGGTTGATTCGTAGGAGTCAGGGAGGACGTACGATCGCGGGGTGGCGAAGACCTTGAACTTGAGGAGCTGGAAGGAGTCGTCGGCGTCCTCAACGTTGGTGAGGGTGATGTTGATATACGACTCCGTCGTAAACCCGCTTGACGGCGAGAAGCTGACATCGTCGTCGTTGAGCTCAGGCGGTCTGTTCCCATACAGTTCGAACACATCAAAGTTCATCGAGTCGCTAGTCCAGGCCTGAACCACTATTCTCATCTCGTCGTTCTCCCCCTTGTAGTTGAACGCATTCATATTAAGTGCAACCACAGTGGAGTTCAGCGTGTCATCAGAGTAGGAATCGAAAACGCGCTTGTCGGAGGAGGTGAAGCCGCTGGCGGTAGTGTCCTCGGCAGGATGGGCGACCCAGGAGAGGCCGGCAAGGTTGCCGGTGGAGTCGGACACGAGGGCGCGCAGGGAAACCGCCCGCTTGATGCTCACCTTCTGCGGGTACATGATCGGCTGCACGCTCACCGATATCGGGTGCACTCCTGACGGCAGGGAGTTGATCTTGCATGTGTGAATGTAGTAGTTGTAGCTCACCAGCTTCTGGCTCGTCGAGAAGTAATTTGTGATGTCGGGACAGCTGAGCATGCACATGCGCTTGAAGTAGTAAGTCTCCTGGTAAGTGTTGTTGTAGTCCAACAACGTGTTCGCCCCCGCAACCGCTGTTCCTTTGCAGTCAACACAACTCATGGTGTTGCCGCTGGTGCAGGTCCGGCACTGGGAGTTGCATTGGACGCAGTAGCCAAGGTTCGCGTCGAGGTAGTACCCGCTGTCGCAGCCCTGGACGCACCGGTAATACTCAATCGTGCTTGTTCCAGCCGCCAGCACCAGCTCCGGATATGGCTGGTCCTCCGGGCACTGGGCCACACATTGTCCCTTGTACCAGAACCTCAGCGACGTGGACGAGTTGCAGGTCAAGCAATCAGTGTATTCGGTTCCGTTGCAGGTCTTGCACGTGTAATGGCAGCCGATGAAACCCACGGAAAGAGTGCTGACTGTGCTGGTGTAGTACCACAGCGGGGCGTCAGCGTAGTCCGAAATCTTGATGAGCTTCATGTCCAGTCCCAGCGTCCCGTTGCATAAGGTCATGTTGATTCCCTTGAGCACTATCTCGGTGGGACTGGCGTAGCGACTCAGTGCGATGTAGCCGGAATCGAGCGAACTGCAGGCCGGGGTCACAGTGGGCGTCACGATCACGCCAAAGAGTCGTCGTGTGTCGGTGAACCCGTTCCCCGCGACGGCGAGGTCCCCCAGATTTGCTCCCCCGATAGTTATGGCCGTCTCCGTGGGCGATATCTTCCGATACGTCACTGCGAACTCCGCCTCCTGATAAGTGAAGATGTATTTAAACTGAAGGACACCGGGATCGACCGCGCCGAAGAGGTAGTCGCCGTTGGAGGTGACGAAGGAACGACTGTATATGCCCAGCATGTAGTCGTGTCCGGGCTTTAGCAGCGACTGTGGGAGATTCTGCAGCGTGTAGTTGCAGGTGGAGTACTCGCCAACGAGATTTCCGACGGTGCAAGTAGTGCTGCTGAAATCGGCGAAGGAGGCAAAGGCCTGCTCCCAGACGACCTCGGTGGTGTAGCTGGTATGGTTGTACGTCGAGTACGTGACGTGGAGAAGTTGCACCCTCCCAGGCACCCCGCTGTACATCGTGGGCTTGGTCTTCTCCGAGCTACACTTGCTGATCTGGAACCAGATGGTTTCTCCGGGATGCAGCACGGGGTTGGTCATAGGCGGATTGGTGGCGAGGATCTCTGGCAGATACTCGTTCGTGTCCATCGAATTAATCAGGATGTAGGCTGCGCTGTTGGCCTTCTGCAGGTCGAGCACAGAGTACCACGCGTCGTCGTCGGCGTCATACTGGGCGGCACGGGCCGAGGAGCGCCAACAAATATAGACACGGTCGTAGGTACTCTTGTCCAGCAGATTGTACACGCCGGCGGCCTCGCCGAACCACAGCGGAGGATAGTTGCCGTTGACGCGCGTAAACGTCGGGCCCACACGATTCGAGTAGTGGCAGCCTATGTAACACAGGATCACCTGGTCGCCGTCCCGTTGTCCCAGGCCCACCAGGGTGAGATACAGCAGTTCTGCCTTGAACACCACGCTGTTCTTGTACGTGTTCGCGATCCCTGACACGGGTGGGAACTTTGCTTTAGGAGTGTCCTGCATGGCCCAGGTGATGAAGAGGTTCTTGTAGGTCATCTGTTCGGAAGTCACGGTCTCATACATGTACCCCGGCCTCCAGGCGATCGTGTAAATTCCGCGGTCCAGGCTTGCGGTCGCGATCTGGCTGTAGCTCCCATTCGACTGTTTTGCTGCGGAATACAGTCCGTAGGTCGCCAGCGATTCGTCCACCACCATTGTGTCTGCCAGTCCGGTCGCTGTATCCTTCTCAATGTTCACCAGAGTCAAGAGATCATACGCGGACTGGTCGCCGCCAACCAGCCGAAAAGTCAGCGGAGTGGTAGCGGCCTTTTCGGAGGCGCCGTGGGAGGGGAATATCTGCTGAGGCACCGACACAAAGTACGTCCGGCCGAGCAGATACGATGTGTCTCCAACCGCGCTGTGGTAGCAGACGTTCACGTGTCGGCCCATCACAGCGTACGGCAGTGACTTATCTGACTCGACCGTCACGGAGCCGCCCGACTGGAGAACAATCGAGGCGGAGGCCAAAATAGCCCCGGTGTCGCAGTCCCCAAACGTGTATCGCAGCTGATCTCCGCCCTGAACGATCTTTGAGAGCGTGGATTTGGCGTTGAAGTTGATTCTCGGGCCAAGTTCGCCCGCGCCGAAGTTTCTCAGATTGAGGGAGAAGCGCGGATAGTTGGAGGACTCGAACAAATCGACGCAGGTCCCCACGGCCTCCCATTCGGCGTTGCACAGTCCGGTTCCCAGGATTGCGGCTGAGGTCTTCTTCCCGGGCACTCCTCCTGTCGGCAGGACCACGGTTTGTCCGAACCGCGAACTGTCCTGCAGCTGGTATCCGCCGGTGACCGCAGGTATGTCGTCGAACCGCCAGTATCCCAGCAGGCCCTTGTACACTTCCAGACAGCTGCCGTACACCAGGTTCTTTCTGTCATCAATGTTCACCCGCTCGTAGTATCTGCCCTGATAGACCAGCTCGCGCACATAGCCGCTGAAGTCGACCCCCTGAGCCAAGGTGTCGGTTCCATCAATCCTCACGCTGGCCGCACATCCGAGATACACCTTGTTCACATACTTCGCGAACTCGAGTGTAGCACTAGCAGAAGAACTTCTCGTGGCGTCTCCCCATACGGTTGTGCTCGTTGAGGTCACATACAAATATGCCACGTAGGACCCCGAGGTCCTCTTCACGCTCGCAGCCACGAAATTCCACTCGCCCGCGGTCAGCAGGGCATACGTCGGAGATGAGACCAGAACGAGATCTCCGGAGGTGAGGTGCAGAGTCAGCTTGACCGTGTATACCCCGCCACTCACGTCGCATTCCACACTGAGAGCATTGAAGGCCCAAAGGAGAGACTTGGTGCCCGCGGTCCAGCCGAGGAGTGGATACAGCCAGAAGCTTGCGGTAAACTGGTCGGGCAGGGTGACCGCATCGGTTGGGCCGGGAAGGACTAGACAGCTGGAGGAGGACGGGGAGAACTCCAGCATGTCCGCCCCCTCGGCCACCGAGAGCATTGCCTTTACGGCCTGTACAGTGCCGCTCTCGTAGTCGACGAAGTTTATGGTGTGGGCAGGACATCTGTTCCTGCAAATATTGAGGTCGCCAACGACAGCCGATTGCCCGACAGAGCAGGTGGAGACACATGCGCCGTTGGAAGAGTATGGCTTGCTGGAGCTGCACTGACACTCGCCAGTATACATGTTGAACACCATGTAAAGGCTTGAGTCGCAGCTCGTGCACTGCGTTTTCAACGGTCCAGAACAGGTGAGACAAGTGCCATGGCAGCGCTCACAATGCTTCGACGAGACCATGTAGTAGCCCGAGGGACAGGCACTGGCAGTGCAGCTGAAACGTTCAGCCAAGAAGGATGTGCTGCTGGCGCATTGCATGCATTTGGTTGGTGTAGAAGAGAGACAGCGAGCGCAGGAGGAGTCGCAGCCCTGGTCGGTAACGAAGGGGTTGTAGCTGGCCGCGAAGTTTGTTGTACTGGCACAGGTCTGGTCGGTGAAGGCGAAGATCAGCAGTCCGGTTCTTTCCGCGGGGCTCAGGTGGCCGACCAGCAGCAGTTCGGGCACTCCGTACTCCTCGTATCCACTTGGATAATACAGCAGCAGCCTGCTTATCGCGTATCCGCCGAACCCGGCGTTCTTCCTCGAAACAGACATGACATCTAGCAGGTCCACAGTAGGAATCGTGGGCGCGGTGACCGCATCCAGCTGGAAGAGCAGGATCGCGTACGAGTCCTGTGCGAACTCATACGTCACCCCTGACTGGATATATTGCACCGACCCCGCCGTAACGTTGGCCAGCGCGTATATCCCGTGCTCGGGGGTCACCACGAGGTCCATGAGTCGGACCTGGCTCTGCGCCGACGTGAGGACCAGCTGACAGGTTGTCGAAGCGACGTACCCTGAGTCCGTTCTGATTGTCACAAGCTCAACGTCCGAGGCCGGGCTGGGGGAGGAGGTCTGGTGCGACTTGTTGGTGTTGTAGCCGACGAGGAGAAAGTTGCCGCTGACTCCTGAGCCCCCGTATCCGTTGTCGTAGCCGGAGTGGCCCACAAGCTGGGTCCACATCAGAACTTGTCCTACATCAATCATAGGCAAAGAAAGGTACGGTCGAGGCCGAAGGCACGGATTGCGACCATGCGCATCTGGGACTCCACGATAGCCAGGGAGTTGCAGGTCGTTTCAAAGGGGGCGTCGCTGTACCGATCGGCTACCAGCAAGACTACGCGGGTTCTAAGTGGAAATAATAATGCCTTGATTGTTGTTTTTATCGATCTCCACAGCCTTGACGATTTCGCGGTGGGTATCGTTGTCGGACTGTTCCCAGAGAAACTCGGTGACGTTGTACAGCGTGTTGTAGATCGCAAAGAAGATGTGAGGGGGCGAAGAGACGCTTGTGCCCGCGAGGAGGATGCGCTTGCCCTTGGTGCTGGAGCCGGGGAGTGAATCGGAGTCGATCGACTTGACCAGGAGCTCCGGCTGGAGGACCATGGTCTTGGGAATCTTCTTCTGCTGCGACACCACGAACTTGTAGTCCAGGTTCGATGATGCGCTAGAACTGTACGTGACCTCGACGGTCATCACATAGAGTTCGTTTGTGGGAAGATAGGTGGCGACGAAGTGCCTCAGGTCGTTGTCTTCGACCACAAAGCCGTGGATCTGGTAGTTCTCCGGCACGAACGCCGTCTTGCTGCTGTAGCTTCGCTTCTAGAACGAGTGCTGGGCCGAGCGATACCTGATACGTAGTCCGAACGGGGTCGGAGAGGTCGCGCTCGAGCCACACGTACTCGGCGGCGCTGGGGTCTACGCTGTGTGCGCAGTGTCGTTACATTTCCTCGCCATGACGAACAGAGACCTGTTAGCGAAGACAAGGGTCGAGGTGCTGTTGTCCAGAGACGTGTCGAATCCCAGGTAGCTGTACGACGGCTCGAGGGCTAAGGTCCCCGGAACGGAGGGCGCGACTCCGGCCACGTTGATGGAATAGCAAAGGAGAAGGACGCCTATTATTATCGGTGTCATCTTATTCTAATTTTCTGGGTATTCTGTTTATATATCATTGCGTAGTCTTAAATTGCTTATCCGTCAGAGCGTTGTAGGAATATGTCCCCGCCGCGGAAATAAGAATAATACGTATCGCAATAATATGATCTACCCAAATATGACGCAGCCCAAAATATATAATAGAAATATCACTGCTATTTTGCACGCAAATAATATTGCTTGCGACACGAGAGCCCTGTTACATCCCACGTTCCCTCACATTGTTCGACGATTGTATCTTCATCATATACATATAACACAAGTAATCATTGCGCCGCCAAGATCTCGTCCAACACTGTCTTGTGTCCTATTTCCAGCTTGTTCATGTGTCTGGCGACCAAATCCTTGCTGATCATCCGTTGCATCCGCATGTCTTGTATCTACACTCCGAGTTATCTCCCAAGCGAAATACGCTATCCTCGCCGTTGGCCCGCCTGACGATCCCACGAAGGGACGCCAGAATCTCCGCCGAGTCCGTTGTGTGCAATCCAAGCACCAGCTTGATCTGCGCCCGCAACCAGAGATTCTCCTTTGTCCTGGCAACGAGACTCTGGACACATTGCAGCGCGGCCTCGCATGTGTCAGACTTAGAGTACAACTGCGACAATGTCCTGCCCACTTCTGTTATAAAGTTTTCGAGCCTAGGAAGCCTTCGCGCCACCTGCTCGACCTTCCTGAGCGAAACGACCAATTCCTCCCTTGACTGCACGTGGAAGAGCAGCATGAGGTCGCTGATTGCAGTCTGGCACTCGTCAGCCCCTTTTTGCAGGCGAGCGACCTCGGCCCGGAATCTCTCATGCTCCGGATGGGTGACGGCATTGTTTGGGCCCGCAGCCCGATTGTCCTCAAGCGGCGAGTTCTCCTTCCTCCCCGGCTCTGCATGATGATGGTATCGCTTGACGAGCTCTCTGCATTGTTCTAGAACAGACTCGGACTTGCCGCCGGACAGAACAGCCGCGGAAACGCCCTTCACGATCCCGCAAGCGACTTTCCTTCGTTCCCGCTCTCGCTCGCATTTCCTCTTCATCTTTTCGTACAACTTGTCCGCCCGTTTCATGCTGTCCCCCAGACTGAGTATTATCTTTCCCTTTGCCTCGTTTTCCGCTTCGGCCTTCCTCAAGGCATCGACAGTCCGTTCCACTCCCCCAAGGATCAGCCTGAGTCTTTTCATCCTTTCTGGCTCTCGGCCTGCGACTCCAAGAGCCCTTTCGCATGCTCTAAGCACCGCGTCCTCAGCCGGATCCGTATCGACGGACGTGGACTTGGTCCCGCCAACGAGCGAACACAGACTCACGTTCCCGTGCCGGCCGGGCGATCCGAAGGTCTGCAGCAACTCCTCCTCCCCCACCGAGGCTCCGAGCGGGGGTCCGGCCCTGGATAGATCCTCCACAATCGATGCGTATTCGGTTTCCTGCTGGGATGGGGTGGCCTCAATTTCTCTGGGCTCAGGCTTGCGTTTCACTTCTTTATCCTCTTCGCCCTCGGGCCCGTTCTGCATCTCGGCCTTTAAGAATCGCTCCTCATCATCAAGCTCGCGCTGGACAGGACCAGAATTAATCCCAAGGTCTGAGGCACGACAGCTGCGGGCCTCGATTGCCAGTCTGGGGAGAAAGGGCCGGGCCGTCTCCTCGAACGAGAGGTTGGCAGCCGAAGGCAGGAGTAGGTTGCAGTTTCGCGTGTGACCTTTCGTTCGTCCCGTCGGTGTCCGTATTCCGTTTCGAGAGCACATCGTTGAGTGGGTTGGTCTACTGTTTGAATTTTAAAGTGGCGTTAGAATTTCATTAATGTTGTGTGTGGGTCGGGACAAATTGTTCAGCCTGCGAGAGGTTCTGAATGCATCCCGGAATGGAGCTTGTGATGCAAATTTGTCCACGCGTATATCCCTCTTGGCGTCCGCTCAATAATTTTTTCATAATAAGATCTCTACCACAGAGATGAGCAAGAACAGCAGGAAAGACGCGCCTTCGGAGCTTCCCGAGGGCGAGCCGCTAATGCGTCCAGGCACGGCCTCAGAACCCGTCCACGAGAAATCGCCCGACGCCGTTCCCATGATTGCCGAACATGGCTTCATCGCCTCCATGCGCATCATTTTCCGCTACCTCATGGCTGAGCTCAAGAAGAAGCAGCGGGCGTTCAAGATCGGGTTCGGGACGATCATGATAGTGGTGACGTTTGTCACAGCACTCGAGAGCGGACTGCACGCGATTCCGCTGGCCTTTCTGAAGATATCCGAGAACAACGCGGGCGAGACTGACGTAGCCATGTACCCTACCAAGACCACTGTGTACAATCCGCCCAACGTCGCGCAGTATTATTCGGGACCCATTCCTGTAGGCCTGATCAGTACTCGTTGCTGTCCCTAACAATGCTGAACCACACGGACATCGACGAAAGGCTGAGGAACGTGTCATTTATCAAGGGTTCGTCGCCCCGCTGGCTATTCATTGGGAAGGTCCGCAACCTGAAAAATCTCCGCTCCAACACCACGGTCTCGGTCCTCTTCATAAACTGTTCGCGAGAACTCAAGATGGGATTGGGAAGGGACTTCCCCCAGCGATCGCTCACGAAGAACGTACGCTTATAGCTTCGATCCCCATCCCATGATAGGAAGCCATAATATCGCGCTCGGCGTTGCGAAGCATAGGATTGGACACGACCCACGAGAACACGGTGGAACTATACGTATTTTGTCTTGGCATCCTCTCCACGTAGATCGACATCGTGGCTCTGATAAACGCGTACGTGGGCGGCACAATTAACTCGGCAGCGGCCAGTTCCGTACCCACAGGCGAGAAATCGCACACGATAAGTCCCAAGCCCGATTTCGACCTCGGGGAAAACGCACGCGTCCCGGTGAAGGCCGTCGCCAACCAGGTACTGTCTCTAAAAAACGAGAGAGGGATAGCTGATCAAACTGGTGGAGAAGACGATTCGCAAAAACGGACAGAGAGACGAGAAGCGGGAAAGGGCGCTGCAAAAGTTCAAGACAGTTCTGGACATGGTGCTGCCAGCTGGCAGAAACCTTTCGCTCGGCGAACTGGGAAATATGTCACGCAGTCTCGGCTCGGACAATCCCTTAATCCTCAGACACAATTTCCGGATTGTTGAGGTACCCTACCATGATACCACCAGACATAGTCTGTCGAAACCCCCGGCGGGAAGTGGAACTCGGCACTTGGCAAGGCACTCCTCATCGATGACAGCTACATGATGACGTTCCTGGTGGAAGCGTTCAGCGACAGCGTTCGTCGTTTCCTCCATCGGTACCCGGCGTGAAAGATCTCACACACTTCATAGCGAGAATCCATTGGTGCGGATCCTGGCGGAACTGCTGCTGCTGAACCTGGAGCCGCTGCGAAATGCTGACGTCGAACAATACGCGCTAATGGACCACATCTTGCTCACGGATCGCATCGAACTATATCAGCAGTCGCTCAAGCAGCGGGACCGGGTTGCCCGCGACAGGCTCCGTGATCTGGCTGCAAACGTGTTCGGACTCGGGTACAGGGCAAAGTACACGTTGCCGCTCCTGGCCGCGGTCGACAGCGTGGACTCCTTCATCGTTCTCCTTGACGTCATGTTCATGGTGGTCACATTTTTCCTGGCCCTGCTCTCGGTCCTTCTCATCTACTCGCTGATGATGAGTGTATCCCGAGACCCAGACACATCGAATAGAATGTCGACGAAAAGACCTACGAGTACAGCATGCTGAGAGGACTGGGACTGAAGGGAAATTCAGTGGTTCTGATGGTGCTGACCGAATCGTTCATCTTTTCTGTGCCCGCAATCCTCCTGTCGTTTGTGGTGGCCTACCTCATCAACATCGTCACCTCCATCATCGTCTTCCACAAGATCTCCATGGCCAGTTCGTACTTTCTCAGCACTTCCAGCATTATCTACGTATCATACGCGCACACACACGACGGGAATAGGGACTCTCGGTCGGAATCATCATGCCCGTAATATCGAACATCTTGCCAATCCAGAGGGCGCTATCGAAGACTCTTCGCGACGGACTCAACCTGCTCAGGCACTCGATCACTGATATATCGGTGCAGATCGTAAAGCTGGAGAACATGGGGATTTCGCTGCCGCAGCTTGTGGCCGCAATCAGCCTCGTGATCTGCGGGTTCCTCGCCTACTACGTGGTCCCGCTCGCCTTGTATTACCAGAATTTCGCGGCGTTCAGCCTGGTGATGAACGTGATCTTCCTGGCGATGGTGCTAGGGATGATCCTGCTATCCACGTTTGTGATCCCGTACGTCGAGCGCGGCTTCCTCTTCCTCATTTTCCTTATCTTCTGGCGAGACCGGAACCTGAAGACGGTGGCGGTGACTAACCTCAAGGGCCACAAGCGTCGCAATCTCAAGACCTCGCTCATGTACAGCGTGGCACTCGCATTTCTCATCATGACAGGCTGCAGTCTGGCCCAGCAGAAGGAGCTGTTCACCTCCATCACCAAGCTCTTTGCCGCCGCAGACCTCGTCGCCTATTACCTACCAGGAGTGGCGGGCGGACTGGAGGAACAGCCACTGCGCAACTACATGCGAGAGCTGATGGCGACCACGGGGCTGATTCAGGATTACACATTCGTCAGCAAGGAGCTAAAGGATGTGCTGTCAATGAAGACGAAGACGCCGCTACTGGGCCCGCTGGGAGGGTACCCGCTGCTGCCGATGTTTATTTACGCGGTGGAGGAGCACTATCTTCGTGTGGTCAACACCGAGTACTATTACCCGGTTGGCTTCGACGATATCAAGATCAGAAACTTGGAAAACGGGCAGAAGGACGCCATCGATGCGCTATATTCCAACGAAAACCTGAATAACACGTACAAGGGCTTTGACGACAAGAACGTTCTGGTCGCAGAAGACTTCATCCGCGGTCAACCCAAGCCCGGTTAGTCCATGCTCATCACACCGCGAAATAGAGGTGTCGAAACTGGTGGTGAAGCTGGTCATCCCAGAAGGCATAAAGCGGCCAGCGGCGGTGGACCTGGTGCACAAGGTGCGCTTCTGCGGCGACTCGCCCCGCGCCGGTCCCTGCGAGGTATCAACCTCAGCCAAACTGTAGAAATCCTACGTCGGCAAGATCCGTGCCATCCTCAACAAGCTCCCCGGATTCGTCTTCTCTGGCTATGAGCAGTCACAGGTGATCGCGGTGGGCGTGACCACGATGCAGACTGTATTTGGGGGATATAGCATGAATTGGTAGTTCCACGACCTAATGATGGACTACTTCCAGGCACACAGGAGCGCATGGGAAGAGTACAACAAGACCATCCGGGACAAGGGGTTCACATACGGAGTGCAGAAGGAGAGACTGCTGATCAAGATGAAGGAGGGCGCGACGCAGTTCGAGACTGACATCGTGGGCAGCGGAGTCATGTAGTTTCTTCGTGAGACACCGCCGGGTAGGAATTACTTCAAGAATGATCTGACGACGCTGTTCGACACGAAGGCGATTAACGACTCGGTACAGGACAACCTCGACATCTTGGTGGTGTTCCTGATCATAGTGGCCATAATATCGATCGTCCTTGCCTTCTTCTTGCTCCTGCTCTCGAACATATCAAATATCCGCGAGAACGTGTGGGAGTTCGGCATCCTCCGCGCCATGGGACTCAACAAGGGCCAGGTCACCAGGATCTACATTTACGAGTCCTTCTCCGTGATCCTCTCCTCCATCGTTATCGGATTTACAATTGGAATCGTGATCTCGATCACCTCGGACCTGCAGACGACTATTTTCCTGGAGCTGCCGTACAGGATGATGGTAAGCTGCTGTTATGACCCGATGTAGTTCCCGACAGCGCTGTTCTCGGTGATGCTGGGACTCTCGCTGGCGACCACATTCTTCGCGTCATATTTCCCTGCCCAGCAGCTCAATGGCATCGCCGTCGCCGACGTCATTCGTGGAAACGTATAACTCATCCAAACGAGCGAACCGCGACTTTCGTGTGTGTTGGAAGAAGGAAAACGTTGAGACGCTACGGCGAGCGCAAGTGAAGTGTAACTAACAGGTGTAGGCAAACTAAAATCGTTCTCTTTAGAAAACAATAATAAAATAGAAGCTAAAATAGCTGTCTGCTACTCCCGCAAATGGCCGAAAGCGAATCATCAATCAAGGACAGGCCTTCCTCTCCACCTTCAAGTACACAGCCAACTTCGACGGAGCCAATCGTGCTGAAGCGTTCAGCCTCGAGACCTGCACCCGCCGCCTCGCCGAGCAAATCGAAAAAACGACCCGTCACCGATAAGGGAAAACAGAAGAGGCCGGCGCAGAAGACCAAGATCCAGCCGCCCAAAACGTCCCCCGTACCCGTGGAGGCCTCCGTGGGCACTCCTAAGGCCAAATCGAGCGAGCCGAATGCTGAGGTGCAGCGGATAGTGGAGGAACAGAAGGAGCGGGACGAACGAATTCAGAAGCGACTTTCCATGCTCAAGGAGCAGGCGAAGCTGGCAGTTGAAAAGTGTCAGGATGAAGCCTCGGATGGCGAGGAGAAAAAGGACGTGGTAGAGAAACTCGCCAAGTGCGAGAACGAGATCTGCTCCTTCAAGAACACCATCGACAGCATACTAAATGTCACTAAGGAGACTCACAACGAGATGCAGAAGACGAAGGACATCGTGGCAAACATACAGAGTGACACATCCCGATTGGGCGGGTCGTTCCAGAGCAAATTCGTGGAGGACGAGGATGAAGAGATGTTCCGTGTGGCTGCCGGAAGTCCAGTTCGGTTCTCAGATCTCGAGCGCACCGGCCTCCAGTTCCAGCAGAGTCCGATCGTGACGGGGAACGACGACGAAGGCACGAGTAATCCGTTAAGTGACACGAAGTAGAGTACGTGATCACAGGGGCGGACGAGGGCGGCGAAAGCGAAGGTGAGAGCGAGGGGGATGAACAAGCCTTGAACCTCCAGTATAGTCTGTACAAGCGAAAACGCGTAGAGATAAGATTCGGTACTACGAGCAGAAGGTGCTCCAGACCGAGAGCGAACGGCTTCAGAAGGAGCGCGAAAACCTGCAGCTCAAAGAGTCCATCTCCAAACTGCGAAGGCAGCTAATGGAGAAGGATAGGGAGCTGAAAAGACACGACGCGGATCCGGGCGGAATGAAAGTGGTAAATAGAATATGAATATTGGATAGGGCTGTATGACGTGCAGCACTCCTGATGAAAGCAACAAAAGCGGCTGTTGGATAGTATAGCAGATATATCAGGTGAATGTGAATCGTTACTCTCAGTATTCGTTCTGTGTGGTTTCTCGCCAGCTTCATTCTTCATATTCAGGGAGAGGAGCCGCGCATATTTCGCCAGTGTTGTTGCAATAACTCTAATAGAGTATATCGTCTGATATGAGCGAAAAGAACGATTCGTGTTCTTTTTTAGAGTATAATAAGAATATAAGGATAGGACTGCTAGCAGTACACCGAACTGTCCCTCTCGCTAAAGCCGTTGCAAGAGTAGTCCAGAGAGGAGAGACTCGACATGTTAATGGTGACCCGCTTCGTATCGGCGTGTGGACACCAGTCGGACTGGGTGTACGCGCTCTTTGCCGAAGGGTTCAGGTTTCGTATTCGCCGCTGCTGTCCCGTCCTGCGCAGCTTATGGATCGGCATCGGTCGCACGTTTATGCTTGCTAGTCTGGCCGTGACCTGAGGATGCGTTCTTAGCACCGCCTTGACCGAACTGCGTCGGCGGAGCGACGTTCCCAGACTGGAATTAGGGCCGAAAACCTTGGCGAGGCTGGACTGCGGCCTTCTGGCAGGGAACTGGGAGAGGAACTTTCTCAAGGGAGCGCATGCCCTGTTTCCCTCAAAGTCGCCGTACGCGTTTTGGACCCGCGCCTTCCCGGGGTCGGAGACTCTTACTTTCGCCTGAAGTATCACAACGAACCCGCGAGAAAGTGTGCGCTGCGAACTGCACAGTGACTCCGAGGAACTCTTTCTCCCGTCATGTACTCCGCCGCGCGAATTCGCACAGGACCCTTTTCTCCTCTAGAATTGGGACACGCCATGTCAAGTCCGAAAGTACCTTATAGACGCGGTCTGCGGGAACAAAAACGTTCTGCTGGTCGAGCTCCTTCAGGTGGCAAAACGTGGCCGGACGAAAGGGGTAGGGCGCCAGCTTCTCGTAGAACAGGCGGTAAAAGTCGTTGTGGGTGAGGAGGAGCTTTCCTTGGGAAACTGCCTGTGGCCGGCGTTGAGACTTGCGTCTGATGGAGATCAGCATTCGGTCCACGTTATGGAGCGAGCGGAGGAGTGTGACTGCGGCTGACCCAGGGCCCTCGCAGACGCTGATCGCGGTTGCGCCAGCTGACATTATATTATTACGTACGGGGGAATATCCTTTATACGGTAGCGCATATTATATTAAGCGAAGAGCTCAGCAGCCGCTACAGCAGATAGAGTACAGGATCGATGACGCAATAGTGATTATGTCGACGTCTTTTAGATAAAAGCAGAATATGCGTGCGCGTGCAGGAATCCTCTCTCCGAAGCGAATTCTCGAACTCCCTTCGGCTTATACGATTCTGACTATCAAAATTAATAAGAACGCTTGAGAAAACTATATCAAACAGGATGCAACCGGTAAAAGCAACTTTGGGCGCAGAGACTCGTGAGACAGGGCCGTTGACTAAATCGTTCTCAGAGCTCGTCCAACGGCTGCGGAGCCTTTTCCCCGCGATCGCGCACACGTCATTCAAGATCATGTACAAGGACCCCGACGGTGACCTGATCAGCGTGACGACCGAGGAGGACTATCAGATTGCCTGCGACTCCTTGCAAAATAGCCTGGAGTTTATCATCAAGCCGGATGGGGAGATTAGCCCATCTGGGCTCGATATCGAGAAGACGAGCACTGTCGCCTCCACGTATGTTGTCGTCGGGGCCAAGCAGGAAGAAGAGAAGAAAAGCCAGCCGACGGTCGCTGAAGTCTGCGCTCCCTCAAAGGAGGATGCGACGGGCACGGTAATAAAGGAGGAGGGCGAGCCGTGTTTCGCCTGCGGTGGGAGCAAAACGAACGGGAAGGGACTGCCGTGCAAAAAGTGCGCCGGCACCGGGAGACTTGCCGGCCCCTTGCTGGCACTGAAGAAGCACTTCGAAAAACTCATCGACGCCAGAGTCGCCCAGGCCGTGCAGACCGAGTTTGAGCGCCAGTCCTCCATCCTCGCCCAGTCCAGACGTCTCTGCGACCTAGTGGAGAGCGTCGCCCACTCGCGGATAACTGAAAAAGAAGGCCTCACCTGCTCGGTCTGCAAGGGCCGCATCAGCTCGGGAGAGGCTGTCTATTCCTGCATGCTATGTCCCGGCCTTTGCGTCTGTGAGATCTGCGAGGAGTCGTTTGAGCACCCTCATGCGCTGGTCAAGTCCCGGGCCGCGGGGGAGAGGCAGGAGCTGAACATGAAGGTTATACAGGAAAACGCGGTTGGAATGCACCTCGCAGCAGGAACCAAGGTCATGAAGATCTGGGACGTGCTGAATACCGGAAAGAGCGCATGGCCCAAGGGCACGGAGCTCGTCTGGCACTCTGGACAGGTGATAAAGCCAGCGACGGCCTCGGCAATATCAAGCGTGGGGCCGGGCCAGCGGTGGAAGGTCGCTGCAGAATTTCCTGTGCCCTACGTTCCGGGGGAGTACGAGGTGGGTTTCAGACTTCTGGCTGGCGGACGCAAGTTCGGCGACGTTTTAAAGCTGAAGATGAAGGTGGAGGAGCCGAAACGCGGGGCCGTAGATCCGGAGGCGAGGATAGTGATGGAGCTGGACAGACTGAAGAAGACGATGGTGATCACGAAGTCCGATGAGGAGAAGGTCTTTAATATAATGACGATGAATGAGGAGTGGAGCGCAGAGAAGGTGATGGGCGCACTGACCAAAGCCGGCGGGAATGCGAACAAGGCGATCGAGCTGCTTTTTCCATAATAGATTGGTGATAATGCGATAGAACGAATTGGCTTCGCGCAAAACCGCAACAAGATGATGTGAGAGGTGGGAAACAAACAATGGCGACGCAAGCAAGGAAATGTGAGAACCACGTATTTGAATATTGTGGTCTGTATCGGTACTTCGATCAGGCTGGAATGCGATTACACGCAATAATGACTCAGCAAACTCTATTATTAATTAATTCTATAATGAAATTAGCGAAAATAAGGCTAGTGGATATGCTACTAAGCAATTGTAATAATTGCTTCATTATGAGGTAAGATATATACAAGCCAAAGCACATAAAATAGTTATTTAATCATGCGCTCGAATACGCATCAGGACTTTGTCAACCCCGAGGCCTACGCCGACCAGCCCCACCCGCTTGAGTCCTTTCCAGTCCCTATCGTAACGCAGCAGAAAATGGCCACTGACCTCTTCGACAGCATCGACCACGATTTCAATCACCACCTTATCGAAGATATTGAGGGAACAGTGGGGCCAAAGATGGGGGCGAGTTGCGAGGCCTCGAGCGACAGTGGAGATGACGAGGGGGATATGCACATGGACCAATCCTATCACAGTGACTGCCCCTCGCTCAACGTGCAGTCCTTCCCGCCCCTTCCTCCTCCGGAGCTATCAAGGGAGGCCGCAGCGACAGGACGAGCCCTTCCGGCAGCCACAGAGTGTAAGCGCTGCGACCCGTCCTGTCCGAACGAATATTTCCCCGAAGGCCTCCCCGCCTACCTCTACGGGTCCTCCGCCGCTCCGCCTCTCACCTTCCTTCCCTCGCCCACGTCACCCATGAAAACCTCAGCGGCCGAGTTCAAGTCGGAGCCAGAATTGGCTCTTTCTAGCGACAATCCTGGTGCCCTCTCCTTCAAGTCTCTCGCCTCCAGCGTCTCCCCAAGAAGGAAGCGAACGGGGCCGGAGAGGGTGGGAAGCCAGGGATCAGAGGAGTCGGAGAGCGAGGACGTGAGGAAGGTGAAGCAGGAACGGAACCGCATCTGCGCCAAGGAGTGCCGGAAACGCAAGAAACAATATATGGAAAACATGGAGGCGCAGGTACTTTGCTATTTATAGTAAAAGATGTAGGTGCGAGCACTCCGGCAGGAACTGGTTGAATGCAGGAGAGAACTGGCCGTCCTCAAAGCCAAGGAGCAGCAGGGTCTGTTTGGCCAGTTCAGCGCGGTCAAGTGCCTGGACGAGGCGAATAATCAATTTATTGCCGGAGCCAACCACGCAATAGACAACGCCAAGGAATTTATCCAAAAATACGTCGTAATAAGAATAAAAATATGGTGGAGTAGACACAATATGGGGCGAACGCGCTCAACCGGAAAATAGCGGTTGACATGCTTTCCCAGAAGATTCTCCAGCTCCTGCTTCCGGAGGTGGACCGGTACCTCCTGTGGAGTGCCAGCAGCAAAGAGAGTCTCTTTAGCTTCTCGGCCAAGAAGAACCTGCGTCGGCGGCACAAGAACGAGGACCATATTTCGATTCAGGAACAGAAGCGGAAGTACGCCACGCCCCAATGACAGCACACGATAGCGACTGGAACGGCATCTGCGACATCGCCAAGCTGAACAAGGCGAAGAAGGCCAGCCTGCTGCAGGTACAGTCAGCGCTGGAACAAGGACGACAAGAGCTGGTTTCCAGGGTGCACGAGTTCCTCCAGGCGCGGAACAACCTGGTGGAGACGGCCGCAAGGGTCGGCAGTCAGGCCGAACGTTGCGGCCTCGGCACCTTCTCCTCCCGCAAGGCTCTCGACATCCTCCTTTGGGTCCACTCAGTACGCTTTTCCCCCAGCTATGGATTATAGAGGAGGAACGAGATAGAGCTGACGGAGGAGACACTGTTCAGGCTGCGTCCGCTGGCCCCCGGCCCTCCCCGCGAGGAGAGCAAGACCGCGGAGGTACTGCTTCCCAGCGGACCCATCATGAAATAGACAGTCGATTCGCGTCCTCCTGCGCCGGTCCCCGCGGATACTTAATATCTACTCATATGGTTGTCTACATAACTGATGATGGACTTATATTCTCTCTGGACTTCCTGATTGTACCCGTGGCCCCAGCTACTTTTATTACCTCTGCCAACTATTGCATTAAAGTACATACTGGCTGTGTTATAAACCATTGTTGTGGTGCTATGACGCAACAATAGATATATCTGCGCGCTCTCCCCCATAGTGAGGATGTGGTGATACCACACGGAGACGAGACGAAGGAGTGGATGCAGGCGTATAATATCTCGCTACTCGCAAATGCAGGGGCCACGTGTCCACTTTTCTCAATAAATGCGCTCAACTGTCCTTATTTGTATAAACATAACACAATATGCAAAGAGTCGGAAAGTATCGTTCACCCTTTCACCGTGCCCTAGGTCACCCGTTGGTGCTCGTGAGGCCGCACGACAGGGCCAGATGAAGCAGCAAAAAGAGGCGGTGCCGAGCGGTAAGGTCTGGGGGACGAAGGAATAGGAAAGGGAGCGCACGCGGGCAAGAAGCGGGCGTCAGGCGGAGAGATGTTCCCCTTCTACTCTGAGGAAAACGAGGGCCTCCAGCTCGGACCCAAGACTGTTGTCATCCTCGGCCTTCTCTTCATGGGCATCGTTGTGCTGCTTCACATAATCAGCAAGATTAAGTCTGCGTAGTGCGAGCTATGATTTCTCAATCGCTTTTTCGTTGTTGTCGCAGTCGTGGACTTATGCATGATGATGATACATTGTCGGTGTCGTGCGAGTTGCGAAACGAGCAAAAGGATATAAAGCTACACATAAAGATACCGACGTATGACATAAGCAAATACTTAGTCAGGAGCACTGATTAAAATATAACGGGTTGGGCAGGGTTTCAGCACAACGACCGTTATAACAGTTTCTTCTCCCCCGCCGGCCCACGTCCGTCCACATCGCAGGCGGCCATCCGGAGCGCTACTGACTCCAGCCGGTACTTTTCCCGCGGGACCTTCTCCTGCTGGTTATCTGTGCGCCGGATGATTCCATGCGGCCTGACGAATCGTTATTGGGACATACTATTCCCGAATTAAATCTTATAATAACTAAGCAAACATGCAATCTATTTCAATGCTTGTTTAACCTGACGATACCGAACACAACATGATGTTCGATAGTCTGAGTCGTAACTCTTAGCTCTGCGGCCCGACAAAGGCCTTCTCTAGCTAATAGCGTATTTCCCTTCTGGTTCTCGCCGCCTACGCCTCGTACGGCACCCGCGCCAGGAACGGCAGGTCTCTCTCCTCGTAGTCCTCGCCGAAGGCCAGCTCGTTGGCCGGGACCGGGAAGGCTGCCTCGTCGTACAGTCCGAACCCCAGCTCGCACACCGCCTCGTTGCACTCATTCCTCTCCTTTGCTGGGTCCTCAAGACCCTCGAGTTTCTGCTCCATCTCCTCTGCTATCTCGCATGCAAGAGTGAGAGGAGGGAAGACGTCCTTAGCCTCCTCGGTCTTGGTGGAGCCGGGCTCGGCCGGGGTCTGCGGCTCCTCCTCCGGGGAGTCCCGTGTGCAGCCCGAATAATTGAAATACTCCTTGGTGACAATGAAGACCTTGCCGTGGAGCTGGTTGCTCCTGCGCAGTTCCTGCAGCGCCTTGTTCCTCAGTCTCCTGAAGTACTTCTGACAGTGGGAGCGGATCTGGGCGCAGCTCCGGGTGCCCACGAACTCTTCCACGCGCTTCCAGCAGTTGCCGTACATCTCCAGTGCCTTGAGGAAGCGCTTGTGCTCCTCTTCAGTCCACTTGCCGTTGCCCTTGGCAAGGATGGCCTCAGGACTAAGACGCTTGCCGCGCCTGGACTTGTTGGGCCGGAAATTCTTCGCCAGCGTCGTTGGCGGGACCGGGATCGTGCTTGGAACTGGATAGTGGAGTGCTGCTTCCCCCTCTGCGACCACTGGGGGCTGCCCGATTTCTGTGCTCATTAATAATTCTTGTGGTATCTTGGCTATTTATATGCAAAGATACAGAGTAGCGCCAATGTGGATACGGGACTGACGGTTTTTTCGGACCACTACCTTTCGAGCCGCGCAGAAAGTCTTGGTGGGCGCCCTTCTCTAGACCCTGGGGAAAGCGAAGTGCGAGAGGCATTGGGATGGCGGGACCGCTGGCCAAGTGGGCGGGGCGGGCCGGGTATCTTTCGTCCCTATATCACATAAACAGTAATTGATAGAGAGAGATAATTATGTGTATCTTCTATTATAATATCATTTGTGCATAATACTGTATGGTTGCCATTTCTCTTGTTAACCGTATCGTTACCGCATTTCTGTGCCCCCTCATTACTAAGTTTGTTCTCTTCTGCTCACGCATTGCTCTCTCCCCCGCCGCCTCTCA